>Ga0326727_10007666_pt1 | contig 28259 bp, 28 predicted proteins | sample MB2enrmetagenome_FD_207643 | JGI IMG/M metagenome (GOLD analysis project Ga0326727, IMG submission 207643) | Lab enriched peat soil microbial communities from McLean, Ithaca, NY, United States - MB29MY | ecosystem: Environmental > Terrestrial > Soil > Wetlands > Peat | place: USA: New York... | reverse complement strand
GACCGGCAGATGCGCGCCCGCACCGAGATTCTGCGCATCCGCAGCTACAACGGGCGCTGCCTCCTCACCCACAAGCGCCTGCCCGACGCTGGCCCCGGCGAAGACACCCACAAGCACCGCATCGAAACCGAAACCGAAATCTCCGACGGCGATGCCCTGGCCCAGGTCTTTCTCTCTCTCGGCCTGGTGCCCGCCTTCCGCTACGAGAAGTGGCGCGCCGAGTGGAGCGACGGCGAGGGCCACTGCGTGGTGGATGAGACCCCCATCGGCAACTACGCCGAACTGGAAGGCTCCGCCGGGTGGATCGACCGCGCCGCCGCCCGCCTGGGCATTGATCCCGCCGAGTACATCACCCTCAGCTACGGCCGCCTCTTCGACCTCTGGCGCGAGCGGCGCAACTCGCCCGCCGAAGACCTCACCTTCGCCGCCGTCGGCCTGGACTCCCGGCATCGATAGCCTCTGAGCGCTCGATTCCCTTTGTAATCAGAAACTAAGAATCCACTCATCTTGCCCCTCCGGGCCGCCGATAACCCCAAGAGGAGCACTCAATCTTCAGGAGGCCCAATGAACTCACTTCACGTTGGCGCCAGTCCCCGCCGCTTGCGGCGCAGCGGGATCTGGTTGTTTCGGGCAGCGGCCCTGGCGCTGCTGTTGGCTATGGCCATACCCGCCAGGGCGGCAGACGAACGAGGCGTCAAGTCGCGCGTGGCACCCGTCTACCCGGAGATCGCCCGGCGCATGAGGATCTCCGGCGTCGTCACAGTCCAGGCAACAGTGGACCCCGATGGCAAGGTTACCGATGCAAAAGCCGTCAGCGGCAACCGCGCGCTCTCACCCGCCGCCGAGGATGCGGTCCGCAAATGGAGATTTGTCCCGGCGGACGCCACCTCGACGGTCACCGTGGAAATCACCTTCGCTCTTTCTCAATAGCAAGCTGCCGTTGCCGCGGCTGGAAGAGGCGGTGAATGCCCGCCCACGTGCTTCAAACCCGTTCGCTGAAGCATAGCCCAAAAAGAAACCGGATAGTCAACAAAGCAACATTAGTCACAGCTGGAAAGGGCCCGGACGCTTCACCTTTCTCGGATTGGAATTGGCAGTGTTGCACGCAAGTGGGAGCAGCAACTGCGCTATGTCGGCCTTACTCCAAATCCCCGACGCTCCCGACGCCGGCGTGTTGTCCATTGCGCTGATCGGCCCCGACGAGCAGCACCGTAAGGCCATTGCCGGAGCTGTCTCGTGGTGCCAAATTGGGCTGGAGGCCCGGGGTCCCCAGCGGCTGGACGAAGGCGAATCCGCTGAGAGCCATGGCGCCAGGCGGCACAGCCACCACCCCGGAGTCGCCATCCGCGAGTTTGCCTCTTACCCTCCCAACGACCTCGACGACATACCCAAAGCGCTGGCGATGGATTACGACCTCGTCATCATTGAACTGGACGGCGATCCGGCACTCGCCCTCGGCATGGTGAAGAGCATCTGCGCGCATGGGCGCGCAACTGTAATGGTCTATTCGGCCAACCCCGATCTGGAAATGGCCATCGGCAGCATGCGCGCCGGCGCCCGCGAGTTCCTCAAACTGCCCCTGGCCACCGCGGATATGGCCGAGGCGCTCGCCCGGGTCACTATCCGGCACCCCGCGCCTCGCCAGCCAAAAACCTCGGGCAGAAAATACTGTGTCTTCGTGGGCGCAAAAGGCGGCTGCGGAGTCACCACCATCGCCTCCAACTTCGCCGTCTCGCTGGCCCAGGAGTCCGGGCAGTCCACCCTCCTGATCGACCTCGGCCTCCCCCTCGGTGACGTTGCCATCAACCTCGGAATGGCCCCCAGGTACTCCACAGCCAACGCTTTTCAGGATTCAAGCCGCCTGGATGCCAGCTTCCTCGCCTCACTGCTCACGGAACATTCCTCGGGCTTGCAAGTACTTGCCGCTCCCAGTGAATTCAGCAAGAACCCCCCGCCTCCCGGCGCCATCGACAAGCTGCTCTCCGTGGCCCGCCAGAACTACGACTTCGTCGTCGTCGATGCCGGCTCCAGAGTTGACCTCAAGGGTTCGACTCTCTTTGAAGATTCCGCCATCGTCTACCTGGTCACGCAGATCGGCGTCACCGAGCTCAGAAACGCCAATCGCATAATCTCGCACTTCTTCGCCCACCGCGTCCACACGCTCCAGATCGTGCTCAACCGCTATGCGCCCCGCGCCCTGGGGTTCGATGAAAGCCACATTACCAAGGCCCTCACCAGGCCCGCCGAGTGGAAGATCCCCGACGACTATGCCACGGCCCGCCGCACGCAGAACGGTGCTACTCCCATCGCTCTTGAAGACTCGCCCATCTCCAGAGCGATCCACCAGATGGCCAGGGCCGCCTGTGGCATGTCCGAACACCGGGAGAAGAAAAAGCGCTTCAGCTTCTTCCGGTAGCGGCTCCGGTTGCCTCGCATTGACAAAGGGTTCGGCTGCGGCTTTGGATCACTCGCTCGAACTGCTCTGCCTTGTGCTCCGGTAAAGCGCTTCCAGCGCATCGCAGGCCGACCGCACGCCGTCCTCATGCTCCAACCGGCGGGCCACCTGCTCTGCGCGCCGCGCAAAGAGCGGCTCCGCCAGCATCGCCTTCAGCTTTCGCGCCACCCGGATCGGCGTATAGTTCCCGCGCTGAATCACCCGCGCCACCTTCAGCCGCTGCATGCGCCGGGCGTTGTCCGGCTGGTCGTGGGAGTAGGGCATGATGAGCATCGGCTTGCCTGCCCGCAGGCACTGCGCGGTGGTGCCCACCCCACCCTGATGCACCACCATGGCCGCGTGCGGAAGCAGCTTTGAATAGGGCGCGTATTCGGCCACGCAGATGGTCTCCGGCAGCGCTTGCCGCGGGCGGTTGCGCGGATCGGAACCGATGAGCAGAACTGCACGCACCCCCAGCTTGATGGCCGCCCTGGCTGAGAACTCGTAGAACCGCCCTGCCGCCAGCACCGCCGCCGACCCCAACGTAAAAACCACCGGCGGCGGGCCAGCCGCCAGAAACTCCTCAAGATGCGGCGGCAGCGCCGCGTTTCCCGCGTCCGAATCGTAGTAGCAAAACCCCGTAATCTTGGTGTTCTCCGGCCAGTCCTTCTGCTTCGTGCCCAAAACCCGCGAGAAAAGCGCCAGCACCAGGTAGGGCGAGTGCTTGGCGTCAAAGAGCGGATTCCTGCCCTTCGCCAGCCCCAATTCGCCGCGCAGTTCGTAGATCGGCTGCGGCCACTTCCGGCTGACAAACCGCGCCAGCCGCTTGATCACCCGTCCGAAGCCCGGCACCGCCTTGTCCGCCCGCGCCAGCCGCGGGTACGGGGGGAGCACCGGCGGATCGAAGGCGGAAAAAAACGAGAGAGGCGCGAGCACGTAGCTCGCCCACCTGATCCCCGTCACCTCGGCCACCAGCGGCCCCGCGTAGTTCAGCTCGCCCAGCAGCAGCAGGTCCGCCCGCTCCGGCCTGGTCGCCGCGTCCAGCAGATCGTCGTAGGTCTGGCGCAGCACCGGAAACAGAAACTCCCGCAGACCGCGCTCCGTGCCCTTGCGCACGTCGTAGATCATCTCCGCGCGGTGCGTGTCCTCCGGGTCGATGTCCGGCCGGACGGCGTGAAACTCCAGGCCCAGGGGCGCAATCTTCGGCTCAAAGACCGCCGGAACCGCCATCACCGGCGCGTGACCCCGCCGCTTCAGTTCCAGAGCAATGGCGATCAGCGGATTGATGTCGCCGAAGGTGCCAATATTCGAGAGAACGATGCGCAAAGAAGTATCCCGGAGCCGCCATCGGCCCATCCTTATGAGGGTAATGCATCGGGGCTGAGGGCGGCTCATCTTTCGCCTGGGCCCGGCTTTGCGTTGGCGCAAGCAGAGGGCGCGTCCCGGACGACGGGCTCGAGGTCGGGCCAGTACGGGCTGGTCTTTAGCCGTGAGCAGAAGTTCCCCAGCCACTCGCTCTTTCCCTTGACTTTCGCAGGCCATGCCTCGTCAAGAAACTTCCAGGCCAGATCCGCATGTCCCGCGTAGATCAGTTTCAGTTCGGTGTCCCAGAGGGTCGTGCCTATGGATAGTTCCCAGTTCGGTTCCGAAAACGTCTTGCGGGTTTCTTGAAGCGACTTCCCCCACTCAGTTGGTGTAGGTTCAGGCTGGCGCATCTTATCCAACGCAAGGTGGTAGCTGCCGGCCTTTCCGTCTTCCACAAAGCGCAGCTTGATCGGAGCCCAGGGCGAGCAGGCAAAGCAATTTGGCCAATAGGCGAAAGTCCAATCGTCGGCCAGATAGTAATAGTGGTGGTCGCCGTCGAGGTCCGCAAAATATGCCGGCCAACTGTCTTCCGCATCCAGCGTCGCGAGCAGCTTGAAATCCGGCTCCAACTCGAACACGTAGTGAATCGTGCAGCAGTGCGCCCCGCCCGTGTAGAGAGAGACGATCATGTCCGGGCGGCCGCGGCCGGTTATGTCCGTGCCGTTTGCGATTGCCGGCACGCCCTGCTCCTTATCCGCCCGCTGACCGAGGGTATAACCGTCAAAGCTATCGACCGTACGGCGGAAGATGATCTTCCCAGCGTGAAGCACCACCAGACAGCCGCTATCGTCATCGCTCTTGTACGACCTGAAAAGGAATTGCCCAACCTTCGCCGAATCCTTCAGGTGCTCAAGTGAGCACGCTTTGGCCGGATTCTCGGCAAGGGACTGCGCAATTGCAAATCCCGCGGCCAGAATCAACATGATCCCCGCCAGCCCCGCCCGAAGAACCAGCCGCACACCGGCCAAACTACTCATTTTCCCAAACATAAAAACACCTGCTAACAACTGCGACCAAGATAGCACCTTTTCGCGCGCGGCAATCTGCCTGAAGGCGACGGGTTCCCGCTCAGCCCCGTTCGGCCTTGGCCTTCGCGGCAAGCAACTGCTTGCGCTCGCGGATGAGCCTGGCGCGCTCCTTCTCCGGCAGCGCCAGCACGGCCTTGGTGCGCTTGGGCAGCTTCTCGTAGATGAGGCCGTGGGCCAGGCGCAGCTCTTCCTCCACCTGGCGCGGCCTGAGCGCGTCCCAGCGCTCCATGGCAACCCAGTAAGCCCTGGCCAAGTGGGGTGAGGCGCAGATTCCGTCGTTCTCCAGCAGCTCGTGAAAGCGCTCCTGGCCGCAGTGGAACCAAAGCACGCCGACGCCCGTGCCGTCGAGGTCGGTCATGGCAAACATCTTGCCGCCAATCTCGCGGTCGCCCACCCAGTAGACCAGGTGATGGCCCCAACTGAGAGTCTCCGCCGTGTGCGGAAGCGCCAGGCAAATCTCGCGGATGCGCTCATTGTCCATGGAAAGAGTGTAGGACGGATGGGGCTTTCGCGGGAAGCAGGCTCTGCGCGGCTTCAAAGTGTGAAGGTCGGTTAGGACGAGCTCACCGTTTTTCCAATGTGGGTGCCCCATCCTTCGGTCGCCGCGGCGACCGAAGGGTGGGAAGCGAGCAACGCGGCTGGGGCTCACTGCGGAATGCTTTAGAATTCAACTAGCCTTTACAGCCGGTTGCCCTAAGCGACAGACCGTTTGGATGCGGAGTTGAACTTCGCGAGGCGGGCGTCCATCGCCGGGCGTCCTGAAGAAGGAAGGACGATGAAATACGCAGGATTGCTGGTCATGCCAGCCGGATTCTTCCTCTCGATTGCCGCGCTCGTCCTCTTCCCCGCGTCCGCGTCGCGGACGGCTTTTGTCCTCTGTGGCCTGGCCGTCGAAGCGCTCGGCCTGGGGGTCGCCATCCGCGGCCACATGCAAGCGCGCGGAGAGAGCCGCCCATGACTCCCACCGCCCCCGCCATGACCGACGCTGCCTTTGCCCTTGCTCTCGCGCTGCTTCTAGTCGCCCCGCTGGCCATCGCCGGCGTGGCCCTCATCAATACCGGACTGGGCCGCTCCCGCTCCGCCGCCCAGGCGCTCCTTGGCAACCTGGCCATTGTGGCCGTCGCCGCCATCGTCTTCGCCCTGGTGGGCGCAACCCTCGCGGGCAGTCTGCCGGGAGCTTCCGGCGGCGCGGGCCACATCTATCAAGCCGCCGGCAAGCCCTGGAACTGGATCGGCTACAGCCCGTTTCTGCTCGGCGGACTCGCGGCTGCTCCCGCGCACTCCCAACTGGCGCTGCTCTTCGAGTTTCTGGCTGTGGCCCTGGCCGCCCTCATCCCCTGGGGTTCGGGAGCGGACCGCTTCCGCCTGACCTCCGGCTGCGCTGCCGCCGCCGTCCTGGCTGCAATCGTCTTTCCGCTCCTCGCCCATTGGGTCTGGGCCGGCGGATGGCTCTCGCAGCTCGGCGTCAACTTCTCGCTCGGCGCAGGCTTCCTCGATCCTGGCGGAGCGGCCACCGTCCACGTCCTCGGCGGCCTGAGCGCGCTCGCCGTCATCTGGATCGCCGGCCCGCGCAAGGGCAAGTTCCCCAAGGAGGGCCTGGCCACAGCGCTTCCCGGCCACAACGCCGTCTATATCCTCTTCGGCTGCATCGTCTCGCTGGTCGGCTGGCTGGCCTGGAACCTGGCCGGCGCGCTCATCTGGCTCCACGCGCCCTTGGCCGCGCTGCCGGTCACCGCCGTCAATACGCTGCTCTCCGCCTCGGCGGCCCTCGCCGCCACCTTCGCCGTAACCCGCATCCGCTTCGGCAAGCCCGACGCCAGCCTCTGCGCCAACGCCTGGCTGGCCGGGCTCGTCGCCTCCAGCGCCTGCGCTGCCCTGGTCACGCCCGGCCAGTCGCTCGCCGTCGGCTTCATCGCCGGCATCGTCACTCCGCTCCTGGTCGAGGTGCTCGAACTCGCCGTCTCCATCGACGATCCCTCCGGCGCCATCACCGTCCACGCCGCCGGTGGCCTGCTGGGTCTTTTCGCCGCGGGCCTTTTCGCCTCCCAGCCGGGGCAGCTCCTGGCCCAGCTTATCGGCATCGCCACGCTGCTGGGCCTGGTGCTCCCGCTCGTCTACCTGCTCTTCTGGCTGCTCAACCGCGTGCTGGCCTTCCGCGTGGACCCCGACGGCGAGCGCATCGGCATGGACCTGCACGAACTGGGCGGCGGCGCCTATCCGGAGTTTGTCATTCACCGCGACGAATCGTACCGGTAAGCGAACTGCGGTATGATCGTGGGTATGGAGACGATCCACATCTCGGAGGCCGAGGCAGCCCGCGACTTCGCCGGCCTGATGGCCCACGTTCGCGCGGGAGCGGAGGTCATCATCGAGAAGGCGGCCTCGCCTGCCGTGGTGATGCGCGTGGCATCCGAACCCGCCGGGCGCCTCTTATCCGAATCCATCGCTCTCGCCGAGGCCCATACCAGAGAGCTGGGTTACGAGCCGGTAATGGATGCGGAGTTCGCAGCAGATTTGGAGGAGATCATCCGCAACCGCAAGCCCCGCGATACTTCGGCTTGGGACTGATACTGTGAGCTTGATCCTGGACTCCAGTACGCTGATCGCGGCCGAGCGGCACGGCGAAACCGTCAAGCAACTCATCGAGCGACTGCGGTCAACCTGTGGCGATACCCGAAGCGCGCTTTCCGTCGTCAGCGTTATTGAACTTACACATGGCATCTACAGGGCCAGAACCGTTGCCGACCGCGTACGGCGCAGGGAGTTTACCGAGGAGCTTTGCCGGGATCTGATCGTGCATCCGGTCTCCCTGGCGATCGCTCAGCTCGCCGGGCGCATCGAGGGCGAGCAAGCCGCCAAGGGAGTCTCCATCGCCTTCGAGGATCTTGTCATTGGGGCCACGGCCTTGCATCTTGGCTTTGACGTGGCCACGCTGAATGTGAAGCACTTCCGCCTCATCCCCGGCCTGAAGACTGTCATTCTCTGAGCCAAACCGGCTATCCCGCGTTCATCCCGCTGACCCAATCGTGTACTCTGTGGTAGGACCAACACCGCATGGGATTCCTTAGTCATCTCTTTTACCCGTGGGGCTTTTTGCTCCAGGGACTGGCAATCGTCCACTTCATCCGCCGCCGGCCGGATACGTATTGGCTTTTCATCATCCTCTTTCTCGGCCCTGTCGGCGCCGCTGTCTACATCTTTGTCGAGGTTCTGCCAGACGCTGGACTCCTGCGCCAGTCTTTCAAGGTCTTTCCCCGCCGCAAGCGGATCAGAGAACTCGAGCTTGCGATTCGCGACAACCCTTCGGCCGGCAACTGGGAAGAACTCGGCGACCTGTACATGGACGACAGCAACCTCCAGTCGGCCCGGGCCGCCTACGACAAAGCTATTGCCGCCCGCTCCACCACCCCCGATACGTTTTACCGGCGCGGCGTCTGCGCCATCCTCCTGGGCGATGCCGCGGCCGCATTGCCCGACCTGGAAAAGGTGGTCGCCAAAGACCCCAACCTCGATTTCCGCCGCGCGGCCGGCCTGCTCGCCCATGCCTACGCCTTGACCGGACAAAAGGAAAAGGCCGAGGCGATCTTCCGGGACGTGACCGTCACCTCGACCTTGTCCGAAACCTACTTGAACTTTGCCGATTTGCTGGCCTCCCAAGGACGCAACGCCGAGGCACGCGATTGGGCCCGCAAGGTTCTCGACAAGGAGCCGACCATGCCGGGCTACCTGCGCCGCCGCGAGCGCCCCTGGTTCCGCCGCGCCCGGAAGACGCTGAGGCAGTTGCCCGCCTGAGCATTCAAGCCTGAGCTTCTGGTGAGTAACTTGTGAGGGTTTGAACAAGTGCTTCCCGGGAAGCCTGGGTTCCCTCAGGGGCTAAAGCCCAGTCATTTTGTGAACCGTTTGCGGCACGGCTGAAGCCGTGCCCTTTCAAGGCGCCGACTTATTTAGAGGCTCCTTGTGCGCCTCGGGCCTCGTCCGCCGCGGTCCGCCGGGGCGGAAGGCATGGGACGCGACCCGGAAACCTGCCGCCCCTCACCGCCGCGCCAGCAGCAGCATCAGCCCAAACAGGACAATCGGAACCAGCGCCAGCCCCGCGTACAGCATGAGCTTGCGCGCCCCCGGCAGCCGCAGCCCGCCCAGCGACAGCCGCCGTTCGTCCTCCTCTACGCCTACCTGGTCCGGATGTTCCAGATCCCAGGCCATCTCGCCGGCGGTCGCATAGCGGTGGCGCGGGTCCCGCTCCAACGCCCGGTTCAGAATCTCCTGCAACTGCGGCGAAATCTCCGCCCTCAGCTTGCGCGCCGGCCGGGGGTCGTGGAGTACCCGCTCGTTCATCACCGCCAGAGGATTCGGCCCGCTGAATGGCGTCTCGCCGGTCAGCATCTCGTAGAGCATCACCCCCAGCGCATAGATGTCGCTGCGCTGGTCGCCACGCTGGCCCTTTACCTGCTCCGGAGAGATATAGTCCGGCGTGCCCAGCGTGGAGGACAGATTTACGAAGGTCAGCCGCCGCGCGTCCTCCTTCATGGCGATCCCGAAGTCGATCAGCTTGATGCGGTCGTCGCCGTCCACCATGATGTTCTCCGGTTTCAGGTCGCGATGCACCACGCCGTGCTTGTGCATGTAATCCAGCGCGTCGCAGATGCCCAGCGCGATCTTCACCGCCCGCTCCACCGGCATCCGGCATCCCTCGTCCCGGCACTTCTGGTTCAGGATCGACCGCAGCAGCCGCCCCTCCACCCACTCGATCACCATGTAAACGCGGCTGCGCTCCTCGCCATCGAAGGTCTTCACCACACCGGGGTGGTCCAGCTCCTGGCCGATCTCCTCTTCCCGCCTGAACCGCTCCAGCAGGACCGGGTCGGCCTCCAGCTCTTCGTGGGGAATCTTGATGGCAACCTGCCGCCCGTCCCTCAGATCGGTAGCCTTGAACAGCGTGGACATACGGCTGCGCGCAACCATCGCATCCAGACGGTAGTGGTCCAGCGTCTCTCCGATTTCCGGCGTTGTCATCAGTTCATACAGCATAACAATCCGATCCTTTCACGCGAACCGTAAGAAATCTCTCAAGGGAATGAAAGGGAAACACCAAGGAACCTCTGCGGAAGTCCCGGCTGCATCGGGGCGCGGTTTGTCGGCTTGCGTCGCGAAGCCGCCACGGTGCATCGCCCTTGGCGAGACCGGCGAGTTTGCTGCGCGGAGCGCGGAGCGCCTGCAATAATCCTCGATATGCGCATGGTGCTCACCGCGGCGAAGCTCTTCGACGGAACCACCCTGCTCGACCACCCCGTGGTCGTGATCGAAGACGGCCGCATCGCCTCCATCGCCGCGCGCACCGCCGCCGAAATCCCCGCCCAGGCTACGGTCGTTGATTACCCCGGCGCAACGCTGGCCCCGGCCTTTTTCGACGTGCATATCCACGGCGCTGCCGGCCACGACGCCATGGAAGCTGCGCCTCAGGCTCTCGCCGCCATCGGCCGTTTTCTGGCCTCGCGCGGGACGGGCAGCTTTCTGGCCACCACGGTGACCGCTCCGCTGGATATCACCCTGCGCGCGCTTTCGGGCCTGGCGAAGCTCGCCGCGCGTCTGCCGGAGCAGGCCCAAGCCCGCCTCCTCGGCATTCATCTCGAAGGGCCGTTTCTCTCCCACGCCAGGCGCGGCGTCCATCCGCCCGAGTACCTGCTCGCCCCCGATATCGCCCTCTTCGATCGCCTCTTCGAGGTTGCGGAGGGGCACATTCGCCTGATGACGCTGGCCCCCGAGCTGCCCGGAGCGGTCGAACTCACCGCCCACGCCACGGCGCGCGGCGTTCGCGTCTCCCTTGGCCATTCGGGTGCAACCGCCGCCCAGGCCCGCGCCGCCATCGCCGCCGGAGCCGTCAGCGCAACCCATACCTTCAACGCCATGCGCCCTCTTGACCACCGCGAGCCGGGCATCCTGGGCGTTGCGCTCACTTGCGATGCGCTCTTTGCCGAGCTGATCTGCGACGGCATCCACACCGCTCCTGAGTTGGTGAAGCTATGGTGGATGGCAAAGGGACCTCGGCGGGCGATTCTGGTCACCGACGCCATGAGCGCCACCGGCATGCCCGACGGCGAATATCAATTGGGCGGGATCTCCGTTCATGTCGCCAATGGCCGCGCCACGGCTGGCGGTGTTCTAGCCGGCAGCGTGCTCACCCTCGACCGTGCCCTGGCGAACTACATCGCCTTCACCGGCGCGCCGCTCGAAGAGGCGCTGCGCCTGCTCACAGCCAACCCCGCCGCCATGACCGGCCTCGGCGATCAGGCCGGCGCCCTCGCCGTCGGCCAGCCCGCCAACCTTGTCGCAGTGGACCCCTCCGGGGGGCTCGTCGCCTCAATCCGGAACGGGCGATCCATAGATATTCAGGAACAATACTCCGCTTGACTCACTCACGGATTCAGCGGAAGGCCCGTTTACGCGCTAACAAGGGCCTGCGTGGACGGTAGCCGGGACGGTCAGCTCCGGCAGTTGATTTGTGACTGCTGCTCTTGGCTCCATGCGCGCTTGGAAGATCGTCAACCGTAAATGGAAACTATGTCTCAACGCCGCTTTGCGAATCGCGCATTGCGAGTCCGGCGAATCTGACGATCTCGAGGATGGACTTCTAGAAATGCCAGACCAATCCGCTGGAGATGCGGCCGAAATAATTGGGCAGGCCAGGGATGACGTATGGATAAAGATCGGGGGCCTGAAGGACGAAATTGGTGTACTGAAAACCACCATCCACGCGAAAGGCCAAGTGCCGCGTGACTGGAGTGTCCAGGCCGCCGCCGGCGAGGGTTGAGAACGAGGCGGTTTCGCCGGTTGTCTTGTTTGCCCCCCAATCCTTGTTCAGGCCGCCGTCCCCCATCAATCCTTGCACATAAACGGATTCTCTTCCGATACGCCAGGTGTATTGCCCGCCGCCCATGAAGAAAATGGCGTGCTGCGGCGCGCCCAGGTTAGTCCCTCTGTATGCGAACGTATCGACCTTGAAACGCAGGCCGCGCCAGGACGGGAAGGCCACAGCTGCATCCCATCCGTTCAGCGGCTGCCGAGATCCGGCTACTCCATTGAAAGAGTTGGAGAGGAACGTATAGCCGCCGTATACCTGGTAGCGCACGCGGGCCTCCGATTGCGCGTAGAGGGCGGACGACAGGCACAGCAGCGCGATCAGCGAGAAGAGACGGGACGGCATTCAAAGCCTCAGGTTATGTAGTCTCTCCATCTTATCTTGCCGGCTTGGCTGTTGGGAATCCGGCATGCATGGAATCCGGGATCGGCGATCGGCGATTCGTTCCCCCGAAAGTCAGCCGACATAAGCGCCGATGCGGGTTTCGCGACTGGTGAGCGCGTCCGAGGAGCGATCGAGGGATTCGTACTCCGCGTCGTGGTCTTTGCGGAAGGCGCGGAAATCCTCCTCACTCGTCCAGCGGTCGATGGTGAGGTAGCCGCCAGGAATGTAGGCGTCGCGCATGAGGTCCGTTCCCAGATAGTTCGGGGAGGTGCGGAAGAGCTTGGCCCAGGCGCCCTCGGGCCCGTAGGCGGCTTCAAAAGCGGCAATTTTCTCCTCGGCAATCTCGAACTGCCAAACTACGACGAACATGCGTGCCCCGATTCTGCCTTCAAGAATATGGTAGCGCAGAGGGCGGGGATCGGGGGCCGGGAAACGGAGATCGAAGATCGGGCCTGAAGACCGGCTCGAACTCGAAAACAGTAATGATCTGGCTCCATTGGAATGCAGCCGCCTACTCCGCCCTTCTCGTTCGGCACGGCGAACCGCGGCGACGCGCGGCAAGGATGGAGCGTCATATCGATTTCGCCTTGAAACTCAAAGGTCTATCGGCGCGTGCCCGGACGAGGTACGCTCCTTTGCATCGAGAGGATTGAGGCGCGCCACCACACCGCGGAATTCTCCCATCCTTACCGGAAGAGATAAACCGCGTGCCTCGTATTACCTATCTCGACCCATCCTGGCGGCAGAACTCTTGGCGGGTTGGCTGCGACCACTGCCTTCGCCCCGGTACTCTTCAGAATGTTGAGCACCTCCTGTTCAATTTCCGGGTTTGAGTCCCAGAACGCGGCTGCCGAGTCTGCGCCACCGGCCTCCATGACGTCCGGCACCTCGGCAACAATCCTGACCTTCTCAAGCCGTGCCCAATACTCCACAAAACCGTCGCCGATCAGTGCCACGCGATCACCGGGCTCGATACTCATTGTCCGCAGCCGTTCCGCTACCACGACCTGCTGCGCCGACATTTCGCTATGACGATAACCACCCCACATCAGGCTGGGCAGCACCCAGCACACAACCATTGAACCCAACGTCAGGCTCGCTGCCCGCAACACATATGTTCTCCATTCTTCTCCTAAAATGCTCGTTGAGGCCATCACCGCACCGCACAGCACCAGCATCATACCGAAGGTGTATCGCTGTTCCCAGTACACCATCGCGTACATCATAAACACCGCAACTGCCGGAACCAGAATCGGCCATAAACTTACAAATTGTCGCCAAACATCTTTGACCCGGCCGCTCAACGAGCACATCATTAACAGGACGGCCGTCAGGAAACCCATGTGCCTTGAGAAGTATTCGTCGATAGAACCCATGTTGCGAGATAGGGCCTTAGCCTCCCGCACGGGATGAACACTCGAATCGAGTCCCGCATACCAGTAAGCCGGGTCGTACCCCGGCGGATAAGTTCCTTCCACCGGAGTGGCAAACTCATACACTTCCGGCCAGGCGAAAACCCTTCTCGTCGGATGCTGGGCGTCCGTATGCCCGATATCATCTCCTTGCCAGTGGCGAGGTCTCGGATTCACGCCATTCACATACCAACCTTGATTCAATTTCGCTGAATCGCCAAATGTGAACCGGTGCAGATTCAGCGAGAGCGCTGTGACAAAAGGCCCAGCAACCGAAAGAAAACCGAGCAGACTGGCGGCAATCAGCGACTTCCTTCTATGATGCCTCCACGCGAATACGAACATGGTCGTCATTGCTATGAAGGCAAACGGCAACATCGCAGCCTTTGCCAGGTATCCTGCCCCCAGCAGGATCCCCAGCAGCAAAGCGGAAGCTGTGCCCATTCGTCCCGCCATGAATCGCAGCATCATTCCCGATGACAATAGCACCAGCGCGGCCACGAGCAAGTCCGGCAACACCATTGCTAACGCATCGGCTCCAAAGAGCACGCAGGCAAACAATAGGTATCCCAGTACCCACACATACAGACGCGACACTCCCGCCCAGGCCTTATCGCCTCTCGACGCCAGCAATTCGCGCCAGAAGAACTCAAAGCAAAACAGCGTCGCTACAAAGATCGCGAAATTCAGGAGATGCACTTCTGGATATTCCCAGCGCATCGACGGTTTCGTCGCTCGAAACATCAATCCCGTAAGCCACCCATAGAGAGGCGACCAATAGGAGTTCAGCGCCGCGTGCCAATTCCCCTTCCAGTACTGATCGCCCATGTCCATATAGAACATGCTGTCGGGGTCAATAGAAAACCTGCACATCCAACAATCGATCAGCGCGCACAATGCGAATGCGCAGCGAAACCACCACTGAAGTCGAACGATGTCGCGCTCCCCTCCTTGTCGCCGGAAAAGTCCGTTCATTTGCGTCGCCTTCGGATCGAGGTTTCTACGCAAGCTTGGCAACTGTTACTCTCTTCTTTCGCAGTTTGTGGAGCAATTGTGAGGAATCATATCACGGAAGCGTCGGCACCGACGGCCAGGTAACCGATTCGATATCATGATTGCTTACCCAACTCTGACCAGCTTCTTTGGCTTGAATATCCGCATGAAGACATAGACCAGCAGTTCCAGCGTGATGGCGCCGCAGCAGTCCAGCAGCACGTCCCACGGAGAGCCGGTCCGGTTGGGTAGAAAGCTCTGGTGCCACTCGTCGAAGCTGGCCACCAGCGCCGTACCCAGCAGCGCAAGCAGAGCGTCATGGAGGAAGCGGGAGCGGGGCAGAGTCATCCACCAGGCGCGCAGCCACAGCAACCCCATGGCCCCATAGCCGAGGAAATGTCCTGACTTGCGGATGATGTGATGCAGCAGCTCCCAGCGGGCGTCGGCCACAGGGCCGAAGATCGCTTCGAAGAGCCAGCGCAGCGGGCCGCTTGTGCGGTCGGAGCCGAAGGTCTCCGTCGACTCCATCATGATGACGCCGATACCGACGGCGACCGGCAGCCAGGCGCTTATCCAGTACCTGAGGCCGCGCCTGTTACTCGACATGATAGTTGGGCGCCTCCCGGGTGATGATCACGTCGTGGACGTGACTCTCGCGCAGGCCGGCGCCGGAGATGCGCACAAACTGCGCCTTCTCCTGCAGTTCCGCGATGGTGGCGCAACCCAGGTAGCCCATCCCGGAGCGCAAGCCGCCGACCAGTTGGAAGACCATGGCTTCCAGCGGCCCGCGGTAGGGCACGCGCCCCTCGATGCCCTCGGGGACGAACTTGGCCAGGCGGTTCTGGCTTTCGCGCTCGCGCTGGACGACGCCCTCCGCGCCCATCTCGGCGGTAGCCAGGTCGGCGGTGCTCTGGAAGTAGCGTTCGCCGGAGCCCTGGCTCATGGCGGTCAGCGAACCCATGCCGCGATAGCTCTTGAAGCTGCGGCCCTGGTAGAGGATGGTTTCGCCGGGGCTCTCGTCCACGCCGGCAAAGAGCGAGCCGATCATCACCGAGCTGGCGCCGGCCGCAATGGCCTTGGTGATCTCGCCGGAGTATTTGACGCCGCCGTCGGCAATCACCGGGATGCCGTGTTCGCGGGCGGCGCGCGCAGCTTCGGAGATGGCCGAGATCTGCGGCATTCCCGCGCCGGTGACCATGCGCGTGGTGCATATGGAGCCGGGTCCGATGCCCACCTTGACGGCGTCGGCGCCCGCCTCGATCAAGGCCAGCGCGCCCTCGCAGGTCGCCACGTTGCCGGCCAGCAGCCCCACCTGCGGGAAGCGCTTCTTGACTTCGCGAATTGCCTCCAGCACGCGCGACGAGTGGCCGTGAGCCGAATCGATGGCCAGCACATCCACACGCGCCCGCACCAGTTCCGCCGCGCGCTCCAGAAAGTCGCCCGTGGCCCCGATGGCTCCGCCCACGCGCAGCCGGCCCTGATCGTCCTTGCTGGCGTTAGGATACTTCAGCTTCTTCTGTATGTCCTTGACGGTGATCAGGCCCTTCAGATTGTACTGATCGTCCACCACCAGCAGCTTCTCCACGCGGTGCTTGTGCAGGATCAGCTCGGCCTCCTCCAGCGTGGTGCCGACGGGAACGGTGATCAGGTTCTCCTTGGTCATCACTTCGCCGATGGGAATGTCGGTGCGGGTTTCAAAGCGCAGGTCGCGGTTGGTGAGGATGCCCACCAGCTTCTTGCCCTGCGTCACCGGCACGCCGGAAATCTTGTAGCGGCGCATCACTTCCAGGGCGTCGCCGATCATCTGCTCCGGCCCGATGGTCACCGGATCCACGATCATGCCGCTCTCCGAGCGCTTCACCTTGTCGATCTCCCCGGCCTGGTCGGCGATGCTCAGATTGCGGTGCACAATGCCGATGCCGCCCTGCTGGGCCATGGCGATGGCCATGCGCGACTCGGTCACCGTGTCCATGGCGGAGGAGATCAGCGGCGTGTTCAGCGTGATTTCGCGGGTCAGCTGGGTCTGCGTGCTGACTTGCACAGGCACCACGTCGCTGTAGGCGGGCACCAGCAAAACGTCGTCGAAAGTGAGGGCTTCAGGTAGGTTCTTGGCTAGCATAATGCTCTGATGCGTCTGGCGGGCCGGGAATCCAGTCTCGGCACGGCAGACGCTTGCAGTCTATTGTAGCGGAGTGGCCTGGGCGCGCCGCAGAGCCGCCGTTCCCGCTTCAAGTTCCTGCGACTTTCGGAGTATTGTCTAAGTGACGCATTTTGCGTTTGCTTTTCGCAGTCTGTAGTGAGAGCGGTTCTGCTCCCGGAAAGGTCAGGTTCCTGTTCACATGCTTACATTGCGGCGATTTTCAGTGTTTCTTTCGTTGTCCATCCTTGCTCTCTGCGCCTGCAAGGCACAGACGCAAGCGCCGGCGCCAACCCCGCTGACCACCATCACCGCTCCACAAGGGGGCAAGATCGTTTACGGCGCCGTCAGCGGAGCCACCACTCAGTCGGCCGTCCTCACCAGCCTCCTGGCCAGGGTGCATAGCCTCTGCGGCGAGAAGCCGCAGATCGGACGCGTCTTCCAGTTCACCGGAACCAACTCCGTCGGGGTGTTCTTCACGGTGACCGACCACCCGGAGGGAAACCTCCCGCTGGCGGGCATGGTGATTGCCAGATCGACCGGGCCGAACCAGGCGGATGGGGCAATGATCTACGACCTTGCGTCGCGCTTCGGCCAGACCGTGAACCCCATGCTCCAGCAACTCTCCGGCGTTTGGCAGCCGGCCGGCCAGGCGGCCGCTCCCGGCGCGGGAGCTGCACCTGCTGCCGGCGGCTCCGTTCCAGCAGCGAACTCCAACGCCTCCTCCCCGGCTGGCGCTGCTTCTGCATCCTCCGTTCCGCTCCACCCCGTCACCGCGCCGGACAACTCGGCAAGCCTTTCAGTCCCCAATGGGTGGACGGTGGATCCCCAAAGCTACCGTGGCGCCATCATCGTGCGCGGGCCGAACGGCGAGCAGTTGGGTCTGGAGATGAACCGCGGCGCTATCGATCCCACCAACCCCTTCCGGGCCAGGAGTGATGCGCACGGCCAACTCGAAGGACCCGGAACCGTGGTCTATGCCTTCCGCGGCGATCTGACCAAGGAGTTCGTCAACGTCTTCCAGGCATGGCGACAGGCAGGCGGCCAAGGCCCGGCGAAGATCCAGGTGGACAAAATCCAGGAGATGCCTGAGCCTCAGGGCGTCCACGGCGTGATGGCCAGCGGGCAGATGGATCCTGACGGCAAAGGAATGCAGTTCTTCAGCGACCTCATGACGGTGACCGATCCGACGCGCGACTACGGCACCTATTCCGTGACTCTCAGCCATGCGTTGCTGCCCCTTGCGATCGCCGACAAGGAGAAGCCAGTAGTGAACTCGATCATCAAGACCTATCAACCGAACATGCAAGTGGTAAACGCGGAGAACGCGAAACTGATTCAGCAGAAGCAGCAGTCGGACCAGCAGACGCTGGCGGCGGCCCAGGTGAGGGTGAACCAGATCAAGCAGATCGGCGCGCAGGCCACCGCCCGCATGAACTCGACCGAGGCCGCCAACTCCGCCGAGCAGGCCTCGTGGAACGCCGGCCAGACTGCCAACGCCCAGAACGGCCAGGGCTTTAGCAACTACCTGCTCGATCAGTCGGTCGTTCAGAACAACTCCACCGGCGCCCACGGCACCCTATGGAACAACGCCGCCGAAGGCCTGGTGCAGTCCAATCCCAGCAAGTACTCTTACGTCACCAACCCCAACCTTATTCCGGGAACGGATTTCTGATCTTCGCGCTGCCGCCGCCCGCTTTGAAGCTGAGCTCCAGAGCGGGCGGCGGGCTGGCGGAATGAAGAGCGGCAAGACGCGCAAGTGAGCCGCCGAACGCCGGCAAGAGTTTATGCGCAACGACGGCGTCTGAGAGAGCCTGAATCTACTGCGACGGAGGAGGCAGGGGCGCGCCGGAGAGCGCGGCGATGCGGGCAACGGTGTGCTCACGGATCAGGCGCACGGTCTCGATCAGCTGAGCCCTATCGGGAGCGGCAAACTGGAACAGCAATTCGTAGCGGTAAGCCACTGCAAAATCGTTCAATTCGCTCAGCAGCAAGGGCGTGGCGGGCAAGCGCTCCCCAGCGGCTTCAAGAGCGGTCTGGAGTCTGCCCAGATTATGCGTCAACTCAAACGAAACCGAGAGCTGCGACAGCAGCGCCTTGATGAGCTTTTCGACTGCCTGCTGCGCGTGAAAACCAAGAATAGACTCGGGAATGCCACCCGAATGAAGGATCGCCTCGTCTTCAGCGGCCTTGATCAGAAGAACCTGTGCCTGCGTGTACGGGCTGTTGCTCATACGCTACCTGCCCATCCTGAAGAATCTTGTGATAGATCGAGTTGACCGAACCGGAGAACCGCCTTGCGCATCCTTCGGTGGTCACGACCAGATCGATCGTCATAGGGATTTCGTCCAGCTTGCGGCGCAGATTGCGATGAACGCGGCCCAGTTCCGGCTCGGCGGAGTCGGGCATCATCACCGCCAAATCCAGATCGCTATCCCACTCGGCCTCACCGCGCGCCCAGGAGCCGAAGAGGATCACGCGGGAAGGCTGCGCGATCTCGACAGCCGTCTTCACGGCCAGATCGACCTTCTCCTTTGTAGGCCGGAGATTCTCCAGGGCGGCGCGTACCTTTTCGGCGGTCAGCATGGTTGCCACATGGATAGTGTAGCCCGGTTTCGGTCCCAATCGACAGGAATTACCGGCCCCATCCTTCACCCGAGGCCCAATTCACGCCTGCTGCGAGCACAGCAGACGTTCCAGGATTCCCAGCTTGCTTGCCATGCGCTCGGAGATGTACAGGGGAATGCGCTCCTTCTCGCCAAGCAAGAGAACCACATATCGCAGCCCAAGAGACTTCCTCTCCACATCCTTGATTTCCTTCCAGGGAATGCAAAGCGGTGGATGACCGAGGCGGAGCAGGAAGAATACCGAGAGATAAAGTGCATCTTCGGCGGCAGCCAAGCGAACCAAGTTACTGTAGCTCACGCCGAATCGCATCCCGACGCCTTCCAGAACATTGAAGAACGATCCAGCAGTTCTTACTTCTCCGTACGGCTCGGATTGCGCGCGAAAATGCCGGGACAATGCGAACCAACCGCCAACAAAACTGAGTGCATATGAAAGGAGAACCCAAAAGACAGCTACGATGACCGGAATGTAATGCGGAAAGTCCGAGGAGAGGCTACTCGATCCTGCCTGCAACATGCACCTCCTCTCAGGCTGCCGGAGCCACCTTTTTCGCAGCCTTGAGCAGCACCCGCAAGGCATCGTTTACCGCGCTCGCGTCGGGGAATGCAGCGGCAACATCCGGAGCAATGGGCACCATCACCACATCGCCCGTGAATCGGCCGGCATACTTTCCCCGGACGCCGCCGCTCATGTCGTACTCCGGCCGCATTGTATCCCTGAACTTCTTCGATTCAGTCGCTTTCGTAGGCATTTCGTTCACTCCGCGTGGGTCGCCGCGCGCTGATGATGCGAATCTCGTTCGGATCTTCGGTGTGGGCCACCAGAACGAGCCGATGTCTGCATGATAGCCCAAGAGTAAGGAATCTGCATTCCGCAATGGAGTGATCGGGGTCGGGTTTCGTCACCGACATCCGGTCATCAAGGACCGTTGCGGCCTCCTCAAATGAAACCTTGTGCTTGCGAAGGTTCGCCCACGCCTTGCGGGAATCCCATCGAATCTCTGGTTCCTGACCGGGCTGACGCATGGAGCTGCCCTCACACCCCCACCGGGAACGGTTTGGGGCTGGACTCGTCGGTGTTGGCCGCTGTGCCCGTGCGCCAGCGCTCGAAGCGCCCCTGCAGCAGGCTCATCAGGCCGGTGTACCAGTAGCCGATGACAAACAGAATCAGGAATGGCGCGGTGAAGTAGTTGTGGTTCGAGAAGGTATAGAGGATGGCGGCCATGAAATAGAAGCCGAGGAGGATCTCGATCCAGGGGGCCAGCACCAGGCGTTTGCGGTACTTCGCGGCCTGCGATTTTTCGCCCTTCTTGGCCACGCGGTACTTGGGGGTGCGCACAAAGGCGCTCTTGATGCCGAACAAAGCCTCCATCACCGCCTTGGTGTTGGTGACCGTCAGTCCGATGCCCAGAGCCATCAGAAAGGGCAGATAGAGGAAGGTCTTCATCCAGGTCTTGGGGTAAAGCTCGCGCTCGCTCATGAGGTAAAAGACCGCGATGGAAAAGCTGGACGCGGTGAAAAGCGGCACGTCGATCAGCAGCATCTGGAACCAGCCCTGGTAGAAGCGGCAGATCATGGCCGGAATCAGCGCCGCCGACATGATCACCATCAGCGGATAACTCAAGTTGGCCGTGAGGTGGTAGACGGCCTCGACCTTGATGCGCCGCGGCACATCGGAGCGGAAGATCTTGGGCAGCATCTTGATGCTGGTCTGGATGAGGCCCTTGGCCCAGCGCGCCTGCTGGGTCTTGAAGGCGGTCATCTCGATGGGCAGCTCGGAGGGGCACTCCACCTCCGGCAGGTACTTGAACTTCCAGCCCGCCAGTTGCGACCGGTAGCTGAGGTCGGTGTCTTCGGTAAGGGTGTCGTGCTGCCAGCCTCCGCCGTCGGCGATGGCCTTGATGCGCCACATGCCGGCCGTCCCGTTGAAGTTGAAGTAGTCGCCCGAGCGCACCCGCGCGCCGTGCTCCAGCACAAAGTGGCCGTCCAGCAGGATGGCCTCGATCTCGGTCAACATGCTGTAATCGCGGTTCATGTGCGTCCAGCGCGTCTGCACCATGCCGATCTCCGGCTCGGCAAAGTGGTGGATGACCTTCATCAGCCAGTCGGGCGGGGGCACGAAGTCGGCGTCGAAGATGGCCACGAACTCGCCCTTGGCGATCTTCAGGCCGGCGTCCAGCGCCCCGGCCTTGTAGCCGTAACGATTTGTGCGGTGAATGTAGACGATGGGGTAGCCCAGCGCCGCGTAGCGCTCGACAATTGCGGAGGCCACCTGCCGGGTCTCGTCCGTCGAGTCGTCAAGCACCTGGATTTCAAGCTTCTCGCGCGGGTACTCCATGGCGCAGACCGCCTCGATCAGACGGTCGATGACGAACTGCTCGTTGAAGATGGGCAGTTGCACGGTCACCCGCGGCAGCTCCTCGAAGTGCCGGGGCGGATCGGGATGGTAGTTCTTGCGGTACTTGAAGTACAGGTAGCACATGGTGTAGCGGTGCAGGCCGTAGATCGACAGAACGATCATCACCGCAAAGTAGGGCAGCAGCACCACCGCATCAAAGAGGTTCCAGTGGTAAAGTCCCTTGAAGGTCTGGTCCGTCGTCTGCATCGCCTTCAGGTAGTGGCGCAGGCCGTTCTGGGGCGCAAACATGAGGTATGCGGCCGCCCGCGACGCCAGTCCTCCAAACCGGACCTGGAGCAGATCGGCGACGGGATCGAGACGGGTCACAAGCGCAGCGAACAGGGCGAGCCTCCACGACCGGGATACCGGCAATTGTAGTCGACGGGGGTGCGGCTGGCGCAGCCGGGAGCGGCCCACTCGGGCCAGCGTCGGTGGACGGTCGAGTCCGGGCCGATGCCCGCCGCGTGGGGCGCAGATTTCGAGATTGGACGGAAAATGCACAGGCGGAAGGCGTACATTAGGCGAAGTGGGTACCGCAGAGCCGATTCCCAATACCCTATCCCGCCTTACTCTTCTGGCTGGTCCCCGAATTCCTCTTCGCTTTCCACACCAAGATCGAGAAGCGGGGCCGCCTTCTGCGGCCCCATTTCGAGCACCTCGACCGCACTTAGCGTCTTATTGATGGCCCGGGTCCGCTTTCCCACTTCCTGGAGGGTATTTTGGACGGTTCCGACCTGCTTTTCGACCTTGTTCATAAGGACGCCGAATTTCCCAAATTCACTCTTCGTCTCGGCGAGCAGATTCCAGACCTCCGAGCCCTTCCTTTGGATTGCGAGCGTCTTAAACCCCATCTGGAGACTGCTAAGAATTGCCATGAGCGTTGTCGGGCCTGCGACTAGGATTCGGAATTGCGAGCGAAGTTCATCGGCAAACCCTGGTTCACGATGCACTTCGGCAAATAGGCCCTCAGTGGCAACGCAGAGGATCGCCAAATCCGTGGTAATGGGGGGAGAGATATAGAGGTCCGAGATCTTCTTTGCCTCGGTCCTAATCCTGGACAACAGTGCTTTGCGACAGGCCTTTGCAGCTTCCTTGTCGTCTCTCGAAATAGCATCCTCAAGCCTCTCCCAGTCCTCCCTTGGAAACTTTGCATCTATCGGCAAAAGTGTTTCTTCCCCTTCCCCATTGGGAATGCGCACTGCAAACTCGACGGATTCCCTGTTCCCTGGCTTGATGTGCGCATTCCTCACGAATTGGTTTGGAGCTAGCATTTGTTCAAGCAGCATCCCCACCGCGAATTCTCCAACTGACCCCCTGGTTCGCACATTGGTTAGTAGACGCTTCAGGTCCCCTACTCCGGATGCAAGTTCCTTCATCTCTCCTAACCCTGACTGGACCCTGCCGAGGTGCTCCGTAACAACGCCAAAGCTCTCCGTCAGGCGGCTCTCTAGCGTCTTATGAAGCTTCTCATCCACGGTTTCCCGCATTTCGTCGAGTTTCTTTGCGTTTGATTCGTTGAGCCTATCGAGCCGCTCTTCTACTGTTTGGCGGAGCGTGGTCTGCTGAGATTCCGCGCTTTCCCTCAGTGCCGTCGTCTGTTGTGCCATGTCGTTTATGCGGTTAGTTACGTCCGACTTGAGCTCATTGACGGCTTCGCGGATGTCTCTCCCTAATCTCGATAGTGTCCCATCGATGGCTTCCCTAGATGTGCTTCCCTGATCGATTTGTGCCTTCTGGAACTCATTGAATCTATTGGTCACCTCTCCATGAAAGCCGCTGAGCTGAGAGTTGACTGAATCTCTCAGGTTTGTTTGTTGGGCGGTCAAGTCTCCGGTGAGCTTGTCGAGCCGCCCATTAGTCGAGGCTCGCAGTTCTTCGAGCGTCGCTCGGGTCTGACCCCCGATCTGAGTAATCGAGTTTACGACCTCTTGCCGAAGATTAGAGAATTCCGTAGACAACGCTGCGAGTAGCTCTGTTCGTAGACTCGATGTGGATTGGGCTGAGGCAGTCGCGAATTGATCGTGCCTTGTCGTCAGCTGATCGATCTTTGAGTCTGCCTTGCCACCCAATTCACACAGCTGCTCAACTCTCTGCGAAAGGGCTCTCAGGTCTCGGCTGCCTCCAATACTGCGGAAAAAAACAATAACCAAGAGCAGGACAACGGTCGCGGTAAGTTGCAGGGCGACGGCAATCTCGATCCAAACCGGCACGGCCCCTCCTTAGCATGGAGCAATCCCTATTGCACAGTATTCTAGTCCAGTTCGGCCAGCTCGGTTCCACGAAGGCTGCGCGCATGCCCTGCGCGCTTGCGGGTGGTTCCCAGCTCTCCCGGCAGGATGCGGGCTTCTGCGATTGTATTCATGAGGTTGACGTTGTCGGTGCAGTGGAGGAGGGCGCGGAGATAGGACTTCCCTGCGACCTTGGCGTGGCCGAGGTTCATCCGGACGTGAAAGCCGTCGGGGGGCGAACGCCGCCCATGCCGCAATCGCAATCTACCTGGCGCCAACCCGCTCGAGTATCCACCGGACCAGCTCCTTGCCACCGGCATAATTGTCGTACCCGGCGGGCAGTTTCCGGCCATCGGTGTATTCGTTGTAAAGCCAGGGATCGACCGTGGCGAAGACGGTTCCTTTGCCGTACTTCGACGTGGCCATCAGAATCCCTTCGTCGTCCTGAAACGATGTAACTGCCGGTGACTTGACCGAGATGTTGCAGACATCCTTCATGAACAAAGTATGCGGACTGCGGAAGATGGGACCGCCGGCGGGAACCGCGAGTTTCCCCATCTCATACGAATCGCCCAGCACGTGCTTGCGCAAAACGCTGTTGAAGTGAATGCCGAATGGATCGACTATCAGATTGAGGTGCTCCAGGTCGGTATTCGCCGGATCGTTGGCCAGAATCATCAGCACGCCTCCGCTTTTGACCCATTCGCCGATCTGCGCCGCGTCTTCCGGCCGCACATAATTCGGGTTCGGATTCTTGATTGGAATGTCCGGCGAGACGATAATGTAAACCTGCGCCCGACTTAGCGCCGCAGCCGTCGGCGCCGCATACAGAGTTTTGGTCTCTGCGCCGAAGTTGCGGAAGATATGACCGAGCAGAGAATAACCGCTGTTGCTCCAGTCGTCCCATTTGTAATGAAAGTAGACCTGCTGCCCGAATGCGTCGGGCCGCTTCTGGCTGCTGAACCAGCCGTCCAGCAGTACCGTCATGCCGCGCCCCAGTTTTGCATTTGCGGCGTTCTCCATCTCCGCGCTGGCCAGCAGAAACGCGCCCACTCCCTTGGGATCGTTGGTAACTGTCTTCTCGCCGATGTAATAGGTATAACTTCCATCGCGATAGGGGTCGCCGCCAAGCCCCGCGCTCTTCACTGTTCCGGTAAGCGAAACCGAATCGCCGGGACCGGTCTCGATGAAATGAGTTAGAACCCCCTTGTAACCGCGCTCCGCATTGGCAAGATAACTCTGCGGAAGATAACCCAGCCGCACTCCCCTGGCCAGCGCGTAAACAAACATGCACGAGGCCGAGGACTCCAGATAGTTTCCCTTTGCGCCGCCCTTGTCGAGCACCTGGTACCACAACCCCGTCGCCCCATCCTGGTAGCGCGCCACGGCCGCCGCATCCCGGCTAAGTTGCCCGATCAACTGCATTCGTCCCGGATTCTCTTCGGGATAATAGGAGAGCGTATCCACCAGCGCCATCATGTACCAGCCCATGCCGCGCGCCCAAAACTGCGAGGAAAGCCCGGTCTGCCTGTCGGCCCAGCGCTCCCGCTTCGACTCATCCCATCCGTGATAGAGCAAGCCGGTCTTGGCGTCGCGCGCGTGCTGGTCCATCAGCGCGAACTGGTGAGTTATGTCGTCGAACGCCTCGGGATGATGAAACCTGACTGCATATTCGGCATAGAAAGGCTCAGCCATATAAAGCCCGTCCAGCCACATCTGATTGGGGTATCGCTGCTTGTGCCAGAATCCCCCGGAGGGGGTGCGCGGCTGATGAACAAGCTGCTGGTAAAGCAGCGTGGCGGCCTTTGCGTAGCGCGCGTCCTGCGTCACTCCGTATAACAGTAGAAGCTGGCGTCCGAGCAGAATGCTGTCCAGCTGATTCTCTTCCGGCTTGAAGGTGGGGATGGAGCCGTCGGGAGTTACAAATTGATCGACCGAACTCTTGATGTAGTTGTAGTAGCGCGGATCGGCGCTGTTCAGCCACACGGCGTCCACGCCTTCCAGCAGCGTGCCCAGGTCGTAGTTCCACACCCAGCGCGCTCCGGCGGGCGCCAAGCGGCCGCCCGGCCAGCGCTCAATAGCCGCGTTCGCCGCGCGCTCCGACCAGGGACGCTCTTCGGCGCGCGCGGCCGCAAACGACCTGCCTGTCATTCCCGCGAGTAACATCAGCGCAACAAGAATGCGATAACTCTTCATTGGGACTCCGGTTGCTCTGGACTCCGCCTGCCGAGCCATCCAGAGCGCGCCGCGAATCGGCGCTGCATCCACTTTAACAACTTCGCCGCTCCCCAAATGGCCCGTCGCCCAACTGGTAGACGATTTCGCAGCTCATGAGGAGCTTTCTTGGTTCGATGCCATATCTCCGCCTTCCGCGATAGTCTGGAGAAGATGCGAACAGCGTACATCGGAATGGGCGGGAATTTGGCCAGTTGGGCGGGAACCCCGGAGGCTACGCTCTCCGCCGCGGCTTTGCGCCTCGAATCGCTGGGGCGCGTGACCCGCCGGTCGTCGCTGTACCTGACCGAGCCGGTGGGCTTCGTCGAGCAGCCGCGGTTTGTGAATGCCGTGGCGGCGCTGGAGACCGATCTGGCCCCGCGGAAGCTGATGGATGGGCTGCTGGCCATCGAACGGGAGTTTGGGCGCGACCGGGCGGCGAGCTTCGCGAACGGACCCCGAACGCTGGACCTGGACATTCTGCTCTTCGGGGACCTCGAAATCAGCGAGCCGGGCCTCGAGATTCCCCATCCACGCCTCGCCGAGCGCGCGTTCGTGCTGATTCCCCTCAACGAGATTGCGCCTGAGGCTTTTGTCTCCAGTTACAGGGAAACGGTCGCACAGTTGGTGGTATCCCAGGTCTCAAAGTCGAGACCTGGGGCACCCAGCTTGCTCGGGGGCTCAAGACGCGAATTCGCAGCCGTGGTCCGGCTGCAAAGCAACGCCTGGGTCAGCCGCTAGAATCGTCTGGTGGCCCTCGAATTCAACCTAGTTGCGGCGACCGAAGCGGGCGGACGGCGGGGTGAGCTTCGCCTGCCGCACCGCGCCGTCCAGACGCCGGTCTTCATGCCGGTGGGCACCGCCGGGACGGTCAAGGCCGTGCCGCAGGATGTGCTGGAAACCCTGGGCGCCGAGCTGATCCTGGGCAACACCTACCACCTCTATCTGCGCCCCGGCCACGAGGCCATCCGGCGCATGGGCGGGCTGCATCGCTTCATGAGCTGGCCGCGCGCCCTGCTCACCGACTCCGGCGGCTTTCAGGTCTTCAGCCTGAGCGGGATGCGGCGGGTCACGGACGAGGGCGTGCGTTTCCGCTCGCATCTCGACGGCAGCAGCCATTTCTTTACCCCCGAGCACTCCATGGAAGTGCAGATCGCTCTCGGCGCTGACGTTTGCATGGCCTTCGACGAGTGCACCGAGTACCCCGCCAGCCGCAGCCGCGCCGAGGAGAGCCTGCGCCTCACCATGGCCTGGGCGCGGCGGTCACTCGACCACTTTCGCACCCACTGCGACGAAGTCGTATGGTCGGGTGCCCCAGGTCCGGGGTCCCCACGGACAGGCTTTTGTCCGTGGGGTGGAGGTCCCTCGCACTTGGGGACCTGGGAAGACTGGGTGCCCCAGGTTCCTCGCACTTGGGAACCTGGGAATGAATCCCGCACCCAGTCTCTCTTCGGCATCGTTCAGGGCGGAACCTTCCGCGATCTGCGCCGCGAGAGCGCCGAGCGCCTCGTCGAGATGGACTTCGACGGCTACGCCATCGGCGGCCTGAGCGTGGGCGAGCCGCGCGCCCTGACGCAGGAGACCATCGCCGAAGTGCTGCCGCTGCTGCCCGCCGGCAAGCCCCGCTACCTGATGGGCGTGGGCTACCCGGACGAGATCGAGCAGTACGCCCGCATGGGCGTGGACATGATGGACTGCGTGCTGCCCACCCGCGCCGCGCGCCACGGACTGCTCTTCACCAGCGAGGGGCGGCTGAACATCAAGGCCAAACGATACGCCGAAGACGAGAGCCCGCCCGACCCCGCCTGCCCGTGCATGGTCTGCCGCCGCTACTCGCGCGCCTACCTGCGCCACCTGATGCAGGCCGGCGAGGCGCTTTCGGGAACGCTGAACACCATCCACAACCTCGCCTACTATATGGGAGTCATGGAGCGGGTGCGGGAGAGCCTCGAGCCGCCTAGCCGGGTTAGTTGAGTTAGCGGAGTTAGCAAGCCAGCGGCTCAGCCGATTGGCGCGCGGCGCGAAATGCCAACACCAGCGTCACGCCTGCGCTGAGCCAGAGGATCATGCCCGTTCCCAACGCCGCAATACTCTGCAAATCTGCGACGGGCACAAATACGACGCTGGCCACGGCCCAGGCCAGCATGATGGCTCCTGCACGATAGTGCGCCGGATAGCGGAAG
>Ga0326727_10007665_pt1 | contig 28259 bp, 23 predicted proteins | sample MB2enrmetagenome_FD_207643 | JGI IMG/M metagenome (GOLD analysis project Ga0326727, IMG submission 207643) | Lab enriched peat soil microbial communities from McLean, Ithaca, NY, United States - MB29MY | ecosystem: Environmental > Terrestrial > Soil > Wetlands > Peat | place: USA: New York... | reverse complement strand
TACGTCATTTAGATTCAGCATCCCTTGCGCTGTCATTCTGAGCCCGCATTTTGGGCGAAGAACCCCCGTAGTTTACTCTGTTCGCCAACCACCCGCGAACTGCCGGGGTCCTTCGCCCAAAATGCGGGCTCAGGATGACACCATGGCCATTGGTCGCTCACTCGGCCGGAATTTCTGCCCATCATGAGCACCCGAATGACTGTCAATCGTCAGAAGAACTGTCCGACTGAAAACTGAGAACTGACAACTGAGAACTGATCCTCATGTAAAACTCTCGTCCAGTCCTGCGGCCAGTTCCTGCGGGGTCTTGGCCGCCAGAATTTCTTCAAACCTCTTGCTCCGGGCGACCGTGATCGCGGCAAATAAGCCCTTTTGCCGAAGCAGGACAGCGCGCAACCGGACCAGCTCCAGCAATGCCAGGAACAAGGCGATCAACGCCTGCCGCCAGAGAAAGTCGCCAATCAAATCCTCGAGCGGAACCGGGCCGGGGCTCGCGCGCAGCGCCTGCTTGACGTGCTCAATCATCTGCGCCACGGTAACTTCTTCGCGCCGGATTTGGAGCTGCGACCGCTTCTTGGCGCGTTCCAGGATTTCACGAAACACCGAGATCAGGTCAAATACGGACACCACCAGACCGGGCTCGTCCTCGGCTTCGGCAAATTCGCCAATACCCGGCTGCGACCACATGGCATCTTCCAAAAGGCGTTTCGAGTTGAGCATTTCCGCTGCGTTCTTGAACTGCTCGTGCTCAAGAAGCCTATGCACCAATTCCTCTCGCGGATCTCCTTGTTCATCGGGTGGCGCCGTCGGGTCGGGGGGCAGAAGCATGCGCGACTTAATGTAAATCAGTGTGGCCGCCATGAAGATGAACTCGCCGGCCACGTCGATATTCAATTCTTCCAGCAGATGCAGGTAGTCAAGATATTGTTGGGTAATTCTGGCAATGGGAATGTCGTAGATATTGATCTGCTGTTTGCGAATCAAATCGAGCAGCAGATCGAGTGGGCCCTCGTAGTTTCCGAGCTTTACAGGCGGAGGCTGCGCCGCAAGATGCGTCACACGCTTGGCCGCCGGAGCAGGAACTTCGCCCGGATCAGGTGGCATGGGCGTCTGCGGATTGGGCTCGCGAGGTTCGTCGGCCATTCAGGTCAGCCTCACTGCAGCGCGGACTTCTGCCATGGTCGTCTGTGCTACGGCGCGGGCTTTTGCCGTTCCTTCCTCGAGCACGTCCCACACTTTCTGGGGGTTCTGCTCGTAAGGTTTCCGCCGTTCCTGGATCGGTGCAAGAAAAGTGTTCAGATGCCCGGCCGCAAGCTTTTTGCAATCCAAGCACCCGATCTCTGCCGTGCGGCATTCACGGTTCACGCGCTCGATGGTCTCCTGAGCGGAGAAGATCTTGTGCAGGTCAAACACCGGGCAGATGTCCGGATTGCCGGGGTCGGTGCGGCGCTTGCGAGCGGGATCAGTCACCATGGGGGCGAGCTTTTTCCAAACCACGTCCGGTGCGTCGGTCAAGAAGATCGCGTTGCCGTAACTCTTTGACATCTTGCGGCCATCCGTCCCCGGCAGGCGCGGCGCGGAGGTAAGGAGCACCTCCGGCTCCGGGAAAATGGGATCAATGATCCCCACATCGCGATTCAGGTACTCCGCCCGGACATCCAGTGAAGCCTTCTGGAAGTTCTCCAGAATAAACTGTTCCGCTTTGCCCTCAGGGGGGCGGGTGAGATTCCGGACGCCTGTCCCCCAGGCAATCCATTCCTGGTCGGAGCGTTTTTTCATTTGCAGCTTGCCAAAGGCTTGATTGAACCGCCGCGCCACTTCGCGCGTCAGCTCCACGTGCGGAACCTGATCTTCACCCACGGGAACGTAACGCGGTTTGTACATCAGGATGTCCGCAGCCTGCAGCAGGGGATAGCCGAGGAATCCATAGGTGTTGATGTCGTGGTCCTTGATGTTTTCCAGTTGCTCCTTGTATGTGGGCACGCGTTCCAGCCAACCGAGCGGTGTGACCATGGAAAAGAGCAGGTGCAGTTCCGCGTGCTCCGGCAGGCGCGACTGGACAAAAAACGTGGCCTTGGCGGGGTCGAGCCCGCAGGCCAGCCAGTCCGTAACCATCTCCCAGGTGTCCTGGTGCAAATCGAGCGTATCCTCATAGCCCGTCGTCAGCATGTGCCAGTCGGCGACGAAGTGAAAGCTGTCGTATTCATTTTGCAGCTTCACCCAATTCTGGAGAGCGCCCACCAGATTGCCGAGATGGAGTCGACCGGTGGGCCGCATCCCACTGAGAATGCGCGGGCGGTGAGAAGTTTCGAGATTCACGGTTCGCCTTTAATAATGCCTTGGTGATTTGGTCAGGCCTCGAAAGGCTCTGACTATTCGCATACCGCCGATATTCTGCTAATCTCGCATCGTAACATAGCTCGCTCCGAATCGTGAAGCCGCAGTCCACAGGGGGTGCGCGACATAAAGTGAAAAGCGGAGGGAGCGTGGGCATCCTGCCCGCTGTGAGGCTATGAAAAAATTGGCGCCGCTACAGCGGTCTTTTTCACAGCTTCACAGCGGGCGAGACCCCGATGAATCGGGGCGGGCAGGATGCCCGCGCTCCGTCCCAGGGATCGCCTTTCACTTCTATGTCGCGCACCCGTCCACAGGCGGAAGTGGGTGCGAGGCAACAAATGCCCTCGATTTCCTCCGTCGCACGCTGGAATCGACGTTTACGCATTGCAGAACCTCGTGAGATACTGACTCCTCGCTGAAGAACGATGGGGCACGAGGTGGGGGAAGGGACAGGGCAACTAAATCCCAATGGGCGACGCAAAAAATTCGGTTCAGGCGAATCATTCCCCGGCGCTACCACGCCTGCGCCGAGTGCTCACACTGTGGGATTTGATCTTCTACGGCATGGTGCTGATCCAGCCGATCGCCCCCGTTCCGCTCTTCGGGGTCGTGCAAGAACGCTCGCACGGCTACATCGTGGACACCATCCTGATCGCCATGTTTGCCATGATGATCACGGCATTCAGTTACGGACGCATGGCAGCCCTGTACCCCTCCGCCGGGTCGGCTTACACCTATGTGGGCCGTGGTTTGAATCTCCACCTGGGATTCCTGGTGGGCTGGGCGATGTTTCTCGATTATTTGCTGCAACCCCTCATCAACGGGGTCTGGGTGGCGGAGACGATTCACGGGTGGGTTCACGGGATTCCCGCCTACGCCCTGCTGGCGGTGTTTATTGGAGCCATAACGTTCATGAACTTGCGCGGCATTCGTGCCAGCGCCTTGGCTAACAAGTTGCTTCTCGCCTTGATGTCCGTGGTCATCGCGGCATTTGTGCTCCTGGCCGTTCGCTACCTTTTCCACCTCGATCGCTGGGATGGGATTTTTTCCTCACTGCCTTTTTACGATCCAAAAACGTTTGACTACCGGGTCATCCGCAGCGCTGTGCCGCTGGCCGCGCTCACCTACATCGGGTTCGATGGCGTGACGACGCTGGCCGAGGATGTCGAAAACCCCAAGCGCAATGTGCTCCTGGCCACCGTTCTGGTCTGCTTGTTTACCGGCGTTCTTAGCAGTATCGAGGTCTACTTGGGCCAGCGCGTGTGGCCGGGCTTTCACTTCGACAACGTCACGGGCGCTTTTATGGATGTTTGCATGCGCGTGGGGGGGCGCTGGCTGTTCCTCGCTATGACGGCAGTGACCATCCTCGCGGCGGTAGGCAGCGCGCTCACGGGGGGCCTGGGGGCGGCGCGCTTGCTCTTCGGTATGGGACGCGACAACGTTCTTCCGCGAAGAATTTTCGGGCACCTGGATCCGAAGCGCAACACTCCAAACTACAACATTTGGATTATTTCCATCCTCGCCTTCGCCGGTGGAGTGTTTCTGTCCATCAACGGACATGGTTACGAGAACGCCGCGGAGTTGCTGAATTTCGGCGCCTTCATCGCCTTCATGGGAGTTAATTTTGCAACGTTCTGGCAGTTTGGCATCAAACGCGCCACCGGCCGCCAGATCAACCTCCTGGGAGATGTCCTTCTTCCGCTCTTCGGCTTTGTATTCTGCGGCTGGATCTGGCTCAACCTGAATATCGTGGCAAAAATCGTGGGCGGGCTCTGGTTTGTCATCGGAATTATCTACCTCGGCTTTAAGACTCACTGGTTCCGTGAGGAGCCGGCCATGATCGATTTCACCGAGTCATGACCGTGCAACCTCCGGCCCAGGAAGCAGCCCCGCGACGCCCCCGCAATGCCGTGGACTTCTCTATGAAATCGAAAACTCTTATCGGCCTTTGGCCGAGAGAATGGCCGCCACCATGCTGAGAGGGTAGCCCTATGCCATGGATCAAAGTGATCGAACCCGAAGACGCTACCGGCGAGCTGAAGCAGGAATATGACGCCGCCGCCGAGCGCGCCGGTAAGGTCTTCAACATCCTCAAGGTGCAGAGCCTAAATCCCGGTGCGCTGCGGGCCTCCATGCAAATGTATCGCGCCACAATGTTCGGCCCCTCGGGCCTTTCGCGGGCCGAGCGCGAGATGCTGGCCACCGTGGTCTCCTGGGCCAATCACTGCTTCTATTGAATCGAAGCTCACGGAGAGGATCTCCGTGCCGAATCGAACGACGAGAAACTGGCGGAACACGTCAAGCACAACTACAACCGCGCGAACCTCTCGCCACGCCAGAAGGCACTGTGCAAATTCGCGGAGATGGTGACACGCACGCCGGCCGCCCTGAGCGCACGGCATCTTGAAACGTTGCGCCTGCACGGCTTGAGCGACCGCGACATCCTCGACGCCGTCGAAGTCATCTCCTATTTCAACTATATCAACCGCATCGCCGACGCGCTCGGCATCGACCCTGAACCCGAAATGCAACAGGCATACGAAAAATGGCAAACGGGCTCCGAAAAGGGCTGACGCGCGGATGAGGTGTCAGATCCTAAGGTTTTACCTGCACCTGACACCTGGAACCTAACACCTTCTTTGCTCTGTGCCTCTGCGGTGAGATGTGGTTTCACTCGCCTTCGGCGCCGAAGGAAAGACCCATTTCACGCGCCACCTTCTGAATATAGTGCCGCCCCTCGTCGTACTCCTCAGCGGTTTTCAAGTGTTCCAGCATCAGGGGCGCGTCCACCGGAAGCCCGGCGAGCCCTCGCAGATAGGCGTGGTAATCAATCTGCCCGCGGCCCGGAATGACTTCGCGCAAGCATACTTGGACGTAGTCCTCCCAGCTCAAGTCTTTGGCATGGCAGGATACAATCCACGGTCCCAGCTTCTGGAAGCACTCATCAATGACGGCGCCGTTGTTGTACATACGCTCCGGGCAGTTCATGACGTTGCACGCGTCCAGATGAACCGCGAACCCTTGGCGATCCACCTTCTTGATCAGCTTCAAGTAATCATCCGGTCCCGTGGGGAAGTTGAAGGGCATCATCTCAATGGAGAACTTGGTGCGGGTGGGCTTGACGGCGTCGAGGACGTGCCGGCAATTCTCCACGGTGGCGTCGATGAACTCCTCCGTAATGTTTTTGGGATCGGGACCGCACCAGAAATGGGGATTGAAGGAGCCGGCAATATCGACGCAGCAGCGCGTCCCCAGCAATTCGGCCAGAGCAAGCCGCTCCTGTACGTAGGCGAGGTTCTGGCGCCGCTTCTCCAGATCGGGATCCATCATGTTGCGCCACGCGCCCACCTCCGCCAGGGCCACATCCCGGGCGGCAAATTCCTTGATGATGGCTTTTATTTTGTCCGTGTCATTGATCTCCACCTGGGGGGCGTAAGCGGCACGATAACCCAGCCGACGATGCTCCTGGGCAAGCTCAGCGGGGTCCTGCGAATTGAGAAAAATGGGACCACCCAACCGCAGAGGCCGGCTAGGTGATGTATCCGGCCTGCCCCACAGGGGGGGATTCGCCACGGCCAGAGCAGCCATCGTTCCCGTCTGGCCGAGAAAGGCACGCCGGGATAAATGATTCGGCATTATGACCTCCTGTACTAGAGTTTAGTGGCCAGCGTTTTGAAACCCTTGCAGTGTGACCCTCGTGGACTTCGGCCTCGGGGGGACGGAATTTACGAGGCTTCTTTCCTCAGGATGTCGTGAGGGCCGATTCGCCTCAAGGTGAGTGTATCGCCATCGAGTTCATATGTAATCCGGTGAGAAATCGAAACCCGCGCTTCCCAGATGCCTTCGAGCCCGTGTATTTTCTTTGAATGTAAGGAGGGGTGGCGGTAGTTCGTTTGAAGAAGGCGCAGGGCCTTGTCGGCTCGCGACTGGACCTCCTTTGGAAGGCATTGGTAGTCGCGGCGAAATAGCGGAGTCCACCGGATATTCAAGATTTTGCCTGCGCTAAATCTGCCAAGAGTTGGTTCTTGGATCTGGGTTCCGTACGAGTTCCTACGATTTCAGGTCCTTGAGCAGTTCCTCCACGGAATCGGTTTCCTTGAAGTCTCCACGCGCTAGCGCTTCATCCACTTCGCGCTCTTTCCTCTGCCACTCTGGGGTCCAAAACCAAAGCTGATCTTTGGGAATCAGGCTTGCGGGAATCATCTCGACGCGGCGGCCCACCATGCGCATCAGCATGTGGTCGCCCTGCTTGAGTCGCAACGCCTTGGAAATTCGGTGCGGTATCGTGATTTGGTTTTTTGCTCCCATCCGCACCGCTTCTTCGAGCACGGTCTTAGTCTTGGCCATGAGTCCAGTCCTTCTTCCGCTTTTCCGATAGTCTGATTTTCCTACCGAAGGGGGCCAGAGTCAAGAAGGGTTACCCAGGTGGTTGCGTGTAGGGACCTTCCAAAAACTCGTGAAGTCGAACGGATTTCACGCTGGTAGTCGCAGGAGGGAATGCGAGTGTTAAGCGGAAGCATGTTCTGACTCACGTCGCTGGAAGATTTCGATATAGCAATTGACGAGGGAGACGGCGGCGGGGGTGATGCCGGGGATGCGGGAGGCTTGCCCCAGGGTCAGCGGGCGCACTTTGGTGAGCTTCTCCACGACCTCGCGCGAAAGGCCGGACACCCTGCGGTAATCGAACCATTCCGGTATGCGCCGCGATTCGGCGCGTTTCATTCGTTCCATTTGTCGTTCCTGCTGCTGCAAGTAGCCTTCGTATTTGAAATCCGTTTCCACTCGCCGAGCTTCTTCGCGGGAGAACACAGGCGGTTCATGAATTGCCCCTACCAACCGATCCGCACCCTCTGTCGGGGTGGTTCGCGAACCGTCCCCGCCCAAGCCTAGCAGCCCCTCACTGACCCATTCCATCAGGTCGTCTATCCCCAACTCCGGCCGCTTGAGCAATTGCGCACCGGTTAAGGGCGAGGGCGCGGTCAAGTGTCCGTTGTCCATCAGTCCCAGCTTGGTGTAGATTTCCTGGCCCGCCCGCGAGCGTGGGTCCAAACGAGTCTCGAGCAGGAATTTCGTTGCCGCACTGATGCGCAGCTTCTTTTCCACGAATGCCTCGTAATCCTTTTGCTTGATGGTGCCGACCTGGAATCCCAGCGGAGTCAAGCGCTCGTCGGCGTTGTCGATGCGGAGGTGCAAACGAAACTCGGCGCGCGAGGTGAACATGCGGTAAGGCTCGTCCACTCCCTTGCTCACCAAGTCGTCGATCAGGATTCCGGCATATCCTTGCGTGCGGTCAATGGTGATGGGCGCCTTGCCTTGCGCGCGCAGTCCGGCATTAATTCCTGCCATCATTCCCTGGCAACCCGCTTCTTCATAACCGGTGGTCCCGTTGATCTGCCCAGCAAGAAACAGGTCTTGGACCTTCTTGGTTTCGAGCCACGGATAGAGTTCGGTGGGCTGCACCATGTCGTACTCGATGGCGTAACCGGGGCGAATCATGTCCGCGTTCTCGAGGCCCGGAATTGACTTCACCATGGCCATCTGCACGTCAATGGGCATGGAGGTTGACATGCCGTTGACGTAAATCTCGTTGGTGTCCAGGCCCTCCGGTTCGAGGAAAATCTGGTGCTGCGGCTTGTCCGGGAACCTCGCGATCTTGTCTTCAATGGAGGGGCAATAGCGAGGTCCGATGCCTTTGATCTGCCCGGAATAGAGCGGGGCGCGATGCACGTTCTCCCGAATGGCGCGATGGGTCTCCGCATTGGTGTAAGTAATCCAGCAGACCGTCTGCGGCTGGGTGATGGCCTTGGTGCGAAAGCTGAAAGGCGTGGGAATCGGATCGCCAGCCTGCACTTGGAACTTCGAGAAATCCAGGGTGCGCGCGTCGAGCCGCGGAGGCGTGCCGGTCTTCAGCCTGCCCACTTCGAAGCCCAGGCGGCGCAGCGCTTCACCCAACAACACCGAGGGCGGCTCGCCCGAACGTCCGGCCGGATATTGGTTTTCTCCGCAATGGATCAAGCCATTGAGAAAAGTTCCAGTGGTGATGATGACCGCGCCCGCCTCCACCGTCCGCCCGTCGAGCAGGCGAACGCCGCGCACCCGTGCGCTCAATTCGGCCCGTGGGGGCGGTTCGCGAACCGCCCCTGCCTCCAGAATCAGGTCTACGACCTCCGCCTGCTTGATGCGCAGGTTCGGCTCCGACTCGAGCACTTGCCTCATCTTCGCCCGATAAAGCTTCTTGTCGGCCTGGGCCCGTGGCGACCATACCGCCGGCCCGCGGCTGGTGTTGAGCAGGCGGAACTGGATTCCCACGGCGTCGATGACCTCGCCCATCACCCCGCCCAGCGCGTCGATTTCGCGCACCAAGTGGCCCTTGGCGATTCCACCCACGGCAGGATTACAGGACATCTGCGCGATGAGGTCGAGGTTGATGGTGTAAAGGGCGGTGCGCAGGCCCATGCGCGCCGCTGCCATCGCTGCTTCGCAGCCGGCGTGCCCCGCGCCCACCACCACCACGTCGTATTTTTCTGTAAAGCCCGAAGCCATCGCTGCGAATTCCGCCCTAGAGGGAAGAGACTATTCTAGCAATGCGCGGCTCTTCGCGCATCCCTGTTATGGTCACCTACACAGGAACACGTCAAGGTACATCGAAAGTTCTCGTTACATCCAGGAGGCGAAGAGTGAGTTGGTGCGAGCCCGTCCACGACAATTGTTTATCGCCACCGTCACTATTTAATCCGATGTCCGTCAGCGGGAACAGTACAACCTTACCAGAAACGGAAACGATCGCCAGCAAGCAGTGACGGTTAGATTCTGTTCCGTCCCCAGCCGACGAGAACATGGGGCTATTGGCTGTCCAGTCGTAAGTGCAGTCAATGCATGCGACGCGCTCGGAGTCGGGTGACCAGAAAAGGCTCGACGCAAACTCGTGAATCCCCGCATAGGTCTGCCCGCGTTGCTGTATGACGTTTGGCGGCATCGATGCATTTTTCTGTTCAACGGGGCTCATCCCTTGTGGAAGCGGGTAAACCGTAATACGGTCGATCTGCAAATACCAGCTATGATACGGGGGCGGGGAAAAGTGAGGCATCCAGCCTACGTGCGCCACATGCTTGCCGTCAGGTGAAGGGACAAAGTCAAAGCCCAAGAGATCCCGCGTCACTTGGCCCGTTGAGACGTCCGTCTCAATGTATTCACTGGTAGAGGGGTTGATATGGCATTCGGCTCCCACCGCGTGTTCGCTGGCCCACACGATCGAAAGAATGCTGGCGCAGGGCTCCGGTAGAGGCAGGGATTGACGCTTCGGCTCGAAAGAGGTAATGCGATGACCTTCGAGATCGAGAATGACCACCGCGGGCATGCAGTGCTCTGCTTCCGGGCATTCCTCATAGTACGCAATACGGTCCCGTGCAGGCGAGAGGACAGCCTGTGGCTTAGCCTTTGCATCGTGGGTCAGTTGGCTCTCCTGCCCGTCGCGAACAAGCCAGACTTCCGACTTGCGCACTTCCACCCGGAGTTGGGCGGCGGAGACAAGCGTCAACATAACAAGGCAAGAACGCTGCCACATACCTTGAAACTCCTGCTAGAATCGGCCCCGGAAATCGAAAAGGTCGTGAAGAGGCAATTGCCACCCGGGAAAGAGGATGGAAACCAGAATCTGATCACCGGCCAGTGAAGCGTCAATGAAGTACTTCTTCCCTTGCAGTCTCAAAACCTCGACGGTCTTGGCTTTGGGGTCGATGAACCAAACTTCCGGCACTCCGGCTTCCGTATACACCCGCAGCTTAGTGGCCCGGTCATGCGCTGCGGTGGAGGGTGAGAGGACTTCTACGACGAGGTCCGGCGAACCTGCGATCCAGTCCTCTAGAATAATTCCCGCATTGGCATCGGAAATGAAAATCAGGTCCGGCTGTAGCGCGGTATCTTCGCCCAAGCGCACATCGAGGGGCGCTGTATATACCTCGCCCAAGTGATTTTTGATGACGTAATAACCCAAATTTATTGCCAGATTCTGAAGGACAGCCTGATGTCGCGTTGCTGGAGCGGGAGTCACATGCACCTCTCCGTACACAAGCTCGTAGCGCTTCCCGTCGCTGGGAAGCTGGCGGAACTGTTCGAACGTCAGCTTGGGAATGACCTCAGTGCCCATGCGCGGATTATACCGCTTAGCGGATACCATTTCCAATCCACCGCCCGGGGAATCTCAGAAGTGACTCAGTCTTTGGAATACAATCCGCAAACGAACGATCCAATTTCGCTCGACTTCCAAACATGACCATCAGGTGCAGCCGCGAGAGCCGCGCGCGTCACAGCGTGCAGAGCAGGTAGGCGGAAGCCAAAAGCACAAACGGCGACGAATAGAATCCCGGCATCGGTCGCCGAAAACGTATGGACGCCACCGTGCGCCCGAAGATTGTTCCCACGATATGAACCAATCCATTCGCGAACATGATGAGTGCGAAGATATACCCGAGGGGCCGCATCCAGAGGGCGCCACGCAATACAAAAACCGACAGGCATAAAAGCAGGATGTTCACCGCTATTAAACCCGCCAGCCAAACGCCAAATGTGTAAACCGGTAAAGGAAACCAAGGCAGCTTCTTGCGCAGGACCAAAACTGTGGGGTTGTAGACCGAAAGGAAGCCGGTGCTGGCTTCGTCGGCAACGTGCAGAGCCAGCGCCAGACAGAGTGAAATCCATGCCCAGAAGAATTGGGCATGAGGGAACGCAGCCAATCCAATGGCCAGCAGGGTATGGTGAGGAGTCATCATGGGATTATCCTTTCATTTTTTTGTTTTGCGGGGCTCCGATTCCTCGCAAGTTGAATCCCGCAATGGCTTCGGCGAGATGTTTTGCCGGGGGACGCCCTTGCGGAGCTTGGCCCAGCCAGCGGAATACGGCTTCGTAGACGGCGCCAACCCAGCAACTTGCCACCACGGCGGCGTCCTGCGGAGGTAGCCGATCTGCCAGCGTGCGCAACGCTTGTTCCACACTTTTTGTATGGCTTTCGATAACCCGCCGCCGCACCGCTTCCAGGTGCTTGCCAAGTCCGGAAGATTCGACAATCAAAATCCGCGCCTCTTCCGGGTTTTCCGCCAGAAACCGAACCAGTGCTTTTACCGCCGCTCTCATCTGCGCCAGCACGTCGGGGCCGGCGGCTCGAAGGGCTTCGTTGAGCGCCGCAGAAATTTGCTCGCCCAGGGCTTCCAGAGCCGCCGCGAAGATATCTTCCTTATTCCGAAAATAGAAATAGAAGCTGCCGACGGAACTGTTGGCCGCGCGCACGATCATCGGGACCGTCGTCGAGTGATATCCCTTCCTGCCGAAGATGCCGACGGCCGCGCTCAGCAATTTCTTGCGCCGCGCTTCTTTTCGCTCCGCCATTTTCCGCGTCGTGTGATACACGATCCAGAACCTCCCGCAAGCTTGCCTCAGGGAAGCATTGAGGGCACTGACTCCCCCGGCGCAAGAATAGAATGATATATCATTCTATTCTTGTCAAGCGGAATTCTCCGGCCTAAAGGTGAACGGGCGGAGCCGGTAGCGCGGAGTTATCCTGCTCCCGGCGGGATTACTCCACGGTCCTTGGTTCTTGTTCGTTAAGAAACCCACTGAAGTTTTTCACAATTCGAGCCGCGGAGTAGTGCGCTACGCGCCCAACTCCGCGCTCGTTGGGGCGCCAGCCCGCCAAAACTCAAAAAGGAGGCACTTCTAATGAGCGAAACATGGGGACATTTCTACTGAGGCTTGACAACAAAGGTATTCTTCATTGACACCGGCCACTTTGGGTGTTAACTATACCGCTGCTGTCCGACCAAGGGACCCGCGATTACCTCGGACGCAAGCGCCTCATCTTCCTCGGACAACGTAGTCACAAACTCGACAACTTTACCGGGAGGTTGCACCATGCGCCGAAACTATATTTTGGCAGAGGCGGTGGTAGTGTGTCTGCTTTGCGGATTGGGGTTACAGGCGCAGCAATCTGATTCGAGCGCCTCGGATAACACGAACCTGTCCCCTTCTTCGCAGCCGGCGGCGGGAACGGTCCCGCGGCTCATCAAGTTCACCGGCGCGGTGAAAGACCTTACGGGCAAAGTCCCCACGGGCGTGGTGGCCCTGACGTTCTCGCTCTACGAACTGTCCGAGGGTGGCAGCCCCCTCTGGGTGGAAACGCAGAGTTTGACGCTGGACTCGCTGGGGCATTACACGGCGCTGTTAGGCACGAATTCTCCGGAGGGCTTGCCGCTGGATTTGTTCACCAGCAGCAAGGCCTTGTGGCTGGGGGTGCAGGCGCAGTTGCCGGGGCAACCCGAGCAGCCGCGCGTGCTGCTGGTGGCGGTGCCCTATGCCTTGAAATCCTCCGATGCCGACACGCTGGGAGGGCTGCCCGCCTCGGCCTATATGCTTTCGGCGAACGCGAATACGGCGCCGGGCAGCAGTGTGACGCCGCTGATTACGCTCCCTAGCCCGATCTTGGGTGCTCCCCCCACCAGCGCCCCCATCACCGGCGCGGGCACAGCCAACTTTGCCGCCATGTTCACGGGCGCCGCGACGATTGGGAACTCGTTGCTCTATAACAGCCCGCGCGGCTTTGTGGGCATTGGCACCACGAACCCGGCAGCCATGTTGGACGTCCACGGGACGGGAAACTTCACCGGGGCTCTGAACCTTGCTCAGACGACGGGAGCGGACGTGGGGGTCATCAACCTGGGAGGCAATTCTTTTATTCACGCCTGTTGCCCAAAATCCCAGGCCAACACGTTTGTCGGAACCAGCGCCGGGAACTTCGCCGCGGATGCCACAGGCAGCCACAGGGGGTATGGCGTAAACACTGCCACGGGCTTCCAAGCTCTGCAAGGGCTAACCTCGGGATATGAAAACACCGCCCACGGGTTCCAAGCCCTCTATTCCAACACTACAGGCAGCGACAACACGGCCAACGGTAACGCCGCTCTCACGAACAACACGACGGGCGGTAGTAACGTCGCTATTGGAAGCCAGACTGGGCAGTTCTTACAGAGTGGAAGCTCAAACATCCTGGTGGGATCCGAGGCAGGCCGCAACTTCACCTCAAGCGAGAGCAACAACATCGATATCGGCAACCAGGGCATTGAGGCAGACTCGGGCGTGATCCGCATCGGCACGGGCGGCACACAGACCAAGAGCTTCATCGCGGGAGTCACAGGTGTGACTCCGGGAGGCGCCAGTCCGCTGCCCGTGATCATCGACAGCAACGGCCAACTTGGCACCGGGACCCCCGCCCTGGGCACGGTGACCAGTGTCGGAAGCGGGGCGGGACTGACAGGCGGGCCGATCACCACCAGCGGCACGCTAAGCGTTGCCACGGGCGGCGTGACAAACGCCATGCTTCAGAACCCATCCCTGACGGTGAGCGCCGGAACCGGCCTGACCGGCGGAGGCGCAGTCTCGTTGGGCGGGAGCACCACACTCAGCCTTAACCCCAACATCAGCGCAACGACAGGAGTATTCTCTGGCAGCACCAGCCCGGTCGTATCGGGCACAAACACGGGGAACAGCAGCTACGGCCAACTGGGTACGAGCGTCAGCGGCAACGCTACGGGCGTCTACGGCAACGGCAGTTACTACGGCGTCTACGGCGGCAGCGCCGTCATCGGCGTCACCGGCAGCGGCGGCGCCATGGGCGTTTACGGGCTGAACTCGTCAAATAATAGTTACGGCGAATTGGGCGGGACCATCAGCGGCGGCGCCACGGGCGTCTACGGCAGTGGCAGCTCTTACGGCGTCTACGGCAACAGCAGCAGCTTCGGCGTCTTAGGGGCCGGCGGCACCTACGGCGTCTACGGCACTAGCGGGTCCAGCGTCGGCTACGGCGTGTATGGTTCTAATACCGTAACCAGCGGCATCGCCTACGGCGTGTACGGCACCAGCGCCTCGAGCGGCGGCAGCGGTGTCTACGGGATGAACGCATCAAATGGCAGTTACGGCCAACTGGGTACTATCGTCGCCGGCTACGCCGCGGGCGTCTACGGCAGCGCCAGCGGCAGCGGCACGTACGGCGTTTACGGCAGCGGCGGCACCATCGGCGTCTACGGCAACAGCAGCGGCTACGGCGTCTACGGCAGCAGCAGCGGCTTCGGCCTCCACGGCAGCGGCAGCACCGGCGTCGATGGCTACAGCAACAACAGCACCAACGGCATCGGCGTCGATGGCTACGTCAACGGCACCGGGAGCGGCGCCTATGCCGTCTGGGGCCAAAACGCCGGCAGCGCGGGCTATGCGGGGTACTTCACCGGTAATCTCAATGTTACCGGAGCAATTACGGCGGGCACGAAAGATTTCTTGATCGACCATCCTCTCAACCCTGCGGATAAGTATCTTTACCACGCCTCCGTCGAGTCCTCGGAGATGATGAACATCTACACGGGCAACGCCAAGCTGGACTCGAGCGGGGAAGCGGTGGTCGAACTTCCCGAGTGGTTCGAGGCCGTGAATGCGGACTTCCGCTACCAACTCACCGCCATCGGGGCCCCCGCACCCGGCCTCTACATCGCCGAGGAGATCGCCGACCACCACTTCAAGATCGCGGGCGGGCCCCCGGGGACGAAGGTGTCCTGGCAGGTGACGGGCGTCCGTCAGGATGCTTATGCCAAGGCCCACCCGCTGCAAGTCGAGGTTGATAAGCCTGAGAAGGAGCGGGGGTATTACATCCATCCGGAACTTTACGGTCAGCCCAAGGAGAAAGGCATCGACTGGGCGCGTCATCCGCAGGAAATGCGCCAACTCGAGAGCGGCACCAAGCCGCCGGAGCCCGCGGGCGGCGGAGTCCGATAAGCTCGCCGGGGCAGCAAGTCGAGGGCCGGGGCCTATCTACACGATAGACAACATGCGCCTTGGGCGCGCCACCTGGGGTGAAGATGGTTTGTAGGGGCAGGGCTTGCCCTGGCTTGTCCAAATTAGGCTTTGAAAAAAAGGGGTGGAATCTCTGATAAGTTGAGGTTGTAGTTTCTCCCGAAACAACAATTCTCAACTGAGGAGGTTCCGCCTTGCGCCAAGTATGCAGCATGTTTTCGCAAATACTCCAGATGTTTTCGCGCCTGCAATTCGAGCACTTCGTGCGCCAGCATAAGGCCGAGCGTCATGCCCGCGGCTTTACGTGCTGGGGACAATTTGTGGCCATGCTTTTCTGCCAACTCGGGCAAGCCCAATCCCTGCGCGAGATCTGCGGGGGACTGGCTTGTTGTGAAGGCAAGCTCCGTCACCTGGGAGTCCCCGCAGCTCCCAAGCGCTCGACCTTGGCCTATGCCAACGAGCATCGGCCCTGGGAACTGTACCAGAGCGTGTTTCAGTCGCTCTATCAGCGTTGCCAGCAGGAGACGGGAAAGCTCCGCCGCTTTCGTTTTCGCAATCCCTTGGTCAGCCTGGACGCCACGCTGATCGACCTCTGCGCTTCGCTCTATGACTGGGCCAAGTACCAGCGCACCAAGGGCGCCGTGAAACTGCATCTGCTGCTCGACCATCAAGGCTACCTACCGCGCTTCGTGGTCATCCCCGAGGGCAAGGTGCCGGAGATTGTGGTGGCGCGTAAACTTCATTTCGAGCCCGGGACCATCCTGGTGATGGATCGCGGTTACGTTGACTACAAGTGGTACGAACAGCTGACCGAGCAGGGCGTCTTCTTCGTCACCCGGCTGCGTTGCGATGCTAACTTCCAGGTGGAAGAGGAACGCCCCGTCCCGCAGCGCGGCGGCATCCGGCGCGATCAGATCATCCACCTGGGCAGTGCCTGGTATCGGCAGGAACATCGCCTGCGCCGCCTGGAAGTGGAAATCCCCGGCCAGGACGAACCCTGGGTGCTGCTCACCAATCATCTCCAATTCGGCCCCACCACCCTGGCCGGCGTCTATCGCCAGCGCTGGCAGATCGAAGTCTTCTTCCGCGCCTTGAAGCAGAACCTGCGGGTGAAAAGCTTTGTGGGCACCAGCGCCAACGCCCTGAAAACGCAAATCTGGATCGCCCTGATTGCCATGCTTCTGCTCAAGTACCTGCAACTGCGTGCCGCGCGGGGCTGGTCCTTGTCCAATCTCGTGGCCCTGCTCCGCCATCAATTGTTCGTCTACCGCGACCTCTGGACCTGGCTCGATCGGCCCTTTGAACCGCCCCCACTTCCGGTGGGCGCAGAAGCGACTCAACTGGCTCTAGCTTGGGCTTGACCAAAACCTGGCTTATTCGGACAGCACCTATGCTTTCACCAACGACAACCTGCTCCGGGAAACCACCTCCAAGGCTTCTTAAGCCCCTAACCATCAACAACTGGGCGCATGCACCCGCGCTAATTTGGACAGCCCAGGGCAAGCCCTACCCCTACAGGCTGACGGGCGGTTCGCGAACCGCCCCTACGACGCGCTCGGAAATTGGCAATCCCGCGCTGGGCTGGTTCGACCATCCTTAGTTCTTGTTCGTTAAGAAACCCACCGAAGTTTTTCACAATTCGAGCCGCGGAGTAGTGCGCTGCGCGCCCAACTCCGCGCTCGCTGGGGCGCCAGTCCGCCAAAACTCAAAAAGGAGGCACTTCTAATGAGCGAAACATGGGAACATTTCTACTGAGGCTTGACTACAAAGGTTTTCTTTATTGACACCGGCCACTTTGGGTGTTAACTATACCGCTGCTGTCCGACCAAGGGACCCGCGATTACCTCGGACGCAAGCGCCTCTTCTTCCTCGGACAACGTCGTCACCAACTCAACAACTTTACCGGGAGGTTGCACCATGCGGCGAGAGCATATTTTTGCTTGGGCGGTGGTAGTGTGTCTGCTTGGCGGATTGGGGTTACAGGCGCAGCAATCGGATTCGAGCACCTCGGATAACACGAACCTGTCCCCTTCTTCGCAGCCGGCGGCGGGAACGGTGCCGCGGCTGATCAAGTTCACGGGGGCGGTGAAAGACCTTACCGGCAAAGTCCCCACGGGAGCGGTGGGCCTGACCTTCTCGCTCTACGAACTGCCCGAGGGGGGCAGTCCGCTCTGGGTGGAAACGCAGAGTCTGACGCTGGACTCGCTGGGGCATTACACGGCGCTGTTAGGTGCGAATTCTCCGGAGGGCTTGCCGCTGAATTTGTTCACCAGCAGCAAGGCCTTGTGGCTGGGGGTGCAGCCGCAGTTGCCGGGGCAAGCCGAGCAGCCGCGCGTGCTGCTGGTGGCGGTGCCCTATGCCTTGAAATCCTCCGATGCCGACACGCTGGGAGGGCTGCCCGCCTCGGCCTATATGCTCTCGGCGAACGCCAATACGGCGCCGGGCAGCAGTGTGACGCCGCTGATTACGCTCCCTAGCCCGATCTTGGGTGCGCCCCCCACCAGCGCCCCCATCACCGGCTTGGGCACGGCCAATTATGCGGCCATGTTCACGGGGCCTCACACGATTGGCAACTCGGCGATCTACAACAGCCTGCGGGGCTTTGTGGGGATTGGCACCACGCTTCCGGCGGCCACGCTGGACGTCAATGGCACCGGAATCTTCACTGGTGCGCTGAGTGGGACCACGGCGATGTTTAGCGGGGCGTTGATGGCGGCGGGCATGGCGCTGCCGGATACCACAAGTTCCGGCGTGGGCGTTCTGACCCTGGGCGGAGTCTCATTCCTGCACGACTGCTGTGGCGGCAGCAGCAACGGCGACACCTTTCTAGGAGCGGGTGCGGGCAATTTCACTACTACGGGGCAAGCCAACACGGCCAGCGGCTATCAGGCTCTCTTCTCGAATACCACGGGGCCCTACAACACGGCCAGTGGCTTTCAGGCGCTCTTCTCGAACACCACGGGACGCCTCAACACGGCCAGCGGCTATCACGCGCTCTATTCAAACACCACGGGAATCGACAACACGGCCAGCGGCCTCAGTGCGCTTAATTCGAACACCACTGGGGAAGCCAACACGGCCAGCGGCTATGATGCTCTCTTCTTGAACGCCACGGGGTTCTACAACACGGCGGTCGGATACCAGGCTGGAGTCAATAGTGCATTCACGCTTCCCACCGCCGGTTCCAACAGCACGTTCGTCGGCGCCAATGCGACCGCCACAGTGGACAATCTCACCAATGCCACGGCGATTGGATATAACGCCCAGGTGGGTGAGAGCAACGCCCTGGTGCTGGGGGGAACGGGAACCAACGCGATCAACGTGGGCATTGGCACGGCCACGCCGCAGTACACCTTGGACGTAAACGGCACGGGCAACTTTACCGGGGCCGTGACGTTCGCCCAACCCGTGAGCCTGGCCACCGGCGCATTCTCGGGAAGCAACAGCACCTCGGTCGTAGCGGCGACGCAAGGCAACGGCTCAGGTGCTGCGGTGACGGGCACCAACTCCATAGACAGCAGCAGCGGCCAACTGGGCACAGTCGTCAGTGGCAATGCCACAGGCGTGTACGGCAGCACCTCCAACGGCTACGGCGTCTACGGCAGCGGCAGCACGGGCTTCTACGGCGGCGGGAGCAGCTACGGCGTCCAGGGTTTCAGCAATAGTGTCGGCGTCTACGGCTACGACTCGGCCAACAACGCCTACGGCCAACTGGGCACAGTCGTCAGTGGCAGTCCGACCGGCGTCTACGGCAACGCCAACGTCAGCCTCGGCATCGGCGTCTCCGGGGCCGGCACCGTAGCCGGTGTTTCGGGCAGCGGCGGCGACTGGGGTGTTTACGGCAGCAGCACCAACAACTACGGCGTCTACGGCACCTCCAGCTCGGCCAGCGGCATCGGCGTCTATGGAATCAACGCGGCATACACCAGCTACGGCCAACTGGGCACGAGCGTGGGCAGCAGCGCGACCGGCGTCTACGGCAATGGCAGCACCTTCGGTGTCTACGGCGCCAGCAGCGGTACCGGCGTCTACGGCAACGGCAGCGTGAACGGCATTTACGGTCTCTCCAGCAGCGGCACCGCTGTTTATGGCACGACAGCTAATGGAAATGGCGTCCTGGGAAGTTCCACAAACGCGACTGGAGCCCTGGCCACCGTGGTGAACAGTAACGCCACCGGCGCCTACGGCACCAGCGCGTCCAGCACCGGCTACGGCGTGTATGGCCAGAACACCGCGACCACCGGCAACGCCTACGGCGTGTACGGTTCCAGCAGCTCCAGCGGCGGCGTCGGCGTAATCGGAAGCGGGGTCTTTGGCATACAGGGAGCTACCGATGCCCCCTATAACAGCGCTTACAGCGCTTACGGATGGGGCGTCTCAGGCTATGTATTAGGTGCGAGCGGTGATTACAGCGTACAAGGCATTTCCTTTGCCAGCACCAGTTCCGCCGGCGTTTGGGGAGACTACATTGGTGGCGCCGACGGCTCCGGCGTGCTGGCCAGCGCGAACACCAACACCGCGCTGATAGCTGTCAACAACAGCTCTCGCCCCTCGATGGAAGTCTTCAACTACACGACGGCGACCCATAGCCCGGTGTTTGAGACGTATTCTCCCAACACGTACACCAGTGCCCCCCGGAACTGCGTCATTGACACCTCGGCCAATCTGGAGTGCTCAGGTTTGGTTGAGGGAGGAGTGACTCCAGACGTAGGTGGTACGGTGCGCGCCATGTACGCCATGCAGTCGCCTGAGGTTTGGTTTGAGGACTTCGGTTCCGCCGCGCTCCAAAACGGGTCCGCGCACATTTCGCTCGAGGCTATGTTCGGCGAGACGGTGAACTCCGGGGTGGGGTATCACGTCTTCCTTACCCCCAAGGGCGAGTGCGAAGGGCTCTATGTGGCCAATGAAGACGGCGAAGGCTTCGACGTACGCGAACTGCGCCACGGCAAGTCTTCCGTGGCCTTTGACTACCGCATCGTGGCCAAACGCAAGGGCTACGAGACTGTGCGGATGGAGGACCTGACCCCTCAAGCCGATGCCCGGAAGGCGCGCATGGAGGACCTTGCCCGGCGGGCCGCGGAAACCGCGGCTCACCCCACCACGGGCCCGGCACGCAGGATGTTGCCTTCCCGGCCTCCGGCACCGCCGGCCACAACTCCGCAAAGGCTGGCGCCAGCAGCGGAGCCGCTGCAACCGATGGCTACTCAATCCAACTAAGCGCTGCCGCCGGCACCGGCTACGGGGTGTATAGCGCTGGCGACACTTACGGAGTTGTGGGGACAAGCAGCGCCTTTACCGGGGCCAGCGTCTATGGGACCGGACCCGGCCTCGCCGTAGCGGGGTATTTCGCGGGCGCCGTCGATGTGGTCGGCACCCTTTTCAAGAGCGCCGGGTCATTCAAAATCGACCACCCGCTGGATCCGGCCAACAAATACCTCCTCCACTCGTTCGTTGAAAGCCCGGACACGAAGAACGTTTACGACGGAGTTGCGGTGATGGACGCGAACGGCGAGGCTTGGGTTGACTTGCCGGAATGGTTCGAAACCCTGAACAGCGACTTCCGCTACCAGCTCACGGCCATTGGGGCCTCCGCGCCAGGGCTGTACATTGCGGAAGAGATTTCCGGCAACCGATTCAAGATTGCGGGCGGGAAGCCGGGTGGGAAGGTCTCCTGGCAGGTGACGGGCATTCGCCAGGACGCTTTCGCCAAAGCGCACAGACTGCCGGTTGAGGAGGAAAAACCTGAGGCTGAAAAAGGTTTCTACCTGCATCCGGAGCTTTTCGGCCAGCCCAAGGAGAAGGGCATCGACTGGGCGCGCCACCCGCAGCTAATGCGCCAACTCGAGAGCGGGGCCAAGCCCCAGGCGCCCCCGGGCGGCGGAGTCCGATAAGCTCGCCGGGGCAGCAAGTCGAGGGCCGGGAGCCTATCTACAGGATAGACAACATGCGCCTTCGGCGCGCCACCTGGGGTGAAGATGGTTTGTAGGGGTAGGGCTTGCCCTACCCTCTTCGCAAAGGACTAATCTCCGGAACCAAGGGTAGGGCAAGCCCTACCCCTACGGGCTGACGGGCGGTTCGCGAACCGCCCCTACGACGCGCTCGGCTATGGGCGATACCGCGCTGGGCTGGTTCGGCCCACCCTCTGACCTCTCCGGTTTCTGATCCGAGCGGATGGGGCCATCGGAGTCTCCGATTTGCGGAGTCCGCGAATCGGACCGCAAACTAGATGTCAGGGTCTAGATGCCGGGTGTCAGGTACCAGGGGTCAGGTGGCGGGCAGGAGGCAGTAGACGGCATAGGGTAGACGGAAAATAGATGGGACACGAGGGCCCATCCCGCAAATCAACCGCCTGGCACCCGTACATCGAAAATTCACATCTAACGGATTGACAAACTTAGGTGAATGCGAATAGTGTACGCCATCCTAATGAAGCTACTCGTACTCGGGTCCGGTGGTCGGGAACACGCTCTGGCGTGGAAGCTGCATGAAAGCCAGCGGATGGAGGAGTTGTATTGTGCCCCCGGAAATGCCGGCATCGCGCAGGAAGCTGAGTGCATTCCGATCGACCTTTCGCAAACGCAGGCCATTGTGGAGCTGGCCAAGCAAGTGCGCGCGGACCTGACCATTGTCGGCCCGGAAGCGCCACTGGTAGCCGGCGTCGTCGATGAGTTCGAGAAGGAGGGGTTGGCCATCATCGGGCCCAGCAAGGCGGCTGCGCGCCTGGAGGGGAGCAAGATCTTTGCCAAGGAATTCATGCGGCGGCATGGTATTCCCACCGCGCGGTTCGAAGTAGCGGAGAGTTTCGAGGAGGCCGTCAAAGCTCTGGCGCGATTTCCGCTTCCGGTGGTGGTCAAGGCGGATGGGTTGGCAGCGGGCAAGGGTGTGGTGGTGGCCCATAATCACGTCGAGGCGGAACAGGCCGCGGAAGACTTCATGCTCCGCAAGACCTTGGGAAGCGCGGGCGACCGGGTGGTGATCGAGGAGTGCCTGGCGGGGGAAGAAACGTCCTTCATCGTGCTCACCGATGGCCGCGGGATTCTCCCCCTGGTGCCGACCCAGGATCACAAGGCATTACTGGATTGGGACGAGGGCCCCAACACCGGGGGCATGGGCGCATACAGCGATGACTCCATCCTCAGCGAATCGCTGCACGACGAAATCCTTCGCTCGCTCGTCGCGCCCACGCTGGCGGGCATGGAAATGGAAGGGTCTCCCTACCGCGGCTTTTTGTATTTCGGGCTGATGATGACGCCCTCCGGCCCCATGCTGCTGGAGTACAACGTCCGCCTGGGCGACCCCGAAACCCAGCCCATCTTGATGCGCTTGCGCTCCGACCTCGCGGACCTGTTGATGGCGTCGCGCGAGGGCCAATTGGCGTCAGTGGATGTTCATTGGAGCCCCAATCCCGCCGTATGTGTGGTGTTAACGTCTAAGGGCTATCCGGCAAAGCCGGAGGTCGATAAAACGATCACCGGTTATGAAGCCGTGGAGTCATTGGGAGGTGTCAAGATTTTCCATGCCGGAACGCGCGTAAAGGATCATCAATTGCTTACCGCCGGGGGGCGCGTCATGGGGGTGACCGCCATTGCGGAGGATTTGCCCTCCGCCATCCAGCGCGCCTACGCGGGGGTTAACAAGCTTCAGTTTGAAGGGATGCACTACCGGAAAGACATCGGGGCGAAGGCGTTGCGGCGGGTCCTGAGGATTCCGGCAGCGAAGCGGGCGCGCGCCGCCAAGGGAGAGCGCCCGTCTTCGCGCAAATAGCACCGGTCCACAAAGGGTTCATCCTATTCCCAAGGGAGGAAATAAGAGATGCCTGAGAAGCCTTTGGTTGGCATCGTTATGGGCAGCGACACGGACCTGCCCGTCATGGCTGAGGCCGCCGCAACCTTGAAGAAGTTCCAAATCCCCTTTGAAATTGAAATCACTTCCGCCCATCGGTCGCCCGTGCGCACCTCGGAGTACGCGCGCACGGCGGTTCAGCGGGGCCTGAAGGCAATCATCGTAGGGGCGGGAGGGGCGTCGCACCTGGCGGGAGTGATTGCGGCGGAAACCATCCTGCCGGTGATTGGCGTCCCCATGGCCACCACCACGCTCGCCGGGCTCGACGCGCTGTTGTCCACGGTCCAGATGCCGGGCGGCGTGCCGGTGGCGTGCACGGCGATCGGGAAGCCCGGCGCGATTAACGCCGCCATCTTCGCCGCGCAAATCATCGCCACCTCTGACCCCGCCACTGCGCAAAAACTGGTTGCACACAAGGAACAATTGGCGCGTGCGGTGGCCGAGAAATCGGAGAAGCTCAAGCGCGAGTTCAAGTGCAGTGACGAGTGACGAGCAAGGGAAAGACGAAAATCGAAACTCGCCGCGATTTTCGAGTTTCGATCTTCGAATTTCGGTCCTTGCGGGCTCGTCACTCGTCACTCCTCACTCTTCACTTGTCACTGATGTAGGGAGCTTTTTGTGTTCATTGGGCACTTTGGAGTCGCACTCGCGGCGAAAAAGGTTTCGCCGCGCACTTCCCTGGGAACCCTGGTGATGGCAGCGCAGTTCGTCGACCTGATCTGGCCGATCTTTCTTCTCCTGGGCGTTGAGCGGGTGATCATTGCACCGGGCGCGACGGCGGTCACTCCGCTGGATTTTATCTCCTACCCTCTATCCCACAGCCTCCTCGCCGATTTCGGCTGGGCTTGCCTTTTTGCGGGTATTTACAAAATAGTTAAACGTGACTCGCGGGGAGCGGTCTGCCTGTGGTTCGTCCTGATCAGCCACTGGCTGCTCGACGCGCTCAGCCACCGGCCCGACCTCCCGCTTTATCCCGGCAGCTCGACGTATGTCGGCCTGGGCCTCTGGAATTCACGAGTGGGGACTATCCTCGTGGAAAGTGCGTTTTTCGCGCTCGGGGCAATTCTCTATGCGAAGGCCACTTGTCCCCGCGACCGCATAGGTATTTACGCCTTCCGATCATTTATCGTCCTGCTGTTCCTGTTTTACCTCATCAACATTTTCGGGCCACCGCCACCCAGCGAGAAAGCAGTGGCCATCGGGAGTCTTAGTCTGTGGCTATTCGTCGTCTGGGCCTACTGGCTGGACCGCCACCGGCTGGCGAATCCCCCGCGTGCTCCCCTTATGGCCATGGGCCCTCTTTCCGAGCATACTCCTGCACCGTAACCCGGAGGCCCGGGACGGATTCTCCTTCCCCGCCAACCCACCGCTCGCAGAGCCTCTTGACTCCCAGGGTGTAAAACGTTATCTTCTCCGGCAACAGACCTGTGGGTAACCCTCCGAATGTGAGGAAGAGAGCCCCGAAGGCGGCAGCACAATGTCTGAGCCCTTATCCGCTGTAGATTGCATTGCCCCGGCATTTGCCCAGACAAAACAACAGCTCTTCGCCCCTTTTCGACTCCAACGCTGGGCGCGCTTGGCCCTCGTTTGCTTGCTCACCGGCGAATTCGCTGGCGGAGGGGGCGGCGGGCCTTCGGGAAACTTCAGTTTCCCTGTATCACAAGGCAAGGGTGGCAAGCATCTGCTCGCAATCCCCAATATCGATTGGGGCAAAACTCTCCCTTGGCTGCCCTGGATTCTTGCTGGCCTTGTCCTGCTTTTCCTCCTCATTTTCCTTTGGGTTTATGTCGGCTCGGTGTTTCGCTTCGTGCTTTTTGATTCGGTTCTCTATGATCGCTGCGAACTGAAAGGGAGTTGGGCGCGGTGGGAGCCCTGCGGCCGAAGCTACTTCTTTTGGTGTCTCGCGCTCTTTGTTGTTTCCGCCCTCGGGTCATGCCTGCTCATTGTGGTACCGCTGCTCCTCGCCTTTCGTGCCGGACTGTTCCACCATCCGGGTGGACACCTCGTGGTGCTCATTCTAGGCGGCGCCGCGCTTCTCTTCATCCTCATCGCATTCTTCATACTGAGCGCAATTGCCGCCCTCTTTGCCAAGGATTTCTGCGTGCCCATCATGGCGATAGAAAAACTGGGAGTGCTTGACGCCTGGCGCCGTCTGCTCCCCATGCTGGCAGCGGAGAAGATGGCGTTCGCCGGCTATGTGCTGATGAAAATTGTTCTGGCCATCGGCAGCGCCATTATTTTCGGAATCATTACGTTCCTGACCTTAATTATCCTGCTCATTCCTTTGGGGATTGTGGGGGTCATTCTTTTCTTTGGCGGTAAGGCGATAGGTCTCACCTTAAATGTCGCTACCATCAGCATCCTGGCGGTGATGGGTTGCATAATACTGGCAGGCTTTCTCTATCTGATCGCGCTGATTAGTACGCCCCCGATGGTCTTTTTCCAATCTTACGTGCTCCACTTTATGGGCTCCCGCTATCCCGCGCTGGGGGCAGTGGTCTTCCCGCCACCCCCGGAAACTCCGCCGCCACCTTCCCTTGACGCAACGCCGATCATCGAGCCATCGATCGGGTGATCAACTAATCGGGTGATCCGGTGATCCGGTGATCGGGTGAACAAAGAATCCTTCATAGGGGTGGCCGGTGCATCGACGGAGAGGACGATCCCGTTCCGAGTTTAGAAGTTCGATTTCGACGATGCGGTGATTTGGGGAACGGTCTTTTGTTCACCCGATCACCGGATCAGCCGATCATTTCTTCACCCGGCTCCCAGGTTTTACGGCGGGAATTCCTGCTTGGCAAAGCGGGCAATCAGCGGGATTGTAGTTTTGAATCCTCAGGGTGATGAGCGCGGCTTTGGGCAGGCCCAGGTCTGCCGCTCCGCCGCTGCGGTCGATGAGCGCGCCCGCGCCTACCACCTTGCCGCCCGCTTGTTCCACGCATTGAATCGTCTCGCGAGTGGAAAGTCCCGTGGTGATCACGTCTTCCACCACCAGCGTGGACTCACCCGGGATGAGGCTGAAGCCGCGCCGCAACGTCATGGCACCTTCCTGCCGCTCGGTGAATAGCGCGCGCACCCCGAGGGCGCGAGCCACTTCGTGCGCCACCAGGACTCCCCCCAGCGCCGGCGCGGCCACCACGGTTGCCCCCAAGTGACGCAGTTTTTCAGCCAACTGTGAACACAATTGCTCCGCCACGCGCGGGTGTTGCAGCACCATCGCGCACTGCACGTAGCGATCACTGTGGAGGCCCGAGGAAAGGATGAAGTGTCCTTCCAGAAGCGCAGAATGCTTGCGGAAGATGTCGAGGATTTCGTTTTCGGTCATGGTTTTTGCGCCTGGGACGACAGGGGTGCGAGGGCCCTCTCCATCTCTGCCGCAATGGCATCAGCCGCGGCGGCAGGATCTGACGCCCCGGTAATGGGCCGTCCGATGACCAGGTAGTCGGCACCCGCGTGGATGGCGCTCGCGGGAGTAGCGGTGCGCGACTGGTCATCACTCGCGCCCGCAGCCGGCCGAATGCCAGGGGTGACAATCAGAAAGTTGGGACCGCACGCTTGCCGGATGACGGCAGTTTCACGCGGTGACGCTACCACGCCATCGACGCCCGCGGCCTGCGCCAGCCGCGCCAACCGGACTACAACTTCTTCCGCGGAGCCTTGGAATCCCACTTCCGCCAAGTCCTCCGCGCCCAGGCTGGTCAGGGCCGTGACCGCCAGCACTCGCGTGGGCCGCGCCACGCCTCTTGCCTTCGCGGCGGCGCAGACACCCGCCACGGCAGCTTCCATCATCCTGCGCCCGCCCGAGGCGTGGACCGTCAGCAGGCTTACCCCCAGCATCCCAGCCTGGTACGCGGCGGCGCGGACGGTATTAGGAATATCGTGGAACTTAAGATCGAGAAAGACTTGTTCACCTGCGGCCACCAGATAGCGGGCCGTCACCGGTCCCTCCGCCGTGAAGACCTCCGAGCCCACCTTGAACATCCCCACGTGGCCGTGGAGCTTTTCCGCAACATGCAATGCGGCCTCGGCGCGGGGGACATCAAGCGCCACAATGATTTTTTCTTTTGCAGGCATAGCCAATATTCTAGTGGAACGACGCGAAAAGTTGAAATGGAAAGTTCTTGGTCCGCAGAGCGGGCACGCGCCTATCCTTCCGCGGCGTCCCCATCTGCGAAGAGCTTGCCGAATTCGTCCGAGGATTTTCGCAGGGCGAGCCAATCTGCGAAAAGGTCCGGGGTCTCCAGCCACACCTGGAACCAGCGCGCGATTTCCTGCTTTTCCTGGCGCTTTTGGGCGTGAACGCGCGGGTTGGCGGCGAGGCTTCGGGCGCGCAGTTTGCCTTTTTTCACGAGCGCGCGGACCATCGTCGTGCCAAGGCGATCCGCAGCGCTTGAATATTCGCGAAAAATCGCATCGAGTCGCAGCAAGGATTTTTCAGCGCTGGCCAGGTCGCGAAATTCCAACACGCCTTTCAGCCGATTCGCATAAGGCTCCGGCATGACCGGATCGGAATAGCGGTCCTCATACCGGACCTCGCACCCCGCCTCTCGCAGGATCGTGGCAATGTATCCGAGCGAAGTTCTGTCGCCGGGGCCGAGGCAGCGGCGAAGTTCGTTGCGGGCGGCGTGCAGGTCTTCCACCTCGATGCGCTGCCTGCTTCGCGCCTGGAAGAAATCAAGAAGGATCTGCTTTTTACTGACTTTGGGAGGCACTTTTTAGCTAAGGAGCCAGGAGTCAGAAGTCAAGAGTAAGAATACGGCAGACGGGAGACAGTAAACAACGGATGGCGTTCAACGCCGCTACGTGTGCCCTGTCTGCCGTCTACCGTATGCCGTATGCCGTCTGCTGCTTCTTGCCTCCTGACTTCTGACTCCTGACTCCTGAGTCCTTTCTGTACCGTGCCACATTGCGCTGGTGTTCGGCAAGAGTGCGGGAAAAGACGTGACTGCCGTGATTGTTGCTCACGAAATAGAGTGCGTTGCCGCTCGCCGGTTGGAAGGCAGCCCGAAGCGAGCTTTCTCCCGGATTGGCAATCGGCCCGGGTGGCAAGCCGGCGTGGCGATAAGTGTTAAAAGGCGAAGCGAAGTTCAGATCGCTCACGCGGATGACTCCGATGGGACGGCGGGCAAGGCGCGCCGCGTAAATCACCGTGGGATCGCACTCGAGCAGCATGCCTTTTTCGAGCCGGCGCGTGAAGACCCCGGCCACCACCGGCCGCTCCGCCGGGTCGGGAGTCTCCTTCTCCACCAACG
>Ga0326727_10007664_pt1 | contig 28260 bp, 25 predicted proteins | sample MB2enrmetagenome_FD_207643 | JGI IMG/M metagenome (GOLD analysis project Ga0326727, IMG submission 207643) | Lab enriched peat soil microbial communities from McLean, Ithaca, NY, United States - MB29MY | ecosystem: Environmental > Terrestrial > Soil > Wetlands > Peat | place: USA: New York... | reverse complement strand
CTGCCACTTCCACCTCGGAGAAGGGGACCACAACCTCGCCTACTCCGGGGACATCAAGTTCGAGCGGAGCTGGCTGTTCAACCCGGCGACGAACCGGTTCCCGCGGCTCGAGACGCTCGTCCTCGAGTCGACGTACGGCGGCTTCCGCGACGTGCAACCGACCCGCCAGCAGGCGACCGACGAGTTCTCCGCGATGGCCACCAACGTGCTCTCCCGGGGCGGAAAGCTCGTCGTCCCGGTCTTCGCCGTAGGCCGGTCGCAGGAGGTGATGCTCGTCCTCGAGGAGCGCATGCGGGCCGGCAAGATCCCGCGCGTGCCGATCTACTTGGACGGGATGATCTTCGAGGCGACCGCGATCCACACGGCCTACCCGGAGTTCCTCAACAGCCAGCTCCGGACCCAGATCTTCCAGCAGGGGGACAACCCGTTCCTTGCCGAGATCTTCCGCCGCGTCGATTCCGGCCAGATGCGGGGGGAGATCCTCGACTCCAAGGAACCGTGCATCATCCTCGCCACCTCCGGGATGATGAGCGGCGGTCCGGTGATGGAATACTTCCGGGCCTGGGCCCCCGACGAGAAGAACGGTCTGATGTTCGTCGGTTATCAGGCCGACGGGACGTTCGGCCGGAGGCTCCAACGCGGGCTACCGGAGGCGAGCTTCTTGGACGGGCCGCGGCAGGCCTCCGTGCCCGTGAAGCTCGAGATCGCCACGATCGAGGGGTTCTCCGGCCACTCGGACCGGACCCAGCTGATGAACTTCGTCGCGTCGCTTGACCCCCGGCCGCAGAGGATCATCCTCAACCATGGCGAGGAGTCGAAGGCCGTCGACCTCTGTTCGAGCCTTCACAAGCGGTTCGGGGTCGAGTCGCGCGTCCCGTACAACCTCGAGGCCGTCCGCGTCCTGTGAAGGCCCGCGACACACTGGACGCATCGTATTATAGGTCCCGGCCGCGTCCCGTCCTCAGGAGCGTCTTCGGCGATGAACAACCCATCGCGTCGGGTCCTCGTACTCGGGCTCGACGGCGGCACGTTCCACCTCCTCGACCCGCTCATGGAGGCGGGTGAGCTCCCGTTCCTTCGATCGCTCACCGCTCGGGGTATCCGTGCCCCCCTGCGCTCGGTGTACCCTGCGAAGACGATTCCCGCGTGGTACTCGTTCGCGACGGGCCGCGACCCCGGAGAGCTCGGCGTATTCGGCTTCGCGGAGCCGACGGGCGAGCCGGGCCAGTCGAGCCTTGTGCGGTCGTTCCGCCCCTTGGAGGCGTTCTGGGACCGACTCTCCCGGGTGGGCGTCAAGGTCGGGGTCGTCAACTTCCCGGTCCTCTCCGGCTACCCCCTCCACGGGTTCGTCCTCCCCGGGATGCTCTCGGAGGGGGCCGTGACGTACCCCCGGGGGCTCCGCGCCGAGGTCGAAGCGACCCTCGGCTCCGACTACCCGGGCGAGCTCCCCGCGTTCCGAGATACGGAGCGGAAGGCCTGGGTCGCCCAGGCGACGGAGGCGGTGCGGCGCCGCGCCAAGGCGGCCGCCTCGCTCGCGGAGCGGCACCGACCCGGCTTCCTTTTCGCGCTGTTCCGGGAGACCGACCGGATTGAGCACCAGCTCTGGAACGAGCTCGACCGGCCCGTGGCCGAGATCCCGACGGATCTCCTCGAGTTCTGGAGGACGGTCGACAGAGCGTGCGCGGAGGTCGACCGCGCGTTCCGCTCCGAGGGAGGCCCCGCGCTCACGCTCGTCATCTCCGACCACGGCCACGGCGCCGTGCGCTCGGACTTCCTGACCAACCGCTGGCTCCACCGGGAGAAGCTGCTCGTCTTCCGCTCCGAGCCGGGCTCGTTCACGGTCCGCGCGGCGGTCGCACGACTGGCCCTCGCCGCCCAGCGGCTCCCGTACGGGGTCCGCATCAGCCGGCGTATCGCGGACCTGCTGCGCGACGGCCGTTACTCGGACCTCCTGCGGAGGATCGACCACGCGTCGTTCGAGGCGTCGTCGCCCCTCATCGACTGGCGCCGGACCGTCGCGTTCTCCTATCCAATCCCCGAGGGGATCTACCTCAACCCGTTCAACCCGGACCTCACGCCCGAACGACGTGACGGTGTCCTGCGCGATATCCGCCGGCGCCTCGAGGCCTACCCTGAGGCGAAGATCGAGGTGTTCCGGCCCGAGGAGCTCTACCGTGGCCACAATCTCGAGAAGGCCCCGGCGCTCCTGATCCGCGTGGACGGGATGGAGACCGAGCCGCGGATGGACTTCGCCTACCCCAACCCGCTCATCCGCGACCGGCCGTCGTTCTTCTACGGCTGCGGGACCCACCGGATGGACGGGATCCTCATCGGGGCGGGCGACGGGGTCCCCGCCGGGACGACCCTCAGCCCGCGCGCCCTCCTCGACCTCGCGCCGACCATCCTCGAGACGATGGGGGTCCGTTCCTCCACCGTGTTCGCAGGCCACTCGTTCGCCTCGGATCTGTTCCCGGGAGCGTAGTCCCGTCCGGGAGAACTGTTTTCCCTAGCCCGCGGCTCCCCTCTCGATGGCCGGGCGGACGATCGACGTCGTCGCGGCGGGCCCACCCTCGGCGGACCTGTACGACCCGGCGGCCCCGGCGTGGGCCCTGGCCGCCGGTCTCGCCGAACGCGGGCACTCCGTCCAGGTGACGTTCCCCGGACCGAAGGAAGGCCTCTCCGTCCCGCGCGGGATCTCGGTCACGCCGTTCCCCGCGGTGAACCCGCATCTGGGCTCGTACCTGGGCGACGCCGAGTTCGGCCGGATGGCGGGGCGGCTGATCCGACCGACGGCCGACGTCGTCGTCCGGGACCCGTCCGGTCTCGGACCCCTCGGTCACCGCGCAAGGCGAGCCCCGATCGCCGCCTTCGTCCGCCCGATCGCGGGCGAGGCGGGCAACGCCGCCGCTACCGGGTCGAGGGTCAGGCGCCTCAGCTCTCGGGTCCTCGCGTGGCGGGAGCGGCGCGAGGTCCGGCGCCTCGAGAAGGAGGCGCTCGCCGAGGCCACGGTCATCTACTGCGGCACCGCCGCGCAACGGGAGCGGCTCCGGAGCGACTACGGCCTCGCGGCGGAGCGGTTGCGGGTCAGAGCCCCGGTGCTCGCCCTGACGCACGAGGTGCCCGAGCGCGAGAAGGCGCGACGGCTGGTCGGGGTGCCCGACGACGTCCCCTTGGCGATCGTCCTTCCGCCGTTGGACCCCTCCCCCGCCGCGGTGGTCGCCCCGGCCCTGGAGGCTTTCCAACGGATCCGCCCGATATTCCCGGGCGTCCGCCTCGCCGTCCTCGGCGTCCCAAGGGCCGTCGGTCCTGGGGTCGTCAGCCTTCCGTCGCGCGACGCGGCGACCGTCCTGGCGGCGGTGGCGGCCGCCGACGTCGCGATCGCGTTCCCCGCCGCCCCCGCGGTCGACCCCGGGCTGGTCGCCGCCCTGCGGGCGGGGGTCCCGAGCGTCGTCGATTCCGCCGCCGACCTTGGGGAAGGGTCGGAGAACGCCGTCCGCCGCGTGGCGATCGCGGACTCCGGGGAGCTCGCGAGCGTTCTCGCGGAGCTCCTCGCCGACAGGGACGAGCAGCGCACCCTCGCCGAGGGGGCCAGGGCGTTCTCCTCCAGGTTCGCGCCGGAGCGCCTTGCGGAGGAACTCGAGGCCGTAGTGATGCACGGCACCGGTTAGGGCGGCCCGTCCGGGAGCTCGTCCAGTCGCCATTCGGAGAATCCGCGGCCGCCGGACGCCCTGCGCACCTCGGAGGCGACGCTCGACCATCGCACCCCCGGGGGCAGGGTCCCCCGGTCGAGGTCGAGGAGATGCTGGCGGAAGCGGGCGCGGGTCGCTCCGAACGGGTCCGGCGGTTCGGCGTGGCCCCGCGCCGGGGCGCGCAGCTCCCGGAGGAGGCCCCCCTCGTACGACCAGATCCCCACGACCGAGGCGCGTCGACCGGAGGTGCGAGCGGCGAGGCGGCTCCCGCTCCGCTCGGAGCCGAGGACGACCGCGACCCAGTCCGCCCACGGCCGCCGTCGGAGCGCCTGGCCCAGGACCGCGGAGGGGCTCCCGACCTTCCCTTCGATGAGCCCGACCTCGTCGTTCCGACGTACCGCGAGGTCGAAGTAGTCGGTCCCGTCCGGGTCGAGGTAGGTGCGGTAGCCTCGGTCGCGGAACTCGGCCGCGACCGCCTCGAGGAGCTCCCTTTCGGACGGTCGTCGCCCGGGCGTCGGCCGGCCCGCGCTCACGCCCCGCTCCGGAGGAACCAGCGGTCGAGGCGCGAGCGCGGGAGGTGGACGAAGATCGGCCGGCCGTGCGGGCAGGAGCGGGGCCGGCCGGGAAGGCGGTCGAGCGCTCCCAGGACCTCGGCGATCTTCGCGCGCTCGACGACGTCACCGGCCCGTATCGCGGCGTGGCAGGCAATCGACGCGGCCCGTCGCTCCTCGAGGCCCTCCGGGAGGGTGGCGCGCCCGCCCTCGTCGAGCTCCTTCAGCAGTCCGACGACCGCCTCGGCCGGCGCGGAGCGGCCCCGGTACGAAGGGACCGAGAGGGCGCGAAAGGTTCCGGGTCCGAACGGCTCGACCTCGAAGCCGGCCGCCCGGACCTCGCGGGTGTGCGCGGCGAGGATCGCGCGCTGGCCCGCGGTCAGGGTCAGCACGACCGGCTCGACCAGGGTCTGGCGCGCGAGGGTCCCTCCGGCGCGGAGCGTGTCGTAGAGGAGGCGCTCGCTCGCCGCATGCTGGTCGATCAGCACGAGCCCGTCCTCGGAGGACGCGATCCAGTAGAGCGCCCCGACCGAACCGAGCAGCTCGAGCCGGGGGTGCCCGCTCGCGGCCGCGACCCCCAGGGTCCCGGCGGCCGTCGGCCCCTGCGGAAGCGTCCGTTGTGCCGCCGCCGCCCGGGCGGGAGGGGGCCCCCGGGCGACCGCCCCGGCCGGCGGGGCCTCGCCGCCATGCGCGCGGAAGGCGCGACCGATCGGCACGCGGGCCGGCTCATGCAGCCGCGTCGCGCCGAGGAGCGACTCCCGGACCTGGGCGCGCAAGGCCTCCTCCACCGGCCGAGCGGCGGCGAGGCGAACCTCGCGCTTGGTCGGATGCACGTTGACGTCGACCCTCGACGGCTCGATCGTGAGGTGGACGACCCCGACCGGGAACCGGTGGCGAGGGAGCGCGTCGCCGAATCCGGCCCGGACGGCCTGTGCCAGCGCTCGCGCGAGGACCGGTCTCCCGTTTACCGAGAGGTAGAGCCCCGAGGAGGTGGGGCCGGCGAGGGCCGGGAGGCCGAGCGTTCCCTCGATCGCCCCTTCGGCGCCGGTGGCCCGGACCGGGAACGAGGCCCGCGGGAACTCCGGGCCCAGGACCCGACCGGCCGCCTCCTCGAGGCGCGCGGAAGCCGGGTAGCTCGCGAGCTCGCCTGCCTCGGAGGCGAGCCGGAGCGCGACCCCGGGGCGGGCGAGGTAGAGCTGCTCGAGGGTCCGCACGACCTCGACCTGCTCGCGGGCCGGAGGCTTGAGGAACTTCCGGCGGGCCGGAGTGTTGAAGAACAGCCGGTCGACCTCCACCGTCGTCCCAGGCGCCCGCGGCTCGGCGAACCGCTTCACGACCTTGCCGGCGACGACCTCGATCCCCTCGGCGACCTCCGCCCCCGGCGGGCGGGAGAGGAGGCGCAGGCGCGAGACCGCGGCGATCGCCGCGAGCGCCTCGCCCCGGAACCCGAGGGAGGAGATGGCCTCGACCGGGCCGAGAGGGGAGAGCTTGCTGGTGGCATGGCGCTCGACGGCGAGCGCCAGCTCTTCCGGGGGGATCCCCGTCCCGTCGTCCGCGACCTCGATCCGCTCGATCCCGCCTCCGCGAAGGTGGACCGAGATGGCCGTGGCCCCGGCGTCGTAGGCATTCTCGACCAGCTCCTTGACGGCGGAAGCGGGCCGTTCCACGACCTCGCCCGCCGCGATCCGCTCGACGGTCTCCGGGGCGAGGCGGCGGATCGGCTCGCGGCCGGAGCTCGCGGGGCCGCTCACCGGCCGCTCCCCTCCGGCCCGCCCGCGCGCCGCCGCAGCTCGGCGAGCTTCGCCCGGGCCTCGTCGCCCGAGAGCCCCTCGACGTCAAGCCGCCGGAGCTCCTCGGCGAGGGGCGCATCGACCAGCACCGCCTGGGTGTAGCGGGGACCGCGCGCGGACCCGCCGCGGGACCCCCGGCGGCCGGCGGGGGCGCTCGGGAGCTCGGCCTCGAGCTCCCCGAGGAGGCGTGTCGCCTCCTTGAGGACGGGCTCGGGGACGCCGGCGAGACGGGCGACGTGGACCCCGTAGCTCCGGTCGGTCGCCCCCGGCACGAGCCGATGGAGGAAGACGACCCCCTCGGGCCGGTCCTGGACGGCAAAATGGCCGTTGCGCGCGCCGGGAAGCGTGCTGACGAGGCTCGTGAGCTGGTGGTAGTGCGTCGCCAGGATGGCGCGGGTCCGGCGCACCTCGTACAGGTACTGGAGGGTCGCCCAGGCGATTGCCAGTCCGTCGAACGTGCTCGTCCCGCGGCCGACCTCGTCCAGAAGGACGAGCGACCGCGGGCCTGCGGCGCGGAGGATCGCGGCGACCTCGCTCATCTCGACCATGAAGCTCGACTTCGCGCGGCCGATCTCGTCCGTGAACCCCATCCTGGTGAACAGCTCGCGGACGACCCCCACCCGCGCGAAGCGGGCCGGGACGAACGAGCCGGCCTGGGCCAGGACGATGAGCAGGCCGACCTGGCGCATGTAGGTCGACTTACCGGACATGTTCGGTCCGGTGAGCACGAGCAGCCGCTCGTCCGCGTCGAGCTCGACGTCGTTCGGGACGAACTTCTCCGCGAGCAGCCGGTCGAGCACCGGATGGCGCCCGTCCCGCACGACGAGCGACGTGGAATCGTCGACCTGCGGCCGCACGTAGCCGCGGTGGACGGCAAGGTGGGCGAACGTCCCGAGCACGTCGAACGCGCCGACGGCGCGGGCGACCCGGTGGACCTGGGCGACGTGGCGGTCGACGCCGGCGAGCAGCCCTTCCCAGGCGGTCTCCGCCGCCTTCCGGGCCCCCTCGCGGGCGAACGCGATGCGGTCGGAGACCGCGAGGAGCTCGTCGCTCACGAACCGCTCCGCCTGCGCGACGGTCTGGCGCCGGCGGAAGTGGGGCGGGACGCGGGGGAGGTTCGGTCGGGTGACCTCGAAGTAGTGACCGAAGACCTGGTTGTAGCCGATCTTCAGCGTCTTGATGCCGCTGGCCGCCTGCTCCCGCCGCTCGAGCGCGGCGAGCTCGGCGAGCGCCGCGCCCTCCTCCGCCCGGAAGCGGTCGAGCTCCGCGGAGCAGCCGGGGCGGAGGAGCTCGGCCGCGGCCGCGGGCGCGGGGACGGACGGCGGAACGCTCGCGTCCAGCAGGTCGACCAGTCCCGGGGGTGGGGCAAGGTCGCGCGCGAGGCCGAGGAGAAGGGGGCTGGAAAGACCGGCTCGGAGCTCCTCGCCCAGCGCGTCGCAGGCCCTCAGCCCGTCCCGTAGACGCGCGAGCTCGACGGCTCGGACCCGTCGGCCGGCGGCGCGCGAGGCGATGCGACCGAGGTCGGCGAGGTCACGCAAGCCGACCCTCCAGCGATCGAGGTCGCTCGCGTGGACGAACAGCTCGCCGACCGCCTCCAGCCGAGCCTCGATCCTCGCGACATCGGCGAGCGGGTTCGTCAGCCAGAACGTGAGCGTCCGCCGGCCGGCCGGCGTGACCGTCCCGTCCCATGTCGACAGGAGCGTGGCGCCGCGCGGGTCGTCCGGGTTCATCGGCCGCGAGATCTCGAGGTGACGCAGCGTCTTCGCGTCGAGCACGAGGCGTCGGCCGTCCGCGCCGCGGTCCGTGAGCGCGACGTGCGGCAGGAGCCGCGGCTGCGTGACCCGCAGGAACGCGACCAGGCTCCGGTCGGCCCGCTCGACCTCGGGGGAGGGAGCCCCGGTCCCGGCCAGCGAAGCGGGGACCTCCGCGGCGCTGACCGGAGCGGGGGCCTCCTCGAGGCGGGCGGTGGGGAACTCCCGCCGGAGCGACGCCACCAACGACGGCGCGATCTTCGGAAGCGCCGACCAGAGGATCTCGCGGGGCTCCAGCGCCGCGAGCGTGGAGACGACCCCCTCCGGCCCCGCCCCGTCGGCGAGCCCGCGCACCCACTCGCCCGTGGTTACGTCGACCGCCGCGTAGCCTCCCGGCGTGCCGATAGGAACCACGACGCACGCGAGGAAGCTGTGGTCGGGACCGCCCAGGATCCCGTCCTCCACGACCGTGCCGGGGGTGACGACCCGCGTGACCTCGCGGCGGACGAGCCCCTGGGCGTGCTGCGCGTCCTCGACCTGGTCGCAGAGCGCGACCTTGTAGCCCTTGCGGACGAGCCGGCCGAGGTACGTCTCGATCGCGTGATAGGGGACCCCGGCCATCGGGACGCGCTCGCCCCGAGAGTCCGGCCCCCGCGCCGTGAGCACGACGTCCAGCTCGCGCGAGAGGAGGCGCGCATCGTCCCCGAAGGTCTCGTAGAAATCGCCGACCCGAAAGAGCACGAGGTGGCCGGGATAGCGCCCCCTCACCCCTTCGTACTGCTCGAGGAGCGGGGTCGAGGGCAGCGCCTCGGACATCGGGTCACGCAAGCGCGAACGGGCTTAAGTTGGGGGCGCGCGCGGGAGGGGATCGCCCGGGCCGACCCGGGAGCCGGCCCTCGGGACGGTCGGAAGGGACCCGCGGCGCTGAGGGGGAGATTTGAACTCCCGAGGCGTTGCCGCCACCAGCTTTCAAGGCTGGCGCCTTGCCGGGCTAGGCTACCTCAGCGCGCCCGGTCAGCGGCACGCGGGCGATTAAGGGCTCCGGGACCGGTGTCCGCGGACGCCCGATGCAGGTGCCGGGAGTTCCGCGTCGGGACAGGACGCCCCGACGATTCGAACCCGGGTAGTCAGCTTGGAGGGCTGACATCCTACCACTAGATTACACCTGCAAGAACCCCGCGGACGGCGGCCGACCGGCCGCCGGGGTTAAGGCTTTGGCGTCGAGCCCCGGCCCGAGGTCGAGGCCAGGTCGACCATCGCGACCCGTTCGAGTACGAGTCCCTCCCAGGATCCGGAGGGGACGGACGCACGGTCGCCGGCTGCGATGCCGAGCCGCTCCAGCGTCTCGGCCGTCACCGGGCGGGGATAGGCCGCCGGGTCGGCCACGAGGCCGAACCGGTCGAGCAGGGACTCCGGCTCCAGGGGGCGCTCTGTGACCACGACGAACCGGTTCGTGGTCGCCCCCACACCCACCTTGGCGAGCGCTCTCGGCAGTTGGTCGTCACCGGCGACGTACAGGACGAACTCGGCGGACCGGTCGCGCAGACGCGCCGAGCCGCGGGAACGGGACCGTCCGAGATGGGCCCACGCCGACAGCAGGTGCCGCTCCCCGGCGACCGCGTCGGCGTCCAGCACCGCGACCAGTCCGGACCCCCCCTGGCTGAGCTCCCGCAGGGTGCCGACGATCTCGGCGGCGGTCGGGGCGGGCGAGGCCCGGCGCCGCGCCCCGAGCGCGCGGAGCGACCGCTCGTCCGGCGGGGGGAGCGGCGGCATCGCGCTCACTCCGCAAGGAAGCGCAAGAACTCCTCGCGGGTCCGGGGCTGGAGCGTGTAGTTCTCCTGCTTCTCGCGGCGGATCGTCGACGTCGGCGTCACCCCGTAGTCGTGGCCCGGCAGCACCACGAGGGCGTCGTCCAGGCGCACGACCCTGCTCAGGAGCGTATCGTACATTTGGGACGGGTCTCCGCCTTCGAGGTCGGTCCGCCCGCACTCCCCGACGAACAGCGTGTCGCCTGTCGCCACATGGCCAGGGAGGAGGTAGAGGACGCTGTCCTGCGTGTGGCCCGGGGTGAAGAGGACCTCCACGCGCAGGCCGCCGGCCTCGATGACATCCCCTTCGTCCACCGCCCGGTCCGGGCGGAACGGGACGTTGCGGTGGGCGACGACCTTCGCCCCCGTCCGCGCGACGATGTCCGGGTTGCCGGCGATGTGGTCCTTGTGGCTGTGCGTGTTGAGGACGTAGCGGACCTTCACCGACCGCTGGTCGATCGCCTCGAGGACAGGATCGACACCGTAGGAAGGGTCGATGACCACCGCATCGCCCCCGTTCCGGTCCGCGACCAGGTAGGTGAAGTTGAGCAAGGGTCCGATCCGCAGCTGGTCGACGATCACGGCCGGTCCGACCCTGTCAGGGTATTTTACGGCGGAGGAGCGCCGACGGCCTGGGAAGCCTCAGTCGGAGCGGAGGTCCGCGTCCACGGTTCCTCGGCCACTCACGGCGTCCAGGACCCGACGGCCCTCGGCCGTCTCGGCGTACCAGAACGGGACGAAGATCAGGGAGAACGGTCCGAGCCGGACGTTCGCGACCGGCGGCGGCACGCGGCGGCTCTCGACCACGATCGCCCCGGCGTGCTGCTCGGTGTGGTCGACCCGAACGGTGTGATGGCGCCGGATCGCCTCGAGGGCGAGCGGTTGGGCCCCGGCCTCGGGAAGCTGGGGACGGAGCCGCTCGGCCGGGCCGTCGACGTCGACGACAAGCTCCCGGGCCCCTTCCGCCCAGATCTCCGCCCGACGCGTGGTCGCGTTGACCGCCACCAGCCCATGGTGGACCGCCCCCGAGCTGCCGTCCGGAGCGACCACCCGGACGCGGTAAGCGGCCGCGTAGAACGGCACCAACCGTAGCGTGTAACGTGCCTCGGCGAGGCCGGCGATCGCCTGCGCCTCGCGTCGGTCGATCCTCGGCCGGACCGTCCTAGCCCCGGCCACGACCGGGGGAAAGGGGCTCTCGAGGGGGTCGTCCTCGACCTCGGCGGAGCCGCCCGTTCCGGGGACGAGCACGGAGGGGAGGAGGAGCTCCCCGAGCGCCGGACCGAGCGTCGACGGGTCGAGCAGCTCGATGCCCCGCTCGGCCGCCGCCTCCCGAACCGTGTCCCCCGGCGCCTCGTCGTAGACGATGGTGCGATGCACGACGCTCGAGGGGAAGACCGGTTCTAGGGTCGTCGGCGACTGCCCATAAGGGGCGATCACGACCGCCCGGTGATCGGCCGCCCGCACGGCAAGGGTCGCGCCCTGGAGGTCCTCCACCTGGTAGCCCGCGGCGAGGAGGAGACGGCGCAGGGCCGAGGGGGGTGGCGGCGTCGCGGCGGCCATTGACGCAGGAGCGCGGGCGGAGGGATATCCCCCTATCGTTCCTAGGGCGGTCGGCCGAGAAGGGACGGGGTCGGAGCCGGCCACCGAACGCCGGCCGTCGCCGCTCCGCGAAACGCTATTACGGACCGTCCGGGTCCGACCGGCTGACGATGGGGGAAGCGGTCACGCTCCGCGTCGCCGAGGCGTTGCAACAGGATATCGGCCTCGGGATCGCCAGGCTGGACGCGCAGACGCGACAGCAGCTGAAGGTCGGCCTCGTCGACGTCGTGGAGGTGCGAGGGCGCAAGGCGACCCCCGCGATCGTGAGCCGGGCCCAGCCCGAGGATGAGGGGAAGGGACTCGTTCGCATCGAGGCTGTCGTCCGGCGGAACGCCGGGGTCAGCATCGGCGACCGCGTGACGGTCCAGAGGGTCGACTGCCCGAGCGCCGACGCGATCACGATCGCCCCGATCTACGCCGGCTCCGCCCGGATGGACCTTGGTCCGGGCCTCGAAAGCTTCGTTTCGAAGGCGCTCCAACGCCGCCCCTTCGTACGCGGGGACGTCTTCGTCATCCCGGGGGTCTTCCTGATGGGCGGGTCCCTCCCGTTCATGGTCGTCTCGACCCAGCCGAAGGGGATCGTCCAGGTCGCCCCGTCCTCGCTGATCACGATCCGGGAGGACACGGTCAGCGAGGCGGAGGTCGCCGCCCCGAGGATCTCCTACGAGGACATCGGCGGACTGCAGGAGAAGCTCGGCCGGGTCCGAGAGATGATCGAGCTGCCGCTCAAGCACCCGGAGCTGTTCGACCGTCTCGCCATCACCCCGCCGAAGGGGGTCCTCCTCTACGGGCCGCCGGGGACCGGCAAGACGCTGATCGCGAAGGCGGTGGCGAACGAGGCCGGCGCGCACTTCATCGGGATCCAGGGCCCCGAGATCATCTCGAAGTACTACGGGGAGAGCGAGAAGGAGCTTCGCGAGAAGTTCGAGGAGGCGGAGAAGAACGCCCCCAGCGTGATCTTCATCGACGAGCTCGACTCCATCGCCCCTCGGCGCGACGAGGTCGTCGGCGAGGTCGAGCGGCGGGTCGTCGCCCAGCTCCTCACCCTGATGGACGGACTCTCGGGCCGGGGGAACGTCATCGTCATCGCTGCGACCAACCGGGAGGAGGCGATCGACCCCGCGCTCCGGCGTCCGGGCCGCTTCGACCGGGAGATCGAGATCGGGGTCCCGACGCAGGACGGCCGCCTGGAGATCCTCCGGATCCACACCCGCGGCATGCCGATCGAGGGAAGCGACCGGGAGCGCGACCGCATCCTCAAGGAGCTCGCCGCCCAGTGCCACGGCTTCGTGGGTGCCGACCTCTCCTCCCTTGCCCGCGAGGCGGCGATGCGGGCGCTGCGACGGTACCTTCCCGAGATCGATTTCGACCACCCGATCCCAATCTCGCTCCTGGAGAGGATGAAGGTCACCGAGACCGACTTCCGCGAGGCGCTCAAGCAGATCGAGCCGTCGAGCCTGCGCGATGTCGCGGTCGAGGTCCCGACCACCCGATGGAAGGAGGTCGGCGGGGTCGGGCGGGTCCGGCGGATCCTGGAGGAGTCGGTCGAGCTCCCGTTCAAGAACCCGCAGGTCTACCGCCACATCGGGATCGAACCGCCCCGTGGCGTCCTCCTCTACGGACCCCCCGGCGTCGGGAAGACGCTGCTGGCGAAGGCCGTGGCCACCGAGAGCCAGGCGAACTTCATCTCGGTCAAGGGACCCGAGGTGATGAGCAAGTGGGTCGGCGAGAGCGAGAAGGCGATCCGGATGATCTTCAAGAAGGCCCGCCAGGCTTCGCCGTCGATCGTCTTCATCGACGAGATCGACTCGATCGCCCCGCGGCGCGGCCTGCAGCCGTCCAGCGGGGTCACCGAGCGGATCGTCAACCAGCTCCTCACCTCAATCGACGGGCTAGAGAGCCTCGAGCGGGTCCTCGTGATCGCCGCGACGAACCGGCCGGACATCGTCGATGAGGCGCTCCTGCGGACGGGCCGGTTCGACCGCCTCCTCAATGTCGAGCCGCCGGACGCCGCCGGGCGGCTCGAGATCCTCACGGTCCACACCTCCCGCATGCCGCTCGCGGACGACGTCGACCTGGCCCAGATCGCGGAGCGGACCGAGGGATTCGTCGGGAGTGACCTCGCGGCGCTCTGCCGGGAGGCGGGCCTCACCGCGATCCGCGAGAGCCTCAAGGCGAACCGCGTGACGCGGGCGCATTTCGACGCCGCGCTCACCCAGGTCCGGGCGTCGTGCGACCCGGAGACCCTCAAGTTCTACCGGGACTTCGAGAAGCATCTAGCTCGCGAGCGCACGGGCCCGCGCCGCGAGGAGCCGGCCGAGGCGATCTACCGTTAGCGTCGGCGCCCGGTGCGCCCGACCGTGGGAGGACCCCCTCGGCGGCCCCGAGGACCCCCCTTTTTTTGGAGAAACCGCTAAGTAATGGGGCCAGGTTCGGCGGCCCGCCCTCAGCAACGAGGGAGACCTAACGGGAGAAGTGAGACCTTTGCAACCCTCTCTGTACCGCACGGCATCGTGGGTGCTCGTCGTCGTCGTCTTGGCGAGCTCGTTCGCCGCGATCTTCGGGACCGCGGCGGCCACGTCGACGACCTACGCGCTGACCGGATTCGTCGACCAGCCTGGGGGGCTCGCCGCGCCTCCCGTGCCCGCCGGCGTCACGGTCGACCTCGCCTCCCGTGCCACCGGAGCGGTCTACAGTACGACCGTCTTTGGCAGAGGGGGCGAGTTCACGTTCACCAACAGCGGCACGGGCGGTGCCCTCACGCCGGGCTACTGGGGCCTCTACGTTCCCCCCGCGGCCAACGTGAGCCTCACAGGCTATTCCCGCGCCGCGGTCCTGCCTGAGCAGCAGAACCCGGCGTATCAGTACTACAACGCCACGATCCTGACGAACTCGATCTACGCCCAGGTCGTGACGAACGTCACGGTCCTGCCGTACAACGCCAGCCTGACCGGGACCGTGACGCAGGGCGGGGTGCGGATCGCCGGCGCAACCGTGCAGCTGCTCGCGCCCCAGTACGACGGCCTCGTCCTGGTCGCCAACATGACCAACGCGAGCGGGGGCTACAACCTCACCGCTCCGTTCGGTTCGTGGGTCCTCCAGGTGACGCACGCCTCGGGACCGAGCCTTTTCACGAACACCACCGCGGCGCCGATCGCCTCCCCGAAGCCAGCCCACATTAACCCGGTGCTCGCCGCCTACGAGATCTCCGGCCGGATTTACTCCTCCGTCAGTCACAGCTACGTAACGACGGCCGGCAACGCGACGCTCTACGACCCGACGGACCACTACCTCTATTCGAGCCCGACCCCCGCGGGCGGGTACTACTCGTTCGCCGCTTATCCGGCGAACTTCACGCACGGGACCCAGGAGTTCGATGTCGTCCTCGCGTCGATCGGGTTCGAGCCCGCGTGGTTCACGGTGAACACCTCGAGCCCCTCACCCTACACCCGCAGCGTGACGGTGAAGCCGGCCCCGAGCTCGACGCAGGGCAGCTTCACCACGATCCTCAACCTGACGACCTTCGACCCGATGACCGGCAGGGGTACGCTCAACGTCAACACGAGTGTCCGGCTGGGCAACGACACGGTCCTTCCCCAGCTCCCGAACGCGTCCGTCGGCCAGCTCTGGGCCCAGCTGGGGCTCGACTTCAACCACTCCTCGCTCAGCTTCCCATCCGCCGACCTTAGCACCGTCCTGAAACCATGGATCGCCTCGCAGGGCCCGTTCTTCCCGGCCGTCCAGGCGGGGATGACCGTCGACGGCACCGGGTTCGTCGGCCCGGCCGGCCCTCAGGCCCTCTCAAGCTGGAGCTCGACCTGCACGGCGACGACGTGCGGCCTCGCGAGTGCCGCGAGCCTGTCCTACGGATGGCAGACCGCCTACACGCTGAACGGGACCGCCCCGAAGAACGGTTCGTCCTACTCCCTCTCGTTCCGGTTCGCCCACCCGGCGACCAGCACCGAGGTCTACAACTACACGCTCGCGCTGCCGACGGGCTACGCCCTGTATGCCGGCACGACCGCCCCGGCCCAGACCTACCTTTTCGGGCAGGGACCGAGCGGGACGTGGACGACCTTCACCTTGGAATCCGAGGAGAGCTCGACGCCCGCCGCGACCGCGACGTTCACGGTCGTCCGCGAGGGGAACCTGACCGCGAATGCGGCGATCAGCTCCGCGAACTTCACGTTCTCTTCGGCCAACATCCTCAACTCCACGCATGCCAATTACACGGCCGTCCTGGGAGTGGGCGAGAACGCGACGTTCAGCGCCGCGGGATCGACGTACCCGGCCGGCCTCAACGGGACCGTGTACAAGTGGAACTTCGGGGACCACAGCACGCGACCCGGGGACCTGGCCCAATTGAACACCACGGACGTGGCGACGAACCACACCTACTGGGCGGCGACCGGGGCGAGCAACTACACCGGCACTTTGACGATCACCAACTCGGCGGGGATCTCGAACGAGACGAACTTCTACGTGTACGTCGAGACCTCGACGCCCACCGCGAAGATCGCGACCAACGCCACGGCGGCGCAGAACCGTACGGCCGGGACGACACCGTTCGTGTTCGTCAACTGGACGACGACGCTTCAGTTCAGCGCGAACCTGACGACGGTCACCCAGCCGAACAACCTCTCGATCGCTCTGTTCAACCTCACGGCGCACTCCTACAGTTCGACCGCGAACTACTCGGTCGCCTCCGGGGCGAACCCGTTCTGGTCCAACTGGACGGTCACCTTCGGCTCAAACTCGACCAGCAACCTCACCGGTCCGGGGCACGGCTACTACCTCAACTTCTCCAAGGTGAGGATCAACGGTTCGCCGACGGGGGTCAAGGGCTGGGGATGGATGTACAATCTCACCCTCCAGGTCTGGTCGCTGGTCGGAACCACCTCGACCGCGCGCCTGACGATCCTGGTCAACGACACCGAGCCGCCGTTGGCGGCGTTCACCCTCCTGAATAGCGCCAACAAGCCGATCCCCAGCAACAGTATCGTCGAGGGCCTGAACCATTACGCGATCGTCCGTCTGGACGCAGCCTCTTCCGTCGACCTCGGCAACGGCTCGGTCGTGAAGTACCACTGGGCGATCTCGAACACCGCGAACACCGCCAGCACCGCCACCCAGAACTTCACCTACACGAACACGAGCGTGAAGACGGGCGGCCAGTACCCGACGGTGCGGCTCGTTCCGAGGACCACCGACTACGAGATCAATCTCACCGTCACCGACAGGAACGGCAACACGGCGTACACCGTCCTGTCGCTGGAGGTCGCGGAGAACACCACCTTGAGGCCGGTCATGGAGGCGAACAACCTCACCGGGCCCGCGAACGTCAACGCCGGCACGTCGTACACCTACTGGGTGAACGTCACCGTAGGCGGCGGGTCGAAGGCGGTCGCGTCGGACATCCAAGTCTGGTTCTACCTACTCTCGCCGAGCGGGACCGGATCGAAGCAGTACATCGGGAACTCACCGGGTTCGGTGGTCTTCTACGGGTACTCGAACACGAGCTCGAGCGCGACGCTCAACACCACGGTCCTGGACACGGGCAGTGTGCCGAGCCTCGCGCACGGCTACACGGTCCGTGCGGTCCTCACGTGGAACCCAGGTACGTCGGGCTCGTTCATCCTCTACGCTTACGCGGCGGCCGCGAACCAGTTCGTCAACAACAGCTCCGTGAGCATCGCCTCGGTGCCGATCACCGTCCATCCGAACCCGACCATGCAGGCCTTGGAGTACGGCGGGGTGGCCGCTGGGCTGGTCGTCGTCATCGTGCTGCTCATTCTGTTCTACCGCCGACGCACACGGGGTCGCAAGCCCGGGGCCCCCCCCAAGCCGGCCTCGGGCCGCAGCAGAGGCCTGGAGCGGGCCGGGAAGCGCTCGGACGACGACGACGAGTAGAGGGGACAAGGTCTCCAGGGTGCTCCCGTCACGGGAGGGGGCAGCCGGCGGGTCCCGCCGCGGCGTTCCGCGAGCGCCCACCCGCCCCTGCTAACAGGCCGGGCCGCCGCCCGGGAAGGCCTCCCCGAAGGCTGGCCCTAACCGTACGGTCCGACCTCGTCCAGGAGGTCGACGTGGGACAGGAGCATCCGTCGGCAGCAGTACCGCTCGAGCCCGAGCGCGTCGAAGACCGCACCCGCGGGCTCGCCCCGCATCGTCCGCTCGCGGTACTCGTCCCAGTACTGACCGATCACCGCCCCGCAGGTGAAGCACCGGACGGGGACCATCATCGTCACGTGGCTCACCTCCCCCTAACGGTACGACTTCTGCCGCCGAGCCCGAGCGCCGCGGCCTCCGGGCCGCTTCGGGAGCTTCCGACGAGGGTCGCTGACCAGGAGCGTGCGGTCGTAGTGCTTGAACGACGCCCGCAAGGCGTCGTCCTTGAGCCAAGCGATGAGCCCACGTGCGACCGCCGTCCGGGCCGCCGAGGCTTGGCCGATGACACCGCCCCCGCGGGTTTGCACGGTGATGTTCACCGCCCGGACGCGGTCCCCGACCATGAACAGGGGTTCCTGGATCTTCTGCCGGACCATCTCGGGCTCGACCAGCTCGAGCGGCACCCCGTTGTAGCGGAGGAGGCCCTGGCCCTTGCGGACGGTCGCCCGGGCGATCGCCGCCTTGCGCTTGCCGGTGGCGAGGACGATCGTCGGAGCCTTCACAGGCGAGCTCCGAGCAGCCGGGTGATCTCCTCGAGGGTCATCGGGGTCCGGAGGGCGGGCCGGGCCTTCGCCTCATCGATCGTCGTCCGGGGCGCATCCCGCAGCGCCTCGGGGATGCCGATGTGGACCTCGAGGCGGCCGAACGCGGCCTTGCCGCGGGAGTGGAGGTGCGGGAGCATGCCACGGACCGTCCGACGGAAGATCCGATCCGGATACCGGGGGAAGTGCGGTCCGGAGCGGACCGAGCCTCGGGCGCGGGCCGCCACGTAGGTGGCGAGGACGCTCTTGCGGGAGCCGGTGACGATCGCCTGCTCGGCGTTGACGACGACGATCGATTCTCCGGCCAGGAGACGGTGCGCGATCCGGCTGGCCGCCCGGCCGAGGACGAGGCCGCTCGCATCGACGACCGCGGGAGGCGGGGCCTTCGAGGCAACCGGTTCAGGCAAGGAGCCTCACCCCCGAGCCGTCCGGATGGGCGCGGACCATCTCGTGGAGCGACATCGCCGTCCCGCCGGCCGCCTGGATCTTGCCCCGAGCCTCGGTGGAGAAGCCGAACGCTCCGACCGTCAGGCGCTTGGCCAGGGGCCCGTCGGCGAGCAGCTTTCCCGGCACGACGATCGTCTCGCCGGCCTCGGCGAGCCTCCCGAGCTGCCCGACGTTGACCGGGACGAGCTGGTGTCGGGGACGCTCGAGGCGGTCCGCCACCGCGGCCCAGATCGGGGCCTCGTGAGCCTTGGCCGCCTTCTTGAGCTCGCCGACCAAGCGGATGAGCTCCGGATTGCCCTTGCGACGGCGCGCCGCCATAGATGGGAGGCGCTCGACCCAGGTGCGCGATATAAGCATTGCCAGCGCGGCGCCGTTACGGCGAGGGCGGCGGCGCCCCGGGGCCGGCCGCGGCACGGTCGGGCGGGTCGTCGCCCCGCTCCCCTCCGGCGTTCCAGTTGCCGCCAACGATTAAATACGACAGACCCCACATGGCGCTCGGGGCATTGGCAATGCGCAAGTTCCTCACCGAGCTTCGGGGCAAGACCGTGATGACCGGCGACGGCCAGATTCTCGGTATGATCGACAACTTCGTGGTCGACACCCTCACCGGCGGGATCGCGCACGTCCTCGTGACCCCGAGCGAGGACGTCGAGCAGCGCCTATTCCAGAGCGACGCCTCCGGCCGCCTCGTGCTCCCCTTCAAGAGCATGCGCGCGGTGAAGGACGTCGTCGTGATGGACATTGGGAAGTGAGCCCGTAGGGCGCCCCTTCATCTCGGTCGTCATCACCACCCGTAACGAGGAGCGCCACGTCAGTGCGCTGCTCGAGAGCCTCGCCGGGCAAGAGCCGCCCTTCGAGATCGTCCTCGTCGACGCGGTGAGCACCGACCGGACGGTCGCGATCGCCCAGGAGTTCCGCTCCCGCCACCCGGATCTCCTCCGGGTCGAACGGAGGCCGTGCTCGCGCGGCGGCGGGCGGAACCTTGGGGTGAAGCTCGCCCGCGCCGAGTACGTCGCATTCATCGATGGCGACTGCGCCGCCGACGCGAACTGGCTCGCGACCCTCCGCAAGAACGTCGGGCCCTCGACGGTCGTCGCGGGGCGCACGCTGACGCTGGGCAAGCCGAAGTACGGCGACCTCGAACGGGTCGAGCTGTTCCAGGGAGGGTACGACCTGACCTACCCGTCCTGCAACCTCCTCTACCCCCGAGCGCTGTTCGAGCGCCTGGGAGGGTTCGACACGAGCTTCGTCACCGCCGAGGACATTGACCTCAACCTCCGCGCCGTCCGCCTGGGAGCGGAGATCCGCTACGACCCGGACGCGATCGTTCTCCACCACATGCGGGGGACGTTCGTTCGGTTCCTCTACCAGGCCGTCTGGAACGGTTACGGACGGAAGCAGCTCACGGAGAAGCACGGGAGCCTGTGGGCCCGCTACCGCCTCCGTCGCCTCATGTCGGGTCAGAAGGGCGTCATCGCGTGGGCGCGCCTGGTCGCCGCCTTCGCCGGATACGCTCTGCGGATGGCGACGGGTCCGTCCCGCCGTCGCACAGGGAAGCGAGAGCCCCCTGAAGGGACCCCGGCCCCCTAGGCCGGGCGCGCGACCCGACGCGGGCTCAGTTCGGCCGGAGGAGGTCGGCCACCTTGGCGACCTCGTCCAGGACCTTGGCGACGTCGGCGGTCTGGTCGACCACTGCGACCAGGAGAGCCTTCTTGCCGCTCCCGACGATGATCGTCTTCGAGTCGTTGCCCTCCACGACGATGCGCTCTGGAGGGGCCCGGTTCAACTCGGTGTTCGCGGTCGCCGCCGCGCCGAGGATCGTCGCACACATGATGGCGAACGTCTCGGTGTAAACGCCCGCCGGAACGTCCGCGTAGAGGACGAGGCCGTCCCGCGAAACGAGCGCGGTCGCGATCCCCCCGACCTTCGTCTTCAGGTCCTTGATTACAGCGCCGACGTTGCCCGTGGCCATCATCACCTCGCGCCCCTCACAGTTCCTCGACCCGAAAACGGCATTCGCGCTGCCCGGTGCTCGCGCACGCTTCCTCGGTGCATTTGACGCGCTCCCCCTTAAAACGTTCGTAGAACTCGCGAAGGATGCCCCGGAGGCGGTGGCAGGTCGCGATGTCGCTCGGAGCGACCTCGATCGACCCCCGGACTACGACTTCGTGGTCGGTGAACCGGACCTCCTCGACCCACCCTTTCTCCTCGAGAAGGGCCGCGGCGCGCTCGTAGTAATGGGCCCGGTCCTTGAGCGCCTCCTCCGCCATGTTCCCCCCGATCACCGACCCTTCCTTGAAGAACAGGCCGTGGCAGGCGTGGGACATCACGCCCTCGTAGAGCTCCTTGATCTGCCGGAGCTCCGTTTGGTCGAGTTTGACTTGGCGGAGGGGCATCACCGCCGCACCGAGAACGCCCCTATAACAAATCCCCTGACGGCCCATCGGGCCGACACGTTCCTACGGAGGGGGGGAGGGCGGGGGTGGGGCGGCGAGGGCCCCCTCGAGGTCTCCGAGGCTGGTGATCCTGCCCGAGCTCACGTGCGGCCACGCCCCGGTCCGGTCGAGCAGGACCGCGGTGAGCCCCGCTCGCTGGGCCGCATGGACATCGCTCCAGTAGAGGTCCCCCACGAACGCGGCCCGGCCGATCGGGACGCCCAGTCGGTCGACCGCGTTCCGGAACGCCTCCCGGGCGGGGACGACGGGCCCGGGCGGGTCGCCCGACCCTAGGAGAATCTCATCGCGGAGGCCGACCCTCCGGAGCAGCCAGCGCGCACTCTCCAGGGGGAGCGGAGTGACGGCCCCGACCTTGACCCCGGCCCGGCCCAGGCGCTCGAGCGTCGCCGTGGCGTCCGGGAACCGCTCGACCTCCCCAGCCGGCCGGAGGATGCGACGCACCACCGCCTCGACCTCCTCCGCGGGAACCGCGTGACCGGCGATGGCGCGCAGCGTGGAAGCGAGGTGCTCCCGCAACGCCTGGATGTCCGCCGCGGGGGCCTTGCCCGTGAGCCCCAGCCACCGCCGTCGGTCCCAGGCGTGCATCGAGCGGCGAAGGGCGCTCTGGACGTGGCGCTCCCCGAGGACCGGCCCTTGCGGTCGCCAGGCCCACTGCCAGGCCGGGACCGTATGGAACGGGACGAGGACGTCGTCCAGGTCGAAGACGACCCCCTCGATGGTGCGGGCGGCAGGAGTGGCGGTCACGGACGTAGACGCCTAGGCGCGCCCGCGCTTCTGCAACTCGAGGAGGTCCTCGGTGGAGACCTTCTCGCCCTTCTTCAGGCGGGCGAGGAAATCCTCCTCTCGGGGGGCCTCCGCGGGGGGCCAGGCGGCAGGGGCACGGCCGCCACGGGCCGCGTAGAGGAGCTTCTCGATGTCCCGAACCTCTTCGATCGCTGCGATGTGCTGGCGGTGCGCCTCGTCCGCGTTCCCCTTCACGTCCAAGAGACGCGTCTGGACCTCGTCCGCCTGGCGCCGCAGCTCGTCCCCGGCCTCGAAGAGGGTGACCATCGCCTCGTGTTCGCGCTGCGCGCTCTCGGCGAGCTCGCCCACGGCCGCATGGTGGCGCTCGGACTCGTCCCGCGCCTCGCCGTACTCCTTGAGCGTCGCGTCGACGTCCGGGTCGCGCCGGAGCTGCTCCTCCTGCTCGCGTATCGCGGCCTCGAGGCGCTTCATCTCCTCGAGGAGGCGCTTCTCCTGGTCGCCCGTGACCGCCGTCGTCATATGGCGGAACTCGAGCTCCTTGAGCTCCTTCTTGAGACGCCAGACCGGCACGGCCCCCTGACGGGACGGCCGGGCGCGACGGACCTGCTGGACCTTCTCGGCGAGCTCCTGGAACTTGTGGTTCCACTCCTCGCGGAGCCGCTTCTCCTCGCGGACCTCGGCGTTCAGCTCGTCCCGCCGCCGCCGATGGTCCTGGGCCTCCGCGCTCTTGGCCCGGATCTGGTCCACGATGAGCGCGCGCTCGTCCGCGAGCGCGCGCGCCTCGGCGTTGAGGCGGTCGCGGCTCGCGCGGTAGGAGTCCGCGCGGGCGTTGGACTCCTCGCGTTTGCGCTCCAATTCTTCGGTAGGGTCGGACAAGCGGCCACCGTCCGCCGCGGCGGTTCGGTCGAGGCGGGGGCCAGTTTTACCAACGGTCCCGATATAAAGGCTCCGGAGCCGGCCGGACCGGCCGACTCGGAGGAGTTCCGCTCGGGCCGCACGCTAATATGCGGGAGGCCGGCTCGAGCGGTCCGTGGAGGAGGTCGGCCGGATCTTCGGGGACGTCGGCCTCGGCCATTTCCACCTGCTCCTCACGCGCCCGGTCGAGCGAGGGGACTACGTCGCCGTCGAGGACGAGCAACACGGCAACGTCCTATGCCAGCTGGACGACCTGAAGCGCAAGAGCGACTTCGACATCGAGCGCGCCGGGGCGGTCAGCGGGACGGAGGACATCGCGATCCATCAGAACCTGTTGGGGGTCGCCCGCATCATCGGCTACCGCGACGGGGCGGGGCTCGTGAAGACCCCGACGATTCCGTTCCGTCCTGGCTCCCGGGTCTACCTCGCCGACGAGCCGCTCATCGCCGAGGTGCTCGGGCTGAAGCACCGGCCGAGCACGGGCGCCTACGTCGGGTTGCTGCGCAACCACGGGCTCCGGGTCGAGCTCGACATCAACCAGCTCGTCCAGCGCCACGTCAGCGTCCTCTCCAAGACCGGCGGCGGGAAGAGCTACCTGCTCGGCGTGCTGATCGAGGAGCTCCTCCGCCACAAGGTCACCTGCGTCATCATCGACCCCCACGGGGAGTACGGATCGATCCGCCACGCCGCCGAGAAGACCGCGGCGACGACCCGCTTCGGGGTCGAGGTCCAGGGGTTCGCGCGCCAGGTCCAGGAGTACTCTCCGGACGTCTCGCTCAACCCGGCGGCAAAGCCGCTCACGTTCTCGCTCCGCCACACCGACCCGCGCGACCTGCTCGTCTTCATGGGGCTCACGAACGTGAAGAGCTACCTCGGCCCCCTCAAGCAGCTCCTCGAGGCGGCCGCGGCCCGCAACCCGGACTACAGCGTCCACGACCTGGCCCAGGCCGCCGAGCTCACCGAGGGACCGGCCGCCGAGACGTTGCGCGAGCGGCTCGAGTACGTCGAGCAGACCAAGCTCCTCGGGCCGGTCGGCACGAGCCTCAACGACCTCGTCCAGCGCGGCACGGCGACCCTCATCAACCTCCGGGGCATCGCGCCGGACGTTCAGGAGCTGGTCGTCGCCCGCGTCGCGTCCACGCTCTTCGAGAACCGGAAGAAGGACAAGGTCCCCCCGCTCTTCCTCGTCATCGAGGAGGCGCACAACTTCGCGCCCCAGCAGGGGACCGCGACGTGCTCGAGGGTCCTCAAGACCATCGCGAGCGAGGGCCGCAAGTTCGGCCTGGGCCTCTGCGCCGTGACCCAGCGGGCGGCGCGGATCGACAAGAGCGTCCTCTCTCAGTGCAACACCCAGCTGATCCTGCAGGTCACGAACCCGCTCGACCTGAAGGCGATCGCCCAGTCCATCGAGGGGCTGACGGACGGGATGACCCAGATGATCCAGGCGCTGCCGGTCGGCGTCGCGCTGATCACCGGGGGCGGCTACCACACCCCGCTCTTCTGCGAGGTCCGTCCTCGGGCGAGCCGCCACGGCGGCCAGAGCGTCGAGGTCGTCGCGGCCTGAGGCCGCCCCGGCGGCGAGCCGCCGCTTAGCCCGTCCGCCCGACGCCGTCCTGGAGGTAGCGGGTGAAGAGGCGAACGCCGAACGCGGTCGCTCCGATGTTCTGGTAGGCGGGCTGGTAGCGCCGGGTGGTGATCGTCGTGTACGCCGGCCCCGCGATGTCGAGATGGGCCCATCGCGTCCCGTCGACGAACGTCTCGAGGAACGCGGCCGCGGTGAGCATCCCGGCGAGGGGGATCTCGAGCGAGTTGCGCACGTCGGCGACGTCGCTTCTCACGAGCTCCCGATGGTAATCGGTGAGCGGCATCCGCCAGAGCGGTTCGCCCGTGACGGCGGACGCGGCGAGGAGCTCGCGCGCCAGCGCCTGGTCCTTCGTGATCAGGCCGGCGGTGTCGTCGCCCAGCGCGACCACCTCGGCCCCGGTGAGGGTCGCGATGTCGATCAGGACGTCAGGCTGGTGCGTCCGCACGGCGTAGCCGAGCCCGTCGGCGAGGACGACCCGGCCTTCGGCGTCGGTGTTGAGGACCTCGATCGTCTTCCCGTTGAACGTCCGGACGATGTCTCCCGGCCGGTAGGAGCGCCCGCTCGGCACGTTCTCCGCGCAGCACATGACCCCCACGACGTGGGGCCCTACCCCCAACAGCGAGGCCGCCCGCATCGCGCCCAGGACCGCGACCGCCCCGGACTTGTCGAACTTCATGTCCGACATGTGGACCGCGTCCTTGATCGAGATCCCCCCCGAGTCGAAGGTGATCCCCTTCCCGACGAGCGCGACGGTCGTCCCGCTCCCGCGCACGCCCGGCTTGCCGGGGTACTCGAGGACGATCATGCGGGGAGGATGGTCCGAGCCGCCGCCCACCGCGAGCAGCCCCCCGCACCCCATCTCGCCGAGGGCCTTCTCGTCGAAGACGGTTACCTTGAGCCCGAGCTCCGAGCCGAGCCGTCGGGCCTCCTCGGCGAGCCGCTCGGGGCTCGCCGTGTCGGCCGGCAGGTTGGCGATCTCTCGAGCCCAGAGGACCGTCTCGGCGATCGTCCGCTGTTCGGCGAGGGCGGCTTCGAGCGCACGGGTGGTCACGCCGCCGGTGAACAGGGTCGCTTCCTCGATCCCAGGCTCCCGGCTGGGCTTGTACTGAAGGAACTCGTAGCCTCCGAGGATCGTCCCGTCGGTGAGCGCACGGACCGCCGCCGGGGCGTCGACCGCCGGGCCCACGAACGAGCGGAGGGCGAAACCGGCCGTCCGGGCCCCCTTGCCGCGAAGCCCTTTGACGACCTCCGCGGCGGCCCGTCGCACCCCGTCCGCCGAGACGGCCTCACGCGGCCCGAGCCCGATGAGCACGACGCGACCGCCGTCCGCGGGCCGGTGGAAGACGGAAATCTCGCGGCGCTTGCCGTGGAACTCCCGCCGCTCCCACGCCCCCTTCAGGACGCCGCCCGTCGCGGCATCCGCCGACGCGAGCTCCTTCGGAAACGGCTCGCTCCCCTCCCCGCGGGCGGGGAGGCCCACCACGACGAGGTCGGGCTTCCCCGCGAACGCGTCGCGGGGGTCGAGGACGACCCGGATCGGCTCAGGCGCGGTCGAACGAGGCCCGGATCTTTTGGCGGTCGATCCGGATTCCGGCGGGCGTGATCGCGAGGAGGTTCTTTGCGATACCTGCGACATCGCCGCCGGTATCCCTTGCGACGTTCTTGAGGTCGATGCTCAAGCGCTTCATAGCAATCTGATCGTTCGAGATGGACGTGTAGTCGACCAGAACGACGTCGCCCTGGTAGGCGTACTTCGAGACGGTGTGCAGGTCCTCGTACCGCATCAGCTCGGCCAGCCGGACCGTCCCGCGCGCCCCCGCGAGCGCCGCGGCCTCGTCCTCGAACTGCATCGACCCGAGGTCGAGGAACGACCCCTCTTCCAACGTCTCGCTCCCGTGGTGTCGCCGGAGGATGCCGGGTTTCTTCATCATGCGGTGGACCTCATCGCTCGGCGGTGCGACGGCGGGTTCGTTTCTTAAGGCTATCGTTCCACGGCGGCGCCGGGAGCACGTGGGCGGCCGCGTCGGCGGCCTCGAGCACCTCGGGCGGGAACCTCAAGCAGAACGTGACCCGGTAGACGTCCCGCCCGTTCTTGCGACCGAAGAGGCTCGCCGACTCGACGACCCCGATGCCGTACCGCTGCTTGGCGAGCCGCGCGACCGAGCGGGCGGCCAGCGTGTCCGTGAAGTAGACATCCCAGCCCTCGGAGAGCTCCTCCCGCCAGCCGACGGCGCTCCGCCAGTCCGACCTCGCCTCGGACGCGAGATCCTTCCACACCGCGTCGAGCCGCTGCCTCAGCTCCTTCGGTCGCGGCGTCTTGGGGGCCGCCTCGCCACGGAGCTGGAGGATGGCGGTGTAGTACCGTCCGCTGCGGCGGCCGCACTCCGTGCACGACCTCGCGACGACGCGCGCCCGCGCGACGACGGGGACCGTCCGCTCCAGCCCTCGGAAGCGGACGGTCGCCGTGCCCAAGAGCTCGCGCAGCGAGGGGCTCCGCGCCCGCTCTTCCCACCGGAGTGTCCGGACGGCAACCTCGGGATGGACGGAGAGGAACGGCGCGAGGTCGTCGGAGGAGAGGACGCGCGGGGCCCCGGGGCGGCTCCACTGGCCCCTCGACCAGCGCGCGCCGCACTGCGGGCACAGGACGACCTCGACCTGCTCGGGGGCGGAGACCATGGTGGTCCGGTCCGCGGCGCACTCGGCGCAGACCCCCTCCACGAGAGGCCGCCCGGTACGGCCGCAGACGACACAGAACTCGGCGGACGACATCGGCCCAGCCGCTCAGCCCACCATCGCGACGATCTCCGCGTGCGGCACGCCGCCGAGGGTCGTGGTGGCATCGGCGTCGACGTGGCCGTGGTCGGAAGCGATCTTCAGGACGCGCTCGCCGAGGAGGTTCGCGACCGTCGCCCGTTCGAGGGCCCAGAGCAGCTCCTCGACGGAGACCTCGCGCTCGCCGTAGAAGTGGGCCGAGACCTTCACGGTCCGGCCGTTCTCCCCGACAGGAAGCTCGCGCCCCAGGAGCTCGGCGTCGCACGCGGCGACCACGAACTCCGATCGGACGCGGTGGATCCGCATCACGACCCCGCCCCTGGCCATCCTAAGACCCCCTCCCCCGGCGAGGACGGCGGGCGGATATATCCCCCCCGGACGGCGGACGGCGCCCGTCAGAACCGCGTCAGTTGGAACCTGTCGGTCCGGATCTCGATGACCTCGCCCTGGTTCCGAAGGGTCTGCAGGAGTGCTTCGGCGCGGGCCACGTGGATGTCGTGCTTGGCCATCGCCTCGAGATACTCGGCTAAGGAGAACTGGCCACCGGGCCCGCCCTGGAGCTCGCGCATCGTTGTGCGGACGAGCTCGAACTGCTCGCGCTGGCTGTGGCTGACGCCGGTTTGGGTGATGTCGATGTCGAGCTTCCCCTCCGGGGTCATCGCGACGCGCCGCAGGTAGCTGTCCATGATCCGGACGGCCCGCTGCGCGTCCTCGGGGCGGACCACGGCGGAGAGCCGCGCCCGCGCCGCCGCCTCGCTCATGCGGACCAGCGCCTCGAGCTGGCGGGCGGTGATCGGCACGGGGGCGTCCGGCTCCTCCCCCTGGCGCCGGATCCGAACGTAGTAGTCCTCCAGCACTCCGAGCGCTTCGTTCGTGAGCTGCGGGCGGACCGCGCGCGCGTAGGCGACGTACTTCTTGAGGAACTCGGAAGAGAACGGGGGAAGCTCCCCCTCCGACCCGCCCGGGCCCGCGAGCCCGACGTCGCGGTGGGAGGCGAGGATCCGGTTTGCGAGGCGGCGGTCCCGCTCCTGGTTCGGGACGTCCCGGATCGAGAAGATCACATCGAACCGCGAGAGGAGCGTCGGGGGGAGGTCGAGCTGCTCGGTGATCGACCGGTCGTTCGTGAAGCGGCCGAGCTTCGGGTTCGCCGCGGCGAGGACCGGGCACCGTGCGTTCAGGGTGGAGGTGATCCCGGCCTTGGCGATCGATACCGTTTGCTGCTCGAGCGCCTCGTGCATCGCCGACCGGTCCTCCGTCGACATCTTGTCGAGCTCGTCGATCACCGCCATGCCACCGTCGGCGAGGACGAGCATCCCGGCCTCCAGCATCCAGCGGCCCCCGGCGAAGTCGTCCTTCACGGCGGCCGCCGTGAGGCCGGCGGCGGTCGCCCCCTTGCCGCTCGTGTAGATCCCGCGGGGAGCGACCTGCGAGATGTACCTGAGGAGC
>Ga0326727_10007661_pt1 | contig 28265 bp, 18 predicted proteins | sample MB2enrmetagenome_FD_207643 | JGI IMG/M metagenome (GOLD analysis project Ga0326727, IMG submission 207643) | Lab enriched peat soil microbial communities from McLean, Ithaca, NY, United States - MB29MY | ecosystem: Environmental > Terrestrial > Soil > Wetlands > Peat | place: USA: New York... | reverse complement strand
GCAGGAATGCCGCGGCGTCACCCAACCGATTGTCAACTTCACATTCTTGTTGTCCTTCTGGCAAGTTGTTCCCAATCCGTGTTCATCAGCATCCGGGGTCAAACTGCTTTTTCCAGGACGGACGCCTGGTTTGAGGGCAGGAGTGCTCCGTCCTCTCCGCGCCATCCTGTTCAAGTCCATCGTGCGGCGCTCTGCCGGGCGCCGCTGCGCCCTTCGATTTCTTCGCGGCCTTCTGTCGTGTCGAATATCCATCTGCGACGGTCGTAGACCGCCGCTACAGGAGGAGCATTCGCCACCGGCACGAACCTTCCCAATTAAGGTGGATTTAGGTGGATTAAGCCAAAAGAAGTTTCTTATGCCGGCATGGCAAAAATGACTATTTCAACGCCGCTGCGGACGCGGGACTGGAGCCAACCATGACGATCTTTGTGCCCCAGGGTTGCAGTTCGAGCGGGAGCGTGGTCCTGCCGTTTGCGAACGTGGCGCCCGCCCACGGCTCGATTGTCCCGCTGACGGCGTCCCACTGTTGAGCCTGCCGGGCCGTGCCGCTGTTGGCGACCGTGGTTTTGAGCGACAACGGCTGCTCGCCTTCGTTGAAGAAGAAATACAACTCGGCGTCCTTCAGACGGCGATGATTGTACTTGAGCCACGGCGCGGGCGGGTCGGTCGCGACATCCGGCGCGGGCAAAGCGGCCAGGACCCGGGGGGTGATTTCCGACGGCCAATTGGTTTCCACATTCGCTTTCATCGCCGCGGGCGCGGCCGCCAGAACCTGGGGAGTGATTTCGGTTCCCGGCTCCAGCATGGCCCAACTGATGTCCGCCGGGCCTGTGGCGGTGAGAAAGTTTTTGTCCATGACCAGCTTGGGCGCGCCGCCCCAGAAGATGACCTGGCCGCCGGCTTTGGCGAAGGCGCGCAGGTTGTCCAGGGCGGCCTTGGAAATCGCGTCCACGGGCGGAATGAGGATGGCGCGATAAGCCTGGCCGCTCAGGTTGACCAGTTCGTTGCCCCGCAACTGGAGGGTTTTTGACAGCGCGTATTCGTCCACGAAGTCCAGATCGCGCTGATGCTCGAGCAGTTGGTGGACCATGGCGCGAAAGGCAACGTCCGCGGCGGCGTCGTTGAACCAGAAGCTGCTGGAAGGGATATAGACGCCGATTTGCGCGGCGGGGCGGCCTTCGCCGAGCAGGTAGCAAACGCGGTTGACATAGGCGGCGGTGGCGGGAAAGCCCGGCTCGCCGTAAAAGCCGCGCATGGGGCCTGTGCCCTGCAGACCCATGTATTCGATGCGGCTGATGCCGAGGACCATCAGGTGGTTGACAATCCAAGTGGCTTCCTTGAGGTCGGGCGCGGGATTGTAGGCGGCAAAGGCCTCGCACATGGCGCGCGGATGGCCGTTGAGATGCGTGGCCGAGGAGGCCAGCTTGGGAAAATCGGAGACGACATCATGCCAGATTTGGTGCCAGATGGTGTCAATGCCCGGCACCTGGATGCTGCGCATGCACTTGAAGAAATCCCCGTCGGCGATGGCGAGCTGCGGCAGGATTTCCTCGTGCTCGATGTGCATTTGCATTTCGACATGGTTCTCGGCCCCCCATTTGCCTTCCATGCCGAAGAAATTTTCGCCGAACAGATCGGACCAAACGTCGCAATAGTCGGCGAAGACGCGGTGGCCCTGGTCCAGATTCACGCCGGCGGACGCCGCCGCGCCGCGGCCGCCGATGCTGATGGAGGCGACCGTTGCCAGATAAGGGCGCAAATCATAACCCTTGCGCTTTTGGAACTCGGCCAGAAGGACGGGCGACCAGGGATTGAAGCCGAAGGCCGGTTCGTCGCCCCGGAAACCCAGGACCGTCTTGCCCAATTCGTCCCCGATGGCTTGCTTATAGCCGTCGAATGTCCACTGGGCGAAGAGTTTGTTGGCCTCGGGATTCAGGTAGTCCATGAGCGAATGTGTGCCGTCCTTCGCGCCGGTCGCGTTGTTGGCCGAGCGGGTCGGGCCGGAGCGGTAGATGAAGCGCGGCAGGACGATTTCCCAGTTGCCCGCCGGGACGGTCCAGTTGACGGCGCCGGACGAACTGTCGAGCACTTGCGCGGCGCCGGTGTCGCGGTTGACGGCGAGCACGCAGATGATTTCAGGCTGGAGTGTGCAGGAATACTGCTGGCCGTTGGTCACGGCGACCCGCTGGGCGGCACTCAACGCCTTCATGCGGAGGTCCGGGTGCTCGAGGGTGAACTTGCCGCCGGCGAATCCGGAGGGATAGCCGCCGTCGTCATCGAACCAGATCTTCATGTTGCGTTTCCTGGCTTCCTCGACCAGCACCTTGACAGCCTCAAAATAGCCGGGCGAGAGGTAGGAAGATTTGCCGCGCGCAGGCTCGATGAAAGCCGCCTGGACGTTCACCGCTTTGGCGCGGTCGAGCATGGCCCCGATGGCCTCACGGGTGCGCGTATCGCTGAAGCCGCAGTCGAATTGCGCGCTGTATTCCGGGGGCGGCGCGGCGAAATGGGCGGCGAGTTGCGCGGCGGCGGGATCAGAGATTTGCTGCCAGGGCCGCTCCTGGGCGGACGCGCTGCCGGCCAGCAGCAGCGACAGGAGGATTGGCGCGGGGGCTTTCATGGGATGATTGGCAATGGACGGGCTGGGTTCGTTTTACTGGCGGGAAATCTCCTGTTGACGCAGGGGTGTCACGGAGGCGCGCTGGTGACCATTCATCATGGGACTTTGCGCCCGGCCATTCTTCGTGTCAACCTGATTCGCCCATCGTCCGCCGCATGATTTCGCAAAAAACAAGATTTGCCTGCTGGATTGCGCTGGAATAGGATTGGATTGACTGGCCGGGTTCCAACCAAGCGGTTGAGATCCCGGGGCGGTTCCATGGCGCAATTTCTGGTTGGCGGCTGCGGGAACATTATGAGTATTTCGTCTAAACCTTGGAGCAAACAGCAAGCGCTCGTCACCGGCGGCGCTTCCGGCATCGGCCTGGCGATCGCCCAAAAACTGCACAGCCTGGGTGTGCGTGTCGTGTTGTGCGACCTCGACGCGAAGAAGCTCGCGGCAGCGCGGGATAGGATGGGCGGAAACGGCGCGGCGCTCGCCCTGGACGTGACCGACTTGGACGCGGTCCAAGCCGCCGTCGGAAAACTGGCGGCCGGGTTCGGGGCGATTGACATTCTGGTGAACAGCGCGGGGATTACGGGCATCACCAACGTGAAAAGCCACGAGGTGGATCCGGCCAATGTGGAGTTGGTTTTCCGCGTGAACTTTTTCGGTTCGTTCCACACCTCGCGCGCGGTGTTGCCGGGGATGCTCTCCCAACATTATGGGCGGGTCCTGCACATCGCCTCCATCGCGGGCAAGGAAGGCAACGCGGGCATGATGGCCTATTCGGCGTCCAAGGCCGCGGTCATCGGCATGGCCAAATCGCAAGGCAAGGAGCTGGCCGAAACGGGTGTGACGGTCAACGCGCTGGCGCCGGCCGTCATTCGCACACCAATGGTGGACGCCATGCCGCCCGCGCAGGTGACCTACATGACCGACAGGATTCCGATGAAACGCTGCGGCTCGCTGGAGGAAATCGCGGACCTGGCGGCGTTTATTGTGTCGCCGGCAGCCAGTTTTACGACGGGCTTCACGTTCGATTTATCCGGCGGCCGGGCCACTTACTGAATCTGAAATGAAAATCATTCGTTACCAGGACGCCGCCGGCAAAATCTTCCATGGGGCCGAACAGCCATCCGGCCGGACGCGCCGCATCGAGGGCGACCTCTTTGGTGCGCACCGCGTGACCAGTGAAGACGCGCAAATCAGCCGGCTGCTCGCGCCGATTCAGCCGGTGGACATTCTTTGCATCGGCTTGAACTATCGCCGGCACGCGGAGGAAACCAAAATGAAGATTCCGGAGCATCCGATTTTGTTCATGAAGAACACCGGCTCGGTGCGGCCTCCCGGCGAGCCGATATGGATTCCGCGGTTTTTGAAAAGTGACGAAGTGGATTACGAGTGCGAGCTGGCCGTGGTCATCGGCCAGATTTGCAAGAACGTCCCGCGCCGGCGGGCGCTGGACTGCGTGCTCGGCTACACCTGCGCCAACGACGTGAGCGCGCGCGACTGGCAAATCCAGCGCGGCGGCAGCCAGTGGTGTCGCGGCAAGACTTTTGACACGTTCTGTCCGCTCGGCCCGCGTCTGGTGACACGCGATGAAATCCCGAACCCGAACGCGCTCGCCATCCGCACGATTCTCAACGGCGCGACGGTGCAGGAGTCGAACACGAGCGACATGATCTTCGACGTGGCCGCGCTCATCGAGTTCTTAAGCGGCAGCACGACGCTTTTGCCCGGCACGGTCATTCTCACCGGCACTCCCCAGGGTGTGGGGATGGCTCAGAAACCGCCGCGCTGGCTGCGCCCCGGGGATCGCGTCAGCATCGAAATCGAAAAAATCGGCGTGCTGACAAATCCCGTCGAGAACGAGCCATCCGCCGGAAATTCCCATTCATAGCGTCTTCGTTTCGTGTCCTCCCGGGCGCTCTGTCAAAACGGATCGGGAGTTCAGGAAGGCCCGTCTATGCCCTCAGATAAGGCTTCAGGTAGTTGTTGAGCGCGTCGCGGACTCCCTGGTCGTCGAGCTGCAGGCCGGCCCCGCCGCCGCCGCCGCCGCCGCCGGCGCCGCCACCCCGTCCGCCACGTCCGCCGCCGGCGCCGGGTTCCGGCGTCGAGGCAACGCCCGCGGCGGGCGGCGCATTGCGCGCCCGGACCGGGTGCTTGAAAATGCCGCGGACGATCATAATGCTGTCTCTGCCGGTGGCGCCGAGACTGTTAAAGGCGAGGATGCGTCCGAACATGTCGAAGGCCTCCCGGTGTTTGCCGTCGTGCCACAGGTCAAACGCGGACGCATAGACGTCGGACAGCGCAACCACGGGACAATGGCCTGAGAAACCCAGCTCCATTTCCGTGACCATCGTCCGCACGCCCTGGCCGGAGAAGACCTTCATCTCGTCGTTGGTGCGCCTGCGGATTTCGGTGATGCGCTGCAAGGGGCCGCCGCCGGCCGCGGCTTCGTCCTTCACATGCCGGGCCGTGGGGACTGTCTTAAAGATCTCGACGACCAAATCCACGCTCATGTTCTCCAGCGTCTGCACGATCAGCGGCAGATCGGTCATCTTGCCAACCTGCTGGTAATAATCCAACAGCGCCTTTTCATCGGCGACGCCGGGAGGCGGCAGGGAAACGATGGCATCGGCCCCGTTCCTGGCGGCGTGTTTGGCGTATCGTTCGACCTCCTGCATGTTTCCGGTCTTGGATTGCACGCCGATCACCAGCGCGGTGGCCCCGCCCTTGCCGGCCGCGAGAATGGCTTCGGCGCCGGCGATGCGTTCCGGCTCATGGAGGGCGGTCCAGCCGCTGGCAATCTGCGGCCACACGAAACCATGCACGCCGCCGCGATTGCAGAACGTCACCTGCGCCGCCAGCGATTGGAGGTCGAGCTGGTCGTCCTGGGTGAACGGCGTCTGTCCGATGGGGAAGAGGCCGCGCAATGGTTTCGGGCCGGAGCGCGGTCCCGCGGCCGCCCCGCCGGTTGTGCCCGGCTGGGAGGCGCACCCGGCGCCGGCCAGCGCCAAGCCCAGCGCGCCCGTGCTCAACAACTGCAAAAACTCCCGCCGCTGCAAATCCCCGGTGGGTTCCTTCATGGGCTTCTGCGTATTCATGGTTTGTTCTTTCTGCCGGGTTGGACTCAGAGATGTCCGCGCCGGCGCGTCAACGGTCAATGCGTGTGGTGATCTTGTCCAGGGCGTCGCGGTCAAGTTTGCAGCCCAGACCCGGCTCGGTTGAGGCGACCACGCAGCCGTCCTTGTCAATGCGGCACGGCTCCTTGATGTAGGGCCGGTCGGTGAGTGTTTGCGGATACGGCATCTCGAACCAGTAGCAGTTGGGCATCGCCAGCTCGATCTGGAAGTGCATGGCCAGATCGAAGGCGTTGCCCCAGTTGTGCGGCGTGCAGGGCAGGCCGAACGCTTCCGCGAGCTGGGCCACGCGGAACGAGCCGCTGATGCCGCCCACGTTGTCGCCGATCAATCGAACGATGTCCAGCGCGCCGCGGCGGATGTATTCGGCAAAAGCCTGGATCCCAAAAAGGAACTCTCCGATCTCGACCGGCACCCTCAATTTCTGCCGCAACTCAATCAGCCCCTCGATGTCCGTCGAGGGGAGCGGGTCCTCAAACGACACGTATCCATATTCATCGAGCATTTCGCCGACCTTCATCGCCTCGAAGAGGTTGTAGCCTTGGACGGGATCGAACAGGAGCGTGAATTCCTCGCCCACCGCCTTGCGCACCGCCTTGATCTCCTCGATATGGCCGACATAGGCGGGAATCACTCCGCCCGCGGGGTGCTGTCCGCCGCCCGGGTGGATCTTGTAGCCCTTAAAGCCCTCGCTTTGCGCCTGGAGGGCCTGGGGCGCAAAATCCTCGATTGTCGCCAGGTGCAGCGAGCTGGCGTAGGCGAGCATCCGGTCTTTGGTCCCGCCGAGAAGTTTGTAAATGGGCCGGTTCACCGCCTTGCCCAGGATGTCCCACAGGCAGACATCAACGATCGAGGCATGGTAATTGGTTTCGGCGGCGCTGCCCATCCTCATGCCGTTGGGGTATCCAAACCCGCCGACAAATCCGGAGGCTCTGCGCCCGGTGGCGATGCCGGCGCCGCCGCCCCGCGGAGCCGCGCCCGCGCCACCCCGTCCGCCGCCACGAGGGCCGCCCGCCGCGGCGCCCCGTCCCGCCGCCAGCGCCGGCAACACGTCAATGACACTTTTTCCCAGGCACGCGCCCTTGGCATACTCCAGCCATCCAGTGCCGGGGACGCGGTTGCCGAGGGTATAGTTTCCTTCAATCCCGCCCGCGGTCACGATGGAAGCGATTTCCCCGCTCTCCCCGCTGTTGATGCGGCGCATGTCCCCAAGATCCGCCACATAGACTTTGACCTCCTTGATGGTGAGGTCGGGCAAGTCGCCGGGCTTGATGCCGGCGGACTGGGCGGCGGCCTGGATCGGATCGCGCAATAGCGTTACCCCGGCCATCGCGCCGAGCGCGGAAGCGCCCAGAAAGTGACGGCGCGAGACTTCACGGAGCGACCCGGGGTTGTGCGGTGAGTGGATTGGGTTGTTCATAGAGTTGGTTCAGTTGTGGAACACGGCTGTTCTATGGTTTTGGCTGGCGGAAGTCAAGCGCCGGGAGCCGGAATTTAGTGGCGCGGCTGGGCTGCTCTAACGTTGCCTCTAAACCACCCGGGGCATGGAAATTCAGCGGCTTTCCGCCGAAAGCCGCTACGGTGCGCAGGTGTAGCGGCGGATGGCAATCCGCCGCCGACTCTTTATGCCGCCGGTGCGCTACGGGGGCTGCACAGCTTTCCAGTCTTTAGACCGGCCCTGGTGGCGCGGGGCGCATGTGATTCTTTTGGGCGGCCGTTTCCGGTTCCTAACCCTAAACTCAGCGGTTGAATTTTGGCCGCGGATGAAACGAGAACCCCGGCGCGCGAAAGTCCGGTTAATTCCGGGCGGGTTGTGGCATGGCCGCGATTTCCGCTTTCACCGCGGCAAAATCCTTTTCAAACTCGGCATTGCGTTTCATCTCCCGAACAATGGCCTGGGCGAAGACGCGCCCGGCATAAATGTCGGTGGGATAATGGCGGCCAATCTCGACCCGATGCCAGCCGATGCCGCGCGCTTCGGCAACGATGGCGTCATGCCGGCCCGGAAACAAATCAGCGAGCACCAACGCCAAAACCATGGATTCGGTCGAATGGCCGCTGGGGTAACTGAAGCTTGTTTCCAGCTTGCCGGCGGCCAGGGTTGGGTCAATGGTGTACGGGCGTGGACGTTTCCAGTATTCTTTGGCGCTGTCGGTCACCGTCGCGGCGTCTTTCTGCACGAGCCGGAAAAACTCCTCGGTCCTGGGGAATTTGCCGGGTTGGAAAAAGTCTCCGATAGCCGGCGTAAAATTGAAGATGGTGAACTTCTTTTCGCCGAGCGCGGAGGCAATGTCGTTGCTGGAAGCGGCGTGACTGACCCATCGAACCTCCGCCAGATCGGCCGCTTGTTCCGGCGAATCGGGCAACGGCGGCGGCGCGAGCAGCGCGACGGCGTCGGGTTGCCCGGCGGGCAGATAATGTGTGTCCCCGGCGCGCAACGGCGCCACGGCCGCCGCCAGCGCGAAGAGAATCGGCGCGAGGCGTTGATGGAATTGACGAGGGAGATTTTTCATTTTCGTAATGGAAGCCTTTCACGGCGCCGGGTGTCCGTCGCGCTCAGGACCTCAAGGAGGCGGAACGACGCTGCCGTCGCAAACCCAGTTAATGTCGGGATCGCCGGGATCGGCCGCCTGGCCATTGATCGGGACGCAGATATAGGAGTACTTGAAATAGCGGACGTGGCCATCGCTGAACATGATGTTCGCCCCCGCGTCGTGCCGGGAGGATTCACGGGTGGTGTAGCACTGCGGGCTGCCCAGGATGTCCAGGTTGACGCTGGTGCTCCCGTAAAAGGGGCTTTCGTTCTCATGCGTGCGGTTGTCGGAAAACAACACGAAAGCCGAAGGATGCGCCACCGCGGACTGGGTTAATACCGTGCCATCGGGCGCGTCCTCGGGAATTCCTTTGGAATTCATGCCATAGTTGAACACGACCTGGCCGTTGGGGATGGTCGGGTCCACGCCCTGGAGATCCGAAGTGGGGCATTTGAAAATGGACTTGCCCGTGTTGTAAGCATCCGAGGCGCCGGTGATGGCATATTGCCACAAGGGCTGGGACTGGATGTAGGGCGGAAGCGCGTTGAACCACGCGTCCATTCCGTAAGAAGTGCCTCTCGCCACGTTCTCGACCTGGATGTCGGTCAGGTCAATCCAGAAGGGAGTGTCCTCGTTGTAGCCAGGCGGCGTGATGGGAGAATTCGGGGGAATTTTTGTCGCGGGAAAGGCTCCTTTGTTGTCATCCAAGTACATGGCTTGGGCGTAACCCCATTGTCTGAGATTGCTGGAACAGGCGGCGCGACGGGCCTTTTCCTTGGCCTTGGCCAGGGCGGGGAGCAGCAAGGCGGCCAGAATCGCGATGATGGCGATCACGACCAATAACTCGATCAGAGTAAAGGCCCGATGATGTTTAGCGTTCATAAACCAGGCACAATCATTTCTGGATTTCAAGGCTCAACCGACAGCCAAAAGACTGCGACCGGGGCCATCCTAATCCGGCTTTATTGCAATCAGGTGTCGGCTGTGTGAAGATTTTGTGACGAATTATCCACACTTATCCTTTGCATAAGAATTCACAAAATCGTAACCGGTCTGACGCCTGGCGGCCACAATCTTCTGCTTTTATCTTCCCGCGCTCGTGAATCCGCCCTGGTCGCGGCGGCGCACGGAGCCTGAGATTAAAAACTATATTCACACAGTCTATGAACCAGATGAACATTCGCACAATGGCCCTCGCGCTGGGAATGGCCGGTTGGATCGCCGGGACGGCCCAGGCCCAGTTTTCACCTCGCAAGCTCGCCGTCCTCCGCGCCGGCGATAACGGCGCCAGCGCCGCCTCGGATATTCTGAACGCCCACCAGGCGCCGGCCTTTATTGATGAATATGATCCGGTCACCAACATTACGATTCCGGGCGCAGACATGGGCACCAACGGGCCCGTCTTTTCGGTCGCCATTCCGACGAACGATCCCGCCATCGTCCCGCCTTACGCCGCCCTGTGGTTTAACGGCCATGCCGGCACCGAGGGCTATCTCGCCCTGTCCGGTGACGCCAGCACCCTCGCCTTTTCCGGTTACGGAGGGGATATCCTGGCGGTGTCCGGCACGCCGTCCGGACTCAGCATTCCCCGGGGCATTTGCGTGATTGACGCCTTCGGCAACACTTATATTCCCTACGAAGGCAATGCCTGGTATGGCCTCGGGGCCGGCACCCAGACCAACCCCAGGGGAGCCGTCTCCGATAACGGCACCAACAATTTCTTTGGCTCCGGCAGCCTGGACGGCAACGAATGGTATCAACTGGGCAACGCCAGCACGCCGGAGTCCATCCAGAACCTCAGCAGCGTGCGGGCCGTCAAGATCATTAATGGCTTTTTCTACACCAGCCTGCAGGGCAATGACGGCGGGTCGCAATATCCGCCGGGAATTTATGATTACTCGCCCGTCAGTTTGAGCGGCGCTCTTCTGCCCCCGGTGGCGCTGCCGGAAGGCGACATTTACTTTCTCAATCTGGTGGTCCCCGCCTCGCCCCTTTACCCCAACGTGGAATCATTTGATCTCAACCCGCAAAAAAACATCGCCTACATCGCCGATTCCACTTATGGCATTCAAAAGTATGTGGAAGTGGCGGGCAATTGGACGCTGGCCTGCGCTTTCGGGATCACCAACAACACCAGCGGCAGCGTCACCAGCTTCCCGGCCAGTTACACCGGCTGCTTTGGTTTGGTGGTGGATTGGAGCGGAAGCTATCCGGTCGTCTTCGCCACCACGACCGAGGGAACGGGCGGATACACCCACGCCAACCGCCTCATTCGCATTGATGACAACTACAATTTCACCGACGGCAACCTGCACACCAACGACGTCACTGCCACCACCCTGGCCACGGGTTGGTCGGCCAACATCGTCTTTCGCGGCCTGGCTTGGACTCCCGACCGCCGGCCTGTCATCACCAGCAATCCCGCCAGCCAGTCCGCGGTGGCTGGCGCCCGGGTGACTTTCACCGTTGGCGCAACCAGGAATTTCCCGACCGGCTATATGTGGCTGGTCAACGGCGCGCTGGATCCCAGCCAGACCGCGAGCAACTACAATGTGCCTTCCGCGACGGCGGGCGGCGCCTATCAGGTCATCGTCACCAACCAGTTTGGGGCCGTGACCAGCGCCGTGGCCACTCTCACCGTCACCTTGGGTTCGACGGCTCCCAGCCTCGTCTCTCCGGCGCCCGCGCTCAATCTGACCAACGCCATTTACGACACGATCACTCTCCCCGTCTCTGCCTCCGGCACCACGCCATTAAACTACACATGGTGGCATGGCGCCGGCCTGAGCACGGCCCCATTGAACGACTCGGGCGACTTCACAGGCGCCGCGACCAGCGCCCTGGTCATCAATGTCTCCTCGTCCGCGGATGCCGGCAGCTATTATGTGGTGGTCAACAATGGCATTGGATTGCCGTCGTCCAATCTCGTGGCCACAGTTTCCGTGGTGGCTCCGCTGCCCGTTCTGTTTGTCGAGCCGGTGAACACGACCGTGGCCTCCAACGGAGCCTGCTCTTTCACCGCGCTGGCCTATCCTTTGAACGCCACTTATCAATGGTACCAGGGAACGACGCGGTTGAGCGATATCAGCGGCCACTGGAGCGGGAGCGCCACCTCCACGCTGGAGGACCTCAATGCGTCGGCGGCGGACCAGGGCAGTTACTCGGTGGTCGTCACCAGCGCCGGGGGTTCCGTCACCAGTTCGGTCGTGACGCTGACTGTGGCGACGCCCGCGCCCTTCTCGACGGCGCCTTATACGTCGCTGGGCATGGTTTACCGGCAGAACTTTGATTCCCTGCCCGATCCCGGCGTCACCTCCGTGAATAACGGCACCACCACCAAGCCGGTTCTGATTGGCGGCACCAATTACAGCGTGGGCAACCCGTTTGATTTTGCGGCCCCGGCCATCTCGGGAGGCGGCCTTAATTTGCCGAGCATGGCGGGCTGGTTCTCTTCCGACACCGGCGCGGATCAAATCCAGGCCACGTCGGGCGACAATACCACCGGGCTGATTGTCAGCTTCGGCTGCACCAACGCGGTCAATACAGTCAATCCGCTCTACCCGACGAATAACCGCGCGCTGGGAATTATTTCCTCGCCGGCGACTTCCGCCGGCGGCAACGCCGGCAATGTTTCTGACGCCGTTTTTGCTCTCCGGCTTCTCAACCAGTCCGGACAAACTCTGACCAATATGAATCTGAGTTATGTCAGTGAACTTTGGCGCAACACCCTTACCCCGAATGCAGTGTCGAACTACTATTATGTGGATCCGCTCGGCACCAATAATACACCCACCAACAACCTGACCGGCTTCCTGACCACACTGCAGTACCCGACGAACTTGGGATCCGCTCCGGTGTCGCAACAGAAAACCTACGGCACCAACGCCCCCCTCGCCACCAACCAGATTTCGTTCGTCAATGTGCCGCTGGCCGCTCCGTGGCCGCAGGGCGGCGTGCTGTGGCTTGTCTGGGAGGAACCGCTGGCGGTGAGCGGCGGCCAGGGCATCGGCATTGACAATTTGGTCTTCTCCTCGGGTCCGCCGACACTGGGGATAACGCGGACCAATGTCTCGGGGGTTCCTTCGGTGACCCTCTTCTGGCCGGATATGTTCACCGGTTACACACTCCAATCCACCACGCAGGTTTACAATCCGAACAGTTGGGCAACGGCTAGCGGCGGGACGCTCGTGGATTTCCAAGGGATAAACAGCTACACCATCGCCATCAACCCCGGCGCCGACGAATACTTCCGGCTCTACAATCCTTAGCGATGTGACACTGGTTTAGCCACTCCGAGTTCCATAAGCAGGGCGGGTGAAAACCTGCCCTGTTTTTTCTTTAATGTGTTTGTTCGGCGGTGTGGAATGGGCGGACCGCCCGATAGAGTTTCATCTTATTGCCGGCCTTTGCGTCGGCTGGTTGGAGTTGCAGCGCCTTCTGAAAATGGGGCAGCTCCCTTCTGCGGGCGAAGGCTGGAGCCAGTTTCCGGACTCGAACCGGAGACCCACGCTTTACGAAAGCGTTGCTCTACCAACTGAGCTAAACTGGCGTCAACCTCCCACCACTCTATGGTTCCATCGAAACCGCGGCAAGTTTTTTTGCGCGGTTTTGCCGGGATCGCCGGCGCAAATCGCCGGGAAAACACGAGGAGGCAGGCTGGCAAACCCTGGGGAGCCGCTTCGCCTGTTCCCGGCCGCGATCCGCCATGCTCCCTGCTGCCCAAATCCTCGCCTAAGGATGGCGACATTCCACGAAGACCGCGAGAAATATGGAGGTTCAAAAACCGTGCCAATATAGAAAACAGAGGGAACCGCGAAATACGCGAAATACGCGAAACCGGAAAACTTTCGGGCGAAGGGTCTGGATTTTCGCGTATTTCGCGTATTTCGCGGTTGAAAGAGTTTCTTAGGCGAGGATTTGGGTGCTGGATCTTCGCTTTTTTCCGCCCCTCTGTTATGGTTTGGCTGGTTGATGCCGGATTTTCCATCTTTTCATCTGGATGCAGGCGGTCTGATCGCCTCCCTGTTTTGGGGCGGGATCGGCTTGGGGTTTTTTGTGTACGGCAAGAAACAGCGCTCGGCCCCTCCGCTGTTCGGGGGGATAGCGCTGATCGGCATTTCTTATTTCCTGGCCGATTCGGCGTTTTGGATGAGCCTGGCCGGGGCCGGCATTCTGATCGGAATTTATTATTGGTCGCGGCGCGGTGATTGACCGGCCGCGTCTCCGCCGGGCCGCATGGCCTGGGTTGGTTACTGGCCGTTCAGGAAATAGAACAGCCACCACATCAGGCCTGAAATGACCAGGCCCACCAGCACGCCGATAACCATGTTGCGCCAAAACCGCTTGCGCGCCCCGCGGCCCATGCCCGGCATCAGATAGTAAAGGTTGTTTTTATGTGTCCCCTTTTTTCTCACACGCGCAGATTCGCAGAATCCCACCCCGTTTGGCGAGTGTTTTTTTGACGATTTGTGACGGAAACCGGACGCGCCCGCCTCCGCGCTCCGGGCCGTCAGCCGGCGTTGGCGAGGGGTTGGGAGGAGATTTCCAGCATGCGCTCGATGGGCCGCCGGGCGCGCTGGAGGATCTCCCGGCTCAATTCGACGCGCGGACTGAGGCGCGTCATGCAATCGTGGAGTTTCTCCAACGTGTTCAGCTTCATAAACTTGCATTCGTTGCACCGGCAGTGCTCGATGGGCACGGGAATGAACCGCTTGCCGGGGCATTCCTTGCGCAAGCGGTGGATCATCCCGGCCTCGGTTGCGATCAGGATGGCGGGGGCGGGACTCCTTTTGCAGTAATCCACCATTTTTTCCGTCGAGCAAACTTCATCGGCCAGCAGGCGCACGCCCCGGGTGCATTCGGGATGGGCGACGAGCGGGGCGTCGGGAAATTCGCGGCGGATGCGCATGACGCCGGCATGGGTGAATTCCACATGGGCATAACAACTGCCCGGCCAAAGCGTCATTTTCCGCCCGGTCTGTTCCATGACCCAGGCGCCGAGGTTCTCGTCCGGCACAAAAAGCAGGTCGCGCTCCGGGGGGCTGGCGCGGACGATCTTCACGGCGTTGCCGCTGGTGCAGATCACGTCGCTCAGGGCCTTGACCTCCGCGCTGCAATTAATATATGTGACAGTATAGAAATTCGGATTGGACTCCTGCGCCGCCTTGAGTTTTGGCGCCGGGCAGCTTTCTTCCAGCGAGCAGCCGGCGTCGCGGTCGGGGAGGATGACCAGTTTGCCGGGGTTGAGGATTTTGGCGGTTTCGGCCATGAAATGGACGCCGCAGAAGACGATCACCTCGGCTTGGGTCCGGGCGGCCTGTTGGGAAAGGCCGAGGGAATCGCCGACGTAATCGGCCACGTCCTGGATTTCGGGCACCTGATAATTATGGGCGAGCAGGACGGCGTTGAGCTTTCGTTTCAAGCCAAGAATCTCGCGCGAAAGGGCGTCCAGCCGCGGCGGCGGCAGGGGGATGCGCGTGACAAAATCACTTGGGCCGCCGGTCTGAACTGGAGCCGTCTCAATCATGCCCCTAATGTAAGTTCAAAGCGCCAAGTTCAAAGTTGAAAGTTTCTCCAATTTGTCTTTCCCCGCCGAAACCAGCAAGCCGCGGAACAACGAATGGCCCGCAGCCGCTGAAAAGAGAAGGGGCGGCGGCGGCCGGCTGGAGCGAGTTGGTTCGGCGCTTTCAGTCGCGGTTCCGGATGGCAGAAGAATCCGACTGATGGGACGGATCCGTCCGATCCGACGGATCAGTGCGATGAGGCTGGCCGCTCACCGCATCGCCGGTTGTCCCGATTTTTGGCTGGCATTGCCTTGATTTGCGGCAACAATGGCTCCCGCCACAAATCATGAATAAGTTGCTCCAACAACCCTCGTCCGCCGCGAATCCCGCCCTGGCCGGCAATTCCCGGCGCGCTCTTGTCCCCGTCCTCGCCTTGCTCGCGGTTTGCGCCGCGCTTTCACCCGGCGGCCGGGCCGCGGGCGCCGATGCGGCTGGATTCCCCAACCCGTTCGGTTGGGCCGCCCCGGCGCAGACGGCCCGGCCCTGGACCCGCTGGTGGTGGATGGGCAGCGCGGTGGACAAGACCAACCTCACGCGCCAGCTCGAAATGTTCCAGCAGGCCGGCCTTGGCGGGGTGGAAATCTGCCCTATTTACGGCGCGCACGGTTACGAGGATCGCTTCCTCCAATATCTCTCGCCGCCATGGATGGACATGCTCGCCCACACCACCCGCGAAGCCAAACGCCTCGGTCTGGGCGTGGATTTGACCACCGGCACCGGCTGGCCCTTCGGCGGGCCGCGCGTCCCAACGGAAGAGACTTCCGGCCGGGTCCTCTTCCAACGTTATGAGGTCGCCGGCGGAGCGACGCTGACCACAGCGCTGCCCCAGGGACGCCTCCAATGCCTGCGCGCCATCGCGGAAGACGGAACCCAGCTTGAACTCACCGGCAAAGTAAGCAACGGCCGCCTGGATTGGACCGCCCCGCCCGGAAAATGGCGGCTCTACGCCGTGTCGGAAGTCAACCGGGTAATGGCGGTCAAGCGCGCCGCGCCCGGCGGTGAAGGCAGTGTGCTGGACCCTTTTTCCGGCCCGGCCATGGACCATTATCTGGCGGACATTGACCAGCATTTCGCCGTCTATCACGGAGCCATGCCGCGTTCCCAGTTCCACGATTCCTATGAGTATGCCGGCGCGCAATGGACGCCGGCTTTCTTCACCGAGTTTGCCGCGCGCCGGGGCTATGACTTGCGGACGCAACTGCCCGCCCTGTTCTTCGGGGAAGGGCCGGAGGAAACTGCCGCGCGGGTCAGGACCGATTACCGCGAAACCATCGCCGATCTTCACCGGGACTATATTCAGCATTGGACGGCCTGGGCGCACAGCCACGGCAGCCTGAGCCGCGACCAGGCCCACGGCTCGCCCTCCAATTTGCTCGATGTTTATGCCGCCGCCGACATTCCCGAAACCGAACAGATGCCCTTCGGCGGAATGGGCGCGCAGAACTATCCCATGAACAAGCTTTCCTCCTCCGCCGCCCACGACAGCGGGCGGACGCTGGCCTCCTCCGAATCGTTCACCTGGCTGACGGATCATTTCCAGGCCCCGCTCTCGCTGGTCAAGCAGGCGGCGGATTACCTGTTTCTGACCGGCGTAAATCATATTTTCTTTCACGGCATTCCCTATTCGCCCGCCGAGGCGCCCTGGCCGGGCTGGCAGTTTTACGCCGCCGTCAACTTCGGGCCGTACGGGGGCTTGTGGCACGACCTTCCCGAATTCAACGCCTACGTGACCCGCGTCCAATCCGTCCTGCAAAGCGGCGTATCGGCCAATGACGTTCTTCTTTACTACAACGTCTTCGACACCTGGTCCGCTCCCGGAACCGGCGCCGGCAATCTCATCATTGCCAACCCCATGCCCGCCACTTGCAGCGAGACCGCCCTGGCCCTCCTGAACCGCGGCTACGCCTTCGACTACATTTCCGACCGATTCCTGGGCGCGCTGGACGCGCCGGCGGCCCGGTTCAGCGCGGCAGGCAGGAAAGGCGGAGAAGTGCTGATGCAATCTCAGAGGCCCCTCAAGAGAAATTGGCCCGGCGCCATCCTCGTGCCGGCTTGCCGTCTCATGCCGGAAGCAAGTCTGGAAAAGTTGACCGCCCTGGCCCGTTCCGGCGCGACGATTCTCTTTGTCAAAAATCTGCCCTCCGACGTGCCGGGCTTTGGCAATTTGGAAGCGCGCCGCTCCAAGTTCAAGGCCCTGCTCGGCCAGCTCAAACTGGAACCAACCGCCGACCCGCTGGTCCGGAAGGCCACAATTGGCAAAGGCGTTTTTCTCGTCAGCGACAACGTGGACGCGCTCTTGAAACCATCCAAAGCCCTGCGCGAGCCGATGATGGACGACGGCCTATGGTTCGTCCGTCGCGCCCATGAGGAAGGTTACCTGTCTGAAGGCTACCAGTACTTTATCGCCAATCGCAGCGACAAACCGGTTGACCGCTGGATTTCGCTCGGCACCTCTGCGAGGTCCGCCGTGCTGCTGGACCCTCGTTTTGAAAATCGTAGCGGCGTGGCGGCCTTGCGACAGGCGGACGGCGCGACGCAAGTTTATCTGCAATTGCTCCCCGGCGAATCGCGCATCTTGCGCACCTTCGACACGAGAACCGTGGACGGCCCAGCCTGGCTCAATGCCGAGCCGGTACATACTGTGACCGGCGCACCGGATATCGATGTCGCACCGGCCGGCCCGGCGCAAGATGTCACCGGAACCTGGGACGTACAATTTGTGGAAGGCGGCCCGGAATTGCCCGCCGCGTTCACCACCACAAACCTCGCTTCCTGGACAACCTGCGACGATCCCGAAGCCAAACGCTTCGCCGGCACGGCCCGTTACACCATCACCTTTGATCGTCCCATCGAACAACTTCCTATGGATTCATCGGGCGATGTGAACCATCCTGTCCTCTACTTTTCTCCGTTCCCCGGATACGCCGATGATTGGGTGCTGGACTTGGGCCGGGTTTGCGAAGCCGCGCGCGTCAAAATCAACAGGCACGACGTTGGCGCGGTCTGGTGCGCGCCCTGGCAAATCAACGTGGGCAAGTTTCTACTGCCGGGCAAAAACGTTCTGGAGATCGAAGTAACCAATCTGGCCCTCAATCGCGTTCGCGACCTCGACATCCGCAAATTCAATTGGAAATACTTTTACGACGCCAACATGAACAGCAAGACCGGCGGGGGCAAGTTTGACGCCTCCCGTTTGCCGTTGCGCGACGCCGGCCTGCTCGGCCCCGTCCGCCTACAGCCCGTCAAAACAATCACGCCGCCCTAATGCCGCGACCATGAAATCTCAGCACGGATTTGGCAATTTGTTGGGGAGCGCGGGCGTCCGCGCCCGCCGTTATCGGCCTCTGGCCGAAAACATTCACCTCTGGAAGCAGCCGGCGGGACGCCGACTGCGGCGACCGGGACGGTCGCGCTCCCCGATCCCGAATTTCAGAATTTCTGTGCCGAAGGAGTAACTTGAAATCAAATTAACGCGAGGCTCATCCCATGAAAAAAAGTGCGCAAATCATTTTGGCCCTTGCCCTCGCCCTCTTCGCCCGGAACCTTGCGGCGGCGGACGCTCCCGTGACGATTAGCGATGACGGAGCCGCATACACATTGGCCAACGGGATTGTCACCGCCAAGGTGGACAAACGCAATGCCAACCTCACTTCGCTGGTCTATAAGGACATCGAAACCCTGGGCCACGGCTCCGGCCACCCCGCCGGCTATTGGGAGCAGGCCCCGGCCGGCGCGGTCGCCGGCATCACGATTGATCCGAAAACCAACGGCGCGGAGCGGGGCGAGGTCTCGGTCAAGGGAACCACCGGCGGCGTTGGCCTGGAAATCCGCTTCACCCTCGGCCGCGGGGAGAGCGGAATATACACTTACGCCATTTTCAGCCATGCCGCCGGCGGCGGCCAGGCGCAGATTGGCGAGAGCCGGTGGGGCGCCAAGCTCAACGCCCAGGTCTTCGATTGGCTGTCCATTGACGCCGCCCGCAACGGGCTGATCCCGACCAGCTATGATTGGGATCATGGTTCGCCGCTGAACATGAAAGAAGCCCGCCGCATGACGACCGGCAATTTCATTGGCAAGGCCGAGCACAAATATGACTATTCGGCCTATCAATTCAGAATCCCCGCCTTCGGCTGGTCCAGCACCCGGCGCCATATCGGCCTTTATTTCATCAATCCGACCACCGAATTCCTCAGCGGCGGCGCCACCAAAGACGAACTGACCGGGCACCTGGATGACAACCCCGGCGGCGACCCGACGCTGTTGGATTACTGGCGCGGCACCCATTACGGGGGAAGTTCCTGTCCCATCGCGGCGGGCGAAACCTGGTCCAAAGTCGTCGGCCCCATCCTGGTTTACGTCAACTCCGGCACGGCTCCCGATGAATTGTTCCAGGACGCGCTCCAGCAGGCGGCGAAGGAGGCCGCGGCCTGGCCTTACGACTGGGTTTCCGGCGTGGACTACCCGCACAAGAGCCAGCGCGGCGCCGTCACCGGCCAACTCGTCTTGAACGACCCCCAGGCCGCCACCGCCGCCTTTTCCAACCTGCTCGTCGGCCTGGCCTTCCCCGATTCGGCGGGCATGGACTGGCAGAACGACGCCAAGCACTATGAATTCTGGGTCAAAGGCGGCGCCGATGGCCGCTTCATTATTCCCAAGGTTCGTCCGGGAACATACGAGCTTCACGCCATCGCCGACGGAATCCTGGGCGAGTTCGCCCGGCAGGACATCACCGTCGCCGAAGGCCAAAACGTCAGCCTGGGAAATCTGGAGTGGAAGCCGGTTCGCTACGGCAGGCAGCTTTGGGACATCGGCATCCCCAACCGCGCCGGGGCGGAGTTTTTCAAGGGCGACCAGTATTTCCACTGGGGAATGTATCTTCTCTATGCCCAACTGTTTCCCAACGACGTTCATTACGTCATCGGCAAAAGCGATTTTCGCAAGGACTGGTATTTCGAGCAGGTGCCGCACTGCGAAGACCCGAACAACACCATCGAGAAAGGCACGGGAGGAGGCCGGGGCCGAAGCACGGCCTGGACGATTCAGTTTGACGAGCCGGCCGCGCTGCATGGAAAGGCCACGCTGCGCCTGGCCATCTGCGGTTCCGGCGCCAGCGCCATCGCGGTGACACTCAACGGGCAGTCCGCGGGCAGTGTCCGGGCGCCTGCTTACAACGCCACCATTAACCGCGACGGCATTGGCGGCTATTGGTCGGAGCGCGACCTATCGTTTGACGCTTCCCTGCTGAAAGCGGGCGGGAACGTGATGGAGCTGGCCATCCCCGCCGGCAGCCTGACCAGCGGCATCATTTACGACTACCTTCGTCTCGAATTGGACGAAACCGCCGCCGCCCCCAAACCCGGCCCGGCCGCGCCCTAGATTCCCAGCCTTGACAGATGAGCTGTTTTGGCCGAATAGAATGGCATGAACATGGAGTTTATTCGAAAGCGGTTGCACGAGGAGATCATGCCGTTTGCCGTCCGGCTGTCGGACGGCAGGAAGTATGACGTGCCGCACACCGACTTCATGGCCTTGGGGAAGCACGTGGTAATTATTATTGACAGCGAGGGCCACCCCGTCCATCTGGATCCCGTCCACATTGTTTCCCTGGACGACCTGCCCGCCGAAACCGCGCCGAACTGACCGCGCGGACCGCCTCCGCCGCCTTAAGATCCGGCCATTGGGAGATTGACACCGGCCAAATTTAGGGAATTCTATATCAAATTATGAGTATCAAAATGAAAAATATCGTCCTGCCGGCTCTTTTGGCCGGCGCACTTTGTCTCCCTTTGCGCGGCGCGGATTGGCCGCAGTACCGCGGCCCGAATCACGACGGCGCCAGCCCGGAAAAAATTCCCGCCAACTGGCCGGCCGGCGGCCTGCGCCAGCTTTGGAAGACCCCGCTCAATAATGGCTTCAGTTCCTTCACCCTGGGCGAAGGCAAAGTCTATACCCTGGTGACGCGCGACTTTGACGGCGGCAATCAGGAGACTTGCGTGGCGCTGGACGCCGCGACCGGCAAGGAGCTTTGGGCCGTGCCGATGGGCGTGGGCAGTTCCATATACGATGGCGGCGGAGATAGCGGCGCGCGCGGAAACGACGGCGGCGACGGGGCGCGCTCCACCCCATCCTGCGACGACGGCAAGGTGTATGCCTTTTCCTCCCGCCTGATGCTTAAATGCCTCAATGCGTCCGACGGCAAGCAGATATGGTCCTGTGATCTGATGAAAGAACACGCGGGGCGGAACATTCGTTGGGAGAGCGCGGCTTCGCCATTGATTGACGGCGATTTGGTGTTCGTGGCGGGCGGCGGCCTGGGACAAGCTCTTCTGGCCTTTGACAAAAAGGACGGCCACGTCGTCTGGAAGGGCCAGGATGACGAGATGACGCAGTCCACGCCGGTGGCGGCCACGATCCTGGGCGAGCGCCAGATCATTTTCTTCACGGCCAAAGGTCTGGTGTCCGTCGCGCCCAAGACCGGCGCGGTGTTGTGGCGTTATGCGTTCGCAAGCGGCAACGGCGCGGCGGGATGTTCGCCGGTGGTCTCCGGCGACATCGTTTACGTCTCAAAGGCCTACGGCCTGGGCACCGCCGCCTGCAAAATAACCAAGGCGGATGGCGCCTTTGCGGCCACGCAGATTTGGAAGGTGCCGGGCAACGACGAAGCCAACCAGTGGTCCACGCCGGTGGCTTTCAATGGGTTCATTTACGGTCTCACCGGCCAGACGCAGTTCGGCAACGCGCCGCTCAAGTGCGTGGACGCGGCCACAGGCGCGGTCAAGTGGTCCAAGACCGGTTTTGGCCCCGGCGGCGTCGCGCTGGCGGATGGAAACCTGCTGGTGTTGAGTGACACGGGAGACCTGGTGCTGGTCAAGGCAACGCCGGATGCTTACACCGAACTGGCCCGCAGCCATGTCCTGGCCGGCAAGTGCTGGAATTCCGTCGCCATCAGCAACGGCCGCATTTACGCCCGCAGCACCAAGGAGGGCGTGGGTCTTGACCTCCAATGAGGAACCATCAGGCCGACAAGACCGCCGGCCGGAATTCTTCCTCGGGCATTTTAGCCTTTGGCAATTCCTCCCCCGGCCAGGCATCGCCGTCGCGGTAGAGCGTGATGGCGATCTGTTCGTTTTTGCGAATGCAGGCCTTGATCGCTTCGGGGTCCTTCCGGCAGCGCAGGAGGGTCTTCCAGGAATAGATGTGCTTGGGCTTGTGAAAATCGCTGTTGGCCAGAAAGGCCAGGCGCTTGAGGCCCACCGGGGTGAAGATGTTGTTGCGATTGGCGATTTCCCACGCGTCAATCAACGGGGCGAACACTTCCTGGTTCTCCCACAGATAGAGCGTGTTCTTGCCCCACTCGCTTTTCATGAGGTGCGGATGCGAGGCCACGGCCAGCCCGTTCTGGGCGTGGATTTCGGCGATGGTTTCCGGCAAATCCAGCGCCGGGTTGATCGGCGCCTTCAGATCCAGCCCGAGCAAATGGGCGGAGGTCTTCCGGGTGTAGCCGTCCTTGTTGAATTCAATTCCCGCCATCACCAGCATCCGGTATTTGCGCCAAGCCCGGCGCTTTTCCCGGTCCAGCACATCGAAATACTCGTCCAGTTGCTCCCGGCCGAGGGTCAGGCTGGCCAGCCTGCTCAGTTTGCCGATCAGACGCCGCGGGTCGCCCAGGTGGTCGGTGATGCAAATGCAGTCAAACCCGCGCCGCCCGTAAAAATCCACCACCTCCGGCACGGTCAATTTGCCGTCCGAATAGTTGGTGTGAATGTGGAAATCGCACAGCAACATCCGCGTTTCCACCGCGCCGCCGGACGGGGCGGGCAAGGCCGGCGCCGGCGCAGTGCGCGCCTCAAAGAGTTTGAGCCGCCGGCTTTGCGGCCCTTCCAGTTCGCATTGGCTGAGGGCCAGTTCGGCCACGCGGATGGAGGCGTCCGGCCTGGATATTTTGGCCAGGTTGTCGCGCCAGCGCTCCCAAATCTCGCCCCCATTCGCAAACGCCTTCGCCACCCATTCGGCGGCTTCCCGGTTCTTCTCCGCCACCACTCCGACCCCGGCTTCCTCCACCAGCCGGGCGTTGCCCTCCTCCTGGCCGGGGAGAATCTGGTTCAAAATCATGGGACACCGCGCCGCAATGGCCTCCTGCACCGTCGCCCCGCCCGCCTTGGTCACCACCAGGTGGTGCGTCAGCATCAGGCGCGGCATCTGATTGGTCCATCCGAGGATTTGCACGCGCCCGTCGAATTTCTCCGCGCGCCGGGACAATGCCTCCTTCAGTTCCGCGTCCCGGCCCACGGTGATGGTCAGGCGCGCGCCGGGAATTTCCAGCAGGCGGTCAATGGCCTTGCCGGTTTTCTTCTTCCCGGTATTTATGATGTACAGAATCTTGAAGGGGGGAGCGCATTTCAATTCGGGCAGGGTCTCCTCCCTTTTCTCCGCGAATACCGGGCTGACCGGGAACCCAAACGCCTTGATCCTGTCCCCGGCCACCCCATGCTGCCGCAGCACTTCCGCCGTCGCCTCGTTGGGCACGCAGAACCAGTCGCTGGGCGCGCGATACCAGGACGAATTGACCGAGATCGAGTCCGTCACCACCGTGATGAAGCGGAACGGCTTTTCGGAATGATCGCGATAAATCTCCTGGATGACATGCCCATAGACCGGATAGGTGGAGAGCACGCAATCCGGCTGCGAGGATTCCAGGATGCCGGCCAGGGCGCTCCTCAACTTGCCGAAGGAAAGCAGCTTTTGTTCGAGCGAGGTGGAGTTGTCCAGCATGGCATAGACGCCGTTCCAAATGCCGGGGGCGTAACGGGCCAGCCCGAGGTAGGTCTTTCTCAAAATATCATTGACGATGCCCAGGCTGCTCTGGAACACATCCAGCACCTCCACCTGGACGCCGTCGGAAACGAATTCGAGCGCGTCCGCCACATTGCGGGCCGCCGTGTTATGACCGTCGCCGAACCCGGCTGTCAGGATCAGGACTTTTTTCACGGGCCAAGTTTCTCACAGCCCTGTGACAATCGTGTGGCGATTGTGTGAAATTCTATCCACAAATGCGGGAGGGATTGGGAATGATGAATTTTGAATAGTGAATTGCTTCCGGGGAGCGCTCGCCCTCGCGGCCCGCATCACCCGCCCCCGCATGGCTGGCAGCAGCGATTCCACGCACTGTCGGGCCGAAAACCTAAATCCTGCGCTGGAATGAAAGGCCCGGTCGGGCAACGCCTGTTGGGAACGTGGTTTTCGCAAAGATTTGCCTCGAAATTTCGGAATCAGCCGGCACAATTCCGCCATGGCGAAACCCAGAAAGAAATCCGCCGCAAAGGCGCGCGGGCAAACTCGCTCGTCTGGCAATCGTCCCGGACAAGAGCCGGAGGCAATGGAGTTGCGCGAAGATGCGCCGCCCTATCATTTCCAAGGCGAGGCTTTGCGCGGCGGGCGGACAGCGCCGCCGCCCATCGCCCGCCTTTCGGACAAGAAGAAACTCATCCCGTTCGGCTGGTATGGCGGAAAATTCTCGCACCTCGATTGGCTCCTTCCTCTGCTTCCAGATTGTCATCATTACTGCGAGCCTTTCGCCGGATCGGGCGCGGTGCTCTTGAATCGAGACCCCTCGCCTGTGGAGACGTTTAATGACCTCGACGGCGAAGTGGTGCATTTTTTCCGGGTTCTCCGCGAGGAAAAAGAACGATTGGTCGAAGCCATTGGGTTGACTCCGTTCGCTCGGGAGGAATTTGCCATTGCCTGTGAGGTCAGCCCCGATTTGCCGCCGTTGGAACGGGCCCGCCGGTTCTACGTCCGCGCGCGACAGGTGCGAACGGGGCTGGCGCAAACCGCGACCATTGGCCGCTGGGCGAATTGCAAAAATACCAGCCGCGCTGGCATGAGCGGGGTCATCAGCCGCTGGCTCGGCGCGGTGACAGACCTGCCCGCGGTGGCCGGGCGGCTGCTCCGCGTTCAGATCGAAAATCGTCCCGCCATTGACGTCATTCGGCTCTATGATTCCCCAACCACGCTGTTTTATTGTGACCCGCCTTACGTCCATTCGACGCGCGGGGACTCCAAAGCCTACGGTTTTGAAATGACGGATGCGCAGCATCGCGATCTGGCGAAAGTATTGAATTCCGTTCAAGGAATGGTTGCGTTCTCCAATTATCAGGCGGAAATACTCGACGAACTGTATCCGGCGCCGCGGTGGCACAAAACGATTTCGCCCGCGCGAACCAACCACTCCACGAAGGACCAGCGCGTGGAGATTCTCTGGACAAATTACGACCCGCGGAAAATCAAATCCCAGGGCAGACACTCCAATGGAGAATTGTTTCACACTTCTTGAGGCGGCGCTGCAGCGCGCGCAAGCGAATCTGAGCCGCTCACTGATTCACGACGAAAAAATCGCGGCGCGAGTTCTTTCCGTTGTGAATTGTCCAAGCAACCGCGCCGGGGTGCGGCTGCTCCTGTCATGCGCGCTGGCAAAAGCGCATCGCCCGGAAATTGATCCGCGCAAGCCCTACACAAAAATCGGCGGCAAGGATTGTTTCTCCGGCCGCAGTTATGACGAGCAATTCGTCGGCGACTTTATCACAAAGCACAATCTGCCCTGCAACTCGACCACGGCCTTTCTCACACCGACTTTGCGAAACATGGATCAGACTTTGACGACAAAGGTTGTTTTGGTTGGGCGTCCGATGGCGATGTATCAGGGTGCGCTGCAACTTCTGGATGATGTTCGGACTGGAAAGGTGCCGGCGCAGGATATTTTGAGCGAGTCAATTCGATTGCTATTGCTCGACCGCGATGCGCGCAAAGCGCGTTTGAAGACTCTTCTTTCCGGCATTGGCCAGGTTGCGGATGCGCTTCCCCTTTCATCCGAGGACACGGTGAACTTGGTTGAGCAGCATCTGCGTTGCAAAGGTTCGAGCCGCTTGCCCGTCTTGGTTGTTGCCGCCGCTTACGAAGCCGCTCAAAAGAGACTCGGGGAGCGTGTGCTCCATCTTACCGCTCACAACGCCGCCGATGAACAAACCGGCGCGGTGGGCGATGTCCAAATCACAGTGCTTGGCGATGATAAAGTGGTGACGAGTTATGAGATGAAGAATAAAACTGTGCAGCGCGGCGATATTGACCGCGCACTTCAAAAGATTGCCGCACAAGGGAGAGAAGTTCAAAACTACATCTTCATCACGACGGAGCCCGTCAGCGACGACATTCGGGAATATGCCCGCTCGAAATACGACGAAACAGGCGGTGTCGAAATTGCCGTTCTCGACTGTATCGGATTCCTGCGACATTTCTTGCATCTCTTTCATCGCCTTCGCAAAGATTTTCTCGATCAATACCAGGTCCTCGTTCTTCGCGAGGCGGACAGCGCAGTGAGTCAGGGATTGAAAGAAGCTTTTCTCGCCCTGCGTCAAGCCGCCGAGGGCGCGGATTGACCCGGCTGAATCCCGCCGACGTGTCCACTATATTTGTCCGATTTGCGCCCGGCCTTCCAGCAGGCAACCAAAAGCATGGCGGGCGCCGGTTGAGGGGCTGGCGCAACCGGCGGGTCTTCAAGAAACAATTTTCTGGAGCAAACGATTTTGGGCTGGACACGATTTTCCCAGAATGGGAACACTTTGCTTGCATTGGGCGGCTCCCATCCTCAGTCAGATTTGCAGGAACGCATCGGGAATACGACCGAGTAAAAATCCCCGCACAAAGGGCGGGGCTTTGGGCTGTGGCCTCCAAAGGAGGCCCATGTTGCTCCCACGCGCTAAGCACGCCGTCCGAAATGCGAATGTCGCCACGCCTTTGCGGAGAGCAACTCAACGCGAATCCAGGATTTCTTTCACCTTGCGGTCGTACTGATCCTTGTTGATAAGCCCTTGATCAAAAAGTTCCTCGACTTGTTTGATGCGGTCAGCGGCGTTTGGCTTGGTCTGTGTAGGAGCAGGCGCGGAAGTTTGTGCTGATTGAGGCGCCAGCACCCCGCCTTGGGACTTGAACAAGGTTTGGATTTCCTCGGCAGACAGGGCGCGATTGAACATCATCACGTCGTCCATCAGGCCATCAAAGGAAGCGCCTATTTCGCCCAAAGACCCGTCGGGATTGGAGCGATTGGCGCCGATGGTCAGATCGTAGGGGGTGTGGGGTATTTCTCCCACCCAGTGCGACGGCTTGCCAACCAGCGACCCATCCACATATATCTTCGCGTCCCTGCCATCAAAGGTGCCGGCGACATGGTGCCACTGTCCGTTATCCACCTGAATTCCTGAAAGTGAATAGGTTTTCCCCGGTTCAATCGCCACTTGGCCTCGAAGTGATTTTCCCTTGTCATCGCCACCGATTGTCAGGTCATAGCCCTTGCCCGTGCCCTTATCAAAAATGCGCCGCCAAACCCGGTCTGTATAGGAGGTCTTGATCCATGCCGCCAGGGTCAAGCGCGGCGGGTTGAGTTCATCTTTATTAGCCACAGTGATATAGCTGTTCTCGCGGCTGAATTGGAAAGCTCCGCCGCGCCGCCCTTGCGCCGTCCATTGGACATTCACCACCCGTCCGTCGTTGCCCGAGCCGCTTTCATCCCGGACCACGCCGTTTTTCGGCGGTTCATGGAAGCTGAAATAAAGCACCAGACCGCGCTTCCAATCCGCCGCGGCGGCCGGGTTTGGCGCTGTCCCTTGCGGTGGCGATTGCGCCCCGGTTGTGGCGGATGGCGCAGGGGCAGGCGTGGTGGAGGGCGTTGGCGTGGAGCGCGCCTGCTCCGCCTCCGTTTCAGGGGTTTGAGCCGAAGCTTCGGTTGTCACCGCCGCGTTGGAATGGTCACGGCGCAGAATGTCTTTCCGCAGCCAAAAAGCCACGGCCATCACCAGCGCCACTATCCCAACAGCCGCCAGCTTCCGCCCATAGCCCGACGGCCTGGAGGGGCCCTCTCCCGCCGGCTCAACCGCCGCCGCCTCCGAAACGGATGGCCTTTGGGGAAGAAGCGCCGCCGCCAGACTTTCCACAGACGGTTTCGTCTCCAACTCCAACCCGATCCACTCCGCCACCACCCGGGCGGTTTGCGGCCGTTGTCCAGGCTCTTTGCCCAGGCAAGCCATGATGAGCGCGGCCGCATCCGGCGCAATGTCGTTCTGCATCCCCAGCGCCGCCAGCCGGTCTTCCATCGGCTCCGGCTCCTGGTGCAAGACTTGGTGGGTAATGTCCCCGGTGTAAAACGGCGGCTTGCCTGTCAATAATTCATAAAGCGTCGCCCCCAATGCGTAGATGTCGTCTGTCGCCTGCGGGCGCTGGCCCGTCAACTGCTGCGGACTCATGTAGGGCAGCGTCCCGCTGGTCGAGTGCCGCGCCGAGATGCGGCTCATCGAGTCGCTCGCCACCGCCGCAATCCCAAAATCCGCCAGCTTCAACCGCCCCCGGCTGTCCACCATCAGGTTCGCCGGCTTCA
>Ga0326727_10007660_pt1 | contig 28274 bp, 19 predicted proteins | sample MB2enrmetagenome_FD_207643 | JGI IMG/M metagenome (GOLD analysis project Ga0326727, IMG submission 207643) | Lab enriched peat soil microbial communities from McLean, Ithaca, NY, United States - MB29MY | ecosystem: Environmental > Terrestrial > Soil > Wetlands > Peat | place: USA: New York... | reverse complement strand
GCACATGACCAACATGCGCGCCTCCAGCGCCGATGAGGCCATCCGCCTGGTGCCCTACAGAAATCTCAACCTGGAGCAGGCCATCGAATTTATCGCCGAGGATGAAATGGTCGAGGTAACGCCCAAATCCCTCCGCCTGCGCAAAAAGATCCTGCAACAGAATCGCCGCCCCAAGCGCTGGGAAAAGAACGTCGAGTAAAAGTTGTTTTGTGTGGCGGATTCAACAATGAAGTGAAAATATTTTGATGTATTTGATACGGAGGGAGGCGGGGGTTTCAACCCCCGCATTATGCCTGCAAAAATATTGCTGGGCTTTAGCCCCGGAAGTTCGAATAGCTGGTTTCGCGCTACAATGAATGGTCCGCTGTGCGCAGGCTAATTGAAGTCTTGAAAGTGAGGGGGTAATGAAACGGCTATTTGTGTTCGCACTGTTGGTACTTCTGACGTGTGCTTCCGCCTATCCCCGGTCGGCGAAGACACAATATAAGGTCAGGGTTAGGTCGTCAAGCGGGTCCTTTAAAGTTACGGTAGGTTATAGCCTTGAACTCTCTATGAACGAAGATTCAATCAAGGTATTTGGCAAGACTTGTCCTCGGGCTACGGTGGACAGAGGTCATGGGTTCATGGAATGTCCAGTTCGTGATGTAGATGTCTTTGCGCAATTCCCGCCCTCTGCTATCAACGAAGTCGTGCATGGACGGGCTGTCAATTTCATCAGCATTATCTGGACCTTGGATAACAAAAAGGCCATTCTTGTCGTCGAGCCTAGTCAGAAGGATTTTTCCTCGATTGTAGGCTTTTTAGAGGAAGTTACAGGTAAGAAATCCATCGATGTCGATGCTCAATCCTCGGATCCCTTGCGTGTGTTTCTGGGGTCAAATAGCTATGGAGCCAATCTGACAGCATTTCGCAATCAGTCAATGGAGATGGCAAGGGACTTCAAGGATGTCTGTCCTATTGTCCAGATCACTATTAACGATCAGAAGGCTGACTTCACTGTAAGACTCAACCATATTGAAGCGGGGCTTATTATCCGCGACAATCAGGTTGAGGTTTACAACAAGGACGGGGACCTCATCAGCGGCAAGGAAGGCGGCAGCATCATGGACGGTGTAAAGGATGCATGCGTCTTGATCACCACTACTTGGGCCGCTAACCGAGAATAAGTTCGGAGCGATAATACTGATTGAAAACATACTCTTTGTCGGACTGATTTCCTCCCCTCACCGCCGGAACATCGCCGTCACCGCCACTTCCACCACCGCGAACAGCACGCTGACCGCCGCCAGAAAGCCTTTGGCGCGCTGCCAGCTCTGCTCGTGCTTTTCCAGGCGCCGCTCCAAGTCAGCAATCCGTCCGCCGTTGCCGTCGCCCGTGAGATTGATCATCTGCGTCTTCAGCACGCTCAAGTCGCTGAGCACCTGCGCTTCGAATTCATTCATCATCCGCATCCGCTGAACCTCATCCGCTCACGTTCCTTCATCATTTAGGTTCACAGCGGCAGGTTGATGAACAATGCCGTTGAAAACTCCGAGTAGTTCGGCGGCGTTGAGCCGTCATACATCCGGATAAAAAATCTGTCGCTGGCGCTGATACGGGAAAAAGTCATGTTGGGCTCTGTCGCCCGCATCACCAGCGTCGGGTCTTCACCCGCCATGAAGGCAAAATCCCGCAGCCTGATCTCGAATCCTCCACCCGTGGGCGGTGTCACGCCGGCATTGATCGTCACCGTCGTTCCCGTCAGCGCCGTCACCGTGAGCGTGTTGAGATTGGCCAGCAAAGTAGGAGCGATAGCCGCCGGAAGCCACGCATCCACGGGCACCGTCGTGCTGGTCTTGATCGCGAGGTCGTCAGCCCAGTCGTTGGCGAAGGTGATCGCATACTCCACCAGGTCCGGATAACTTGCGCTGTAGCTCACCTTCACCGTCCGTACCACCACCTGCGCGTTCAAGCTGGTCGAGGGCGCATTCAGCAGCAGCGCATCGCCCGGCCACACATCGGTGGCGAAGCTGAATCTGGTTCCCTTGTAAGTGCCGCTCCACAGCGCGCTCACGCCCGCCGACGCCTGCTCCATCACCGAAGCCGCATTGCGGCAATCCGCCGAGCTGCGCGCCGCGGGACTCGTCACCGAACCGATCCACGCGGCCTCAACAGGCATTCCCGCCGCCGCCAGCGCCGCCTGGCTGGCGGTGTTGACCGCGCGTCCCACCGCTCTGCCCACCGTGCGGTAACTCACCGCAACCTGCTCGCCCGCCACCGGCGCATAACCCGTGTAGAAGACCAGTTTCCCGGTGCGCTCCAAATGGCACTCAGCAGCCTCGGCCGTCGTGCCCACACGCCGCGTGTACGCGCCGCCGCCCGGCGGCGTGCTCACCACCCAGCCCGAGCCGAGATTGGTCAAATTCAGCGCGCGCATGGTTCCTATCAAATTGATGCTGCTCGACGCCACCACATCGCAAGCTCCGGGAAGGCTGGCAACCGCCCCGTCATACAGCGTCACCGGCATTCCGCCCACTCCGTTGACAAACTGCTGAATCTCCATCTGCACGTTGCCGGGAGCCGCATCCCACTGCCCGCCGGCTGCAATTTCCCCGCTATCTCCATAGGAGTAATACATCGCCAGCTCACGTTGGTTCTCCGGACAATGCACCCTGACGCGCAGCGTGTATTGGTAGGCTGGATTGATGGCATAAGCCGTTCCCACCGCGCTGCCTTGAATCAGCGGCTGCAATGTGACGGCCCCGGTGCCTTGCTGCGCCGTCGCCTGAAAGCCCGCAATGCACGCGGCTTGCGTATCCAGGCCAATGAAGAAACCGGCCAGCACCCCAGTGCTGCCCGGAGCAAGAGTCACGCCCACGGCCTCCAGCAGCAGTGTTCCGCCCATCTCCACGGGATCAAGCCAGATCATCAGCGTATCCCCGTCGATTCCGTTGCCGCCGTTCATCGCCAGTCCGCCCGCGCCCAGCGTGAGATAGCCGGCGCCGCCCATCGCGGCCCACACGCTCTGGTTGATCTGCGCCTCGTTGAATAGCTCGCTGATGATGATGGACTTGGAGGCAGCGGGAAAGTAAGGGTCTTGCGCCAGATAAAACTGCGTAGTTACTCCGTCGCCCAAAAAGTATTCGGTCACATAAGCCACCGGCTCATGCTCGCCGCAAACCGTCACATCATTCGCCAGCGCGCGTTTGACGCTGGCCGTGAACGACAAGGCTGCCAGGTTCAGGCTGCCGTCCGTCTCGTTCAGCGGATGCACCGTGTTTTGCACCGAAGAGACCGTCAAGGCGCCATTGATCGCGCGATACGCGGCCCGCGCCATGCTGGCCACCTGCCCGGCGCTCTTGCTCCACGACGCGCCTGTCTCCGGGACAAAGTTGCTCACCGCCACGCTGAGCGAAAGTCCCGCTGTCGACAGCCCGGTAACTCCCGTGCGCGTCACCAAGGACGTCATCAGCGCCCCGGCGCTTTCGCCCGTTGCTCCGGCGCTGGGAGGCATCAGGTATTGGTCCAGCAGCAGCTCGTCGCTCAAAGCCTGAATCGCAATCCGGTAGCGCGGACCCTCCAGCGCCAACCCAGCGTATTCCGGCAAGGGAGTTACCGCAATGTAACCCGTAAAGTAATAAGTTCCATCGTCGCCAGTCACCGCGATAAATTGGTTGCGCAAAGGCATCGATAAGCTGCCAGTGGTTGGCAGGCTCAGCCATAGTTGACAGACTGATGGCTCATTCAGTTTGCGCTCAATCGCCAGCGGCCGCGCTGCATCGAGCGCGGCCGTGTAGTCTTGCCCGTTGATCGTGATCTTCATTGGGTCTCTCTGCCCTGTTGACTCGCTGACTCGCTAACTCGCTTAAACCAGCGCGTGGGCCGCTGGTAAGAAACTCCGGTAACATACCACTCGTTCCCCATCCAGGGGATCGGTCACCGGCAGCGCCAGAAACTGTCCTTTGAGCAACACGCGCGCCAACCCGGCCTTCTGCTTGCCGTCCAAAGGCAATGCGGCTTCCTGTGCGCTGGCAACCGTCTGCAAACGCGGATAGTGGAAGAAGATCCGTTCCCCCTGGCTGCCTTCCATCACAAACAGCGCCGACCACTCCTGATAGAAACTGCCGCCTTCGCGATCCACAAATCCCGTCACCGCCTGCAACTTGGAGCCCGCCGCCGGAGCGCCGCCCGGCAACGGCCCGGCGAGCGTCAACCCGGTGGAGTTGACCTGCGACACCAACGCAACATTGAATGTGACGCGCCGGATGTAATTCACATCCGACAGTGCCTGCCGCAGATACGCTCCCGACACCGGCGCGCCCACAAATCCGGTCTGTCCCGTGTAATCCGCGTCCAATGCGATGATCGAGCCGGCGGAGAATGTTGCGGCATCGGTCGCGGCCAGCGCGACGAACGTAGCTGTCGATCCGCTCTGCACCGTTACCGCCGTCACCGCCTGTGCGCCATCCGCTGCCGGCGCAGCCCCGCTCGCCGGGGCCAGTACGTTCATATGTTGCGAACCCGTTGCCAGCGCCATGGTCAGCTTGGTCCAGCTAAGGAATTCCAGGCTCACCTGCGCTTCGAGCGTCTCGCGCACCTGCTCCAGCGTTGCAGCCGGAATCCCCGTCAACACCGCGGCGGTCTTGCTCACCGCCTTGCGCGTAAACTCCTGAATCCAGCCCAGGCTGATCCACGGCGCTGGCGGAGCGTCCAGGCTGAAACTGCCCTGCTCCGACGGATCGAAAAGCACAGGCGTCTGCGCCACCCGGTTCACCGGCGCAAAATAACCTCGTACGCGCCGCGCCACCGGTGCGGGAGCCGAATACCAAGTCGTCGCCATTTACTCCCCCTGCTCCTGGTAGCTGTAAACCATCACCTTTGCGGAACGGCTCAGCAGGTCTCGCTGAGTTACCAGCGGCCCAAACCCCGGCTCATCCCAAAACACATGCGTCAGCATGGCCGCCGGCGGCGTGGTCGTGTAGTTGAGCTTGGGCGTCCAGAAAGGTTGCACCATCGCCGTCAGTTCCTCGTCCATCTCGCTCAAAGACCGGCCGCGGTCCAGCCCGCCGAAGCTTTGCGTTCCGCACGTTTGGTAGATCACCTCGCACTGCTCGGCTGCCATCGTGGAGCCCAAATCAAAATCCACGCCCAGGCCCAGCCAGCGCAAGACAAACACGTCGTTGGGAAGTTGGCTGAACGGAGCCTCGGCTTCCTCCGCCAGAATCCCCGGCCGCACCGCTCCGCGCAGCAGGATCGTCCGCTCCGGATTGATCACCGCCAGCCGCGTGCGCAGCGCCATATAAAACGAATCTTTCGCATTCTGCATGGAGTAAAACTCCCTCCAGCTAACAGCACTCAGCTGACAGCTGACAGTCTTTCCCGGATAACTCGTCGATGATAGGAGACAACTTGGTGCTGTTAGCTGTTAGCTGTTAGCTGTTAGCTGTCAGCTGTTAGCTGTCAGCTGTCTACACCGCCTGCTGATGCGCTTCCCGCAACAGCAACCGGTACATATACACCTGGTCGAAGGCTTCGTTGGCGGCGATGGCTTCAATCAGGTAATCCTGTCCCGCCACCGTAATCAAAAGGGTCATCGCAAACAGAGCCTGCGCCGATGCTAGGTCCAGCGCGTCCACCTGCTGCTGCACTCCGGTCGCCGAAACCAGCAGCTCCCACTTGGATTCGCCCTTCTCCTGCCAGGTGGGCCGCAGCTTGCGCATCACCACCGGGCTTATCGCCACATCGGCAAAGGTCGTTGCCACCAGCCCCACCTCCGACTGGCTGCTCGTTGTATTTGCGCCCGTCACCCGCAGAAGGGCCGTCGTTCCTGCCACGCTTCGCAGCAGGGCATCGGCCAGCATCCGCGGCGCTCCCACGGGGTTGCGCGCTGCCGTATCGCTCATCCCTCACCCCAGCCTGTTCGCAATGTAGGGACGCAGCCATGCCTGCACGGTTTCGTCCACCAGCGAACTCGAGAAATACTGCATCTGCATCGTGTCGATCTTGGTCTTGCTGGCGTTCAGCGCCGGCGTGGACTGCGCGTTGCGCACAATCTGCGCGCACGCTGTCTTCACGTCGTCACCGATCGTCGCCAATCCCGCCGTGTAGGTCACCGCCACCTCGTTATAAGGCAGCCCCAACACATTCCACGGCAGCGTCAGCTCCCCGGTATTGGGGTCGTAGTCCACCGTGGTGGGATCAATCGCCGTCCATTGCCCGGGCAGCGAAAACGCCAGTGCAATCTCCACCAGCGGCTCGTTGGGAAGCTCTCCGCGCCGCGGTCTTGCATAGCGGCCTTCGATGCTCACCAGCGGCGTCGTGGCCCCTCCCAACGGCGCCAGCGGCAGATAACTCAACAACACCGTCTGCGCTCCGCTGGTCAGCCGCAACCGCTCCGTGTACTGAATCACGTTCAGGTCAGGCCGCCTGCAGTAGCTGTTGATCAATGCCGTGGCGGCCGTGATCCAATCTGCCGTCGTTCCTGCCGGCAAGCCATAATTCTGGTAATCCGCTGGCTGCAGATATGCCATACTTCACCCTTCTCTCTGTTGGTGCGCGCAGTGCGGGCGGGATCACGAATTCGTTTCTCCCGCCCACTCGATCTCACCGTCAATCAACCCGCAAACTCGCTGATTGGCTGTCCTGCTGACTTGCTCTCTCGTTACCGGCCGTTCACCAGAACCTGGTAGTGCGCAAAGTTCGCGCCCTTCACCACCGGTGCGCCGAACTTGACCGCGACATACTGGTAGGTCAAAGAGTTCGGCAAGCCAAGCTGGAAGACGCGCGGCGTCGGATCGCCGAGCCAGTGATACTCGATCAGATCCTCCGTCACCACGTAAGCCGGCAACGACGCCGATCCGGAGCCGATCGTGCCTGTATAGCCAAGGCTCCAGTCCGGAATCAGAGGCAAATCGCCCGCCTGCGTCGATAGCATCTTCACCGTGATGCCGCCGGTGATCGGACCGGTGTTCAGCACCACGTTGAACTCCGCTTTCATCTCCTGGTCGATCAGGTCCAGCAGCATGGGATTGGCGTAAATCGCCGTGGGCCGGACATGGAAGCCGGTGTTGGCGCACATCGTAGCCACCGACGTCCTCAGGCCGTTGACAATCGAACCGGTCCCGGAAATGGAAAGCGTGTTGGTGCTGCCCGCCGTGATAGCCGCCTGAATCTGCCCGATCACGCCCATGTACTGCGTGGTCGTCGGCGCGCTCAGGCTGGTGTCGTTGCCGTTCCACAGTGCGATGTCGTGCGTCACCATCACGCCGCTCACCGTATCCACCAGGTCTTTGGCCTGAAGATAGGCGAACTGCTTCTGCTGGTCGCCCAACTCGATGTCGAACAGGTTGTAGTTGATCTGCGATACGATCGCCTTCAACGGCACGCTCAACTCGATGCGCGTCGGAGTTACCGTCGCGGGCACGATGGCGCGTGGATTCATAAAGCCGGCCGTTCCCGGATTCGGAATCAATGTCTCCTCGAAGAACCGCGACGGATGTCCGGTCGCTGGAACTTGCTTGATGCGCTGCCCGAAGGGGCTCGAACGCCGGCAGATGTCGAAAATTTCGGTCTGATACAACGGAACTTCGATAGCGCCCGGCCCGATATAGTCTGCTGCCGCGTGAATGTCTGCAAAGGTTGCGTTCATAGGCTCTTCCGCCCCCTCCATGGGGCCAGTCGTTGCTTGGTTGATAGTTGACAGATCACAGCTCGCAGTTGGCAGCCGCCAGCTGTTCGCTGTTAGCTGTCTGCTGTTAGCTGCCTTTACGCGATCGCGCCTGCCCGTAGCAGTTGGGTCTTCACTGCGATGCGCTGTTCCAGGCTTAAGCCGGCCAGCGCCGCGTCCAGGGCCCGCACGTCGATTGGGCCCTCGCCAATGCCGTGCTTGGCCAGCATCTCGCTGGTTGTCGAGGGCAATGTCCTGCGCAGCGGGTTCAACACATTCTGCGCCGACCCGGCCTTCAGCTCGGCCAGCTCCTGTTCGGCTGCGCCCAGTTTCTCCGCCAGGTCAGCCTCCCGTCGGCTCTGCTCGACGGTCGCCGATATTCTCTCCACATCGCCGCTCAGGGCGCCTTGCCGCTCCTCCAGCCAGACCAGCGTCCGTTCCAGCTGCGCGGTAGCGGACTCCAGCCGATTCGCAATCTCTTGTTCTTTGTTTTCCATGCCATTCCTTTCGTCAGTTGACAGCTCACAGCTAACAGCAGACAGTGACCCGCTGTCAGTTATCAGCCTTGTTGTCGGTTGCTCGCCTTCGGCGGGCAGTTCTTAACTGTCCGCTGTTAGCTGTGTGCTGTTAGCTGATAGCTGACAGCTGTTTTTGCTAACTTGCCATGCGGAAGCTGGTGGCCCGATAAGCCGCCTTCTCCCGCAGCAGTATGGCCGCTCCGGTAAAGGTCACGCGGGTCAGCTTCCACACCTCGGCCCGCATATCTTCCACCCGCGCGTCGGCCAGCTCATAACTCATGCCCATCGACTCCGGCGACTGCGCCTGGATGGCCCCGGCTACCTCGGGAAAGTCCCGTGCATACAGGTAGCCGCGCACCACCAGCCGCTGCCCCACCAAATCCGCCTCGGTCAGCAGACCGATCTTGCGCCGCGCGTCGTGGCCGTCCCATCCCGGCCGGTAGTCCACCGCCATGCCCAGCAGAGAAGGCAGCGCATTTTCCGCCGCCTCGTGCGTCAGCATGACTCGATGTCCGCGTGCCCCCGCCGGCGCCTTGTCGCTGGCTGCGTTCACCATTGTCAACACCCCTTCGAACGGCACCCGGTTGGGGTGCCCGTCCACAGGGGGAATCTTTACCGCCATCGCTTCCAGTCTCATGCGCTCTCCGCCCATCTGCTCTCGCCATCCGGCCGCCTTGTAGATCGGCCGTGTTCTTATCCATTACCCTGTCTGTTCCGCCGCCGCCTCGCCCGTCAACTGCAACGCCGCTCCATCCTGCCCCAGCGGCCCCAGCCCCCGCATCGCCCGTACCTCGTTCACTGTCAATACGCCGGCCTGCAGCAATTGCACCTGCACCGCCAGCTCTGTCATCTCGTCCCTCGCGTTCAGTTCGTTGAAGACAAACTCAAACTCCCGCCAGCCAATGCACTTGCCGAAGAGGTCGCGGGTAATGTGCCCGGCCAGCAGCATGGCCATCGGCGAGATCGCCCCGCGGAAGGCCTCGTCGGCCATCTCCGAAGCGGTCGACTGGTTGACATCCGACTCCAGCCCCAGCATCAGCGGCGGCAATCCAAATGCATTGGCCACCATGCGGATCAGAAACTCCTGCCACTCCAGCCGCATATCCGCGTCCGTGCCTTGAGCGAAGCGAAGCACCTCCGGCTTCTGCTCGGTCGAAATCAACGGCACCCGCCCGGTTCCCTCGATCTCGTCCTGCCACCAGCGAATCAGCCGGTCATGCTGCGCCGGCGTCGCCTCGTTCAGCCACAGCGCATACTGCGCCACGGAGTTGGCCGCCAGCTTGCCCGCAAAGCGGTGCGCGCTTAAAAACTGGTTCACCGTCTCGAAGGCCACTTCCAGCGGACCCAGCCCGAAGGGCGTAAAGCTGCGCGGGTTCATGCGCACATACATCAACTGGTCGTCGCGCAATTCAATGGCGCTCGACTCCAGTTGCCCGGGCAGCGCCTGCGCATAGCGCGGCGTATCCGGCTGCCCGTCCCACCGCGGATTGATGCGGATCGACGCCCCGTCCACCGCCCACAGCATCGCCGGCCGCTCTCCGTCCCCGGTCGGCTCCATCTCGATGGCCCCGTAGCCGCCCGTCAGCACGTCCTCGATCACCTGTTCCATCAGGGTCCGGAAGTTGTCCGTGGCGTTGGGCTCTTCCAGGGTTCTGCGCAGCGCCCGCAGCTTGCGCTCCGCAAAGGCCAGATCCCCCTGCTTCACCCCGCGCCGCACCCGCACCTGCCAGTCCATCGCCGCAATGCGATCCTTGATGACGTTGATCGCCCGCCGCACCAGCGGCGTCTCCGCAAACCGGCGCAGATTCACCGGTGTCGGCTTGGGCAGGTGCTGCCCCGGAAACTGCACCGGGCTCAGGATCGCGGGCAGCGCCAGCGTCTTGCGCTCCGCCTCCGCGTCAGCCGCGCCCGCCGCCATCTCCGCGTTCCGCCCATTACCGGTAGCCTGCCGCCAGATCTCCCGCAACTGCTCTCCTACCTTCACGCGCACCTTCCTTCTTCAGGCCTCTAGCTGCTCGCTAAAAGCTGCCTTTCCAACCCGCAGATCCGCCACCCAAAAACAAAAAAAGGCACAACCCCGGAAAGGGCCATGCCTTTTCTAGCTGACAGCTGACAGCTTTCAGCTAACAGTTATCCGTTCGTGCCATTCCCTGAGGGCCGCTATTTCTCAGCCCGCGGATCATGGCATCGCACTCACAAAACCCACTCTACAACAAACACCAGAAACTATCTGCAAACTTTCAGACAAAATCTTGCACATTCTCTGCGGAGGCTAACCGCCCGGAACTGTAAGCTGTTAGCTGTCAGCTGACAGCTGGCGAGCCTTCGGCTCGCCCTCACACCCGCAGCTCCCGCCGCGCCGTCTCCGCCACCCGTCCCAGGTCCGAGGTGGTCAGCACCCGGATCTGGTGCTCTTCCATGGTCTCCACGCCGAACCTGTACATCTCCAGCCGCTCCGGCTCCTCGTCGGTCGCCCCCAGCCTGGCCGCCGGCTCAATCACCGCGGTCAACTCCAGACTGGCCCTCTCCACCCGCTCGACACCAATTCTCAGCCCCGCCGCGGAGAAGGCCAGCACCTTGGCCATCTCCACGCCCGGCTCCAGGCTCACCGCGTGAAACATACGGACAATCCCGTTCGGCTTGTACCCCGCGTCAATGCGCAGCGGGTCTCCCGGCCGGGTGTACTCCGAGGCCGCAATCCGCTTCCGCAGCAAATCCCACACTCCGGCCCGCTCAAACTCCCCGCGCATCCGTGCCTGAATCGCCGCCCTTCCGCTCAATCTTTGCGTCTTTTCCCGTGGCGGCGGCTCCACATACAGCCGCATCAGCTCTTCCATCCCCGCCGGAAGGCTCTCCGCCAAATAAGCCTTCGGCTCGGTCAACTGCACGTTCAGCGAGAGCGATTCCGAGAGCAGCCGCATCAGGTTCCCCTCCGGCTCTTCCAGGAATCGCCGTCGCAGCTCGCTTTCCATCCCCTCCAGCAGCGCGGTGTCGGCCTCCGGGTCCAGGCAGCGCACCCGCCGCCAGTCGCGGGTAAATTGCACCAGTGCCGGCTCAGGGCTGGCTGCTGCTGCCCCGCTCCCCTGCTCGCGCAGGATCACCCCGATATGCACATACTCATTCCGCACCGCATCCGGCACATACCGGAGCAGTTGAAACTCGCATGTCCGCCGCTCGCCGCTACTACTCATTCGTAAACCGCAGACCGTTCTCCTTCTTCATGCCTGCCGCTGGTTTCCGCTGTTCATCGATGTAAGCTTTCAGCTCTCAGCCTTCAGCCCTCAGCTTTCAACTCTTAGCTCTTAGCCCCCAGCCCTTAGACCTCAGCTTTCAGCCCCTAGCCTTCAGACCTCAGCTTTCAACCCCTAACCTTCAGCCCTCAGCTTGCCGACGTTATCCATTCCCAAGGCTGAAAGCTGATAGCTGTGAGCTGAAAGCTGCCCTTCAATTCACCCTCCCCATGTTATTCCCCCACCGCGTCTCTTTCCAATCCTCACCGCCAACATTCTTTCCCATTCCCATCCATTTCGGAAATGGCCTTCTGTCCGACTTCCCGAACTCTTCAATCAGCTCCCGGATTCGGCTCCGCCGCTGGAGCAGCTTCTCCACCAGCGCCTCCATTTCACTGAGATCGCCGCCATACCACTCCGGCGGGACCTCATTGGCCGCCGCCCACACCGTCTCCGCCGGCAGGGTCTCCAGCCGCGTCAGCCACGGCTCAAATGCATCCCACCCCGCGATCTCCCGGTAGACGTCGTTGCGGTAGTACACCCCGCGCAGCGGCAGATCCTCGAACCTCCACTCCCCGGCATGAAAGCAATACCCGTAGTCGATGAAAACCGCCCGGTAGCGCCGCTCCCGCTGCCTACGGGCGAAGACCGCCTGCCGCCCGTTGGCGTTACCCGTCCACTTGTCCAACGCCAGGATCCCGGCAAACTCGGCTAAATTTCTCACCTCGGTCATCTGCTCTTCGGGCAGGTAATCCACCACCTGTCCCGGCATCAGCCCGCCCACAAATCTTGATCCGAACTGCAACCCCGCCGTGCACCGCACCCGCGTCCGCCCCAGGTCCATCTCCAGCTCCGGCGTATTTTCTACCAGCCAACTCGTGACCTCCACCAACTCCGACTCCGGCGCCGTCAGCCCCGCCGCCGCCGCCAGCCTGGAGGCCAGAAACTCGTTGGCCAGCACCCGCACATGCTGCGGGTTGTTCTGGAACTTCACCACGTACACCTGTCCGTCCGCGCCCAGCATCAACTGGCCTTGCGCTCCGCCCCGCATCCGCCGGATATGCTGCACCGCCAGAATCGCCAAGCCCCTGCCCCCGCTCGCATCCGACCTCACTCGAATTCTAAGCGCTGAGAGTAGCCTCTAGCTGCTAGCTACTAGCTTTTAGCACCCAGCTCCCGTGCTTTGCCGTCACGGTCAGAAAAAAACAGCCCGCCGCACCCAACTTACTCTGCATCAGCACCCACAAGCTAAAAGCTAATAGCTAAAAGCTAAAAGCTGGCTTCTCGCCCCCAACCCAATCGCCATGGCCATCACCCGGTCGTCATGCGTCCCCGGCCGCGCCCCGCTTCCGCCGTCCGGACTGCGCACAAAGCTCCGGCACTCGGCCAGCAGCTTGCGGCTCTGAAATCTCTCCGGCTCCTCCACCAGCGCCGCATCCAATCGCCCCAGCACCGCCGGCCGGCTCACGGAGGTGGTCAGCCAGCCCGCCTGCCCATTCTGCCGGTAAACCCTCGAGTAGCCGCAGACGCTTTCGATCAGCGCCAGAATCCCGCTCCCGTGGTTGTTCCGCTCCACCACCAGCCACGCCCGGTTGTACTCCGCGGCCAGCGCCGTCACCGCCCGCGCCAGCTCCAGGCCGCCCACATGCCCGGCAAACTCCGCGCACTGCAACCCTGTCTCCAGCTCCAGCACCTCGGCCGCGGAGTAATCCCCTTCACTTCCCCCTCCGGAGGGGTCCACCGCCACCAGGTAATCCTTGCCCTTCAGCGGCGGCAGCCAGATCTCCAGCTCTCCATTCAGCCGCCGTTCAATCGGTTCCGTAACCGTCGCCAGCCGCGCTTCAATCGCCCCCATTTCAAAGATCGAATCCCCGCTGGCCAGAAAGCAGGCATCGCAATCCTCGGCATACTCCTGCCGCGCCAGAGAGCGAAAATCCGCGCGGATCTGCCGCCGGAAACCGATCTGCTCCAGGTCCAGTTGACGGTGCGCCATCAGGTCCCGCTCCTCGTCCGTCAGGCTCTCCTTATCCACCGCCTTGGCCCGGTACCGCCGCTCCATCCACCAGGGAAAGAAGTGCCGCACCATCCCCGTCTCGCAGGCCTTCTGCCACTCCTCGTAAAAGCAGCCGCCCACCCCCTCCGGCGTTGATTCCAAAATCAGTTCCGCCCCCGGCGCCATCGCCGCGCGCAATCCGGCCAGCGTCTCCGCCGGATCGCCCGGCCACCGCGCCAGCTCCGAGCAGTGCAGATTTTGCACCGTCAACCCCCGCCCCGCGTTCCGGTCTCCCGCCGACACCACACGGTACTGCGAGTCGAACTCCGGAAAGACAATCTGCCGCACGTTCGCCCGCGAGGTCCGCAGCGGTCCCTCGCGCAGCTCCTCCGGAAGCCAGTCCACAAACCGGTGCACAATCTGGAAGATCTCCTCGGCCGCCTCCTGCGAGTGGGCAACCTCCAGCGTCAGTGTTCCCCGCTTGGTAATGGTCTTCAGAAAAAAACGCGCCGCCGCCCAGGTCGTCATCCCCATCTGCCGCGCCTTGAGCACAATGTTCCGCTCGCCCCGCCGCCGCTCAAAGGCCCGCTGCGCCGCATTGGCCTTCAGCGCCGATGTCCAACCCTCCCGCGTCCTCACCAGCAGAAGCTGCTCGGCCAGCGCCATCCCCACCGTCCGTCCCCGCAGGCTCACCGGGCGATAATCCAGAATCTCCCCAAACCGCTCCAGCTCCTCCACGTCCAGATCCTCCGGGTGCGGAGGCCACTCCCCCGCAACCGCCGCGTTTCCTCCTCTTGTCTCCGCCACGGTTCCCCCATCTTCACCCGGTAAGAAAATTCATTGTTCCGGCCCCAGCGCACAATGTGCGTATTCCAAGGAAACCGGCCTGTCCCAGAAAACCGCTAACTTGCTAACCCCGCAAAAGCCTGCCCTGAGCGTAGTCGAAGCGCGGGGGCTAACTTGCCGCATTTGTGAAAAATCCTTCAGCTTCGCGCCCCCTCCGAACCGTTGCAGCGCTCTTGCCTACCATCCTGCATATTCCGCGGACCAACCCACTCCGCCATCTCCGCCTGTTCCCGCGGTGGTGTAGGTAGCCGCCGTGTAGCCCGAGCTGGTCCCCGGCGTAACCGTGCAGGATGCCAGCGTGCCGCCGCTCCATGTCGGATTCACTGTTGCTGTGCCTTGCGTACCTCCGCCGCCCAGCACCTTCCACACCACGCCTGTTCCTGTCCCGCACCCGGCTCCGGCTTGTACCACGGCGCAGGTGCCGCTCAATGCGCCGCTCGTAACTCCCAGCGTGGCCTTTGGCGGAGATGTACATGTGCCGCTTGTTGCTACTGCGTTCGGCACGGTGACCAAACCCCCCGGACCTCCAGCTGTATAAACAGCGGGCCAGTTGCTCACCGCTGCCTGCGAGGAGAGAATGACAACTCCGCCCCCCGCGCCGCTTCCCGCACCAGTGGAGTTCGCCGCTGCCGGACCGCCGTTTGCGCCGCTGGCGTCAATCACGCCCCCACTGCCGTTGATCGATCCGCACATGGCGACAAAGCCGCTACCTGGTTCTGAGCCTGCACCGCCGCTATTAGCACCCTGTACCCCGCCAGAGCCGGTAAGATACATCCCATCAACCGCGCCAACGAGATTGAGCAAGAACCGTTGCTGGTTCGCGGAGAACGGGTTTCCGTTTACTCCGTTGCCGCCACTGGCTGCCCCAGCGGCGACAGCATACGCTCTGATAAAGCTGTTGCTTGGAGCACCGTTACTGGCAATTCCTGCCGAACCCGCCGCGGTTCCACCACCCGAGCTTCCAGATGAACCGCCCCCAATGCCTGTGCCTCCGACGCCCAATATGTTGTAAGTGCCATTCGCCAGGATCGTTCCGTAAATGTTGCACGCGCTAGTCGCATGAACCACAAGGCCATAGGAAGATGCATAGTCCGTGTAAACATACGCCCCTGAATCAATCTGGAAGGAGGTCGTGTACATATCGCCGACATATCTAAGTTGCCCGCAAGGCGCGGACGAAGTGCAGCCTGTGTAGCAATGCGCTGGACTGGTCGTGCAGCTGCCCGTCGAGCTGAACTCATACGAGCCATCCGCGCCGGTGCCCAGATTCATCAGCCACGCAGGAGTGTTCGTCACCACCGCGCCTAAGGAGCAGCCTGTAGTCGTCGCGCCGCCGTTCGCATCTGTGCAAAGTGTACTTGCCGTTCCGGTCACTGTTCCCGCTGTAAGCACCTTGGCATCGGTGCCCTGAAGAGACGTAGACGCGATCTGCGAAGCAGCGATTTGCCCGCTGCTGTTGCCCAGTGGAATCCCGGCCCACGTTCCCGGCGTGCCGGCTGCTACGTTGACCCAGGCGGCAACTCCGTTGGCCGTTGCTGCTGAGTTCTGCTCCATGTCCCCTTGCGACCATGCTAGCGTCGAAGGCGCGCTCGAAGACTTCGTCGGCATCTGAATCTCTGGCCCCAATACCGGGGCGGAGAAAGTAAGCGCCTGGCTGCTATGCGATGCGCCCAGAGTACTCGTGAGATTCACCAGAACGGCGCTCGGATTGGTCGCGTCTACATAACGAATCATCATGTTTGTATCGGTTCCGATGGTGATTCTCTGGCCTGTCGATAGGTCTGTGGCGCTGCTGCATGTCAAAACACCGGTGCCGCTGGCGCCGCTGCAACTCGTGGCGCCGCCGTTCGGTGTGCCGGTCGTGCCTGTTTGGTAAACCACATCAAGCGCATACCGTTTGCCGTTGGCTCCGCTCCAATAGCTCGGCGGCGCAAGAATCTGGCCCGCGAAAAGTGTCGTTCCGTTGGGCAGTGCGGCATATGCCGTGTCCGCATACAGAAAATCCGACGCCCCGATGCCATATTGGTATAGCTGCGCAACGTTCAAATCGCTCAATAATTGAGTCGGTGCCGCTGCGTTAGAGTATCCTGTTCCTCCTGGAGCGCTGATGAATGGGGGAGAATAGCTAATCAGAGGGGTCCATCCACTGACTCCTCCCAGATCATTTCTGGTTAGTGTAGGCAGGCCAACCCATTTGCCTCCCAGGCTGCCTCCGCCGCTAATCGTGCTGCTTACGATGCCCAATACGAGTGCTGCATCATTCGCCGGACTCATCACAATTCCAGGTGCGTTGGTCACTGAACCTGGGGCCATCCAGACACTGTCAAAGTTAAGGAAAAACTGCTCCCCGTTTCCGTCTGCCGGGCAGTCCAGTAAGGTATAGACTCCCAATCCTGGCGTCATGTTCGTGTTGATCTCGTGCTTGATGTTCCTCGCGGTAATGCGTACGTCGCCGCCGGTCCCGCAGGCAGAGTTATCTAACATCACGGCAGCGCCGCTGGTTGCCGTGCTGGACGAGTTATCCGTCGTTCCGTTAGCTATTCCGAAATCATCATCCCCTGCAACCCTCCAATAAATTCCCGCGATCAGTGCGCCATCGGACCGCCAGCCTTTGTCAAAATCTACATTGATGCCGCCCGCCGAGAAATAGTAGCTGTACATCGTGGAACCGCCAACATCCGTATGCTCCATGTGGGTGCCCGTGTCCACGCGAGAGCCGTAGTAAAATCCCACCTGGAAAGAGGTGAGCGTCGATAAGCTTGTTAGTACCATATTGCTTATCGCTGTCTCATAGCGGGCATTGGCATCGAACGCTATCACGACGTTCACTGTTGTTGCCGTCCCCGAGTCAGTAAATGTGCCCGCGATGATGCCCGACGGAAATACAACTGTAAATGTGCTTCCGCTGGCCGCCGCTACCTGTGCTATGACCCTGTTAAGATCCTTTCCTGCGCTCGTGCTGAGGCCCTCGATGTCCACCCATTGCCCCACGGTTGGTACACTGCCGCCGCTCACTGTAAAGGTGGCGAGATTGCCTTGGGCATATGGCGCGGGAGAAGAGAGCGTATACAGAGGCGTCGTGTTGGCGGCAGCCGTAAAGCCTGTGATTGTATATACGGTGCCCGCCGTTGTTCCATTCCATAGGATTTTCGGAGGAGAGTACCCGCCGCTGCTGCTTCCCACTGTCCCTTCGACGTGGCATCCGTCATAGGCGTTGATGGTCGATGATACGACATAGCTATGGATGCCCGGAAACTCCACGATGCCGCCATAATTGCCCGTGAGGGTTTTCGTGGAAGCTACGTAGTTCGCGCAGGCATTGAAGGCCGCTTGAATGGCCAGTGTGTCGTCTGTGGCTCCGTCTCCCTTTGCCCCAAAAGCGGCGTTGGTTACATCGTAGCGCGGCCCAATGCTGAGGTTGTTCGCCACGGAGAATGTGCTTGATATGCTCACCGGACCGCTAAACGCCGCCCCCGCCAACGCCGCCCCGCCCAGGTTTGTCAGCGCGCCGGACGCTGTCGAGGATCCGGTCCCTCCCGCCGTTACAGAAACCGTGCTGGTGCCGGAAAGCACCGTGCCCGTGCCGTTGTAATAGGCTATCTGTCCGCTGCTCCCCGAGTTCACCGTGCCCGTGCTGCTGCCGCTGCCGCAGGCCGTCCCTGTATTGGTCACATATCCCGAGTTATCGACCTGCAGGCAGTTATGACCGCTGCTCGCCGCCAGCCCCGGAAACTGAATCGATGTGGTGCCGGTGAAGGCGGCATACAACGTGCTGCTGTTTCCGCCGTACACCTTGAATTGTGTGCCCGAACCGGTTTCGTAATTGATCCGCACCACTCCCGTGCTGTTCGATGTGTCAACGTAGGTGTCGCCGCTATTGGTGCTCTGGTAGGCCTTGAAGCTGTCCAATCCGCCGGTTGCCGAATTCAGCTCCCAGTTGTTGCTGGCGTCCTTCTCCATATACCACTGGCTGTTGCCGTTCCAGTCTTTGTAAATGAACGATTCTTTCTGGCTGGTCGTCAATCCCGCCCATAGCGTCGCGTCGATCTCCGTGTCCGCCTGGTTCTTCACTGTCGGCGTCCCGATCAGAGTTGAAGTCCCGCCCACCTGCAAGGTGCCGTTGAACTGCGCATTCCCGGCGTTGCTGATCGTTGCCACGGTCGTCTCGCTCGCGCCGCCCGATCCGATCACCACCCCGCCGGTCCCCGCGTTGTTCGATCCGTTCAGCACCACCGCGCCGGTCCCTGCCGAGTTCACCACTGTCTGGTTGTTGGTGCTCGACTGGCCGTTGTTATACTGCCCGATCGATAGCCGGTTCACGTTGTTGAGCAAATCCTGAATCTGATAGAACTGCTCGCCCGTCGTCGCGTCCGTGTACCCTTCCAGCCAGCGGTATCCGTAATCCGTCTGAATCTCGTTCAGCAATCCACGCTCGTTGCCTGCCCCGATCCCCAGTCGATAGTGATTCGTCAGCGTGGCGTCCTTCTGGCTTCCGTACCAGTCGCCATTCAAGCCGTTGAAGCTACGGTGAAAGGTATCCAGAAAACTGTTGCGCGTGCCGTTGTCCGTCAACTGCCCCGTAAACATCGTGCCGCCTGTCATCCAGTTGTTATACGAACTGCCCGCATCCGCCACCACCTGGTTGGTCGAGTTTTCGTTGCGCAATCCTACAATCGTGTTGTTCTGCGCGTTCGCCCCCAGGTGCAATGCCGTCGAGCAGCCCTCCACGTCTCCGCCGGTGAACGTGTTTCCATCGCCCTGCTGTAAGTTGATCCCGTACGTCCCGCTGATCGGACTGCCCCCGCTCGTCGGGCAATCAATGTGCACCCGCACGAACGTGCTCGCATTCATCCAATCCGTCGTCGCCGGATTCGTGATCTGGTGCCCAATCGCGTTCACCGCCGTCTGGAATCCCGTGAATTCGTTGTCGAAGAACGTTCCCCCCGTATAATTCCCCGTCCCGTCCAGTGTCATGCCCGTCTGGTTGGAGTTACCCAGGAAATACAAGCTTTCCAAGTCCAGCTCCTGCGTGCGATAAGCCACTAATCCCTTCGCCGTCGCGCTGCTCGAGGCCGTGGTGTTGATCACCACGTTGTCCAGGTGGAAGCCCATCGTATCCGCCGCATACGTCGGGTCGCCCACCTGCACCATCGCTCCCGTCCCCGAGTAATAAAAAACGGTCCCGCCCAGGCTCCCGCTCGCCGTGCTTGCGCCGCGCAAGGCGCACCCGCGCAGCGACACATTCCGCGTTCCTGCCGTTACGATCACCTGGTTAGCCGTCGTAATCGTCGCGCACGGCAGTTGCACCGTCGCATTCGCCGTCGAAATCGTCAGGCTCGATCCCATCGAAAGTGTGCCTGTAAAGTTCCGCGCGTCGCACGTTCCGCCATTACTCGCGCTCAACGAGCCCAGGCACGCCTGTAACTTCGCCCCGAAATCCGCTCCAGGAAACTGATCCACCGGGTAAGCTCTTCCTATCGGGCTGTTGGTCACCAGTGCCGCGTACGTTCCGCCGCTGGGCGATCTGCCGCCGCCCCCGTCCAACTGCGTTCCATAGCTCTCCGAGCCCGCCGCGTTCCAAACCGTGTAACCGCCGTTGCCCTTCAACAGATTTCCGCCATAGAACGTCATGTTCTGTCCGGCAATCAAGTTCACCGGCGCGGCGGTGTCCCAAGTCCCCGCCACATTCACGCTGGCCGTTGTCGTGCTGGAGCACCCCACCCCGCCCGACGTCACCGTCACCGACCCTATCGCCCCGCTGCTATTCACGTTGCCCACGGCCTGCGCCGTGCAACTTCCGCTAAACGCCAACGGAACTGTTGACCCATACGGATCGAATCCCAATCCGGCCTGCGAACCTACCGCCACCGACGTCACCGCCCCGCCTGTAGCCGCCACCGTCAGCGTCGGCTGCACCGCGTTCCATGCCGGCAGCACCACCGGGTTCCGGACCGTCCAGCCCTGTTGCGTGCCCGATAAATCCAGCACCAGCCCCGTCGGCGGCTCACCCGTCGCCGCCGAATTCCCTACCGACGACACCACGTTGTCCAGCACATTGTTCGAGCCCGCCGCCGCTGTAAACCCGTGCGTCGCCTGAATCGTGATGTTCTGCCAGCGATTCGAGTCCGAATTCAGTCCTGCAGGCGCCGTCACCGGCAACGCCGGAATCGCAATGCCCGTATTCAGCCCGCGAATATCGATGTTCCGGAACTCGCTCCACTGCGGCCACTGACCCAGATAAAGCCCGCAGGTGTGCGTCGAGTGCGCCCCCGGATATTGCGCCGCCATCGGGTCCACGCCCGTCGCGGCAATCTCCAGGTTCTCGATCTCCGCTACCTTCAACCCGTTTCCGCCCAATCCGGTCGCCGCCGGCATCGCGATGGCGCAATTGCCCACCGCCCACGCCGTGCCCGTTCCCAAGGTTCCGCTCAGCCCGTTCCCGCCCGGCGAAAAAATCGAATTGCTCTCCAGCGGACGGTTCTGCGCGCAGCTTCCCGCCGGCGCCAGTCCCTTGGCCGCCGAACAGGATACATCCGCGCTCTGATCCACGTAGATCGTCAGATCATGAATCCGTGTGTAGGACAATATGATCGTGCTGTCGGCCATGCTCACCAGCACATCCTGGCCGGGAAATCCCATCAGCGCCGACACCTGCTTGCCCATTCCGCCAATCGACTCCCCATGCCAGACCAGAGTCCGCGTCTTGCACGTTCCCTGTGGAATCGTCAGCGCCACGCCGTGCGTCTCGGCATAATTCAGCGCCTCCTGTAGCGCGTTCGTATCGTCCGTGCTCCCATCGCACACCGCGCCGAACTCCTTCACACTGCGCGCATACTGTTGCGAAACCCCCCGCCGCAGGTCCGCCACATACACGCCGTTCAAATTCGTAAATGCGTCCGTCCCCGCATAATTCGGCGGAATCTCCACCGCTCCCGTGCTCCCCGCCGCCGTCACTGCCGCCTGCAGCGTGGTCTGCGCGCTGCCCGCCGCCGGAGACTGCACCCCATTCACCGCCGGGGCCGTCAACGCTCCTGTCATGCTCCCGCCCGCCAACGGCACCGCCAGCGCGAAGCTCTCATCCACATAGTGCTTGTCCGCTGCCTGCAACGGCGTCGTCGGATCGCAGCACAAGGTCAGCGGTCCGGTCAGCGTTGCGCCCGTTACCGTCAGTACGCCGCCCGCAAGATTCGCGATCGACTGGTCCACATACGCCTTGCTCACCGCCTGCACGGCCTGCGTCGCCGGCATCAACTGCGCTTGCACCTGCGCCAGGGTCGCCGATGTCGCCGCCGGAACCACCCAGTATTGGGTGTTCACCGAGCCGTCGCTCATGTAGAAGACCGCCGTGTAATACTCGCCCGCCGGCGTCGCCCCCAGATTCGGAGCCAGGCTCACGCTCACAAATCCATCCGGCGCTATCGCTGCCGTCGTGCTGTCGGCCGCCACCAGCTGACCGCTCGCCGTCGTAAACGATGGCCAGCTCACTATCAGTGTCCCTGTCCCCGGCTGTCCGTTCGCCAGGTACACCGTACCCTGAACCGTCGTGGTGCTGACCGCCTGCGCGTGGGCCAGCATTCCCAATCCCATCAGGCACAACTCAATCAGCAACAGGCCCAGCCATCCGCTGGCGCGCATTCTCTCATGATTCATGAGCTTCATCCGTCTCTCTTCTTTCTTCCTGGGTGCAGGGCAAAGAACCCTACATCTCTGCCCTGTCACCCGCAAAATCTTCTCTTCAGGAGCAATGAACCGCGGGCCAATCCGCGGCTTCTCAACACTCTCTGACTCGCTAACTCGCTAACCCCGCTAACTCGCCGGGTGCCCCACCTTCGCCGATTCGTGTTTTTTACGAATCGGTTAAGGTGGGACTCCATGAACGGAATCGCAGGGTGCCCCACCCTCGCCGCGTTCTTGTTTTTGCGGCTAGGGTGGGACTCCATGAACGGAATAGCCGGGTGCCCCACCTTCGCCGATTCGTGTTTGTTACGAATCGGTTAAGGTGGGACTCCATGCACGGAATAGCCGGGTGCCCCACCCTCGCCGCGTTCTTGTTTTTGCGGCTAGGGTGGGACTCCATGAACGGAATGGCCCGCGAACTCGCTAACTCACTGCTTTCACCCTCACGCGAACCGGACCGTCAACCCTCCGCTTCGCCTTCGTCCAGCTCTTTCTCCGCCAGTGCCTCGACTTCGGTGTCCGTCAACTCCGGCTCCGATGCCAGCCTTGCCGCATAGCGGCAAAGTTTCTTCATCACCACTGGGTCTTCGCAATTGATGCGCCCGTCCGCCAGCGCAAACAACAGCTTTGCGCTCACCATGTTGCCTTTTTCGACCATGTTGTTGTACAGCGTGTCCACTATCGTTTCGCGGTTATCTCCTACCTTCTTGTCCGCCTGTGCGTTCAACTTTGCTTTGCCGGGGTTCACCGCCTGCGGTTGAACCCCTGTTCCACGCGGCCTGCCTGCGGCCGCCTGCCACTTCATTGCCAACACCATTTCTCCGCCAATCCCGTCCCAACCTTCCACGGCCTCGCAACAATCTCCGTTGAAAGGAAAAGGGGTGATTCCCGGTGGAACCACCCCCTGTATTCGCCGAATTGGTCATCCCGGACGCCGCGATCCTTCAGCGGCTTTCTGTACTCCAAACCGCCTTGCTATCCCCTTCGCAACCCCGCCTCAACTCGGAGAATCTTCTGATCTCTTCCAGAGTTTGCCATGCCCATGCCATTCTGCCTCCAGCCGCTTGCAACACGTCCTCGCGCGGCCCTTCGCTAAGGTAAAACGTCCACTTGTTCTCTGAAGATGCCCTCAGCCTCTCCCCACGCCTGCTATCCCGTGGAAGTGGTCCGAATAAACCCAGGAAAGCCTTCCCGCTCTCCCCTGTTGCCTCTTGACTCTCTCTCTTCCTCGTTGACTGTTTTTTAGCTTAACCAATCTCCCCAATATTTCCTGCAACAATTATTACTACTTTCTTTTCCTGTCCTTTCAACTACTTAACCCTAAATTTCCACCTCCCAACCTTTGACAAGATTTCCAATTAGGAACAAAAAATGCAATTCCTTCCCAAAATGGGGCTGGGCGTGAGTGTCCGGCCTTCGACGATTTTTATCGTCTTTTGTAGTCGGAAACCGGGTGCCCCACCTTCGCCGATTCGTGTTCTTTGCGAATCGGTTAAGGTGGGATATCTATCACTACAGTTTTTTATCACTACAGTTTTTTATCGTCTTTTTCCGCCGTAAACCACCTGCCTTGGCGTGGCCTCATCGCGCCTGGCGTAAATCCCCCGCCTCCCTCCCAAATGTTCTACGATAACCCCGTGACCTCTTCTGTTCCCCACACTCCCACTCTTCTCGTCCACGGTGGCGCATGGGCCATCCCCGCAGACGCCGCTCACGCCCACCAATCCGGTGTCCGCAACGCGCTCGAAGCCGGCTACGCCCTTCTCTCTCGCGGCGCATCCGCCCTCGACGCCGTCGAAGCCGCCGTCACTGTCCTCGAAGACAACCCCACCTTCGACGCCGGCCGCGGCAGCTTTCTCACCTCTGACGGCCGCGTTCAGCTCGACGCTCTCCTCATGGACGGCGGACGCATGAAGGCCGGCGGCGTGGCCTGTGTCGAGCGCCTCCGCAACCCCATTCAGGCCGCCCGCCTGGTCCTCGAAAAAAGTCCCCACGTTTACTTCGTCGGCGTCGGCGCAGAGAACTTTGCCCTCGCCCACGGCATGGCCCTCATCGACAACTCCGAGCTGGTCCTCGACCGCGAGCGTGAGCGTCTCGCCCAAGCCAAGCTCCGCGAGGCCGCCGGCCTAGCCGACGAATCCTTCTCCGGCCCTGAATCCCGACAGCACCCCGTCCTCCATGACGACAAGAGTCCAGAAACTGCCTTCCCCTCACACCACGACTCTTCGGGTGCCCCAGGTCCATCGCATTTGGGGACCTGGGAATCAACGAACCGAACATCTTCCCCCGGTCACGACAGCTCCGGGGCCCCCAGCGACAGGTCTTCGTCGCTGGGGTCGCACGACACCGTCGGCGCCGTAGCCCTCGACTCCCGCGGCAACCTCGCCGCCGCCACCTCCACCGGCGGCACCCTCAACAAAACTCCCGGCCGTGTCGGCGACTCCTCCCTCATCGGTTGCGGCTGTTACGCCGACAATCTCTCCGCCGCCGTCTCTCTCACCGGCTGGGGCGAACCCATCATGAAGCTGGTTCTCGGCAAATGGGCCACCGACCGCGTCGCCAACGGCGCCGCCCCCGAAATCGCTGCCCGCGAAGCCATCGCCTATCTCTTCAACCGTCTCGGCGGCCACGGCGGCATCATCTTGTTAGGCCCCGACGGCCGCTTCGGCCTCGCCCACAACACCCCCGCCATGGCCTGGGGCCTAGCCACAAACAAAGGCCTCCAAACCGGCCTCACTGTATGACCGCCATCACACTAGCCCGTTAACTCGCTAACTTGCTACTCCGGCGCAGCCTGGCTAACTCGCCATTCCCTAAACCCTGATCTATGATCTCTGACCACAGCCTTTGCAATAATCCCAATATGCTCGTCCTCGCCTCCGCCTCGCCCCGCCGCCGCGAACTCCTCGCCCAGGCCGGCTTCACCTTCACCGTCCATCCCGCCCACATCCCCGAGGACCCCAACCCCAACGAAGACCCCACAGCCTACGTCACTCGTCTCGCCCGCGAAAAAGCCCAGGCCGTCTTCGTCGAGCTTTCCTCTGATAATTCAATTGATCAGAAAATCAAGAATCCGGGTTCCGAACTCTCCACTTCAATTAATAATTTGGGTGCCCCCGGTCCCTCGCTTTCGGGGACCGGGGAGTCCACGATCCCAGATGCTCTCACCGTCTTAGCCGCCGACACCACCGTAACCCTCGACAACCAAATCCTAGGCAAGCCTGAAGACCCCGCCGATGCCGCCCGTATGCTCCGTCTCCTCTCCGGCCGCACCCACAACGTCATCACCGGCGTCGCTCTCGTCACCGCAACCTCCACGCAAGTCGCCGCTGAAACCACCGCCGTCACCTTCCTTCCCCTCTCCGGCGACGACATCGCCGCCTATGTCGCCACCGGCGAGCCCATGGACAAAGCCGGCGCCTATGCCATCCAGGGCCGCGCCGCCCGCTGGATTCCCCGCATCGAAGGCGACTACTTCAACGTCGTCGGCCTACCTCTAGCCCTCGTCTCCGCCCTCCTCGACTCCCGCCAGCCAGTCAGCTAGCGGGTGCCCCGCCTTCGCCGATGCGCGGCTTTTGCGCAGCGGTTAAGGTGGGATATCTACAACTACAGTTTTTATGGTCCTTTACAATCAGTGCCCCCCTCGACGCCGCTCTATTCCCGCTGTACAATCCTTGCAATCATTTCAACCACCTCGCCACAGGCCTCTAATCGGCTGCTGCCAAAGGAACGTCCCATGCGGATCTCTGTTCTAGTGCGCCACCTGCCCCTCCTTCTTGCCCTCACCTCGCCGGCCCTCCTGCTTGCCCAGTTCCAGCAGCCCACCGCCGAAGAGCTTAAGATGACCGCCGACCCCAAGGCTCCCGGAGCCGCCGCCGTCTACCTCAACATTGAGGAGACCGACAATGATCCCATCCACTTCCGCTCCGTTTATGTGCGCATCAAGGTTCTTCAGGAAAAGGGCAAGGAGCTGGCCACCGTCCAGCTTCCTTATATGCATGATGATTGGAAGGTCACCGACATCAAGGCCCGCACCATTCACTCCGACGGTACCGTCATTCCGCTTGAGGGAAAGCCCGAAGAGCTATTGGACGCCAAAATCACCACCAAGGAAGGTGAAAAGCTCCAGGTTTCCCATAAGGTCCTCACCCTCCCCAGCGTCGAAGTCGGCTGCATCCTCGAATATCGCTATCAGATTCGCTACGACGACAACCATGTCGCCTCGCCCGACTGGGAGATTCAGCGTCCCTACTTCGTCCACCAGGCGCGCTATTCCTTCACGCCTCACAAGCAATTCCTGCCCGGCCTCCAGAATGCTACCAGTTCGACTGTGATGGATACGCGTGGCAGAGCGGTCAATACCCTCATCTGGTGGCCCATCCTGCCCCCCGGCATCACCATGAAGGCTGATATCGGGGGGGTGTACCGCCTGGATCTGACCGACATTCCCGCCATTCCCGACGAGGAGTGGATGCCGCCCATCAATGGCCTGCTCTATCATGTGACGTTCTATTACAAAGCCGCCGGCAACACCTCCGAATTCTGGATCGACGAGGCCAAGTACTGGTCAAAGAAAGTCGATCATTTCGCCGAACCCTCCAAAGCTATCCATGAAGCGGTGTCCGGCCTGATTGCCCCCTCTGATAGCGATCTCGACAAGGCCAAAAAACTCTACAAAGCCGTTCAGGCCCTCGACAACACCGACTTTTCCCGCAAGAAAAGCGCCTCCGAATTGAAGCAGCTCAACCTGAAGGCCGCCAAGCACGCCGAGGATACCTGGGCGCAGAAGAGCGGCTCCAGCCAGGACATCACCCTGCTCTATCTCGCCATGCTTCGCGCCGCCGGCATCACCGCATACGACATGAAGGTGGTCGATCGCAGTCAGCGCATCTTTAATATCGGCTACCTCGATTTCGACCAGTTGGATGACGACATCATTATTGCGACCATCGCCGGCAAGGAAGTTCTCCTCGATCCCGGCGAAAAAATGTGCCCCTTTCAGACCCTGCATTGGAAGCATTCCGGGGCCTCTGGCATTAGCCAAGGCGACCACGTTCGCAGCCTCAGTGTGATGCCCGAGCAGAACTACACCGACAACAAAATTGTCCGCGCCGGCGACATCACCCTCGACGAGCACGGCGCCATCACCGGCCGCTTGAACATTATTATGCGCGGCCAGGAGGCCCTCTACTGGCGTCAATTCTCTCTCAAAAACGACCCCGGCGAACTCAAAAAGGAATTCGACCGTGGGCTCGGCTCCATCGTCCCCGAGGGCGTCGAGGCACATATCGATCATTTCCTCGGCCTCGACGATCCCGAGGCCAACCTCATGGCGGTCGTCAACGTGCGCGGCTCCCTCGGCGCCCCGACCGCAAAACGCCTCCTGCTCCCCGGTTTCTTCTTTCAGACCCGCAGCCGTCTGCCATTCGTCAATCAGGAAAAACGCCTCGAGCCCGTTGATATGCACTTTCCCGATCAGGTCGCCGACCAGATCGTCTATCACCTCCCGCCCACCCTGATCGTCGAAGGCGCGCCCCAGGATACAAAGATTTCCTGGCCGCAGCACGCGATATTTGCCAACAAGGCGGCCGTCGCGCCCGGCCAGATCACCATCGTCCGTCAATTCGTTCGCGCCTTCACCACCGTCAAACCCGAGGAGTACCAGGACCTGCGCGGCTTCTACCAGAAAATCGCCGCCGCCGACCAGGCCCAGCTCGTCCTCGCCAGATCGCCGTCTGCGCCAACCGCGCCGAAAGGCAATTAAGTTTCCAGTAGCTCATGTTTCTGACCATGAAGAATCGAACACACATCGAAGCTGGGTGCCCCACCTTCGGCACGTTCTTTGTGCCTAAGGTGGGATACCTGCAACTACAGTTTTTATAGTTTTTTATAAAACACACACACCCTCGACACCTCTCTCTCGACGTTGTAGAATCCTTGCAATCATTTCCAACGTCTCGCTACAGGCCTCTAATCGGCTGCTGCCAAGGGAACGTCTCATGCGGATCTCTGCTCTTGTGCGCCACCTGCTCCTGTTCCTTGCCTTCACCTCGCCAGCTCTCCTGCTCGCCCAGTTCCAGCAGCCCACGCCTGAAGAGCTCAAGATGACCGCCGACCCCAAAGCCCCCGGAGCCGCCGCCGTCTACCTTAACGTCGAGGAAATCACCGACGATCCGCACAACTCTCAAAGCTTTTACGCTCGCATCAAGGTGCTCACCGAGAAGGGCAAGGAGCTGGCCACCGTCGATGTTCCCCCGTACCTGCGCGGCACATCCAAAATCACCGATATTAGGGGCCGCACCATCCACTCCGACGGAACCGTCATTCCCTTTGTCGGCAAGCCCCAGGATCTGTTGGTCGTCAAG
>Ga0326727_10007659_pt1 | contig 28276 bp, 34 predicted proteins | sample MB2enrmetagenome_FD_207643 | JGI IMG/M metagenome (GOLD analysis project Ga0326727, IMG submission 207643) | Lab enriched peat soil microbial communities from McLean, Ithaca, NY, United States - MB29MY | ecosystem: Environmental > Terrestrial > Soil > Wetlands > Peat | place: USA: New York... | reverse complement strand
AGACGAGTACCGGGAGGAAGCAGAGCGCGCGTGCGAGCCATATGCTGGAGTACCGAACCTTTCCAGAACATAATGGCACAAAAATGTTATTAAGTGAAGAGTATTGGGCTGAAGCCAGGCTGAAGCCATGCTTTAGCCCGCCACTTGGCCAAGTTTCAGATCCGCTTTTCAAACAGGGAAGCGGCCAGCCCGATAGTGAAGGTAACGGTGGTCCCGATCAACACGTACCAGGTGAACGCGATGGGCGTCGCCAGCCACACGTAAAGAATCGCCGCCAGTCCAGCGGCAGATCCCGCCATCGCCGCGCCTTCGCGCGGTCTCGTGGTCAGCACGCCGAGCAAAAAAACACCCAGAAGCACGCCCGAAGGAATGGAGGCGATGGATAGTCCGGCCTCCAGGACTGAGCGCGATTGGCTGGCCCGGATGGCGATGGGCAGCAGCACGGCGCCCCACCCTACGGTCGCCAACCGCGCCAGTTGCAGCGATCGCGACTCGCTCAAATTGTGCGCACGCGCGCGAACGAAGTCCACTACCGTGGTGGATGCCAGGGAGTTTAACGCGGCGCTCAGGTTGGCCATGGCGGCTGCCAGGATGGCCGCAATCGCGAGGCCCGCCACCCCCACCGGCAGGCTGGCCCAGATGAACAGAGGGTAGATGAGATCCAGGCGTTCGGGCGGAGCCAGATGGTGGTCGCCATAGTAGACGTAGAGCAGCAGCCCGATCAGCAGGAATAGCGTGAACTGCACCGCGATCACCACCCAACTGGCCAGCAGGGCGGTGCGGCTCTGGCGCTCGTCGCGCGCGCTTAACAGGCGCTGCACCATGAGTTGATCGGTGCCATGGCTCGCGGTGGTCAGGAAGCAGCCGCCGGCGAGGCCGGCCCAGAAACTGTACTTGCGAGTGAAGAATTCCATCGTGGGGGCGAACCGGAAATCGAAAATCGCCATTTTATGAGTCACGGCTGCCACCGCCACCACGTGGTTCCATCCGCCGGGAATCTGCCCGAGGATGACGAAAAAGCTGACTGCGGCGCCGACTACATAGAGGCTCATCTGCACCACGTCGGTCCAGATGACCGCGGACATCCCGCCTTCGAAGGTGTAGAACAGCGTCAACAGCACGATGAGCACGATAGACGCGACTTCGCCGGTGTGCAGTACCACGGCGATCACCAGGGCCACCCCGGCCACCCGCACACCTTCCGCCAGGGCGCGCGTCACCAGAAATATGGAGGCGGTCAGTTTGCGAATTCGCTCTCCGAACCTGCGCCGCATCAGCTCATACGCCGTGAACATCTCCCCGCGAAAATACTGCGGCAGCAGCAGGATGGCGATCGCAATACGGGCCAGAAGGTAACCCAGAACGATCTGCAGGAATCCCAGATTGCCGCCGAAGGCCAGGGCCGGCGTGCCCACAATGGTGAGCGTGCTGGTTTCCGCGGAGACGATGGAAAGGCTGATGGCCCACCACGGAGCTGTCCGTCCACCCAGGAAATAGTCGCGGAGGTTTTTCTGGCCCTTGCGGAAACGCGCCCCGAACCAGGTGATGCCTGCCAGATATGCCAGAATGATTGCCAGGTCGGGGTAGCGCATTTTTGGGATTGGGCGTCTTCCAGCATAGCGTTGATCTGCTATGATTTGTGATTCGGAACTTCCTGGCCGGTAACGGAGTCAATTGAAGTTGCGCCACTAGTGTGGTTCGGCTATACTCCGCAATTATCCACCGGACGCACGGGTTGGAGATCGGCGGGTGTTCGCGAACGTGAAACAATCGACCGGGAAGGCGGATAGGCAGGAGGCTCGAAGGTGCACAAATACGTGAAAACTATCATCGAAACGGCGGTAGTCGCAGCGCTGGGCGTGGTCGCATTGACCGTCACGGCGCATTTTGCCCGCGCGCAAGCGGCGCCGGCAGCCCAGGCGCCCGCCGGCAAGAAGGCGAAGGCGGTTAAGGATACCGGCGAATACGACATTTACAATGAGGTCATCAAGGACAGCCAGGCCAACCCGCCCGCTCCCAAGAAATTCCTGGCCGACCTGGATACCTGGACCCAAAAATACCCCAACACGGACTTCAAGGATCGCCGTGGCATGTATTATATCCAGGCGTATGCCGCCAATAACGAAGCCGCCAAAGCGGTGGATGCCGCCAAGCCCCTGGTCGATGAAGGAATCGACGGTCTCAAGGCCGGCCTGGAGAATGACGGCTATGTGCTGCAGACGCTGTTCCTTACCTCTCGGGCCGCGGCAGCCCTGGCAGCCACCGCAAGCCCGACGCCCGACGAACTCGCTATCGGCACGAAAGCGTCGCAGTTGCTGGCGGACTTCGGCAAAGTGTATTTCGCCGCGGACAAAAAGCCGGCGGGAATGTCGGCCGACCAATGGGCGGCGGGTCTGAAACAGATCGAAGATCAGGCCGAGGGCACCCAGTTCCAGATTGCCCTGTATCCCGGCGCGTCCACCCTGAAGGCGAAGCCCAAAGATCCGGCCACGTGTGCATCCGCCGAAGCGGCTTTCCGCCAGGCGATGACTCAATATCCCAATGCCGGCTTGCTGGCGGCCCAAATGGCGCAGGTCAGCTTGTGTCAGCAGAGTGTGACGCCGGCAAAGGCACAGCAGGCGCTATACTACTACGCCCGCGCCGTGGCGCTACCCACGGGCGGCGTAGGCGGCCTGGAACCGAACAACCAGAAGAGCTTCGACGACTACCTAAAGAAAATCTACACCACCTTCCACGGCAGCGACGACGGTCTGGCAGAGCTCAAGGAACTGGCAGCGAAATCGCCCACCCCGCCGACGGATTTCAAGATCAAGACGGCGAGCGAGGTCGCTGCCGCCAAGGAGGAGGAATTCCGCACCAAGAATCCGCGGCTCGCTATGTGGATGAGCATCAAGGGCCAACTCGCCGATACCAACGGACAACAGTACTTTGACGACCAGTTGAAGGAACACGATATGTCCGGCGAGAATGGCGCCAAACTGCTCCGGGGCATTCTGGTGGAGGCCAAGCCGGCGTGCCGTCCCAAGGAACTCCTCGTAGCCGTCCCCTTGCCCGACGCGACCGGTACGCCTGTGCCGGAAATCACTCTCAAACTGGATCCGGCCTTGACTGGCAAGCCTGAGACTGGCGGGGAAATCCTGTTCAACGGCGTACCGTCGGCATTCACCAAGGAGCCTTTCATGCTGACGATGGACTCATCCAAAGATAAGATCGACGGACTCACCCTTACCCCCTGCGCGCCACCCAGAGGGCCAGCGCCGAAGAAGAAGGGCGACGAATAATCGTCATCGAGGTTTCGGGGGGCGGGCCGGCGGCTCGCCCCTTCTGTCTCTTCCTGCCTCCCATCTATCCCCAAGCAATGCAATCTCTTGCAGCACCGGTTTCAGCCCGCCGCGGATGCTGATACAATACAAAGTAGTGAAGTTTCCGATTTTCCCGAAGAGTTATGCCGATTTACGAATATAAGTGCCATCGATGTGGCCAGAGTTTCGAGGCCCGGCGCAGAATTACTGAGGAGCCTTTGAAGATTCATGAAGACTGCGGCGGCGAGGTGGAACAGGTGATTTCGGCGCCTGCCTTGCACTTCAAGGGCACGGGATGGTACGTCACCGACTACGCCAAGAACGGCAAATCTGCGTCGACTTCCGGGTCGAACGGCCACTCGGATTCGAAAAGCGAAAGCAAAAGCGAGTCCAAGGCCGAAACCAAAACGGAGAGCAAGACCGAGAGCAAGACCGAAGCTAGTCCTGCGGCGGCGAAAACCTAGCCAAGGGCTTTGCCCTTGAATCCTTTCAGGATTTGGGAGTCACAAGTGGGCTCTGCTGAATGGCGGGCTGAAGCCCTATGGCTGAAGCCCACCCCCCGTCTGGCTTGTTGGTGGGGCGGGCTTCAACCCGCCAAAGTCAGAATGGTTGAATTCTTCAACCGGCCTCGGGAGAAATATTGAAGTATTCCGGGGGATTGGCTGTTAGCTTCCGGCTACAACAAATCGTCCCGGTTGCTTTTTTCGAGCGCCTTCACGATGTCGCCGACTTGTTGCGCGCGGTCGCGGGTGGCCACCAGCAAGGCATCGGGAGTATCCACCACAATTAGGTCCTTGACGCCCAACAAAGCCACCATCTTGCCGCGCGCATCCACGAAGTTGTCGTGGGCCGACAGGCAGATCGAGTCGTTAGCCACCACGTTGCCGCACCCGTCACGGCCCATCAACTCATAGACGGCATTCCAGCTCCCCACGTCGTTCCATCCGAAATCGGCGGCCGCAATTCCGGCCACTTTGCCGGCTTTCTCCAGCACCGCGAAATCGATGGAGATGTTGTCGCACAGCGGAAACGCCTTGGCTAGGCGATCCGCAAAGTGATGCGAGCGGAACGGCGGCAGTGCGGCCAGGATGGTCGCGGTCTTGGGCAAATGGTGGCGTAGCTGGTCCAGCAGCACGCCGGTGCGCCAGAAGAACATGCCGGAGTTCCAATAGAAATTTCCCGCCGCCACGTATCGTTTGGCCTTTGCCATCAGGGGTTTTTCGTGGAAGCGCAGCACCTCCAGCGGAGCGCTGCCGCCAGGCTTGGTACCGCGGGGAAATTCCACGTAGCCATAGCCGGTCTCCGCCCACCGCGGCTGAATTCCGACCAGGGTCAGGTTTCCGGCGGCTGCGGATTTCATCGCGGCGCGCACCACCGAGCGGTACACGGTATCCCGGTTCACCACATGGTCGGCCGGGAAGACACCCATCACCGCTTCCGGGTCGAGCGATTGCAGAATCTGGGCCGCCAATCCGATGGCCGGGGCGGTGTTGCGCTGCGCCGGTTCGGCCAGCACCTGCCGGCGGGGAACCTCGGGAAGCTGCTGCACGATTACGTCGCGCAGGTCGCGATTGGTCAGGATCCACATGCGCTCGGGCGGAATCACCGGCGCCAAGCGGTCCACCGTGGCTTGAATGAGCGAGCGTTCGCCCATCACCTTGAGCACCTGTTTCGAGGAACGCCTGCGGCTCAGCGGCCAGAATCGCGTCCCGCGGCCTCCCGCGAGGATCAGACCATAGTGATGGCGGTTCATTCCGACTTCTCTCCTGAAAATCCCGGCAGCCCATTGATTCCCAAGCCCGGCTGGAACCCGAAATCTTCATCATTCGTTGTCCGCCGCAGGCGGGTGAGCAACTGACTCCTGACTCCTTTTTAATTCAACGGATACGAGTGTATCAGACGGAAGGTCCGCTTCCAGCGCGTCTTGGTGGGGAAATGTTCCAATAAATCGAGAATGTGTCGGGGACTGAAAGCAGTACTGGTGAGATCGTCGGTGGGAGCATCGTACGACCAGTAGATGACCAAGGGTTTGCCGATGATGTTGGCGCGCGGCACAAAGCCCCAGTAGCGGCTGTCCGACGACAGGTCCCGATTGTCGCCCATGGCGAAATAAAAGCCCGGTGGCACCACCACTTCGCCGTTCACCACGTGATGGCGGAGCATGTCCGAGGCGGGCGAAGGGATATGCACGTTGGGAATCGGAAATTCGTCGCGGTAGGGATCGAAATATTCCGCCTTGTGGTAGGCATAAGGCTCGACGACGGCCTTCCCATTGAGGATCAGGTTCTTGTCCACCAGGCGGATTCGGTCGCCGGGGAGCCCGATGCAGCGCTTCACGAACGTCTGGCTGATGTCCACGGGGTACCGAAACACGATGATGTCTCCGCGATGCGGCTCGCTATACGGCAGCAGGTGGCTGGAGATGCCTTCGCCGGGCGGCGCGTACGCCAGTTTGTCCACCAGCAGATGGTCGCCCACCAGGAGGGTGTCCTCCATGGAGCCCGTGGGGATGACATACGCCTGAATGAGCGTCGTGGTACCGAAGAGCAGCAGAATGATGGTAACAGTCCACTCCGCGATAAAGCTGCGTTGGGGCGGGTCATGTGGCCGGTCGCCGGCTTGGCCCGGGGGCTGCTCCTCAATTTGCGGTTGCGATCCTTCCTGCTGCTCGGGCGTGCCTTCAGCCTCGATTGCGTTGTCTGGGTCCACTATCACTCATTTTAACGAAAAAGCTTGCTATTCTGTTTTGAGACCATCAGGCACACGTGAGCACGATTCCAGCCAGCCCCGCATCGCAATCGGATGCTGCCTCCGCGCGGCGGCGCTCTGTCATCCTCGTCTCGGGCTGCACCGTCTTGAACGCGATTGCGCAGATCCTTTTCAAGATGGGAGCGCACAACCTGGTTCTCACTCCCATGGGCCTCCTCACCAATGTTCCTCTGATCGCCGGGTGCGCCTTTTACGGACTTTTCACGATAGCCATGGTGATTGCCCTGCGCGAGGCCGAACTTTCCGTAATGTATCCCATCATTGCGCTTAGTTACGTGTGGGTGACGTTGCTTACTTATTGGCTGCTGAAGGAAACGCCGAACCTGTACAAGAATCTGGGCATCGTGACGATCGTGATCGGTGTGGCCGTGCTCGGCCGCGGAGGCAAGAAATGAGTGCGCTGCTGATTCGGTCGATCGTGCTGGTCTTCCTGGCGGGAATTTTGGGATCGTTTGGCGCAGTGTTCCTCAAACTGGGTGCTTTGCGGCTCAACCACAGCGTTCTGAGCTTCGTGAATTCGCGGCTGATCGTCGGAGTGGCGCTGTACCTGGGCTCTACGGTAATCTACCTTTCAGGGCTAAAGGGCGGCCCGCTATCGGTTTTGTATCCCATGGTGTCGCTGGGCTACATCTGGACGCTGCTGTGGTCGAAGCTCTTTTTCAAAGAGGCCATGACCCCGTATAAGTTCGCCGGCATGGCGCTGATCGTTGTGGGTGTATTCCTGGTGGGGCTGGGCAGCGCGCAATAATTCCGGCTCAGGACGGCCGGGCGGATTACCAACCCGCCGTTGGAGATTGACCATTTGCCCCCTGAATGGCGGGCTGAGCCCGCCCCACCGCAGGACCAAGGCGTCTTGGGTGGGCAGGCTTCAGCCCGTCAGCCCGTCCGGGGCGGATTACCAACCCGCCGGAGCTTTCTCATAGGTGTTTATTGCTTGTCGAAAACGTACTTCTGGTCGGTGATTGTGGGTTTCTGGTCGGCAGTCTTGGCGGCCTCGAGGGTGCGGCGAAACTTGGTGAGGACCTTCCCATCGGGTGAAAGGGTCCACGATTCTCGCACGTACAAGAGGACCTTGGCCTCGTCCTTCTTGCTGTCGGTGTCCTTAACTTCAAACACCAGAGTGGCGCCCTCCCAGTAGACCCTGGTGTAGCGGTAATTCGTCCCCTTCTTCTCGATGCGGAATTTTTCCCCGATTGGAAAAGTTCCGTCGAGCAGATTGGTCACCCCTTCGGATTTGGTGGTGACCGTGATGCTTTTCTTGGACTGTGCAACCGTTTTGAGATACACGCGGTCGGCCGGGCCGTCCTGCGTGCTCTTGCCATTATTCAGTTTCCACGTTCCCGAAAAATCCGGCTTTACAGCTTGGGCAAACGCGGCGCTGCAGACTAAACCAGCCGCCAACAACAGTTGGGTTCTCTTCAATTCGCGATCCTCAGTCCCGCTCGACGAGTTCTTCCTGCGCGGCCGATAGTTCCTCCTCGGCCTGGAGCCAGTCGTCCATTTCGGACCCGGATTCATTGCCGCGCTCGATATAGAGCTGATGCGCGCGCAACCGGATCCGTTCTTCCATCGGAAGCTCCGCGCTTCCGCCGGCACGTCTCACACGCGGTTTTGTTTCCACGGAATCACCTCCGCCGCCAAATTCCGGTGCTATCCATTCTAGCGCTGCCGGGAAGGCCGCGCGCTGCCTATTTCCGGGACCGGTCGATGCTATTTGCACGATTCACGATTTATTTAGTGTATTCATACTTCTGGCTCTTATAATGAGAAATGTGAAACCAGTTTATGCATTCCACGTGGTGCCGTCGTTGCCGGCGCCGCTCGAAGGTCTTCGACCGTTGGCCTACAATCTGCGCTGGGCCTGGGACCATAACACCATCGAGCTGTTCCGCCGGCTGGACAGCGACCTCTGGGAGTCCACCGGACATAACCCCGTACGCATGCTGGGGCTGGTGCAACAGGGACAATTGCAGGCGCTTGCCCGCGATGAATCGTTCCTGGCGCACCTGGCCAGGACCACGCATGAACTGGAGGCCTATCTGGCCGCCGAGTCCACCTGGTATAGCCGGACCTATGGCCAGTTGGAGGGCCTGCGGGTGGCTTACTTTTCGGCGGAATTCGGCCTCGCCGAGTGTCTTTCCATTTTCGCGGGCGGGCTCGGCGTGCTGGCTGGCGACCATTTGAAATCGGCCAGCAACCTGGGAGTGCCGCTGGTAGCCGTGGGGCTGTTGTACCAGCAGGGATACTTCCGGCAATATTTGAACGCCGCTGGATGGCAGCAGGAGTCATACGAGGACAACGATTTTCAGAACCTGCCGGTGAAGTTGGAGCGGCAGCCGGACGGCCGTCCGGTCTCCATCCACACGACCCTCGACGGGCGCAACGTCACCGCGCAGGTGTGGCGCGTGCAGGTGGGGAGGATACCGCTCTACCTGCTGGACACCAACCTGCCGGAGAACCGGCAGGAGGACCGCGACATCACCGACCAGCTCTACGGCGGAGACCTGGAGATGCGCCTGAAGCAGGAGATTCTGCTGGGCATTGGCGGGTACCGCGCGCTCGAAGCGCTGGGTATCGAACCCACGGTGTGTCATATGAACGAGGGCCACTCGGCCTTTCTCGGCCTGGAATGGATACGCCGGCTTATGGAAACGCGAGGGCTCTCGTTCGCCGAAGCGCGGGAAGTGGCTTCCGCGGGACTGATCTTCACCACCCACACGCCCGTGCCGGCCGGTCACGACTATTTTCCTCCGGCGCTGCTCGACCGCTACCTGGGCGAATACATCAAACGGTTCGGGCTGAGCCGCTGGGAATTTCTGGCGCTCGGCCGCCAGAACGAGCACAACGAGTCCGAAGAGTTCTGCATGACGGTGCTGGCTCTGCGGCTGGCCGCTTCCAGCAACGGAGTCAGCAAGCTGCACGGCAAGGTCAGCCGCCAGATGTGGAAAGGGATCTGGCCGGGATTGGCCGAGGATGAGATCCCCATCGGGCACATTACCAACGGAGTCCACTTCCGCTCGTGGATTTCCCACGAAATGAATCAACTGTACGACCGCTACCTGGGGCCACAGTGGCGCGAAGAGCATGGCGACAGCAAACTGTGGCGCCGCGCGGAATCCATTCCGGCCGAAGAGTTGTGGCGCACCCACGAACGCCGCAGGGAGCGCCTGGTGGCCTACGCACGCCGTTGTCTTCGCGCGCAACTGCAACGGCGCGGAGCTTCTCCGTCGGAGATCAATGCCGCCGACGAGGTATTGGACCCGGACGCGCTCACCATCGGTTTTGCGCGCCGCTTCGCCACCTACAAGCGGGCGGCGCTGCTGTTGCGCGACCCCGAGCGGTTGGACCACATCTTGAATCAGCCCGGCCGGCCGGTTCAGATTATGTTCGCCGGCAAGGCTCACCCGCGCGACGATGCCGGCAAGGCGCTGATCCAGCAGATCGTGAAAACGGCGCAATCGCCCCGATTCCGGCGCCGGCTGGTATTTCTGGAAGATTACGACATGGCGGTGGCGCGTTACCTGGTGCAAGGCTCGGACATCTGGCTGAATACCCCGCTACGGCCGCTCGAAGCCAGCGGTACCAGCGGCATGAAAGCCCTGGCCAACGGCGCGCTCAATTTCAGCACGCTGGACGGCTGGTGGGACGAGGCTTGGCAGAGCGCGGAGGCGGCAAAGCGCTTCATTGGCTGGGCCATCGGCCGGGGCGAAAACTACGACAACGCCGAATACCAGGACCAGATAGAGTCCGCGGCGCTTTACGATCAGTTGGAACATGAAATCGTGCCGGCGTTCTACGAACGCGGGGCCGATCTGCTGCCGCGCCGCTGGATCGCGGGGATGAAGTCGTCGGTGGCCACATTGTGCAGCACCTTCAACATGCAGCGGGTGGTGAAAGAGTATGCCGCGAATTGCTATGTGGTGGCGCACGAAAGATACCGGAATCTGACCGAGGGCAATTCGGAACATGCCCGGGCGCTGGCGGCATGGAGCGGGCGCATCGCCCGGGAATGGCCGCAAGTCCGTGTGGAGTCGGTTGACGGATTGCCGGAACCGCGCGTGGCGGTGGGGAGTTACCTGCAGGTACGGGCGCGTGTGCGGCTGGGCGCGATTTCGCCGGGCGAGGTAACCGTAGAACTTTACATGGGCCGGCTCAATGCCCGCTCGGAGATCAGCGACGGGGTTGCGCTTCCCATGCAACCGGTGGGCGAGATCCACGAAGGAGTACAGATTTTCGAGGTGTCGGGCGTGCAGTGCCGCGACAGCGGATTGCACGGTTACACGGTCCGCGTGTTGCCGTTCCACCGCGACGAGGCCAAGAGCTTCCTCCCGGGTCTGGTTACGTGGGCGGTGTGAGAGCGGTCGCCAGAGATTGCACGCAAGTTACCGATTTCTGGTCGGTCCACAACCTGTCGTGGGCGCTCTGTGGGGCGGCCAATCCTGGCCGCAGGCGGCTGAATGGCGGGCTGAAGCCGGCTGAAGCCCGCCCCACCGTGGGATCAAGGCGTCTTGGGTGGGGCGGGCTTCAGCCTGGCTTCAGCCCGCCAAAGTCGGCCTTGAGCCGGTTGGGCTCGCTCTCGCGAATTCGGGCGTGAGGAAGTTAAAACCTCCGCATTGCGGACAGCGATACGCCGGAAACAGACCGGCCCATTTGCGTAGCCGCGTGTTTTTTCGCAAATAGGGCACGGAATGTCCCGAACCGCAGCGTACGCACACGTTGACCCAGACCTCGGCGGGTGCGGCGCCGGCCGCGTTGCCGAAGCGGAAGGACCAGCCGTAGCGGCTCAACTTGGTGCCGCAGCGGCGGTCCAGGCCGCGCAGAATCCAGATTGAAACCGCCAGAAACAGCTCGTTGCCGAAGGCGAATAAGGCAATCCGGCGGGGTGGCGGTGTAACGAAATTGTGGCGATTCAGGAACGAAAGAGAGCTGAATAGCACGGTTGTGCTGCGCAGGGGCAGACCGGTGAGACGGATTACCAGAGCCGTCACTTCCTCCGGGGACCGAAAATGGTTGACGTGTCCGCCGCCGCGTCCCAGCCACCGATAGACACGGTCGGTCAGGGTTGTGGCATCCGGTACAGCGACGTACAGTACGCCATCCGGCTTCAGGACTCGGCCGATTTCGCGGACGGTGGCATGGAGCTCGGTGAAGTGTTCCAGGCTGTGATTGCTGGCCACGAGGTCGAAAGAAGCCGTCGCAAATGGCAGGCGGGCGGCGTCGGCGAGCACATACCAACCCTGGCCCAGGCTGTGCGGCTTCTCCAGATCCAGACGGACGACCAGTAGATCCGGCCGCTCGCAGGGGAAGCTGCCGGGGCCGGCGCCGAGATCGAGCACGCGCGCGCCGGCCGGAAGGTTTCCGATGAGGTGGAGCATGGTCTGCTGGTTCGATCATACCTTGCAAAATATGCATCTTTTGGGGTGCCGGGCGCGTCTAGAAATCAGGGCTATTTCAGACCCGAAACCAACTCCTTTAGGTGTGACTGGCCCGCAAGGGCTACTGGGGCCGTTTCGTCAACAGATTAACGCCGGACAACATTGGGCTTGCACCCAGGTAGGAATAATTTTAAGATAACGGAGTAACGTTACTCCGAAATATTGCGGGGGAAACAGAATGATCTATTCTCGTTCGGCCGAATATGCGATCCGTGCATTCGTCCACTTGGCTCAGGTGAACGAAGGCAAGTACGCCATGGTGAAGAACATCGCGGAGCAGGAAGACATTCCGGCTCACTTCCTGGCGAAAATCTTACAACAGCTTGCGCGCAAGGGTCTGCTTCGCTCGAGCAAAGGACCCACCGGAGGTTTCGCCCTCCGAGTGGACCCCAGCGAAATTCGCCTGCTCGATATCGTAGAGGCGCTGGACGGTCTGGCGCCGTATCAGCAGTGTGCCAGCGGACTTTCCGAGTGTAACGACGACATGCCCTGCTCGATGCATGATAGCTGGGTGGCCCTCCGAGGGCGTATCATGGATTATCTGGGGCGGAATACGATTTTGGACCTGGCCAAGGCGCTGGATCAGAAAAAGAAAGCCATCGCTACGGCCAAGCAGCGCAAACCCAAACGTACTGTCACCGCAAAACGGGCCTAACAAACCCGCACTCTAAAGCAGTCCGGAGGCAAGATGGGATCAGTCCTTGTCCCCATGGTGGTCGAACAGACCTCCAGGGGTGAACGCGCGTACGATATTTATTCTCGGCTGTTGAAAGAAAACATCATTTTCCTGGGAACTCCGATTGACGACCAGGTCGCCAATCTGATCATCGCCCAGTTGCTTTTTCTGGAAGCGGAAGATCCGGAAAAAGACGTTTCTATTTATATCAATTCGCCGGGAGGCTCGATCACTTCGGGTCTGGCGATCCTGGACACCATGGCGTTCATTCGCCCGGACATCGTGACCATTTGCGTGGGGCAAGCGGCCTCCATGGCGGCGGTCCTGCTGGCCAAGGGGACCAAGGGCAAACGCTTCAGCCTGCCGAATTCGCGGATCATGATCCACCAGCCTTCCATGCAGGGCCTGGCCGGACAAGCCGCGGACATCGACATCTACGCCCGCGAAATCCTGCGCATGCGCGAAACCTTGAACGGCATGCTGGCCGATGCCACCGGTCAAACCATCGACCGCGTGGCCAAAGACGTGGACCGCGATTACATCATGGATCCCGAAGGCGCGGTGCAGTACGGCATGATCGATCGCGTCATCAGCAGCCGCGATCTGGCCCCGGTGCCGATCAAAGGTTGACACCCGGAGCAGGCTGTCAACCCAATGCCATTTAGTTTTCCCAAGGGCGGAATTCCCGCGGAAATCAGGTGGGGGCTCCTGGCGTGGCGCCCTTGTCCCGCGCCTGCCGTGGATTCAGGCGCTCGGTGTCGCGAAGAGGCCGGCCAGGGCGTCGGCGGGGCCAAAAGGCAGCCCCGTGGACGTCCGCCACACTATATTTACGCAGACGCCCGGAAGTGGGAGGACTAAGTGGCATTGCGGTTGTCAGCCCGTGGCGGGCTGGTAACCTGCTACGCCGATGCAGTCTTGCGCGTCAATAGTTTGGGTGGTTTCATGCGGCGGGCGTCGATTTTGGTGAGCGGCGTCCGATTCAGCCGGTAGTTTTGCGCCTGGACCGCGGCGCGGAACGCGGCGTGCGCCATTTTCGCCAGGAGAAGCAGCGGAACGCGCTCCCAGACTGCGTCGTGAGGGGAAAACCGGCCATCGCCCAGCGCTTTCAAGGCAGCCTGTCCAGCGCCGTTGAGCATGTTGGGAGTGGTCAGCATGTCCAGCCGCAGACGGCCGAAGCGGGAGCGCGGGCTGTAACGCTCGAACCAGACCATGGGAACCTTCAGCCGCCAACACCACAGACCGTGCTGCTTCAGGATCGCCCCATTGTCGCGGCATGTGGCGTCCAGATAGCCGTTCTCGTGCGCCTGCTGCAAACGCCGCCGCTCCCAGGGGGTCAGAGGTACCGCCATTTATGAACTGTAGCGTAACATGCGGTACAGCCCGCCGTAGGGGTGTGGCCGCTTGACACGGTCTGCCGCTGAACACGGCTCAAATTCGCGGCAAATCTGTGGCCGGTGGCGTGCTATTGTAGCGGCGTGTTGAGAGCCTGGCGACAGCTCTGCGCGTTTTTTCTCATTGGTGTGACCGCCGTGTACGCCGGCAGTGTTACAAGTTCAACGCCGCTTCCAGCCAACACCTTGGCGGATGCGGTCCAGGTGGACGCGGCCGGAAACCTGTATCTGGCCGGTTTTTTCATTGCGAATCCGCAGAATCCCAACGCTCCCGCTCACGCCTTCGCCGCCAAACTCACGCCCGACGCTTCGCAAACCGTCTGGTGGACCGTCCTGGCAGGGTCGAATGACGATCGTGCCCTGGCCCTGGCGCTGGGCCCCGGCAATTCGGTTTACGTGACCGGAACGACGCAATCGACGGACTTCCCGACCACGCCCGGGGCGATGGCCACCTCCGGTAATGCGTTTGCCACCGAGTTGAACGCCAATGGCGCCTTGGTGTACTCCACGTACATTCCCGCAACCAGCGGCCAAGCCATCGCGGTGGATGCCGCAGGCCACGCTTTTATTACGGGCGCTCTTTCCACGGGCGACGCCTTGCAAGCCACCCCGGGAGCCGTGGCGGGGGACACCAACACGTCTCAGTGGCCCTACACGACGGCCTTCATCTTGGAGCTCAACCCAACCGGAAGCAGCGCAGTCCTGGCCATTATCGGCTTCGGCGGGAATCAAATCGCGCTGGACGCGCAAGGGAACATCTACGCCGCGGGCGCCTTCGACGGTCCGCTCGCTCCCACCACTTCCGGAGCCTTCCAGCCGTCCGCTACCGCTAACGATTGCGTTGTGGGCTTTGCCCTCGCATTGCCGTGCGCCTTTCAGCACATCGCCAAGATCGATCCTACGGGCACGCAGTTAATTTACGCGACGTACGTTTCCGGTACGTGGGGCGCGTCGCCGAGCGGTCTGGCGGTAGATAGCGCCGGCAACGCCATCCTCGCCGGCACCACCAATTCGCCCGATTACCCCACCACGCCAGCCGCGTACCAACCCGAGTATTTTGCGAATCCGGCGCTGCAGAGCGCGGCGATCACCTTTACGTCGCCGCCGTCCACCGGGTACATCACCAAGTTGAACGCGGCCGGCACGGGCCTGCTGTGGTCCACATTTTTCGGTGGGTCCGGCGGGCGGCTGGGAAGCTTTCTGGGTGGCGATTACATCGCGGGGATGGCGATCGACGCCAGCGGCAACATCCTGATCGCCGGGTATGCCAACTCCGCGGACCTTCCGGGCCTCTGGAATACGCCCGTTGCGATGCGGCCGGTGGCGGTAGATGGATCGAACGGCCCGGGGTTCGTAGCACGCTTAAGCGCCGACGGAGGCACGATCTCGCCCACGCAATTGCTCAACGGATTCACGGGCGGCGGAGCCATCGCCGTGCTCGCCGGCGGAAGCGCGGTGGCCGTCGGGTCGGAGATCGTCGACGTGACCCTCTCGCCGCCCGGCCGGGTGACGATGATTACCGATCCTGCCGATAATGCCAAGCTTGTCAGCGTGGCTCCGGGACAATTGCTGACGCTTTACGGCACGAACCTCGCGCCCGAGGGCATCGCGCCGTCAACCGGCGGATTTCCCACTTCCTTCAACGGTGTGACCATCACGTTCAACGGCATCGCCGCGCCGATTCTCTACACCTCGGGCACGCAGATCAACCTGCAGGTGCCCTACGAAATTTCCGGCCAGATCCAGGTGACGATGCTGGTATCGAGCCAGTCCGTCTCGCCGGCGGTCTCGGAATCGTATATTTTCGCCGTCGCCACGCGCCAGCCGAGCATCTTCGTGGGCGCGGCGAGCTTCAGTGCGCCGATCTTCGATATCGCCGCCTGCAAAGGCCAAAGCATCGCGGGACTGCAGCCGCTGGCGTTCAATGCGGACGGCAGCGTCAACAGTTGCGCCAATCCGTCCGCCGCCGGCGCCACCGTCACGATTTTCCTGAATGGGCTGGGCGTCACCAGCCCGGAGCAAATTACCGGGGCGATCAGCCCGACCGCGGCTGCTATCAGTCCCGTTGCAACGGCGAGTTCGGCCCCGGTACAGACGAGTGCGCTCCCGACGCAGACCCTCCCGGGTTCCATCGCAAGCGTCGCGCAGGTGCAGGTCCCGGTCGCATCGCCTTCGTCCGCTTTGACGGTGGCACTGGTGGATGCGTCCGGTGCGGTCTTTCTGGTGCGAGGGCCTGGGGTAGTGATCTGGGTGTCGCCAACCTCGGCTCACTGAAGACGCGGCGTTTCGAGCAGCGTCTTCTGTAACGTCGCGAGCGGCAGGAACAGAGTCCTCGGCTTGCCAGCGATGGCCCGGAATCCGTATCGCTCGTAGAACGCGACGGCCGCATCGTCCTTAGCGTCCACCAGTAGGGCAAACGCGGCCGCGGCGTCCTGAGCAGTCCGATGAACCGCATTCATGAGCATCAGTTCGCCAAGGCCCCGCCGTTGGAAACGCCTGTCAACGGCCAGCCGTCCGATGCGCACCGCCGGTAGGGTGGGATACCGCGGCAATCGTTTCGCTTCCTCTGGCGGGAGATCAACCAGGGGAATGCTGGCGGCCGATAGCGTGTAGTACCCCGCGACCTGACTGGTGGCGATTTCGACCACTACGAAGCAATTGGCAATCCGGCGGCGGATGTCCTGGGTCGCCTGCGTCTGGAAATACCGGTCGAGAGCCTCGTCGCCGCAGCGGAACTGGGAACGGTCATGGCTCCTGCCGAGCGCGTCGAAGCGGAACGGGGCAGGGGTCATGCGACGCCGAACAGTTCGCGGTACCGTTTGGCGGCTTTCTTGAGAGCGGCTGTTGCGGCGGGCGGATTGAGGATGGCAGCGGCGATCTGGCGTTGTCCTTCGATAGAAAGGCGGATGATTTCCGTTTCTTCCAAGGTGCGGCATGCGGCTTCGTCGGCGGCCGATACGACGAAATCCGTGAGCGTTCGCCCCCGGATTTCGGCCGCGCGCTTCAGACGATTCATCACATCCCGCGGCAAGCGGGCTTCCAGGCGGGCGGTGGTTTGTCGCGCGTGTTTCACTATTTCGATGATACGGCATTTTGCCGTATCATGGTGGGCTAAAGCCAGGCTAAAGCCCGCCCCGCCCAAGAGCCTTGATCCCGTGGTGGGGCGGGCTTCAGCCCGCCATTCAGGGGGCAAACGACCAAAGTCCAGGATACGGCATTTTGCCGTATCGAGCAGCCCTGTTACACCCCTACTTTCGCCGGCAGTTCCTTAATTATCTCCGAGACGAAAGCCTTGGCATCGCCGAAGAGCATCAACGTCTTGTCCATGTAATAAAGATCGTTGTCGATGCCCGCGAAGCCGGGATTCATCGACCGCTTGATGACCATCACGGTGCGCGCCTTGTCGACGTCGAGAATCGGCATGCCGAAAATAGGGCTCGATTTATCGGTTCGTGCCGCGGGGTTGGTAACGTCGTTCGCGCCGATCACCAGGGCCACATCGCATTGTGCGAATTCGCCGTTGATGTCGTCCATTTCCCACAGGCGGTCGTAGGGGATGTCGGCTTCGGCCAGCAGCACGTTCATGTGGCCGGGCATGCGTCCGGCCACCGGGTGAATGGCGAACTTCACGTCCACGCCGCGGCGCATCAGGCTGTCGGACAACTCGCGAATCTTGTGCTGCGCCTGAGCCACCGCCAGGCCATATCCCGGTACGATGATCACGCTGCTCGCGGCTTCCAGGATCGACGCGGCTTCTTCGGCGCTGGCGCTGCGGTACGGCCGCTGCTGCGCCTGCGCGTGCGAGGTCTGAATCTGCCCGAACGCTCCGAACAACACGTTGGTGAATGAGCGATTCATGGCCTTGCACATGATGATGGAAAGGATCAGGCCCGACGATCCATCGAGCGCGCCCGCCACCACCAGCAGATTGTTCCCCAGCGCGAACCCCATGGCGCAAGCCGAAAGCCCGGCGTAGGAATTCAGGAGCGCGATCACCGTGGGCATGTCGGCGCCGCCGATCGGGATGATCAGCAGCACTCCGAACAACAGCGCCAGGCCGGCGAAAATCGGGAAGATCCAGGTGTCCGTGGGGACGAAAACCAGCCGCACTCCCAGGCCCGCCGCGATGGCGAAGAGCGTGAAGTTGACGGCGTTTTGATTCCGATAGGTGATGGGCCGCTGCGGCAGCACTTCCTGCAGCTTGCCCATGGCCATCAAGCTTCCCGTAAAAGTCAGGAAACCGAGCAGCGTTTCGAGCACCAACGCCACTAACACGAACTTCGGCAGCGTTTCGTGCAACCGGTCGGCCCGATAGAATTCCGCCGTTCCCACTAGCGCCGCGGCCAGCGCGCCGCAGGCGTGCGACATGGCGGTCCGCTGCGGCACCGCCGTCATCGGCATGATGTACGCGATGGGGATGCCGACGGCGGTTCCGATGAAGAAGGCCGCGAGGATCCATTCCCAATTGAAAATGCGATTCGCCAGCACGGTCGCAACGATGGCCAGCAACATGCCGGTCTCGCCGGCGAAGACACCGCGGCGCGCCGTGGCCGGCGAGTTCATCCACTTCAAAGACAGAATAAACAGCGCCGCGGAGACAATATAGAGATAGCTGCCGAGGTGCGCCATTACTTCTTCTCCTCGCGCTTCTTGAACATCTTGAGCATGCGGTCGGTAATCAGAAAGCCGCTGACGATATTGGTCACCGCGGCGGTGATGGCGATGAATCCCAGGACTTTGCTCAGCATGGTGGCGCCCTGCGCGCCGGTGATCAGAATCGCCCCCACTACGGAGATGGCCGATATCGCATTGGTGAGCGACATCAGCGGCGTATGCAGCAGCGGCGAGACCTTGCGGATGACTTCCAGGCCGACGAAAGTCGCCAGCATAAATACGAATAGTGCGATGGAAAGATCCATGTGTACTCTCCTTTTAGCAGGTTCCCGAATAGACCCGTTGAAGAGGTATTAGCCGCCGATGGACGCAGATAAACACCGATAGGAAAATTGTTTTCATCGGCGTTTATCTGCGTTCATCGGCGGCTAATTCGATTTTAGTGAGCCCCATACGTTGTCGGCGGCTAATTCTGCTTTTGAAAGCCCCATGAGCTCGCGCACCTTGGCGTGGACCACCTCGCCCCCGTGTGTCACCAACGTTTCGCGCACGATTTCGTCGTCGCGATTGAGCACCAGGGTCCCGTCCTTGCCGATGAGGTATTTCAAAAATGTGGCGATGTTCTTGGCGTACATCTGGCTCGCGTGGTACGGCACGGAGGACGGCAAATTGACTGGTCCCACGATGCTGATGCCGTTGTGGACCACGGTCTCGCCGGGTTTGGTCAGCTCGCAGTTGCCGCCGTGCTCCGCGGCGATATCCACCACCACCGACCCGGGCGCCATCCGTTCCACCATCTCCCGCGTGATCAGAATCGGGGCTTTCTTGCCGGGCACCGCGGCCGTAGTGATAACTACGTTTTGCTCCGCCAGCACGCCTCCCATGGCCTCACGCTGCCGGCGATAGAAATCTTCGCCCATGGCCTTGGCGTATCCGCCTTTGTCCTCTGCCGCGCCGGCTTCCACGTTGAGGACGATGAAGCGTGCGCCCAGGCTCTCGATCTGTTCCTTCACCGCCGCGCGAATATCGTAGCCGCTCACCACTGCGCCCAACCGCCGCGCCGTAGCGATGGCCTGCAGACCCGCGACGCCCGCGCCGATCACCAGGACGCGCGCCGGCGCAACCGTGCCGGCCGCGGTCATCAGCATGGGAAACATGCGCGGCAAGGTGTCGGCGGCGATCAGCACCGCTTTATAGCCCGCGACGGTGGCCATGGACGAAAGAGCGTCCATGCTTTGCGCCCGGGTGATGCGCGGCATCAGCTCCATGGAGAGAAAACTGACGCCTCGTTCGGCGAGTTGCCGCGCCGCGTCGAACGCTGTGAGCGGCTCGCCGAAGCCGATCACGGTCTGGCCGCGGCGCATCTGGGCCAGGTCGCCAGCGCCAGTCTCGTGATTGGCGCCGGGGCTGCGTACCTGCAGCACCACGCCGGCAGTGCCGAAGATCTCTTCGCGGCCGGCGATCCGAACGCCTTTGGCGGCGTATTCGGAATCGGGAAAACCGGCGGGATCGCCGGCGCCCGCTTCCAGGATCAACTCCGCGCCGGTCTTATTCAGCACCGAGAGCGCACTGGGAACCATCGCCACACGCCGTTCTCCCGGCGCCCGTTCCGCCACAATTCCAACTTTGATTCCCATCTAACCCAGCATCCTCTGAAGCAGCGAAAAACTTGTTTTTGGCCGCCGATGAACGCAGATAAACGCCGATAAAACCACTCTTTTCAATCGGCGTTTATCTGCGTTCATCGGCGGCTTAAGTTTCTTTCATGGGCTCTGACGTGCCCGGCCCTCAAAGACTTATATCAACTCCGCGGTGGCGAAGAAGAACCGGAGCTCCGTTTCCGCGGTTTCGGGAGCGTCCGACCCATGTATGCAGTTCCGCTCGATATTGGTGGCGAACCGTTTGCGCACTGTGCCCTCAGCCGCATTAGCGGGGTTGGTGGCGCCCATAACGTCGCGCAATCCCTTGACGGCGTCCTCGCGCTCCAGCGCCATCACCACAATGGGCCCCTCGGTCATGAACTTCACCAGCCCGCCGAAGAACGGCTTCTCTTTGTGCACGGCGTAAAAGCCCTGCGCCTGCGCTTCGCTCAAGCGCGTCATGCGCAAGGCCAGAATCTTGAACCCGGCCTTCTGAATCATCGCCAGAATTTCGCCCGCCTGGCCGGCGGCGACGGCGTCGGGTTTGATAATCGAAAACGTGCGTTCCACACTCATAGGCGGCTTTGAATCTTTTCTCCAATGTCGGCCGGGGAAGAGCAGACCGCGATGCCGGCCTCTTCCATGGCCTTGATCTTGTCCGACGCCTTGCCCGAACCGCCGGCGATAATCGCGCCGGCGTGGCCCATGCGGCGTCCCGGGGGCGCGGTCTGGCCGGCCACGAAGCCCACCACGGGCTTCTTCACGTGGGCCTTCACGTAAGCCGCGGCCGTCTCCTCGGCGTTGCCGCCGATCTCGCCAATCATCACGATGGCGTGGGTATCGGGGTCGTCGTTGAAAAGCTGTAATGCATCCACGAAGTTGGTGCCGATAATGGGGTCGCCGCCAATCCCTATGCAGGTGGATTGTCCGATGCCCAGCTTGGTCAACTGCCCCACCGCCTCGTAAGTGAGGGTGCCCGAGCGCGATACCACGCCCACGTGGCCCTCCAGGTGAATGTGCCCCGGCATGATTCCGATCTTGCACTTGCCGGGCGAGATGATCCCGGGGCAATTGGGGCCAATCAGGCGCGTGTTCTTACCTTTCAGGAATTGCCACGCCTTCACCATGTCCAGCGTGGGGATGCCTTCGGAAATGCAGACCGCCAGCGGCAATCCGGCGTCGGCCGCTTCCATAATGGCGTCGCCCGCAAACGGCGGCGGTACGAAAATCACGGTGGCGTTGGCGCCGGTCTCTTTCACCGCCTGCTCAACCGTGTCGAAAACCGGCAGGTCCAAATGTTTGGCGCCGCCCTTTCCAGGCGTCACACCGCCTACCACGTGTGTGCCGTAGGCTATGGCTTGCTGTGCATGGAAGGTGCCTTCGCGGCCCGTGAATCCCTGCACGATCAGTCGGGTATTACGATCTACCAGTACGCTCATGTTCTTTCGTTATGCCGCCAATTTGACTACTTTTTCGGCCGCGTCGCGCATATCCGCGCCCACCGTGAAATTCAGTCCGGAGTCGAGCAGAATTTTCCGTCCCAGGTCCACGTTGGTGCCTTCCATGCGCACCACGATCGGCACCTGAATATTGAGATCGCGCGCCGCCGCCACCACACCGGTGGCCAGCGTGTCGCAGCGCAGAATCCCGCCGAAAATGTTGATCAGCACGGCCTTCACATGCTTGTCCGACAGCAGAATGCGGAAGGCGTTCTTCACCTGCTCGGCGCTTGCGCCGCCGCCCACGTCGAGGAAGTTGGCCGGGCTGCCGCCGGCGTACTTGATGATGTCCATGGTAGCCATGGCGAGGCCCGCGCCGTTCACCATGCAGCCCACCGTGCCTTCGAGCTTGATGTAATTCAGCCCGAAGCGCGAGGCTTCCACTTCCAACTGATCCTCTTCGTTGGTGTCGCGAAGATCCAGCAATTCCTTGTGACGATAGAGGGCGTTGTCGTCGAAATTGACCTTGGCGTCGAGCGCGTAGACCTTGCCGTCTTTGGTCAGCATGAACGGATTGATTTCCGCGAGCGACATATCCATGCCCACGTACGCCTTGGCCAGCGCCGCCATAGCCGCGGCCGCGCCATTGACGCTGGGGGCCGGAATCCCGATGCCGAACGCCAGCTTCCGCGCCTGGTAGGCCGACAATCCGAAGCCCGGCTCCAGAGTCTCTTTCAGAATCAGCTCCGGCGTTTTAGCGGCGACCTCCTCGATCTCCATGCCGCCCGCCGCGGAAGCCATGAATACCGGCTTGCCCTGCATGCGATCGAGGACAATCCCGAGGTACAGTTCGCGCTCGATGGGCAGGGTCTCTTCGATGAGCAGCCGCTGCACGATGCGCCCTTCGGGCCCGGTCTGGTGCGTTACGAGGCGCATGCCCAGAATCTGCCGCGCCAGTTCGACGGCCTCCGTGGCGTCTTTCGCCACCTTGACTCCGCCGCCCTTGCCGCGCCCTCCCGCGTGGATTTGCGCCTTCACTACCACGCTCCCCCCGACCTTCTTGGCGGCGGCCTCCGCCTCTTCCACCGTGAACGCCACTTCGCCGCGCGGCACAGGAACGTGATACTGGGCCAAAATGGCCTTAGCCTGATACTCGTGAATTTTCATTGGAGAAACTGCCTGTGTTAGCCTGGGATTGCACCGGACTTCCCAATATATCATGTCCCTTCTGCCCTACCTGGAACCTATTGCTGAAAAGCGCAGCCTGTCGGCGGAACAGGCGCGCGAAGCCATGCACGTGATCCTCGGCGGACAGGCCAGCCAGCCCCAATTGGCGGCTTTTCTGATGGCCATGCGGATGAAGGGCGAGACCGTGGAGGAACTGGTGGGGTTCGCGCGCGCCATGCGCGAGATGGCCGCGCCGGTGGAACACGGCATCGTGGGCGAAACCCTGCTCGACACCTGCGGGACGGGAGGCGACGGCGCGGGCACCTTCAACATTTCGACCGTCGCGGCTTTTGTGGTGGCCGGCGCGGGAGTGCGGGTGGCCAAGCATGGCAACCGCTCGATTTCGAACAAGGGCGGCGGGAGTGCCGACCTGCTCGAATCCATGGGGGTCGACATCGCGCTACCTCCCGCCGAATCGGCGCGCGCGATTCGCGAAGTGGGCATCGGTTTTCTTTTCGCGCCCCACGTGCACACCGCCATGCAGCACGCCAACCCGGTGCGAGTGGATCTCAAAATGCGCACGTTCTTCAATCTGCTGGGGCCGTTGACCAATCCCGCGGGCGCCAGCGCGCAACTCGCGGGAGTGCCTTCGGAGCGCGCCGGCGAATTGATTTCCGGCGCGCTGGCGGCATTGGGACTGAAGCGCGGCTTCGTGGTTCACGGCTCCGATGGGCTCGATGAGATCACCACTACCGGCCCCACACTGGCGTTCGAAATCCACGACGGCAAAGTGGAACGCCGCACGCTGGAGCCCGAGGATTTCGCCGTCCATCGGGCGAGCGCGGAGGACTTGAAAGGCGGCGATAAGTCGCGCAATCTGGAGATTGCCACCACGGTATTGGCGGGCGAGCGCGGTCCGCAGCGCGACATCGTACTGGTGAATGCGGCGGCGGCGATGGTGGCCGGCGGCAAGGTCGACACGTTCCTCGAAGGCATGGCCATAGGCACGGTGTCGATCGATTCCGGCGCCGCCAGGCGGAAGGTGGCGGAGTTGGCGGAGTTTACGCGCCGGGGGCGGTAGGGCGGCGCAGGTAGGGCGGCCGGGGTTTACGCCTGTCGAGCGTTCGGCCGGGAGGCCATGTGCGGGTAACCGCACTTATTGGGACCTTGCCCCAGTAAAGTATCGTTTAGGTTCGGTGAACCGGCGCGTGGCATGCGACGACAAGTGCCCATTGCTCCGTGGATGGACGTCCGAACTCGAACGCGGGACGTCGAAAGCATGCGAGTCGCATATGAGTGGGTAGATATCCATATTCGCCAATGGAGATCGAGAGATGAGTTGAATGGTTTCTTGAGGACTTACGGCGAACGAATATTCGTCGGCACCTCAGCGGAGCTGGAAACCGAGTTTTACTCTGTTAGTTTTGAGGAGGAGGCCAGAGAGCCTGGTAACCTTTTTGCAGTTGGGGTCTGCAACCAGGGGCACGGCGTAACGCCGCAACTGCTGCTCGACCCAGTTAACCGTCTGTGCCTGTTTGGGGTGAACTCTGAGGTGGTAGGCGTAAATGTCCGCGCCCGCCGTGTGGAATATCAGCTACCCCTCGAGTGCCTGTTCCGAGCCATGATCCCAGTCTTCGAGCGCGACCTTGTCCTGGCCGTCCACGAAATAGGGGCACAAGCTTTTCGTGCTTCGGATGGTGGCGAAGTTTGGAGCCTTGCCAGAGATGTTGTCGAGGTTGCTCGCCGAGACGGCGACACTGTACGATTTCCGTTCATGGACTCAGAACCCGCGGTGGTAGACATCGCAACGGGGCTTGCCACTGGCGTGGTTTCCGATAACCGATGAAAACGGTCGTATTGCAGAAGTGGTGGTCACTTGCACCGCTCCAACCGTCACACTTGCCCGATTCAGTCTACTTCGTCACCAGGCGCCGGAGGGTTTCCGCGACCCGCGCGCTTCAGGAGGCGCTTCGCCTTCGCGACATCGCCGCGCTGTCCGCGCTCGCGGAAATAGTCTTCGGTCCGCAAGGCCGACAACTTCTCGGCCACCGCGACATTTATGAACTGGTTGAGAGCTACGCCTTCCGTTTCAGAAACGCGGCGCGCCTCTTCCAGTATTGACGCCTGCAGACGCAAAGCAACGTTACTTCTTCTCATCTCTTCGAATCTCCTTCCAAGCATCGCATGGCCGCCCCACGCGAAGCCCAAACTCCCTGCCGGCTTCGGCGATGTGGCGAAGATTGAACGTAACCAGCCAGTCCGCCGCCCCGTTTACCGCGGTCTCCAGCACCATCTCGTCGCCGGGATCCTTCAGCCGCGGGCGCCACAAAAACCGAAGGTGTACCGGAATCGACACCTTTACCAGTGCATCGAGCACGTCATTTACTTGCCGCGACGTCAGGCCGCTAGCTTCCAGGTGCTCCGGCCGTATCAGGACCGCTTCGTACTCGATCACCAGGGGGACCGAGGCTAGCACTTCAAATTTACGCTGCAGGGCGCCCATCAACAATTGCCTGGAAGCGCCGCGGTCGCTTCGCAGAGATGCCACAAGTACATCGGTATCGAGAACCAGTCGCAGGTATATTTCTCCACAGAAGATGATATCACATGCGATAGCACACTGAGCGATTAGGGGGCGCCAAAATGTCCGTCCCCCGCGTCGATCCAGCCATTGACCAGTGCATGCCATCGGACTCACAATATGAACTGGATGGCATGTGACCATCTGACAGCACAGGAGCAGGCTAGCGTGCGCGTGGCGCTCACGCACCCGTACAGTTCCTCGGTCGAGACTTCCAACTACGATCATATGCGCGAACTGCCAGTCCAGCACGCTGGCCGGCCGTATCGGGTGCTATACGCATTCGATCCTCGTCGAACCGCGATCCTGCTGATCGGCGATAAGACCGGAAACGACCGATGGTATGACGTGTTCGTTCCATTGGCGGACAAGATCTACAGCCTTCACCTTGAACAACTCCGAAAGGAAGGAAATGTCTAATGGCGCGCAAATTCAAGGAACTCGAAGCAGCCATGTCTGCTGAAGCGATTACGGCCAGTGACGCGATTCATACACGCCTGAAAGAGACCATGGCGCTCGAAGAACTGCGCAATGCGTTGCGCATGACCCAGCAAGAGCTTGCGCAGACCCTTCAAGTAGATCAGTCGGCGGTCTCCAAGCTGGAACATCGGACCGACATGTACGTCAGCACGCTACGCCGATGCATCGCCGCCATGGGTGGAGAACTGGAGATTCGGGCTGTCTTTCCCCAGGGGACCGTCCGGATCACCCAGTTCGAGCAGTTCGCCGCGGACGAATGACGCCGTCCGTGTGTGAGCGGATGATTTCAAGCCGCCTCCTCAACGCTCACGACCAGACGCTTTCCAAACACGTCGAGCGCTTCCTTGATCCGTGGCAGTTTGGTGGGGTGCCGGGGATCGAGCATCCGCCGAACCTCTTTCTCGTCGCAACCGAGTTTTCGCGCCAACTGCACATTGGTGATTCCCGCCTCTCTCATCGCCAGATAGAGGGCAGCCTTCGCAGCCATCGGAGCCGGCACCGGAATCATCCGCTCGCCTCGCGCCGCTCGCGTCGCGCTCGGGATGTCCCGCCCGTCGGCAATCCTTCCGGCGATCGCCTCTTCCAGGCAATCCGCCGCCTGCCACAGCGCATCCTTCTCTCCGCTTCCCTGCGTAATCGCCTCCGGCAGATCCCGGAACGTGATCACGAGAACTCCCGCCTTGTCCCCACGCTCAAACGTTGCCGGATACACGAACGTGCGCACGGTTGCCTCCTTCATTCGAGTTCCTTCTCGCTCAGGCCAAGCTGCCTGAGCATCTTGTGGTAAGCGCGTTTGTCCACTTCATCCTTCAGGTTGCGCACGGTTGTCATATTCGAACCGTAGTAGAGAAGTCCGTGGCTGCCTTTGCCGCGATGAGCTGTCCAGCGGACTTCCACACCGCGCTGTTTGCCTAGGGCCTGAATCCGGCGCACAAACTCGCTGCCCCTCACAATCTCAGTGTCGGACAAAAATGTCCTAGCGGCAAGCGAATTCGGCACTGGCCTCGGCTGCGAAGCTCGCTCGCGCCCCGGACAGGACATCGGAGACCCTGGCCATCGATCCGAGCACGGCGGCCGTTTCAACTCTGATCGTGGACACCAAACGGCCCCCCTCACTAAGAGCGATCCAGCCATTGACCAGTGCATGCCATCGGACTCACAATATGAACTGGATGGCATGTGAGTTCGAATGCTGGTGGGACAGCTTGACAATTGAAGAGCAGGAAAGCGCTGCTCATGGGTCAACATCCTTCGGGAAAAACGCGCAACCCTTCAATTCCCGCATTGCTCGGGAATCTCTTGCAGCAAGCATTCCCACATGCGCGAACTGCGCATTCAACATCAGGGGCGCCCGTATCCTGTGTTGTATGCGTTTGACCCCAGGCGCGCGGCAGTTCTGCTGATCGGTGGCGACAAGACGGGCTCGCACCGTTGGTATGAAATCTTCGTTTCCCTCGCAGACCGGCTTTATGATGAGCACCTCGCAGATCTGGAGAAGGAGACCATGGCTAAAGCAAGGAATTTTCGCGAACTCGAAGCAAAGATGTCCCCGGAATCGCGCGCCAGAGTGGCCTCGCGCGTGAAAGAGACACTGGAGAACATGAGCCTGGACCAACTGCGCGCGGCCCGCGAGCACACCCAGGAGCACCTGGTCGCCTTGCTCGGCATTAAGCAAGCGAGCATTTCCAAAATGGAGCGGCGCACCGACATGTATATCGGGACGCTCGCCAGGTTCATTGAAGCCATGGGCGCCAATTGGAAATCCGCGCCTGCTTTCCGGATGGCTCTGTGCGCATCACACAGTTTTCAGAAAAGACACCGGACGACGCAACGGCTTGAGCGTCGCCTGTCAACGCGGTCTAACAACGGACCCCGGCCTGTGTGCCCATCGGCAACATACGTGGGAATCGCTGAACCGGGCCAGTGCCGGCCACGTCAAACGGAACGGCCGACCAGTCCGAAATGAGGTGCGGCGGCAAGCATGTGCCGATCGTTGGTCCAAACTTCAACGAACCCGGAATCGGCGGCCGTAACCAAATGAAGCGTGTCGCAAGTTCGTAAATAGCACGAAGGCGGAAGGGCACGAGTCGCCGCCTCGACCCTGCGCAAGAGCCGCTCCGTAATGGGCACTGCCGTAATGACTCCGTTGCTCACATCGTCCAGAAACAGATCCCGCCGTAGCACGGCGTCAGCCGGGGTGGTCGGCCCCTCGCGAACTTTGCGATGCGCTAGACACGCCATCTCGGCAACGCAGATCGCCGACGAATACAAGCCGTCCGCCTGCTGCGCCAGTTCCCGAACCAGCTTCCCATCGGGCTCATTCCAGTAACACTTGGCAAGGTAGGCGGTGTCGAAATACAGTCTCAAGTCCGGTCCTGCTCAAGAATCAGACCGCTATCCATAGTCTCCGGCCCACTCATGATCAGAGCTTCCCGGTTGGGCATGCGGGGCTTGGGGCGGTCGGAGATGGGACGAATCTCGGCCACGGGAACGCCGCGCTTTTCGATAATGAAGGACTCGCCCGCCACCACCTGACGGACGATTTCGCTGGTCTTAAGATGGAGTTCGCGGACCGTGGAGGACTTCATGTGTCACATTGTAACACATTCCTCTCTCACGCTTCACAACAGCCTTTTGCGAGACATCGCGGTGCAACCTAGTGTTTAATTGCGTAAATTGACGATTGTATTCTTGAGTTGACTGCCCTTGACCTCGCGTTTCTTCCAGCGGAACGGCTTGGCACGCTGGTTGTGCCTTCGGATGAAGGCTTCAATGGCCTCGC
>Ga0326727_10007657_pt1 | contig 28286 bp, 27 predicted proteins | sample MB2enrmetagenome_FD_207643 | JGI IMG/M metagenome (GOLD analysis project Ga0326727, IMG submission 207643) | Lab enriched peat soil microbial communities from McLean, Ithaca, NY, United States - MB29MY | ecosystem: Environmental > Terrestrial > Soil > Wetlands > Peat | place: USA: New York... | reverse complement strand
CAGCGTAGAACCGGGTTGCCCCTGCGCATATTACTGATTTGATGCAATCCATGGTTTTTGGACAGATTCTTAAGAAAAAGCCACACAGTACACACTTGGCAACTCTACGGTAATTCCGAAAATGCTCTAAAAACACCAGCGCACACCTGGCGAATCTACGGTCTGCGGAAGAAGGCCCTATTGCAGACCATCGCAAATAATGGTGACTTCGAAGCTGGCGTCGTCGAACGTGTACGTGTGGTGGAGCTTGAACTCGGGAGCCTGCACGTGCAGGTTGTAATCCCGCCCGGTGATGACGGCGGGGACCGAGAGGCCGCAGTTGGCCGACAGATCCGGCACCTTGCCCTTCCAGGCTCCGGCCAGCATATTGCAGATTTCGCCGATGCCGTCCTTGACGGTGTCGTCGACCTCCTCAAACTCCATGCCCGTCATGTACGCGGCGACCTTCATGGCCGCGGTGCTGCCGCTTTTGAAGACACAGGCTCCGCTCAATAGGCCCCCAAACCCAACCACCGCAGTCACTGACTCTAACTCGGCAACCGGCTCGGGTCCCAAGTAGCGCTGGCAGTTTACCCCCAGCATCAACTGAAAGACCTCTTTCACACTCGCATCCAGGTTCTTCGGGTCGGAGACCAGATCCACGGACTCCCGCAACGATAGCGTCATCCTACGCTCCATTTCCTTATTACCGCTGTTTCGCGCTCTAGCGATTGCGGCCCTGCGCACACCGTTTAATAGCACACTGGCGCCTCCCGGCTACGCCGCATTAATCAGCGGCAGCACCCGTTCCTTCACCTGCTCGGCTGTAAATGGCTTGCGGATGTATCCCTGCGCTCCAGACAGAATTGCCTGCTTGACGTGCTCCTCGCTTGACTCGGTGGTGATCATCACTACCGGAACGCCAGGAGCCAGGTTCTGCGCCCGAATCTGACGCAGAAACTCCAGCCCGTCCATCGAGGGCATATTAATGTCGGAGAGAATCAGGTCCACCTGCTGTACCTTCAACACTTCCAATCCTTCGGTGCCGCTGCCCGCCTCATGCACGGTCAGCGGGTCCAGCCCTGCCTGGCGAAGAGACCGCGCCACAATCTTGCGCATCACCGAGGAATCGTCGACGATCAAGGTTCGAACTTCACTCATATTCAGGCTCCTCTGCTTTAGTTTCTATCGGCCTCTCCGGTCAATCCATGAGAGAGATTTCCAGCCATCGAAAGATTTCCCGGCCTCAGCTCTATAGCATTTTCGGTCTACAGCCCTTCTGGAAATGTTCTAATGCGTCCCGATCGAGCAGATCAGATCCCGAGTTGAATTTTGCTCCGGGCTCTGACTCGAGTTCGAGATCGAACCGCGCCCAAAGGCCGGCCCGCCTGGCCTGCGCAGCCACATCCTCAGCCACAGGCAGTCGTGCACCCTGACCAGCCTTGACGCGACCGGCCGCGCCTGTTCGATGGATTTTGCCAGCACATAGACCAGCGCCGGCTCCGAGCCCGCTTCGATCAGCTCCACCGGGGGAAACTTGGCTTTCAGCATACGGCTGTGCGCCGGAGCAAAGAGCGACTCGGCAACCAGACCGCTCTCCACCCGAAGACCGCTCATCCGCTCGACCGCCAAAGCCAGAACCGGGTCCAGCCGGTCGGCAAATCCCAGATAAAGCAGCTTGCCCGCAGCCAGGCGAAGCGGCAGCGCGCCAAAGGCGTCCAGAAAAAGACGCGGAACCAGGCCGGTCAGCGCCTCGGGGTCGTGAAACTCCAAAGGCAGCACCGGGCAGCTCCACTGCAACCCCAGTGCGCGGGTCACCAACTGCTCGCTCACCCCCTGCTGGCTCACCAGCCACTGGCCCAGCCGGCCGGCTCCCGCCGCCCGCTGCGCCCCTAGCGCCTGGCGCAACTGTGTGGAGCTGATCCAGCCCTCTTTGTACATCACCAGACCCAGAGGAATGCGATGCCGGTGGTTCTCCTGCCCGAGCAACCCCCTGCCCTCCAGTTCGCGGCGCACCGCCAGGCCCACCCGCGCGGCCGTGCACTCCGCCGAACAGCTCCAGCCCCCCTCGAAGACCGGCGCCTGGCGGCTGCGCCAGAGATGCAGCCAGCCAGAACCGCATTCTGGATTGGCGCAGGTCTCAAACAGGCCGCCCCGCAGCCTGGCGCGCAAACCGGCCTGGCGCGCATCAACCCCTTCAAAGCCGCGAGGAGCGGCTGCCGGCTGCTCGTAGAAAACCGCCTCGAAGGGCACCGGCCCAGCCAATTCCCAGGCCGCTCCCCGCTCCCCGGCCCTTCCCCGGCGCAGAATCGATTCCCGGCTTAGAAGAGGCATCGGATGCTCTCCAGCCGCTTGCGGGGAGCGGCCACCTCGGTCACGCGCAAGCCAAAGTTGCCGTTGACCAGCACCACCTCGCCGCGTGCCACAATCTTGTCGCCCACAATCAGATCCACCGGATCGGCCACATTGCGATCCAGTTGCACCACGTCTCCAGGACCAAGGTCGAGAATCTCGCCCAGCGGCAACTCCTTGCAGCCAAAGCGCAAAGCGGCCTCCAGCTCGACATCGAGCAGCAGTTCAACCCCGGCGCTGAGAGCCGGCGGTGGCGCCTGCGCGGGTGAATAGTCGGAGGCCAGCGGAGCCGTGGAGGCTGGAGCGGCAACGGGCGGAGCGGCTGCCGGCGGAGCGAATCCCTGGGCCTCCGGGGAGACGGACGGCTGGGCCTCCTCGGGATGCACCGGCGGCTGGGCCGCCGGCTTGGGAGCGCGCACCTCGTCACGGACCAGTATCGTCCAGAGATTCTCACCGGATTTTAGCTGAAAGGCGCAGGAGACCTTGCTCTCTTCGGCAATCTCCTCGAAGGCCACGACGTGGCACTTCTTGCCCGTCTGCGCCAAAAGCTCCCCGGCCGCCGCATCGGCCACTTCTTTCAGAATCTCGCCCCAGCCGGCCTTCTGGTCCACCCCTTCGCCCACCAGGGGCGATTCCAGAATGGAGGGATCGAGGACCACGGCAAAGCGGCCCTCCACCTCTCCAGAAATGGTGGCGGCAAAGCCAAAGGCTCCCGCCGCCAGAGGCTTGGGCAGCGACTCGGCCAGTTCCGGCTCTCCGGCCAGGGCCTGGGAAAACAGGGCAGTCGCAACCGTAATCCAGCACTCAAGATAGCTTTTCATTGCTCAGCCTCGATAATCTGCCGTTCCATGCGGGCGGCGCGTTGCGCCCCCTGGCGAATAGCCTGCGCCCGGGAAATTGTCTGGCCGCCGACCCTCCACTCGGGCAGGGTATTGGCGGCCTGATCCAGGCGCAATACCGTCCCCACCTCCAGGTTTTCGATGGCGCTGGCCGGCAGGCGCACACTGGGCAGTTGCAGGCTGCCGCCAAAGCGGATGCGGCGCGCGTTGGCCTCCATCCGCGCACGGGTCTCGTCGCCATGGCGGCGGCGGCGGGCCCAGTCCGAGGTCAGCCGGCGCAATATCGTGTTGGCCACCACCGCCGGAAAGGCCAGATTGAGCAATCCCGAACTGTGCGGCATGCGAATCTCGAAGCTCAGGCAGAGCGTCTTCTCGGTCACCGACATAATGCGCGCCACCTGGGTCTGCATCTGGCGGCGCTCGAAGTTGAAGCTCAGCCCCACCGGCTGCCAGGCCGCGGTCAGCTCGCGGCAGATGATCTCCACCACCGAGGCCAGAATCGACTCCTCGATGTCGGTCAGCTCGCGCAAGGGGCCATCCCGGCCCTCGCCGCCCAGCAGCAGATCGATCACCGGAGGCGCCAGCGCCAGATCCAGTTGCAGCACCGAGAGCGCGCCCAGAGGCTCCATGCGCACCGAGGCCACGTAGCTGATCTCGGGAATGCGCAGCAGAAACTCATTGAAGGGAATCTGCTCGGCCGAGACCAGGTTGACCTGGAAGCGGGTTCTGAGCCAGGCGGCCAGGTTGTGCGTCAGGTTGCGCGCGAACAGATCATTGAGCATCGAGATGGCGCGCAACTGATCGGTCGAAATCTGTCCCGCCGAGGAAAAATTATAGGGCACGACCCGAGCCCGCATCTCGGTCTTTTGAGCCTCCGGCGTCGAGCTGCGCGCCGCCTGAAACAGCGCGTCAATCTCATCCTGCTTGAGCGTCTTCTCCGTTAGCATCTGCTACTCCCCCAAGCCATTTGCTGCTTCTGGCTCTTTCCGTCCCGGATTGCTTCAGCCCCTGTACCGGCCGCGTCCGCTCGTGCTTTGAATCCCATTCGCCCCTGAAGTTCATCTTCTGGCGTGATCAATGCCCTGAACCACGCCACCCGGTCGCCCTGCTGGCCCGAGCCTGCCGCGCCCCGAGCCTGCCGCGCGCGCCCTGGCTTCAGCGACGCGCCCTGGCTGCCGGCTTGCGCGCCAGCGGCCGGTCAAAGGCTCCGCGCGCCGCCAGGTCCTTGAGCGCCGAGCGCAGATGCACCACCGCCGAGGCGTGCACCTGCGAGACCCGCGACTCGACCACCCCCATCGCCAGGCCAATCTCGCGCATGGTCATCTCCTCGTAGTAGTAAAGGCTCATTACCAGCCGCTCCCGGTCGGGCAGATTCTGAATGGCCTCGGCCAGCCGCTCCTCGAGTTCGCCCCGCAGGCAGCGGAAGAGCGGGTCCTCCTCGGGCCGGCCCGGCACATAAGCCAGTTCCTCCTCGCCCGAGTCCTCGTTGCGCTCCATGTTCAGCGTGCCGATCTCCAGCCCCTTCAGATCGCCCAGCAACTGCTGGTACTCATCGAGGCTGAGCATCATCTCCACGGCCACCTCGCCCTCATTGGGCGCGTGGCCCAGCCGGGCCGTCAGCACCCGGATGGCCTCTTCGACCGCGCGGCCCTTGCGGCGCAGCTCGCGCGGACTCCAGTCCAGGGTGCGCAGGCTATCGAGAATGGCTCCCCGGATGCGAAACTGCGCATACGAGCGAAACTGGACTTTCTTGGCCGGGTCAAATTTCGTAAAGGCATCCATCAGCCCCACCACCCCGGCCGAGACCAGATCCTCGATGTCCACATGCTGCGGCAGCCGCTCGTGAATCCGCCGGGCCAGAAAGCGCACGATCGGCAGGTGCTCGAGCAACACCCGTTCCTGCTCGCCGGTCAGCACCGGCAACTGGGCGCCGCCGGGCGGATAACCGTCCCCACGGGCGCTCCGGCGCGGCCGCGCCTGACTCTCAACCGTATTCGCCGCTTCCATCCCCATCGCCGTCCCCTTCTTTAACTAATTTCCAGCCTTGCCCTATTCCCTATTTCCTGAGCCCTGATCCCTGTTACCTATCGCACCGTTCCCACTGGACGCAGACGAATCTCGGGAGGAATCTCCCCGGCCGAGACCACCGCCAGACGCGGCAAAACCGGCTCCAGCCAGCGCTTAACGTGATAACGGGCAGGACTAGGACATAAGAGCACGGGGAGTGCCGCGGCCGAGGAGGCGGGAATAAGCCGCTTCAAAGAATCGGCCAGCCGGCGGAGGACCGGCGTGGCCGGCGGCGCGGCGGCGGCCAGCATTCTCTGGCCTGCCTCGGGCGAAAGGGTGGTCAGAATCTCCTCTTCGAGCGCTCCATCGAGCAGCAGGATGGGCAACTGGCCCTCCCCATCGAGCAGCGGCTGGATGAGCCTCCGGCCCAGCGCCTGGCGCGCGGATTCGACCAGCGCGACGACGCTCTTGTTGACCGGCGCGGTCTCCAGCATGGCTTCGAGAATCGAGCCCAGGTCGCGAATCGAGACCCGCTCACGCAACAGTTGTTCGAGCACCCGGCCGACCTCGCCCAGGGTCAGCAGCTTGGGAACCAGCTCCTCCATCAACTTTGGATGGCTCTCATTAAGCGAATCCAACAGGCGCTTGGTCTCGGCCCGTCCCAGCAGCTCGTAGGCGTGCCGCCGGATCAGCTCTCCCAGGTGCGTGGTGATAACCGTGACCGCATCCACCACCGAGTAGCCGGAGGCAATGGCCTGATCCTCGAGCGCCGGCGCGATCCAGATGGCCGGCACTCCAAAGGCCGGCTCCCGCGCCTCCTTGCCGGCCAGCGGACGCCGGTTGGCCTCGCCCGAGACGGCCAGCAAATGCGTTCCCTCGGTCTGCCAGCGGCCAATCTCCATGCCGCGCAGGCTGAACAGGTACTCGCGCGGCTTGAGACGCAGATTGTCGCTGATGTGCACCGGGGGCACCAGAAAGCCCATCTCCGCGGAGAGGTGGCGGCGCAAGGAGCGCACCCGGCTCAGCAGTTGGCCGCCCTGTTTTTCGTCCACCAGGGGGATAAGCTGGAAGCCAATCTCCAGCGTCAGCTCCTCCAGGCGCAGCAGTTGGGCCAGATCGGAGCTGGCCGCCTCGCCGGGCTTCTTCTTCTCGCTTACCCCCGGCTCGGCCGGCACGGCTTGAGAAACACGAGCGGCCACGCGGCGCCCGGCAAAAAACAGTCCCGCCGAGACCGTGAGAAAGGCGATCTTGGGCAGCCCCGGAACCAGGCACATCGTCCCGGAGACCAGGCTGGCCAGGTAAAGCGTGGCCGGCTTGGCCAATAGCTGCTGGCGAATTTCGCCACCCAGCAACCCAGCCGAGTTGGCCCGCGTCAGGGTAATGCCGCAGGCAATCGAGACCAGCAGGGAGGGGATGATGGTGACCAGGCCGTCGCCCACCGTCAGCACCGTGTAGGTGCGCGCTGCCTCGCCTAGTTCAACGCCCTGCTGCAGGGTGCCAATTAAAAGGCCGGCGATGATGTTGATGCCAGTAATCAGAATGGTGGCCAGCGAATCCCGCTGATTGAAGCGCGCCGCGCCGTCCATGGCACCGTAGAACTCAGCCTCGCGGGCGATCGCCTGACGGCGCCGCCGGGCTTCGAGCTCATCGATCAGTCCGGCGTTCATGTCGGCGTCGATGGCCATCTGCTTGCCCGGCAGGGCGTCGAGAGTGAAACGGGCGGTCACCTCGGCGGTGCGCACCGCTCCATGAGAGACCACTAAGAATTGAATGGCGATCAGCGCCAGAAAGAGCACGAAGCCGACCACGTAGTTGCCGCCGACGACAAATTGTCCGAAGGCCTCGATGACCTTGCCGGCCGCCGCCGTGCCTTCCTGCCCGTGCAAGAGAATACGGCGGCTGGAGGCGATATTCAGAGCCAGACGGAAGAGCGTCAACAGCAGCAGCAGGGTGGGGAAGACACTCAACTCGACCGCGCGGCGAATCTGCACCGCGGAGAGGAAAACGATGATCGAGGCGGCCATCGACAGGGCCAGCAGAAAATCCAGCGCCGCGGCCGGCAGGGGCACCAGCATGACGAAGATCACGCTGATCGAGGCTAGGGGAAGCACGTACTCGCGCAGCCGGTGCAGCATCGACTGCGCGGGCAAAGAACCGGCAGCCAGGGCGGTGGTGCTCATTGCGGACCTCCTGCAAAGGGCGGTGGAGCGCCGGAGCCGGACCGCCAGGCGGCAGAGGCGGCGGGCGATGGGGCGGCCGCCTTGGCCGCCGCCTCGCGGGCGCGGCGCTCGCGCATCTCGGTCTCCACACGCTGGCGGTAGAGGTAGGCCAGAATGGCGGCCACGGCGGCGTAGAGATCGACGGGGATGGCTTGGCCGACCTCGACCGAGCGGTAGAGCGAGCGGGCCAAGGGCGGATTTTCGATGATCGGCACCCCCGCCCAGCGCGCTTCGGCCTTGATCTCCTCGGCCAGCAGGTTGCGCCCTTTGGCCAGCACCTTGGGAGCTTCCATGGTGGCAAAATCTAAGCCCAGAGCTACGGCGTAGTGGGTGGGATTGGTCAGCACCACGGCGGCCTTCGAGACGTCGGCCTTCACCTTGCGGCGGCGCATCTGGCGCTGCAGGCTGCGGATACGGCCGCGAATCTGCGGGTTGCCCTCGGTCTCCTTATGCTCGTCGCGCATGTCGTCGTGGCTCATCTTCAGCCGCTTCTCGCGGCTCTGCCACTCGACCAGGTAGTCGATCGCCGACCAGGCGAACAGCATCCACGCAGCGGCCACCAGCAGCCCGTAGACGTCGGAACCGAGCATCTCCAGCCGGGCCGTCGAAAACGGTGGCAACGTCAACTGGCGAGCAATGCGCTGCACTGCGAAGACCGCCAGTATGCTGGCGGGAATCAAGGACTTGGCCAGCCGCGAGGCGGCGCGCAGCGAGAACAGGCTCTGCATGTTCGAGATCGGATTGATGCGGTCCAGCTTGAAACCCACCGACTCGAAGTGAAAGTTGACGCCTCCGGTCTGCAGAACGCCCACCCCGAGAGCCGCTGCGGCCACCGCCGCCATCATCATGCCCGTGGGAGCCAGAAGGCTAAATGCCAGCCGGCGCAAGGCGTAGAGCGTGGGCTGAATCTGGGCAGGCTCCCAGCGAGCCGGAAGCCCGAGATCGAGAAAAGCGGCAAAGCTGTCTCGCCAGAGGACGAGAAAATGGCTGCCTAGGGCGCCCAGCACCATCACCCCGGCCAGGGTTCCAGCCGCGGCCGACAGCTCGCGGCTGTGCAGAATGTCGCCTTCCTTGCGCGCCTTGTCGCGCCGGTGCTGGCTGGCCTGTTCTGTGCGCTCTCCGGGCATCGGCTATCCTCCCAATCCCAGGGCCGCCCGATGGCCCGGCGCGGCAATCAGCCGCTCGGCCAGATCGAGCAGCCCCGCAAAACGCGCCTCGATGAAGCGCGGCCACAGGGCCAGCGAGCCGATCAGCAGGGCAAAGCCGGTCAGGGTCTTCAAGGGCACGCTCAAACTCATGACCGGCAACTGCGGGCTGAGCTTGCCCAGCAGGGAGATGGCTACCTCGACCAGCATGGTGGCGGCCAGCACCGGCGCGGCCAGTTCGACGGCGGCCAGGAAGATGCCGCTGGCGGCGCGCACGATCGCGAGGGCGGAGGTGGGCGCCAGCGCGAAGCTGCCCAACGGCGCCACGCGGAAGCTGCGCACTACCGAGGCCAATAGAATCCGGTCGAGCCCGGCGCCGAGCACCACCAGCGTGCCCATCAACTGAAAGAGGTCGCCCAACAGAGGCGTCTGGATCGACGAAGTCGGGTCCAGCAGATTGACCATCGAAAAACTGAACTGCAAACCCACCAATTGGCCGGCAAAGAGCATCATCTCGTTCAGCAGCGTCAGCGTGAGTCCGTAGACCAGCCCCACGGCCAGCTCACCCAAAAGAGCCGAAAAGCCGAGCGAGGCCTGGGAACCGGGCAGCGTGGCCACCAGCGGGGCCAGCAGGAAGGCCACCGCGCCCACGAAGACCGCCTTGGTGCGAATGGGCAGCGCCGTCGAGGAGAAGAATGGCGCAAAGGCCACCATCCCGCTCACCCGCACCAGGGCCAGCGTCATCGCGCTCAGGAAGCTCGTCCAATCCGGCAAATTCGTTCTCTCTTTCCGAGCGGAGCTGGCGGGGTTAGCCGCGCTTCGCGCGTGTTAGCGGTGCTAGGAGCCTCTCCGCGCTAACTCGATGACTTGCTAACTCCGCGAACTCCGCTAGCCCACATAACGGTGAAAATCGCTCAGCAGCCGCAGCGTATAAGCCGCCATCCGGCCCAAAAACCAGGGCATGCCGACCAGCAGGATCATGGCCACGGCGGCCAGCCGGGGCACGGATGTCAGCGATTGCTCCTGCAGGCTGGTCAGGGTTTGGAAGAGACTCAGCACGAAGCTCAGCAGGATGGTGGCAATCAGCACCGGCGCGGCCAGAATCATGGCCTCCTTCATCAGTTGGCGCAGCAGCTCGGAAACCATGTCGGGCGTCATCGGCAATCCTTTCAGTCAACAGTGCAACCGCCGTCAATCAACACGGCAACCGCGGGTCAATCCATACGGCAATCAGGAGTCAGCCGGCACGGCGGCCACGGCAGTCCACACGGCAACTACGGGTCAAAAGCTCTTCAACAGCGAGCTGGCCAGCAGGTTCCAGCCGTCCACCATCACAAACAGCAGAATCTTCAGCGGCGTCGAAACCACCACCGGAGGCAGTTGGAACATACCGATCGAGGTGGTGATCGAGGCGGTGACGATGTCGATCAGCAGAAACGGCAGAAACAGGACCGCGCCGATGGCGAAGCCGGCCTTCAGCTCCGAGAGCATATAGGCCGGCACCACCACCCTCATGGGCAGATCGTCCGGTTTGTTGGGGCGCGGAATCTGCCCGGCGGCGGTAAACAGGGCTAAATCCTTTTCGCGCGCATAGCGCAGCATGAAATGCTTGATCGGCTGCGCGCCCAGGTCGATGGCCTGCAAGCCGGTGATCTGCCCCTGGCGATAGGGCTCGACCGCCTGCTGGTCGACTTGGTTCAGGACCGGGGTCATCAGAAACCAGGTCATCATCAAGGCCAGCCCCATCAGTGTGGGATTCGAGGGCGCGGTCTGCGTGCCCAGCGCCTGACGCAGAAAGTGGAAGACCACCAGCAGCCGCACCATCGGCGTCACGGCCATCAGAATGGCCGGCAGCAGGGTAATCAGCGTCAGGACGAGAAGAATCGTCCACGGCGTCGAGTCCGAGGGGTGCAGGCGGGCATTGAGGTCGGGCAAGAGCGGCACGGAGGACGGCGCCGCCAGGATAAGAGTGGCCCAGGAAGCTACCATGAGACCCTCACGGCAGCTCGCGCCGGGCCACGCTGACGGGTGAAACCATTCACAGCGGCTGGCTGCGGCCCCTCATCGAGCGCATAGAAGGCTGGCGCGCCCTCCGGAGAAGTGGCCACCAGGAAGCGCCGCCCCTCGGCCTCGACCAGCGCGAGCGACTGGCGCGGAGCCAGCGTAATGCGCTCCAGAAGCTCCAGCTTCGGCTGCGGCCGGCTGCCGGCCCGCCACCGGCCCAGCAGCCAGCCGGCCACTCCGCCAGCCGGTGCCGTCTTCGCGCTCTGATTCCATTTCATCTTCGGTTCTCTCTCACGCCGCTGCTCTGACGGCTTAAAAAAATCCAATCCTGGAAAATTCGCCAACCCCGAAAAATTCAATCTCGCTCCCTGGAAACTCAGCTTTGCTCCTTGAAAACTCAACCCAACCCCTGAAAACCCAACTCCGCTCGGGCGAAATTCCCCTCTTAGCCCTCAGGCCAGCCGGGTCACGCGCACCGCCAACTCCGAATCGACCACCTCGAACTCACTCCAGGCCAACTGCACATCGCCCGCGGCCAGCGGCAAATCCTCGCCGTGCGCCCACTGCGTTTCGATCACCTGGCCCGGCTCGAGCGCCAGCAGGTGGCGCACCCGGAAATCCCGCACCGGCACGGCCACATCCAGCTCCACCGGCAAGCGCGTGATCACCGCGCTGAGCTCTGCCGCCACCCCCTTGACGGGAGGGTGAGGCGATGGAATCAGCGCCTGCTCGGCCGCGAGTTCGGGCGTGTCGGGCGGATTGGGCGGGGGAGGCGGCGCGCTGGCCGTGGTCGGCACTGCTTGGACGGTAGCCATTTGCTGAGAAAAGAAGCAGAAATGTGACCAGAAGCGGGACAGTTAGATTGGAAAATGCTAAGAAAGCCTGGGATACCGTTAACCCTGCCTCCTGGCACAATCCGCCCATTCCATCGCTGCTACACTAGAAAAAGAAATTCATGCGGCTTGAGAGGCTCTGCGCGAGCCGGGAAGCCGCTCTGGAGCGAGGTCGAAGTTCATGCCGGAAATGAATGAAAACAAGATTATTACCGCCACCAGCCTGCGCCTGAAGGTGGGCTTGGCCGAGATGCTCAAAGGCGGCGTCATCATGGACGTGATGAACGTCGAGCAGGCGCGGATCGCCGAAGAGGCTGGCGCCACCTCGGTGATGGCTCTCGAACGCGTGCCGGCCATGATCCGCGCCGAGGGCGGCGTGGCCCGCATGGCCAAGCCCAGCCTCATTAAAGAGATCATCAAGGCGGTTTCGATTCCCGTCATGGCCAAGGCGCGCATCGGCCACTTCGCCGAGGCGCAGATTTTGCAGGAGCTGGGCGTCGACTTCATCGACGAGAGCGAGGTTCTGACCCCCGCCGACGAGGCCCATCACATCGACAAGCACGCCTTCACCACGCCCTTTGTCTGCGGCGCGCGCAACCTGGGCGAGGCCCTCCGGCGCATTGCCGAGGGCGCGGCCATGATCCGCACCAAAGGCGAGGCGGGCACTGGCGACGTGGTCCACGCCGTGCAGCACATGCGCCAGATCACCCGCGAGATGCGCGCCCTGACCGTCCTCTCTGAGCAGGAACTCTACGCCGCCGCCAAGGACCACCAGGCGCCGTATGAGCTGATCCGGCTGGTTGCGCAAACCGGCAAGCTGCCGGTGCCGAACTTTTCCGCCGGCGGCATCGCCACCCCCGCCGACGCCGCTCTGATGATGCAGCTGGGTGCCGAGGCCATCTTTGTCGGCTCTGGAATCTTCATGAAGGAACGCGCCACGCCGCTGGACGTCGAAAACGACCCCAAGGAGCGCGCCGAGGCCGTCAGCCGGGCTAAAGCGATTGTGATCGCCACCACCCACTTCAACGACCCCAAGATTCTGGCCGAGGTGGCCGAGCAGGTCACCGGCACCATGAAGGGCTTGGCCGCCGCCGCCATTGAAGAGAAGGACCTGCTCCAAACCCGCGGCTGGTAGCCACCTGCGGTGGGGCCAACCGCTCGCTATTCGCTCGCACAGGCTTCCTGGCTTCCCATCCTTTGCGCTAGAAATAAGCGCAGGGAGGGATGCCCGGTGTGCTGGTAAGTTGGCAGCTTCATAGGAGAACCCGGGTTGACCGAAGAACGCACTCTGCCGCTGATCGGCGTCTTGGCCATTCAGGGCGACTACGCCGCTCATGCCGAGGCTTTGGCCGAGGCTGGCGCGACTCCCGTCGAAGTCCGCCGGCCGGATCAGCTTGCCGGTCTGGATGGACTGATTTTGCCCGGTGGCGAATCAACCACCATCCTCCGATTTCTTGGGAAACGCAAATTCTTTGAACTTTTGCAGGAGTTTGGTCGAACCAAGCCCGTCTTCGGCACCTGCGCCGGCGCGATCCTGCTGGCGCGAGAGGTTTTGAATCCGCCCCAACGCTCACTGGGTCTGCTTGATGCGGTTGTCGAGCGCAACGCCTACGGCCGCCAGATCGACTCGGCCATCGTGACCGCCGAGACCGCGCTGGCCGGAGGGCCATTGGAGATGGTCTTCATCCGCGCTCCCCGCATCGTCCAAACCAGCCCGGCTGTCCAGGTGCTGGCCCGGCGCGATGGCTCTCCGGCGCTGGTCAGGGAGGGCCGCGTTCTGGCCGCCACCTTCCATCCCGAGCTCTCCCGCGACCGGCGCGTTCACCGGCTTTTCGTCGAGATCGTCGCCGCGGACAGAGAAGCTGTTCGATAAACGCCCCAAAAATCCTTTGACAACTTTGGTTTCAGTGAGCAAACGGGTTAAAGGCCGCCGCCTTCGGCTCCGATAGTTCTTGGATAGGTTCCGCGAGCCTTGCTGGAAATAGCCCCTTTGGCGGAGAAAATAAAGCGGTTCTCCAGTTGCTGTAGAGGGAAACTACCCCGCTCAAGTGGCTTTTTCTTAAGAAAAAGCCACTTTCTACGCCACCCATAACGCTACGTGAACGAGAGACCGCTCCAAGCCCTCAAATTCTGGATGCAACCAATCCGAAGTGAGAGTAATCTCATCTTCACGGAGGCTCCCATGACTGCCACCTTTACGCGACGGCCGGCGAAAAAGAAACGGCGAGAGCCGACAATCGGCGGTCGGCCTCCAGTGGCCCGGCGGCCGACCGGCGGCGGGGGCGGAGGCGGCGACGACGAGTGGAAAAATGAGGGCAAAGGGCCGGGGGAGCTGCTGCGGCGCGTGCGCGTCTTCGTCTTCGCTTCCTTGGCGGCCGACATGGTTCTCTTCGCCGTGGTGGTTGCGATCTTTTTTGCGCGCCAGGCGGGCCTGCGGATGGACCCGCGCAGCCACGAACTGACCGGCGACTGGCACGCAGTGCTGCTGCCGCCCATCCTCTACCTGAACACCGCCGTGCTGCTAGTGAGCTGCCTGACCATGGAGCTTGCACGGCGCAACATCTTCCGCGAAATCGACGTACTGGAGGAATGGCTCGGGCTAGGCCGGCCGGCGCTGAAGCGCGCCCTTCCTTGGCTGGGGGCCACGCTCGCGCTGGGCGCGCTGTTTCTCGCCGGGCAGTGGACGGCCTGGAGGCAGTTGATGGCGCGGGGCTTTGTCTTCGACCGGTTTGCCACTCCGGCCAGCTACTTCTTCTATCTCATCACTGGCATGCACGCCGTCCACCTGCTGCTCGGGGTGGCGGCTCTGATTCTCTGCCTCAGCGCGCTGGGCTGGCTCCGGCGCGTCGAGTTCCGCCAGATCGCCGTGGACGCGACCGCCTGGTACTGGCATGCGATGGGCCTGGCTTGGCTGGTGTTGCTGGCCGTGCTGGCCCTGGGACAATAGAGCAAAATCAGGGACGTCGCACCCGAAGCCTAAGAGCGAAACCGGCGCGGCCATCAGGAAGCGGCGGCACGGCACAGAACTCGTTGGGGCGCAGTTTGACTGATTTTGCTTCGAATTCTCGCCCAAAAACCCTCGCCACACTCACCTAAATCTGTGCCACATTCACCCAAGTCCGCTCCGCCCTCACTTGTGCTTGCGCAGCGCCAATTCGACCACGCGCAGCATCTCCGCCTCGGGAGCCGGCTTGCCGGTCCAGATTTCAAACTGGCGCGCGCCCTGCTGGACGAACATTTCCAGGCCTGTCACCGTCGCAATGCCGCGCTCTTTGGCCAGCTTGAGGAGCGGCGTCTCCAGCGGGTTATAAACCAGGTCGAAGACCAGCCCGGCGTTCAACTCGTTCTCCTTGATGGGCAGCAGCTGTTTTGAGCCGGCCATGCCGCAGGGGGTCGAGTTGATGAGCACATCGAAGTGGCCCTGGGCGAACTGCTCGCGGGTGAGCGCCTGGGCCTTGGACTCGGCGGCGAGTTTCACGGCGTTCTCGTGGGTGCGGTTGACGATGAAGACCTCCGCGCCCTGCTCGACCAGGCCGAAGACCGCGGCCCGCGCCGCGCCCCCCGCGCCCAGAACGGCAATGCGTGCGCCCTTCAGCTTGAGGCGCTTTTCGAGCGGGCGAACGATCCCGGCCACGTCGGTGTTGAAGCCGTAAAGCTTGCCATCGGCACCGGTTCGCAGCGTGTTGCAGGCGCCAATGCGGCTGGTGAGCGGATCGGATTTGGCCAGGTGAGGTAGAATTTCCTGCTTCAGGGGCATGGTCACAGCCACGCCGGCCAGCGGCAGCTCGCGCACCAGGGTCAGCAGATCGTCGAGCGCGCTGGTCTTGAGCGGAATCAGAACCGCATTCACGCTCTCGCGGCGGAAAGCGGTGTTCTGCATCAGCGGAGAAAGCGAGTGGGCGATAGGGTTGCCGGCCACGCCGAAGATGCGCGTCGCCTGGTCGAGCTGCTCGATGCGGTAGAGGTCGCGCAGGGTGCGCGCGGTCAGCTGGCCTGGAGCGGTTTGAATTCCATTTCCCGCCTGGAGGCCAGCCTCCGTTTTGGCTTTAGAGCCTGCATTGACTCCAGAGCCGGGTTTGGTTCCAGAGGTTCCAGCGCCATTGGCGAACGAGGCGAAGGTGAAGGCCGCTCCGGCCCGCAGACCCAGAACGCGGCTCACCAGCCCCTCCTCGCCCATGGCGATGCCCACCACCTCGGCCGAGCGCGACCGGTTCGCGATCAGCCGCAGAACGGTGAGGTTGTCGGCCAGCGTGCAGGCCGTCGAGACCACCTTGATGAAGTCGGGCCGGAAGGCTTCGATGCGCCTGGCCGCCTGCTCCAGATCCCCGGTGCGCGCGAAGTCGTGAAAACTCAGCAACAGGGCTGCGCCCTCGGCCCGCAATGCCGCGCGCAGTTTCTCCCATTGCCGCGGCGCGGCCTCTTCGGCCGACTCGACCTCCAGATCGACGATCTGGCAGCCCGCCTGGGCGGCCTTCATCAGCGTCTCCAACTCCGCTGCCAATGCTCCCTCGAAGTTCCCACCAAAGGGCTTGCGCCGGCAGGTGGCGATCACCATGGCATCGCGATGGCGGACGAGGAATTCCCCGACTTTGGGCAGCGCCTCGGCCGGATGAGGCAGCGAATCCAGCCGCAGCTCGAGGAACTTCGAGTCGGCCAGCGCAGCTTCCGCCCGCGCGAGCAACTCCTCCACGGAGCCGGCTTGAATGGCCACACACAATTTGCCTACGCGCAGCCGAGGAATGACCGGCGCGGGCGCGGAACGAGGCGAGTTGAGACCGGAATCGGGCATAGGCTCCAATTGACGCATCTTATAGGGCTTTCGTTCAGGATGCAACCATTGAAAACTTCAGGCGCGCAGCAGGCGCATCTGATTGTCAGCGGCGGATCAAGAGTAACCGCTGCACAGGACTGCGGAAAGCCGGAGCCGCTTCCCCCTTCAGGCGATCAGGCCCTGAAATCCGAGCGTGCGCCCTTTCGCTGCAGCCGTTCTTTTTTATACAGCCCACCCGTTACCTTGGGAGTACTATCATTGTCAGAAGCAGTGCGCCGTTTCGAGCGCCGCCGCGTCGCCAGTTGATGCGCTGAAGCCCGCCGCCGAAACCGAGTGTGGGACTCCCCCGCCCGACCGCCGCTTTCTTTGCAGAGAGGTGGCCGATGAACGCTCTGTTGATCTACCCGGAATTCCCCGATACATTCTGGAGCTTCAAATACGCGCTCAATTTTTTAGGCAAACGGGCCGCGCAGCCTCCGCTGGGGCTGATGACGGTGGCCGCGCTGTTGCCGAACTCCTGGAAAAAGCGACTGGTGGACGTGAATGTCGAGCGGCTTCGTGACCGCGACCTGGACTGGGCCGACGTGGTGATGCTGAGCGGAATGCACATTCAGCGCAATTCGCTGGTGGCCATCGTTGAACGGTGCCGCGAGCGCGGATTGCCGACGGTGGTGGGCGGGCCGATCGCCAGCAGCCTCCCGGCGGCCGAGCTGAAGGCCGATCACGTGGTCATCGGCGAGGCCGAGAACCTGATTGCCGGGCTGGCGCGGGATTTGGAGCAGGGAACGGCCGAGCCGGTTTACCAGGCCGCTGAAAGGCCGGAGATGAGCTCGAGTCCGCTGCCCGACCTGAGCCTCATCAAAATGCACCGCTACTCGACCATGACCGTGCAATACTCGCGCGGCTGCCCCTTCAACTGCGAGTTCTGCGACATCATCGAAATCTACGGCCGGCGGCCGCGCACCAAGGCCGTGGCCCAGGTGCTGGCCGAGCTGGACCAGTTGCGCGCGGCCGGCTGGCGGGAGGCGGTCTTCATTGTTGACGATAACTTCATCGGCAACAAGGCGCGGGCCAGGGAGTTGTGCGTGGCGCTGGCCGAGTGGCGCAGGCAGCACAGGACCAACTTCGACTTCAATACCGAGGCCTCACTCAACCTGGCCGACGATCCGGAGTTGATGCAACTAATGAAGGAGGCCGGCTTCGTCTCGGTCTTTCTGGGCATCGAAACTCCGGATGAATCGGGCCTGATCGCCAGCAACAAGCTGCAGAACACGCGGCGCAGCCTGCTGGAGAGCGTGGCCACTATCCAGAGCTACGGAATGCAGGTGATGGGCGGCTTTATTCTGGGCTTCGACACCGACAGCGACGATATCTTCGACCGCATGGTCGAATTTATCCAGAAGAGCGGCATTCCCATTGCCATGGTCGGGCTCTTGCAGGCCATGCCCGGAACCCAGTTGTTCCGCCGCTTGTGGAAGGAAGGCCGGATTCTGGATGCGGGCCACGGCGACAATACCTGCGACCGGCTGAACTTTCTTCCCAGCATGGACGCGGCCAAACTGCTGGAGGGCTACCGCTCGGTTTTGCAGAGGATCTACTCCTGCGAGGCCTACTATGAGCGCGTCAAGCTCTACCTGAGCCGTACCCAGCCGCGGCCCGGCGTACGAGGATCTGGCGAGCGAAGAACCCGGCAGCGGTGGCTGACCAAGGGCAATGCGCGCGCCTTTGTCACCTCGATCATCCGCCAGGGAGTCTTCGGCCGGCAGCGCTGGAGTTACTGGAAGTTTCTGCTCACCGTGGCCACCCGCTACCGCCATTGCATCGGAGCGGCCATGACGCTGGCGGTGATGGGCTACCACTTCCAGGTGATGACCGGAAGGTTGTCCGGCGGAGCGGATTCATCCGTGGCGCCCTCCGCGACGGAAAAACCCCTGCCGGCCGAAACCGGCGGCGAGGCGCAATAAGGTCTCTGACCGCTTGTTGATGTACCCATGTGGGTGCCCCATTCTTGCGGCTGTCATTCTGAGCGAAGCGCAGCGAAGTCGAAAGCCTGCCCTGAGCGTAGTCGAAGGGAACCCGCATTTTAACACTGTTCCCGCAATGGTGGGAAGGCACAAATTTACGCGGTCAGACGCCTGGCATTGCAAGCAGAGGACGCATTGCAGGCAGAGGCAAATAAAGAGCGGCAGACCGCATGGCCTGCCGCTCTTTCCATTTCCGGCGTGAAGAAAAGGGTTCAGATCCAGTGCGGAGGGAAGGGGCGTAATCTATTTGCCGGACTTGACTGGGGCGGAGACGGGCGCGGATTTGGAGTTCTCCAGCACCGAGTGCGAACCACCCGTGGAGCGCACGTAGAGCACGGTCAGACTGACGGAGGTCACCATGAAGATGACCGCCGACCAGGTGGTGAGCCGGGTGAGCACGTTGGCCGCGGCGCGGGGACCGAAGGCAGTCTGCGAGCCCTGGCCGCCGAAGGCGCCTGCCAGATCGGCCGAGCGGCCCTGCTGCAGGAGAACCACCCCAATGAGAAATAGGCTCACGATCACGTGCACGACGATGATGAAGTAGAAGAGAAAATTCATCTTGAAAGCTGCTTTCCAAGTCAGTCCGGCTAATTCGGACGAGAGAGATTCTGGTGCGGAGGAGGGGGATAGAATTTCATTTCACCTAAACCGCTCTGCAAAAACGACTTACGTGAAAAATCATTTCACCTTCGTTAGGTTTTTGCAAAAAGCCAGTTTTAAACCGACGGCACATAGAAGCGGTTAAAGTACTCCACCAGACCGACTCTAGTGTACCCGAAGACTACGGGAGAATCCAAATGGCTAACAAAGCAGCGGTACTCGTTCTGAATGCAAACCTCCAGGGCATCACCGGTTGCGCACGCAATCGTAGGTCAGTGGGATTGGCCTTCCCATCTCGACAACTTCAAAGTCGGTCACCTTCAGGTCGTACAGATCGTGGGAGTTAAAGCCCATGTCTGCGTACTTTGCCACAGTGTCCTGGTCGCTCTGCGCGCTGAGGGCGATATTACCGCCGTCCGACAGGAACATACCGTACTTTTGCATGGCTCGCGCCACGACCTGCGCCGCGGGCTTCAGCCGCGACAGGTCGTAGGAGGCCTTCAGGCGAAAGCGGACGCCCATCGGCGGAGCGTTAACCGGCCCGCGCGGCGCCCCGGCATGAGTGGCGGGATGCACGAAGACGTGCGCGCGAATCCGCGGATTGGGAAGGATGAAGCGGATGGCGTGGTCGATGTGCCCGGCGGCAAGCTCGTCGGCACTGAAGAGCAATGGAGCAACCGGGAAGCCGGCGGCGTCGGTGCTGGTGCACTGATCTCCTCGCCCTGACGGCGGATACACGCGATTGAGATCCCAAACCGCAATCAGGCCCGCGCTGAGATCATGGCCCTCGTAGGTGGCCTGATAGGCCTCGTAGAGTTTATGGTGGGCGCGGTCGACGACCAGAAGATGGCAGTCGTTCTCGCTGACATCGCATTGATAGCGCGCTTCCCCCTCGATGCCGCCTCCGGCGGGAAGCGGGAAGGAGGAAACGTTGTCGGAATCGGGAGAGACCCATCCCTCGCTTTTGTGTACCGGAACAAACGGAGTGGAGGCGTTGGCCTGAAGGACCCTCAGGCTGAAGTCGATCTGCATCCGGTTATTGTGTCCCCATCCGCCCGCATTCGCCAGCCAGGTGATGATAGTGGAGGAGTGAGGATCGAGGGGCGCGTGACTCACATCCTGTATCCAGATGGAGCCAGGGGGAAAGTAGGGTGCGGGCGCGACGGCGTGCTCCAGTCTCGCCGCCTTCACCTTGACGATGTGATCGTGGAGACCGTAGCCAACCACGATGGCTCCGATTCCCAAAATGGAAATAAACAGCACCTTCAAGTGGCTCATAACGGTTGAATGCTCCTCTCACGGACGTGCATCATTCAGGAGAATTCTACACCCGGTCATTTTTCGCTGAAGGCGCAAAGGGTTTCGGCGGCGGGGAATTCTTCGTATCGGCAGTGATGGCGCTGGCTGGCGGCTTATTTAAAGTCCAGATCTTCCACAGCGGGCCGCGCGTAAAGAGAAATTTGTAAAGCCCGGCGACGGCCGCCGCCTCGAGCACCAGCAGCGCGCTGGCCGCGGACGCGACCCGATGGAGCAAGGGAATTCTGTAGCGCAGGGCGGCAACGGCAAGGCTCCAGCCGAAAATCTGCAGAATGGCGAAGGCCGCATAAAAATACGAACCGCGCGCCAGCGCCAGGCTGGAGGCCAGCAGCAGGACCAGCAGATAAGGCGCCACCAGGCGCATGAGCTTGTGCGAGACCAGTTGAAAAAAGACGGGATTCCGCACGCTCAGCGTCCAGGGAGCCAGTTGGAAGAGCTGGAAGTTTCCTGCCAGGGTGCGCACCTTGCGGTGAAACTCCTCTTCGATTCTGGTCGGCCAGGTGTCGTAAACGCAGGCCCGCGGATCGAGAACCGACCGGTAGCCCTGGCGGATGATCGCCAACGGCTGGAACATATCGTCCAGAATCAGTCCAGGCGGCTGCGGCACTGCGCATGAGTGGCGAATTGCGTAGAAGCCACCATAAACGCCCACCGGGGAGCTGAAGATCGACTCCTGGGTCCGGATCCATTTTTCATAGCGCCAATAGACTCCGCCGACTGCCGCGGAGGCGGCGTCGTGGCCTCCCTGGCGCAGAATCAGCTCGCCAGTCACGCAGCCAACCTTGGGATCGGCAAAATTGCAAACCAGTTGCCGGACGGCGCCCGGCGCAATCTCCGGCCGGATGTCCACAAAGAGGATCACCTCGGCCGTGGCGCGACTCATGCCGGCATTGACAGCCACCGCCTTGCCGCCGTGCTCTTCCAGGATGATCGTGGTCAGGCGCGGATGACGCTGCCGGGCGAGCAATTCCGCCGTGCCGTCGGTCGAGCCGTCCGATACGATGATGATCTCTTTTGTGTTGGGGTAGTCGAGAGCCAGCAGGTGCGCTATCTGGCGCTCGAGCTGCGCCACACCGTTATGCACCGCCAGCACTATACTCACGCCGGGAGTGATGGGAGCCGCGGCCCAACGCCGTGGCCGCAGCCGCGCCAGCAGCCACACCACCGCCGGGTATCCGGCGTAGGTGTAGAGCAGGCCGGCCAGCGACAGCCAGAAGATGAGCCTCACTGCGCGCCTCTCTGCCGGATGATGGTTTTGATGGTCTCAAACATGATCAGCAGGTCAAGGCCAACGGACTGGTGCTTGACGTAGTAAAGGTCATATTCGAGCTTCCGCTTGGTCTCCTCCAGGCTGGCGCCGTACTGATAGCGCACCTGCGCCCAGCCGGTGAGTCCAGGGCGGATCATGTGCCGCAGATCGTAGAAGGGGATCTCCTTGCTGAGCCACTGGACAAACTCGGGGCGCTCCGGACGCGGGCCAACAAAGGCCATGTCCCCGCGCAGCACATTCCAGAGCTGGGGAATCTCATCCAGCCGGGTCTTGCGCATGAATCCGCCAATCGCCGTGACACGCGGATCATCCTTGGCCGCCCACACCGCGCCATTGGCTTCGGCGTCCTGGCGCATGGTGCGGAATTTGTAGGCGGTGAACGGGTGCCCACGCTGTCCGACACGCGTCTGGCTGAAAAAGATAGGCCCTGGCGAGGAGAGGCGCACCGCGAGAATAATCAGCGGAATAAAGGGCAGGCAGATCACCAGCGCCAGGAAGGAGACGGCCAGGGAGAGCAGGCGGCGAAGAAGCTGCTGCATGGCGCTCATGCGGAAGCCCTCGGTGTAGATAAGGGTGCTGGGATTGAGCCCGTCCAGCGGTAGTTTGCCCGAGAGCCGCTCCAGCAGCGTGCTGGAATCTTCAATCACCACGCCGCAGAGGCGAAGATCCAGCAGTTCCCTCACCGGCATCGACTGGCGGCGGTCCTCCATGGCGATGATGACGCGATCCACGCCCGGCTTCAGGCCGCTAAAGGAGTGCAACTCGGCGGCGAAGTGATCGTGCTGTCCATTGGCATCGCTTTCGCCTTTCCAGCCAATGACTTCCATGCCCGCGTCGCGGCTGGAGCGCAGCGTTTCGACTACCGCCCTCGCCTGCTGCCCGCAACCCAGGACATAAACCCGCTCGCGAAAAATAGGAAGGCTGATGACCCATTCATAAGCCCCGCGCCAAAGAACCAGGGCAACGGTAAGAAAGGAGACGCCGACGACCAGAACATAAGGAGCGATGTCCATCTCCGGGAATATAGAAATGATTCCCGCGAGGACAAATGACAGAACGCTAAGAACCAGCAGCAGGCGAAAGTAGATCTCCCAGCTTTCGGCGATGCGCCGCGGTCCATACAGATCGAAGTAATAGGTGAGCAGCAGGGTGAAAACGGTAATGGCCGCAATCTTCAGCAAGCCATTCTCGTAGATCAGAACGATGTACCCGTCCGGCCCCGCGATGCAGCTGGTGGCCACGAGAAATGAGCCGGCCACCAGCAGCACTTCGCAAAACAGAAGCAGCAGTGTCCTGATTGGATAGTAAACGTTGAAAAGCCTGATCATTCTTGCCGCCGGTTATCCCTTCGTTCCTGCGACTCGCCGCTTTTCTGCTTGCCATAGTAATGGTAATAGTAGGACCGGTTGCGCGGAGCGTTTTTGACCGCATTCAGCACAAAGCCCAGGATGCGCGAGTTGCTGAAGGCCGCCTGCGCGCGCTGTGCAACATCAAAAGGCGTGCTGGCGCCGCGGGCGACCAGGAGAATGGCATCGGCGGCGCGGGCCAGATCGACGGCATCGGCAAAGACCAGCACCGGCGGGGTGTCGATCAGTATCCAGTCGAAGTGTGGCGAAAGCGTCGCAATCAGCTCTTCGATGCGGTGATTGGCAGCCAGTTCCGAGGCGTTATCGCCGCCCTCTCCAGCAGGGATGAAAGTGAGATTGGAAATAGTGTCCGCCGGATCCGCTCCCACCACACTGGAGTTCCGGTTGCGCTGCATGATCTGACCCACCTCCGCCTCCCCGGCCAGATACTCCGCCAGCCCCGGCGTATTGGGAGCGCCCAGGATGGCGTGGATCGAGGGGCCGCGCAGGTCGGCGTCGATGAGCAGAATGTTGTTATCGCTGTTGCGCGCCAGGCTCATGGCCAGATTGGCCGCCACAAAGGTCTTGCCCTCGGCCGGCATGCCGCTGCTGATCAGGATGGTCTTCAATGGCGCCTGATTGCAGAACTCGTAGATTTGCGAGCGCAGGCTGCGAAACTGCTCGATGCTTTCGCCGCGATCGCCCAGCGTCGGCAGGAAGGCCATGAAGGGATTCCACGGCTGCTGCGCGATCTCCTCGATATTGACCTCGGCTTTGACCGGAGGCAGTTCCTCGTCGCCGGGAAGAATGAACGGCTCCTCGGCCACTTCTGTCACATCTGTTTGCTGGCCAGCCTTCCGCTCCAGGCTCGCCCTTCGCAGTGCGTCGTATATGCGGCTCATATCTCACGCTCCTTCGCTAAGTTCGCGCTGTTCGCCGCGGGCTCGATGGAATCATACGGCGTGGTTTGCAGTGCACGCTTCATCAACGCTTGCATGGCCGGGGAAGAGATCGTGAAGGGATGCTGGACAAGATCGAGATCCAGCCCTGCCGATTCAACCACGTGTGCCGGAATAGGCTTGATTTGTTCAGCATAAGCGTAAATCAAGGCATGCTCGCAGATCAGGTTGATAATGCGCGGAATTCCCCCCGAATACTGAAAAACCAGCTCCGCTGCCTCGGGCAGCAGCACCGTCTCGCTGGCGCCGGCGATGCGTAACCGCTCGGCAATGTAGGCCTGCGTCTCTTCCAAGTCCAGCGGCTGCGTCCGCGACCACAGCGCCACGCGCTGGCGAAGCTGGCGAAGGCTCGGATGGTGCAGCTTCTCTTCAAGCTCCGGCTGGCCGGCAAGGATAATCTGCACCAGTTTCTCCGATGAGGTCTCCAGATTCGTCAGCAGGCGAATCTCTTCCAGCAACTCCCAGGAGAGATTCTGCGCCTCATCGATCACAATGGCGCACAACTGATGGGCGCGGTAACGCTCCACCAGCCAGCGATTGAGCTGCAGCAACATGCCCGACTTGGTCCGCGTCTCGGGCGGAATGCCGAAATCGGTCAGCACAAATTCAAAAAAGTCCAGCACCTCGAGGCGCGGATTGAAGACGAAGGCGGTCGCGATGCGATCGTGGGTGAAGGTGTCCAGGACGGCCTTGAGCAGGGTCGTCTTGCCCGTTCCCACCTCTCCGGTCAGCACCACAAAGCCCTTGCGCGACGCAATGCCATATTGCAGGCAGGCGAGCGTTTCCCTGATCCGCGGCCTCAGAAAGAGAAACTGCGGGTCCGGACTGGCTCTGAAAGGAAGGGCGCGAAGGCCGAAGAAGGATTTGTACATGGCTATCCGCCCGCGCCTTCCATGGATTTTGCCGGGCGGGAAAAGAGCCTTCTCCGCTCACTGGCGGCGCGGGGCGGGGCCAGAATATTGACGTAGGAGACCACCGCCAGCGTCGGCAGTTTGGTAAAGGCCCAAATGTCGCTCTCGTTGCGCACCGAGGTGTCGCGATACTCGAGCAGCCCGGCCAAAAGCAGGCCCAGGAAGAGCCCGGCCGCCAGGCCGCCGCCGGCAAAAATCCCGTGCTTTGGGAAGGTAGGCGAGTCGGGCAGGTTGGGCGCGTCCATCACGCGGAACTGTTCGCCCTGCTGGCGCTGTTCAAGAGCCGTCGCCATCGACGATTCATTCATCTTGGTCAGCAGCGTGTTGTAGAACTGCAAAGCCGTCTCGTGGTCGCGCGTGATTTTCTTGTACTCTTCCTCGACCCTGGGGCTGGCGTCGATTCGCGCCTCGTAGTTGCGCACCTGCTGCTCGATGTGGCCCTGCTCCTGCCTGGCGGTGACTATTGCTTCCCGCTCGGCGCGAAGCTGCGCCCTCAACTGCTGGAGTTGCGGCGATTCCGTGCGCGCAGTGGAAGGCTTTCCCTTCGCCGGTTCGGCCGCGTTGCGTGCGACCTCGGCGCGCAGGCTGGCAACCCTGCGCTTGATCGACACCACATCTGGGTAATCGGGCGTATAGAGAGACTCCAAATCCTTTTCCTGCGCGACGGCGGCCTTCAGTTGAGAGCTGAGGCTGTCCGGTGCGGCTCCCGCCTCCGTGGCGGGGCTAGCGCCGGCGCTGGTCTGCTCCTGTTCCTGCTGAGCGACCATGGCCTGGAGAAAGGTCTCTTCCTGCTGCATGCGGCTCAGCGCCTGCGTCGAGGCGTCAAGCTGGGTGGTCATCGCCTGCAGCGCATTCATGTTCGACGGCTCCTGGTCGGGCAGCTTGCCGAGGTACTTCTGCTCAAAGCCCGCCAGTTTGGCGTCCTGCTCGTCCAGATTCCGCTTGGCGTCGCCGAGTTGCTGCTTCAGGAAGTCGGTGGTGCCCTCGGCCGACTCCTGGCGCGCGCTCAGATTGGCGCTGACAAACAGCGAGGTGATCTCGCCGCAGACCTGCTGGGCGGTGTGCGCGTCCTGCGCCTGGAAGGTAATGTAGAAGCCCGGCATGCCATGCGACGACGGGCCGGCGGGAATGGGGTTGATTCCAATCGCCTTGCGCGTCAGATCAAGGCGATCGTCCATGGTGTATTTGCTGCCGGAATACAGATTGAACCGGTCGATGATCGGCTCGATGCGCGACCGGCTCAGAATCTGCTCCTTCATCGACGCCAGCCGCGCGTTCAGATCCTCATTGACCACCGGCTTGACATAGTCCTCGGGGACTTTCTGCTGCTCGATCAGCACCAGCGTCTGCGAAACGTAGCGCGGAGGAATCAAAAAGCTGATGCTGAGGCCAATCCCCAGAAAAAGGAGAGCGGAGGCCAAAATCAGCCAGATCCGCCGCTTCAATATCTCCGCATAGTCCTCGATGGTCAGTTCACGATGCCCGAGCATAGGCCTCCTTGATTCATTGCTTGCCGAAACGCACGCCTACTTCTGCAGATGCACTGGCCGCGGAGTATAGCCAATACCGAAACCGATCACCTGGTCCAGTCCATTGATGACATTCGCGTTATAACCCAACAGCGAAATCTGCTGGTTGTACGACTGGTCGATGGCCGTGTAATTTGCGAATACAGTGAAATACCGGCCCAATCGCTGCGTGGCCTGCGCCCCGCCGTACCCCGCGTTGATTATTTCGGAGGTATTAATTTTGGCGAGGTAGATCTGGTCAATGACATAATAGTTGGAGCTGAGCGAGGCGCTGCGCATATACGAACCGGTCAGGCCGATGGTCAGATTCCGGCCAAAATCCCGCGTGAAGTTGGCGCTGGCGTCATCGCTTTCCGTTCCCGTCATATAACCGGAACCGCCCGTGACTCCACGGTTGTAGCTCAGGCTGGCACTCCCGAACCTGAACTTGTCGCTGATCGAGGCGCTGACGAAAACATTTGTCGAGGAGGGCACCACGGCGCTGTTCGAGCTCGATATCCACTGCGGCCCGGCCGAGACGCTGGTGCTGATCTGCCGGTTCCACTGGTGGCTATAGCCGAGTTGCACGGAGTTGGTCTGGATAAAGGTGAGCGTGAGTGGAGTGATGCCGGGGATGGTGACAAAGCCCCTGCCGCCGTAGTTGTAACGAGAAAATGAATACAGCCCTGAAAGCGAAGTGAGCGCGCTCAGGCGGCGGGTGAGGCCGGCATTGCCCGTCAGCGTGTCCGTATCCTCGCCGTTGCCGTCGAGATAGCGCAGTTGCCCTGCTGAGCCGCCGATATTGAGCGACATTGCCGGGCTGAGAATGCGTCCGAACGCAGCCGTCGTGGTGTTGTCGACAGAGCGGGTATTCAGAGTCAGAACCGTCTGATTGGGGAGCGTGGTCAAGCCAGAGACACCGATCGGCTCCCCGCTGCCGGCAACTCCCGAAAAGCCCGTGGTCGGGGTCTCGAAGGTGTAGCCCACGTCGTCACTGACGGTAAGGTTCCAGGCGCGCTCCACAAAGCCTTGTGACAGCGTCAGACGCTGAAAGGTATTCCCCTCCGCAGATGGTCCGGCCCAGACCCAGCCATAGCCGCCACCATACTGCATGCTGAACGGGAGGCGCTTGCTGGTGTTCGCGTAGCCCGCGTCTCCAGAGATCATGCTCCACTGCTGGCCATTCTCGCCGCCGCTGACCTGCGCGGTCTGCGAGTAGCGAAGAGCGTAATTCAGTGTGCCGCTGACCGGAAAACCGGCCGGGGCGGTCGTGGCCGGCGCAACCTGCGCCAGGGCCGCGACGCCGAGGGTGAGAACCATCACTGGCAATGCATAACTCAGTTTCATTTTGGCCATCCTATGGAACGACAATTGTATCGCCTGGATTCAAAGGAAGATTGAGTGCAGCGTCGCCTTGCAACGCCTGCTTGTAGCGCACGGGAATCTTCTGCTGCCTGCCGTCCTGCTGACGCAGAATGTAAATCTTCTTCGTACTGGCGAATTGTGTCAAGCCGCCGGTGGTGGCGATGGCCTGCAACACGGTCATGCCGGGGGTCATGCTAATCGGCCCCGGCTTGCTAACCTCGCCCAGCATGTAAATGATTTTACTGTTGCTCTGGCTCAGGACAATCGAGACATTGGGGTCATTCACATACTTCTTGAGCGCCGCCGCAATTTCGTCCGCCAACTGCAGCGGCGTCTTGCCCGAGGCCTTGACGTCGCCCAGAAGCGGCACCGAGATCATGCCGTCGGGGCGGACCAGCAGGCTGCCTGAAAGGGTCGGCTCCTTGAATACGGTGACGGTAATCACATCGGCGGCGCCGATCACATAGGTGTTGTCAGCCGCAGCCGGCGCCGCGGGCTTGGCCAACTCCGGCGCGGCGGGCGCGGCGGTGATTTGTGCCACAGGCTTAGCTGAGGCCGGTGCCGAGGGCGCGGCCAGGTTCTGCGCGGCCGACTGACCGGACGCGGGCTTGTCTTGAGCGTGGCAGAAGAGCGCCGGAGCAAGAAATGCCACCATGAGAAGGTTTCCCGGTTTCATCATGCGAGACTCCATTCCTGTTAAACAAAAGCTGGTCCTGTTGAACAAAAGCTAGTTCCCCATTTCGCTCCGCTTGGGTTCTTGAAGCAGGGCTGCAAACTGATTCCCGGCCGGGGCGGCAGCGCGTTTCTGATGGCCGCCAGCCGGTGCCGGCGCCTTCT
>Ga0326727_10007654_pt1 | contig 28290 bp, 23 predicted proteins | sample MB2enrmetagenome_FD_207643 | JGI IMG/M metagenome (GOLD analysis project Ga0326727, IMG submission 207643) | Lab enriched peat soil microbial communities from McLean, Ithaca, NY, United States - MB29MY | ecosystem: Environmental > Terrestrial > Soil > Wetlands > Peat | place: USA: New York... | reverse complement strand
TCACCGACAAAGTCTACTTCAACGGCCTGTTCGGCTACCTCGACAACCTGGTGAGCAACTATTACAAGAACCAGTACAACAACCAGGTCAAGATGAACCAGCAGTACATAGGGAACATCTTCTACGACGTGAACCCCGCCGTGAGGGTAGCCTTAGAGTACAGCTTCATCAGGACCTACTACAACGGCTACGGCGTCAACTTCGCCGGCAACGGGGGGACTTATTTAACGCAGCTCACGACGAACGCCGCCAGCGGCGGCACTTACACCGGTGGTGCGCTCGGCACGTACGGCTCGCTTCAGACCATAAGGTTGGCCTTCTTCTATTTCTTCTAAGAGGCGAGAAGGTCTGAAAGGCAGGAAACGCGGCAGGGGGCCCCAAAAAGGCCCCCTGCTTTTTTTTATTCCTTTTTCCGGGGTTATCTGTGCTTTAAACTGCCCATCTTCCCCTATCCATCGGGCCTGGGTACGAATTCCCTAAACAGAGACAGGAGGGGCTCTATCGTCTTCCTGTTGTCGAATGCCTCGGCTACCCTCTGCCTGCCCCCGGCCGCGAGCCTTTCCCGGAAGGCGTCACTGCCGCATACGGCCATTATAGCGTCGGCCAGGGCGGCAGGCGCATGGACGGGAACGAGCAGCCCGTCGAGGCCGTGCCGGATAAGCTCTGCCTGCCCGGAGTTCGCGGTGGTGATCACGGGCGTGCCGCTGGCCATCGCCTCCATCAGCACATTGGGGATGCCGTCGCGGTTTCCATCCGGGGCATCGATCGAGGGCAGGGCGAAGACCCAGGCCCTCCTGTAATGCGCCCGGACCTCTTCCTGTGGCACTGCGCCAGGCAGCAGCACTCTGCCCGATAGGTCGTTCGCTTCGACCATGGCTTCGAGGGGCCTGCGGTCCTCCCCCTCCCCTATAATGTTGCATCGGAAAGGAAAGCCCCGGCGAGCAAGGAGCGCGCAGGCGCTTATGAGGTCGGAGAAGCCCTTCGTCTGCGTGAGGCGGCCGACGGCGAGGATAAGGTTCCTCTCGCGCCCGTCGCCGTTTGCGTAAGGGAAGTTGTCTATATCGAGGCCGTGATAGACGAGGTGGACCTTCGACGAGACATCGGCGCGCGCCTCGGCGAGGAGCGTGCGCCTCGCCTTGTCCGAGCAGGTGACGACGAACGCGGCCTCGCCGAGCTTTTCGGCGAGGAGGAGGCGGTCCTGCCAGATGTCGTGGGCATGCCCCGTGAAGCTGTAAGGGATGCCCGTCAGGAGGTGGATGACCCTGGCGACCGATGCGGACTGGGAGGCGAAATGGGCGTGGACGTGGCCGACCCCGTCGGCGACCATGCGCTCGGCCAGGGGCGCGCCCTCGCCGAAATGCATCAGGCTGCGGATGCGGTCCTTCTGCCGGCGGTGGCCGCCTGCGAGCATCTTGACGAGGGCTGCCGCGTACCTGAGGGGGCCTGCAAGGAAAAACCTGACGTGGCTTCCCACGAGGCCCCGAAAAGGCACGGGCAGGAGGTAGAAGGCGGACGCGTAAAGGGCGCGGGACTCCGCGGAGACGCCGGAGGCCGGCGGCCTGCGCAGGGAGTAGATCGCGGGATCGACCCCCCGGCGCTTCAGCTCAATAACCTCCCTGTAAATGAAGGTCTCGGTGAGGGAGGGGAAGTAATTGCTCAGATAGGCCAGTTTCATTCCCGCGCCTCTCTTCATGCCTTCATTATCTCCTGGAACAACACGAAAGGTCTTGCGAGCTTCTGCCTGTTCCGGCTGTTCTTGAAGTAGAACAAGGCGGCTGCTGCGAGGCAGGCCCATTCGATCGACGCGCAGACCCATCCGAGCATCCCGACCCAGGCGACCGCGAAGACCCCTGCGCCCGCGAGCAACGGGCGGCCGAAGGCGCGCCCCAGCGCTACGCCATAACCGGCCCGCCTGCTGAAATAAAGCTCGCAAAGGAAGAATACGGACCAGGCCGCCGCGCTCGAAAGGGCGGCGCCCATCGCCCCGTACACGGGTATCATGCAAATGTTGAGGGCGATGCTCGTCACGACTGTAAAGACGCCGGAGAGCAGGTCGTATTTCTGGAGGTTCGTCGCAAGGAGGATGTTCGCTGTCGTCCTGCCCATCGACCAGGGTATGAGGCCGATAGCCAATACGCGGAGGAGGGCGGCCGATGTGGCGAACTTGCCGCCGTAGAGGAGCGACACCAGGAGGGGCGCCAGGGCGACCGTCACGGCCGCCGTAGGGAACGCATAGAGGAGGACGTGCCTGAGCATGTCCCGGTTGGCCCGGCTGAAGGCGTCGGGTGCGGAGCGGAAGAGGGCGGAAAGGTGGGGGAAGCTCGCCCTCATGTACGACTGAGGGACGATCAGGGTCGCCTCGAACAGCTTGTAGGCCGCGGCGTAGAGCGCCACCTGGGTCATATCCGTCAGCTTGGTCAGTATCAGCACGTCGAGGCGGGCGGAGAGCACAGCGACCACCGTGATGAGCAGGAAGGTCGGGGAGATCCTGAGAAGACGCAGGGAGACGCCCAGGTCCACCCGAAAGCTCAAGGCCCCCAGGCGCCTTGCATAGGTGAAGGCGCAGACCGCGACGGAGAACAGGGTCGAAGCGATGACGGCCGCGACGAGGGAGACAAGGCCGAAGCCGAGGCGGATGAAGAGAAGGGAGAGGGCGACCCTCACTATATTGCCGGATATGTTCTGGTAAAGGATGAAGTCTGTCCGCTCCCATCCCATGAAGACGGCCTCGAACGTGGCTATGGCGAAGATGGGGAACAGGTCGAGACTCATCAGGAAGACGCCCTGGCTGACGGCAGGGGAAAGGTTGAAGTAGCCCTTGAGCCCGTTCATGACGAACGCAAGGATGACCGAGCTGCCGAGACCCAGGAGCAGGGCCGCCGACAGATAGGACGACGACTTCTCCCTGTCTGCGGCTACCTCCCGCGTGAGCAGGGCTTGCAGCCCCATCTGGCCGATGGCGCTGAACATGGAGATGAAGGTTATGATGAAGGCGTACCCGCCCATCGCCTCGGTGCCCAGCACCCTCGACACGGCCACGATGACGACCATCGCCAAGCCGGGCTCGACGAGCCGCAGGAAGGTCAGGATAACCGAATTCTTGTAAACGAGGCTATAACTGCGCTTGTGCTCCATGCAAGGCTATCCTTGGGACGTTGCGGGGCAAGCGCATGAACTCTCGGTAGCTCCAGCAGAAGGGAGACACGCTCCTTCACACGCCGGCACTACGCTCCCGATCGGCGTAAGGCTTCGCTTCGCTTGCTGCGAGACGTAGAGTACGAGAGGGTACGGGCGCTCGCAGCACCGCCTTTTTTTCAAAAAGGCGGACGCTTTAGGCTTCGCCAACGCTGATTAGCGGTCGCTCCGTGATGCGTGTTCAGAGACGTGTCTCCCTTCCTTTAAGGTGGGATTGTGCAAATGCGCTTGCCCTGATCGGACGTGGCTGCGACCCGCGCTCAGGGGATGTAATCTCTCTTGGCTCCGGGGAGGGCCGGCGGGTGGACCTTACGGTATAGGAAGAGGCGTGTCGGGAGCGGCGACCGGGAGGGACGGACCCGGCGGCGCGGCTTCTTCAGCGGGCCTTACGAGGCTGCTCGCCGCCGGTGCCGCCTGTCTCTGCCCGGCCGGAAGGGGCGATTCTATTTTCTTAACTGCCGCGCAGAGGCTGCAAAAGACGAAGAGCAGGCTCAGGCAGAGGGGGGAGGCGTACATATCGACCATCATGTGGATCGCCATCGCTATGAAGCCCGCGCCGACGCTTATGCCCACCATCTGCGCCAGCTCGCTTCCCCGCCGGCGCACGCAGTCCAGGGACTCGCGGAAGCAGGCGAGCATGAACCAGAGGAAGGCGATTATGCCGACGAGGCCGGTCTCCGCGAAGACGAGGAGATACTGGTTGTGCACCATGTGCAGGTAGACGTACCGGAGCTCGGGGCTGTTCGTGTACTGCGTGATGACGGACATGAACGTGTTGGCGCCGACCCCCAGGATGGGGCTGTCCTTTATCATGTTCCATGCAATCTTCACGAGGTAGATCCTGTCCTGCGCCGCCTCCGAGCCTTCCGGGCTGAGCAAGCGCGCCTCGATCCGTCCGAGGAACAGGACGACCACGAAGACCGCGATCAGGAGCGCGAGCATCGGCCGTCCGGCCCTCGCGTACCTCCCTTTCGAAAGGGCCAGGAGCAGCAAGAGGAAAGCAATGGCGAAGGCCATCCAGCCGCCCCGGGAAAAGCTGAAAAGGAGCGCAGCGCCGCCGAGGGCGACGGCAACTATCCCCAGCCTCCTGTAAGCGCCCCTGGCCCTCATTATGATGGCTGTCACGAGCAGGATAAGGGGCGTCACGTACATGGCGAGGCCGTTAGGCTTCCCTATGGTCCCGAGGGCGCGCGTTATGACCCCCTCCTCCGATTCCTCGGTCATGGGCGTGCCCGTCTTGAATATATCGAGTTCCCTGCCCGTAAGGTACTGGGCCGTCCCGAAGAAGCCCTGCACGATAAGCGACACCATCAGCATCGCCATCACCGTGCGCAGCTCCTTCTCCGTCTCGATTGCCGCCGTCAGGACGACATAGTAAAGGAAGAATACCTGGACGAGGAGTATCGCCTGGAAGAAGGAAAGGCGCAGCCACGTCGAGTTTATCAAAGAAAGGAGCACCGAGCCGAGGAGGAGCATCGACGCGAAAGTGAGCTTCCGCGAGAACCCTTCGAATTTATTTCCCTTGACGATGAGGTAGAAGAAAAGAAGGATGAAGGAGACGTCCGAGAGGGATATGTTAATGCCGTTGGTCCAGCCTATGTAAGGCCCCACGTCCACGATGGTGTACGTTGTCCTGAAGGGCATCGTCACGATCCCCGTGAGAAGGAGGTACATCTTTATGTTGCGGAAACCGCCCAGGATGAACAGAACGAAGTAGATCGGGATGATAACCTTCAAGGCTTCCATGCGCTCCTCCGTCGGTGCGTTGACATGTCGTCCCGCCGGGCGCCATAGAGCAGCCCATACGGTGCGATCTTTGTTGTAGGATCATCAGGACCGCTGTCCTCCTCGAAGCTCGGACGGTCTTTTTGTCCGCTTCCATACGGTCGGGTCTGCCTTTCTCATCTTTATATAAAGAGGGATCTTCCACAGGACGTAGAAGGGCGCCCAGAGCAGGCTGCGCCACTCGACGGCGCGGGCCCTCCTCAGGACAAGCCCGGAGAGCACGTAAAAGATATCGACGGCAAGGCAGCACGCCAGGGGCGCGGCCAGCCGAGATTGAAGCGCCAGGGCCGCACCGAGACAGACGGACTGTCCGAGGACGAGGAGCGCAAGGGGGGGCACGAAGGAATTGAGGAGGGCGTCCACGTAACGGGGAGCCGGCTCCTTCATGAGCCTTTTGAGGATCAGCCGGATGAACGTGCCCCTCATCTGCCTGGAGGCCCCTTCCCACCGGAGCCGTTGCGTCTCCGCCACTTTCCGCTCGACCGGCATGTCGGAGAAGACCATGGCGTCGGGGTTATAGTGGACCACAATGCCGTCGAGGAGCAGCCTCACCGAGAACTCGTAATCCTCGACGATCGAATAGGCGGGCCAGCCGTGGCGGAGCAGCGCTTTTCTGAACCCCATGCCGTTGCCCCGCAGCCCGGCTGTGCCTCCCAGGCAGTTATGGCCGGCCGGCCTCAAGTGGTTGAACACGTGGAAGGCCGCGGAGACGAGCCCGCTCCTCCAATGGGCCGAGGCATTCGATACGCCGTAGTACCCCTGCGCAGCGTGCACTTTGGGGTGCTTCAAGCTGGCCGCGATCTCTTTCAGGAAATCGGGATGGACCTCCGTGTCTGCGTCCACCATGACGACCGCGTCCGCTGCGGAGTAGGCCGATAGGTGGCCGCGGAGGAACCAGTCGAGGGCCTGCCCCTTGCCCCGCCGTGCCGGGTCCGTCCGCCTGAAGACGCGCGCCCCTGCGCGGAGGGCGATCTCCTCCGTACGGTCGTCGCAGTTATCCGCAATGACGAACACGAAGTAGGACCCCTTCGGATAGCTCGATGCCTGAACACATGAAATGGTCTGTCCTATATGCGCCTCTTCGTTGTGGGCGGGTATGACGACGGCGAGCCGGAGGGGCCGGCCGCCGTAATCCACTTTTTTCCTGAATAGATAGGCGGCCAGGGTGACTATGAGCAGGTACACCGTGACGCCGATGACGTAAAGGGAGACGGCGGCGAGAGGCATCTCTATAAGGAAAGAGGTCGTTTTCATTTCCCCGTGATGAGGTCGTTCACGATTTTCGAATAGACCTCCTTCGACTTGTTCCAGCCGTGTTTCTTGAGGAAGGCCGAGGCATTCTTGACGAGGAGCGCCCTCTCCGCCTCGTTGTCGAACAGGTCGATCACCGCCTCGGCGAGCCCCTCTGGATTGCACGGCTCGAAGAACTTGACCATCGAGTTGTCGTAATAGAAATCGTGCGCCTTCGTCCTCGATACGACTATCGGTATCTCCATGGAGATATACTCCAGGGCCTTCATGCTTACCGCCTCGTTCGAGAAGACGGAGTCCTTCGTAGGCACTATCCCGATGTCCGCGCTGCTCAGCGTGTGGGGCAGCTCGTAAAACGGGACGGCTTCATGGAACGCCACGTACGAGTTTAGCTTGAGCTTCTTGATTAGGGTCGTGCACTCGGCGTACAGCCTTCCTTTTTTACCGCAATAGAGATGGAGGAGGACACGAGGGATGTGGGCCTTTATCGCGGGCATCGCCAGAAGGAGCGTGTCCAGGCCGAAGTGCTCCTCGATGGAGCCGTGGTAGAAGAGGTTGAAGGAGCTCCGCGCCGGGCGCACGCGCACGGGCCTGAAGAGGTCGTTGTCGGGCACGTTCAGCAGCAGGGTCAGCTTCGACGGGTCGACGGACCTGGCCGCCAGCTTGTCCTTCCAGAAATCGGTGACGGTTATCACATGGTCGGCAAAGGCCGCGGAAATCCGCTCCAGGACCTTGATGACCCGCACCGGGAGCCGGTCCTCGCTTACGTTGAGCTTCCTCATGAAGAGCTCCGGCCCTATATCGTGGATGTCGAGGATGATGCGGGCGCCGAAGAGCTTCGGTATGATGGCGGAAAAGACCATCACGTCAGGCGGGGCCGTCACGTGTATCACGCTGTAGCGCCGCTCGGGCATGAGGTAGGCGAGCAGCGCCGTCGCCTTCAGGTAAAAGAGGAAGAGCCGCAGGAAATAGGATATCGGGCTCCGCTCTGCGGAAGACCTTGCCTGGATGGCGTAGATGTTCATGCCCCCGTATGTCTGGAACACCTTTTCGCGCCGCGTCCTCCGGAGGATCACGATGTCCGTTTGCAGTCCCTGATCGAGCAGCGTTTTCGCCTCTCTGTAAATGAGCGCGTTGAAGTGCTGGTAGTAAACGAAGCAGACGGCCTTCTTTTGGTTCTTCCCGTTGGCCGCTACCAGCCGGCTGAATGAGTTGGCGATGTGCGAAAAAAGGCCCTTCCATTTAGACATGGGATCCTCTTTGTCTGTCGTTACCGGCCGCATACGGCGCATATAGGTAGTGTCCGAAAGTCGGAGCGCCTGTGCAGGCCCCTGATGACCGATAGCTGCTCACCGTTCCATATCTCCATGATCGACTGCCTCCGCAGGCTGCCCAGCACGTACCTGCCGTCCGTGTCCACCGCGCAGAGCGCCACGTCTCCGTTCCACAGGACGGTCATCTTCTCCCAGGGTTGGCGGCACCGCCCCGGCTGGCCTGACCGCTGGCCGGGGTCCGCCGACGGGCGTGCAGTAACGTCGCGGGCCTGCCATATCCGGGTGGGACACGTCCCGGCCGGCTCATCCGCCGATGCGTAGCAGGAAGGTGTATGCGGCCGCTCGCCGCGGTCTTCTTCCTCGACGCGGCGACGCCGCGTTCCGCCATGCTTTGCGGTCGGCGGAGGGGCGGACATCATGCGGGCCGCACGGTATTCGAGGAGGTCGGCGATGTTGCTCCCGGCAGAGATCGAGGCCGGTCCTTGCGGCGCCCGCACCTGGAGGCGCTCCGCGCGGCCGGATGCCGGCAGTTGGACGTAGTCGTCGTCCGTCATGCCCGCATTCATGAATTCAGACACCTTCTGTCTGTCCATCAGCATACCGTTGGTGGCCAGTGTGACTGCTAAATCCCTTGACTTGAGGTGGCGGACCATATCGCCTATGCGGCGGTGGAGCAGGGGCTCGCCGCGCAGGTAAAGATGGATGCGCCTCACCCGGATATCCGCCGCCTCGTCGATGATCCGGCAGAACAGCGCGAAGCTCATGTAGCCTTTTTCCCTGCCCCGGCCGTTGTTCGGACATTGCCTGCATGCTATGTTGCAGTCGTTCGTCGGCTCTATCTGCAGGAAGCGCGGGACCCTTGCCCACGTCGCCAGACCGCGCATCCGGACGAGGAAAAGGCCCATCTTGCGCTGAATACCCTTGATATCGTGCAGTGATCGGAGCACGACCACCTCCTTGGTGTTATCGGTATGCTTTACCAGTCGCAGGTGCGGCAGAGCGGGACGGCGCCGAATTCCGACTTTCTGTGCAATGTCCTGATCCTGTTTATCTCCTCGCCGTTCCACAGGTCCTTTATCGAGCGCTCAGCCAGGTTGCCGAGCACGTATTTTCCGTCGATGTCGGCGACACAAAGGGCGGCGTTGCCGTCCCAGTGGATGCTCATCCGCTCCCACAGGTGGTGGCAGGTGCGCATGCGGGTGCGGGACGTCGAGACCCCTCCGCGCAGCTCGGCGTACTGCATCGACTCCCGTGCAATGCGCGCGTGATCGACTCTCTTGCTCCAGTAAGCGCGGTAGGCATTTTCTTCGCCCCGGTTCTCAGGCAGGCGGTACAAGACCGTCTCGATGATCGGCCCGTCCAGCCTGAGGGCCTTTCGATACGCTGTGAGGCCCGCTATATTGGCCAAAACCCGGTCATGATCGACGCCGCGCTGGATTTTTTCATGGGTCTGCCGCGAGAATCCGAGGACCGACAGAAGGAGATAGTCTGCATTCGTCATGTCTGCGCCCATCACCTCCTCGATCTTCCCCGCGTCGAGGAGCATCGCGTTCGTCGCGAGGGTCACGGCGAGACCCCTCGACTTGACGTGGCGCAGCATATCGCCGATCCGGGGATGGAGCAAAGGCTCGCCGTGCAGGTAGAGGTGGATGCGGCCCACGCCGATGCCGGCCGCCTCGTCGATGATGCGGCGGAACAGACCGAAATCCATGTAGCCCCGTTTTCGCTCGTTGCTGTATGCGGAGCAGCAGATACACCTGAGATTGCAGTTGTTGGTCGGCTCTATCTGGAGGCTGGGCGGGACCTCCGTGCCTTTCATGAATTCGCCCCTCGCCCTTAGCACGAGGAAGAGCAGCTTCCGGTTCAGATTTTTCAGGCCGCCCAGAGACTTGACGGACCTTATCTCTTTGACCGCATGGCTTATCCATCCTTGTTCCATGTCGCCACCCTTGGGAGAAGTATTGGAGAACAGCGCGAAAGATAGGCGCCTAAAGAGCCGGTTGATAAGGTCTCCTATCGCACGGACGGCCGCGATCACGGCAGCGGTCGCTACATGTACCTGTAAGCGATCTTCCCGATCACGCCCAGCGCACGGAACGGAATTTTTTTGAGGACCAGGGGCAGTGCCTTTTCGAGGCAGGCGCGGCCCCGGCCGTTGCCGTTTTTGCCTTTCATCTCGAGCCTGTAGTGGCTTATCCCGATTTCCTCGGCCCCCCATCTCGTCTTGAAGAACCGCAGGCCCTTGTTTTCAGGCGACGTCCTGCCGAAATCGAGGCCCTCAAGACCCAGCTCAACGGCGAGCTGAATGCCCCTCCACCACAAAAGATGGTTGGGCTTCTTGTCGAGAAAGGCCCTATCCGATGAGGCGGACAGGGCATAAAGACAGTTCTTGTGCCGGAGCAAGACTATGCCGGCGATGGGCCTGTCAAGCCAGTACGCGAGGAAGAGGTACGCCATCTTCGCGGGAGACAGGACCTCCCAGACGTTCTTGAAGAAGGCGTATGGCACGGGCGGCAGGCCCTGACGGCAGCGCGTCATGACGTAGAGCCTGTAATACTGCCGCATATCCGGCTCGCCCATGCCGGTCCTGACAACCACGCCGTTTCTGGCAGCCTGCCTGATGTCGTACTTGTAGCTCTTCTCGATCACCCTCTTTTCCATGAATGCGATGTCGCCCGTTATCTTGAGGAAGTGGTTCAGGTAGGTCTTCCTTTTCTCCAGGGCGTAGGATGCCAGGTCGATGCCTCCCCTGTCGCGCGTGCGTATCTCGACGTAGCGCGCCCCCTTTTCGCGGCCCCAGTCGAGGGCGCGGCCCCAGAGCGCGCCGAACTCGTCCGCTTCGCGGGCAAGGACATCGCAGTAATCGGAAAAAGGCAGGGACACGAGCGCCTTTCCCGTCAATATGCCCCTGGTCAAGAAGAAAGGCATGGCGCCCAGGATGCCGGCAGCGCCGTCACAGGCGGCCAGATAAAGCGGCTGCGCGTGAAACGTCTCCTCGATGACCCTCTTCCAGCATGAATGATGGAAGATGGACGACCCGTCCGCTCCCTCGATATACGCGTCCCATCTATTATCGACAACAGGATCGATGATTTGGATTGAGGTGGTCATTAATAGCTCTTTCTTTTTTGTACGTAGGAGCGTCGCGGACCGAAGCGCGACTTCGTTTTTGTTTTCTATGAGGGGGGAGGCTCCATGCGGCTTTGCCGCTGGAGGGGGCGCTGAGCCCCAATACTGCGCGCCTCAGACGCCGCTGCTTGGGAGCTACGCCAGATAACGGTAGAACAGCTCCCCGCTGGCCCTAATCATGAATGCCGGCAGTCTCTTCAGTATCCCGCTCAAGACCATATTTACCCTGTTGCCCTCCCGGTTGAGCTTGTTTCCCCCTGCATCGGCGGGGTAGACGTACCGGAAATCATGGCGCGCCGCTCCCCACCTCGCCTTCCACTGCATGAGCCCGCCGTCTCCGGAGAAGGTGCGGCCGAAGTCGAGGTAGCGATACCCCTCCCTTTGGGCGTCCTCTATCATCCTCCAGATGATGAGGTGGTTGGGCTTATTCGCAAGACGCCGCCTGTCGGATGCGGCGAACTTGTAGTAGACGGTATCCTTGAACTTGAGCTGCACCACGCCTGCTATGCTTTGGCCGTTCTCCCTGGCCAGGAGGAGGGAGACGACGCCGGCCGGGTGTAATATCTCCCAAAGGTTCTTGAAGAACCTGAAAGGCTGTACCGGCGCGCCAAGCCTTCGCCTCGTGTCCGTATGGAGCCTGTAGAATGCCTTCAGGTCGGCCGCCGCCGTCCCCTCCGTGACTTCGACCGACGATCGCTGCGCCTTCTTTATGGCCCGCTGTACGCAGTCTTTGTGAAACGACCTGAAGAGCTTGCCCGCATCGGGAGACAGGTCGAGCACGTAGTTGCAGTAGGTCGCATCGCCCGAAAACGGCGAGTCTAGGAGGTAATCCATAAGCCTGTAAGTCCTGAGCTCCGCCGAAGGGATGCGCTGTGCGGCCCTGAGCTCTTCCAGCTTCTGCATGACGGCCCCCAGGCTGCGGCTGTCCGTCACGAGGGGGTCGCACGCGTCGGAGTAAGGATACGCGACGAGACGGCTTTTCAAAAGGCCGCTGACCCGGACGAAGGGCAGGGCCGCCTCGATCCTCCCTTCGCCGTAGACGACGCAGTAATCTGCCTTGTATCCATAAGTTTTTTCTATCACCGTGTGCCAGCCGTCGTGGTGGTAGACGCTCGCGAGGGGGTGGTCCTCGATGAACCGGCGCCACTTCGCGGCCCCTATCTGCTCCATGCTTTTGATTTCTGCTGTCATAAAGAAGGCTAGAACTTGAGCGCCCGGCGGACAAAGTCCATGAGCGTGACGGAGTCCACGTCAACCGAGATGGTGAAGCTGCTCCTTTTGCCGTCCGGCCATCGCCAGAGGCGGAGCACGGGGAAGGGTGAATTTTCTATCTCCCCGAGGACCGCGGCCTCGTCCTTTCGGGAGAACGCGCGGGGGCCGTCGAGGAAGACGGCGTGCTCTTCCGGACGGGTCGAGGTCTCTACCAGGAACCCCTCCTCTCTGAGGAACATCTCCATCTCGGCGGGGCAGCGTGCCGAGAGGCCGATCGTGCCCTTTCGCTGGCCGGCGTCGAGGAATGCCTGGCGCCCGTTGCGCCTGCCCGCCGGCCTGGCCTGCACGTAACTGCCGAAGAACGCCCCTTTAGCCGGCGGAGCCTGCGTGCCCTGCGCTTTCACGAGCATCACGCCCCTCTCCGGGACCTTTATCCACGTCATTACGCGACTGTCGCCCGTCGGCTCGTGCTCGAAGCTCAGCGTCTGCCGCTGTCTCCACCATTGGGTAATCTCCATCAGAGAGGCGACCCATGCGGGCTGGTCGAACTTTTTCAGCCCGTCCATGATCTCCTTTATGCCTTCCCTTATCTGGGGAAAACGCTCCGGATGAAAGAGCAGGTGGAACATCTCCCCCCTTTCGTGCGTTTTTTTTAGCACGTTCATCCATATCTCGGCGATCTTTGCCTTTTTCTTGACCCGGAAGCGGTCGAGGAGCATCTCGTCGTCCGGCCCGGTGATCGGGATGTCGAGGCAGCGGTCCCTGAACCTCGGTAGGGCCGGACGGCTTTCGGCGGAGTCGATGTGGTATAGGTTGTTGATCTTGCTCAAGGTCTTGACTTCCCGGCCGTTCCCGCCGCTCAGGCCGTTGGGCCAGAGGATCATGTTGTTGCTCGTCCAGGCGAAGCCCCCCCGCTGCAGTACCTCCAGCGTATCGTTATTATAGCTGAGGTAAGGGCACCGAAAACCGCTGACGGGCATCTGGAACTGCGAAAAGACGTGGGAGCATTTGCGGATGATGTCGATCTGCTCTTTCCTGCTCTTATTCTTCATGTTCGTGTGGATGTAGCCGTGGGCGGCCACGTCATGGCCCATCTCCAGGAGCTTCCTGAAGAGGACCGCGTTGCCCCACAGCAAAGATGCGGTGACGCAAAAGGTGATCTTGGCTCCCCCGTTCAGATCTTGCTTGAGGAACGAGATCATTTGAAGGAATTTTTTCCTTCCCATGCAAAACCGCTTCAATATCTGCGCGGACCGCTCGAAGGAATGGATGAACCCCTTTGTCCTCACGACGTGGTTGAGATACCTCATCGGTTCTCCTCAGGGTTTGCTCTGACTGCTGTCTACCTCCGGCCGCCTGCTTCGAAGCCCTTTTCTTTCATGCAGTGGCCGTCGGCAGTTGCCTCTTGTCTTCCCGTTGCGCTCCTTTCCTCATCTGCGTGAACGCCCTAATCTGGCCAGCCGTATAGGCTATCTGCTCGTCCGTCAGCTCCGCGAACATGGGGAGCGAGACCATCTCGGAGGCGGCCGCTTCAGCCTCCGGAAAGCGTCCTTTGGTCAGGCCGAGGAAGCGATAGGCCTCCTGGAGGTGTATGGGCACAGGGTAATGGATGCCACACGAGACCCCTTTCTCGGCGAGGTAGGCGATGAGCGCGTCCCTCTCTGCCGTCCGGATGGCGTATATATGGAAGGCGTGCTCGCCGTAAGGCTTCGCTACGGGGCGGCGCAGGCCGTCATCGCCCGGCAGAAGCCTGTCGTAGAGTGCCGCGTGGGCCCTGCGCGTCCTGTTCCAGTCCTCCAGATATTTCAGCTTTATGTCGAGGACCGCGGCCTGGAAGCCGTCCATCCTGTCGTTCCATCCGATCATCGAGTGGTAGTATTTCCGGCTTTGCCCGTGGTCCCTCAAGGTGGCGATCCTTGCGGCAAGCCCGTCGTTGCTCGTCACCACCGCGCCGGCCTCGCCGTATGCCCCGAGGTTCTTCCCCGGATAGAAGCTGAAAGCGCCGGCGTCCCCTATGCTGCCGGCCCTTTTCCCTTTGTACGTCGCACCATGCGCCTGGCACGCGTCCTCTATGACCGCAAGGCCGCGGCCGGACGCTATCTCCATGATCGGGTCCATGTCGGCTGCCTGCCCGAAGAGGTGGACGGGTATAACCGCCTTCGTCCTCGACGTGATCGCCCCTGCGATCAGGCCGGGGTCCATCAGGCATGAGTCCCTGCATACGTCAATAAAAACCGGCTTTGCCCCGGTAAACGTTATGGCCTCGGCCGTTGCGATGAACGTATTCGGGACGGTAATCACCTCGTCCCCCGGGCCGATCCCGGAGGCAAGGAGGGCGAGCCAGAGCGCAGAGGTCCCGCTGCTTACCCCGATGGCGTGGCGGACGCCGCAGAACTCGGCGAACCTCTTTTCGAACCCGGCAACGAAAGGTCCGCCTGCAAAGGCCGTCTGGTCGAGCACGGCCTGCAGGGCCGACGCGACCTCCGACCTTATGGATTCGTACTGGATTTTCAGATCGACGAAGGGCACCTTCATGCTTCCTCCTGTTTTCGATCCCGGTTGCGTCCCCTGGAACGGGCGATATGTACGAGCAGCAGGACGGCGGCGGTGATGGCGGCCATGAGCAGGAGCCTCAACGGAAGGCTCACGAAGACGAGCATATCGAGGAGATCGACGAGGAGGCCTGCGAGGATTCCGATGGCGAGCACCCCGGCGATCGTTCCGCCCGAATCGAGGTCCCCCTCGCGGGACACGGACAGCACCGCAACCTGGCTGATAATCAGGCCGTAGAGCATGTTCTCCATGATTCAGACGGCGTCGGCCGTAGACAGCCGGCCCTCCGGTAATCGCGCCACGCCTACGATCGCGGTCTTCAGCGGTCTGTCCACCGCCTCCTTGAGCCTCCCGAGCACCCTTGCCGGGTTTCCTGCTACGACGGTATTGGGCGCGACGTCGGCCGTGACCACGCTTCCCGCGCCCACTATCGCGTTCTCCCCTATGGTCACGTTGGCAAGGATGGTCGCGCCGGAGCCTATGCTCGCCCCCGTCCTCACGAGCGTCGGCTCCACGGTCCAGTCGTCTTCCGTTTGCAGCTTGCCCGCGGTCGTGGCCCTCGGGTACGTGTCGTTGATGAAGACGACCCCGTGGCCGATGAAGACCTCGTCTTCGATAACTACCCCTTCGCAGATGAACGTGTGGCTCGATATCTTGCAGTTCCTCCCGACCCGCGCGTTCTTCTGGATCTCGACGAATGCGCCGATCTTTGTGCCGTCGCCGACGGAGCACCCGTAAAGGTTGAGGAATTTCGAGAGCTTTACGTCTTTTCCCAGCACCACATCCCCTGAGATAAAATGCGTCATAGGTACACCATCTCTCCCTTCTTCTTCAACGACTTATCAGCAGCCTCCAGCATTTTTACTACCCTGAGGCCGGCCAGGCCGTCGTTGACCGGGGAGGTATTGTGCTCGATGCAATCGACGAAATACTGAGATTCGAGCTTGAGGGCCTCTGCCTGCTCTACCCTGGGGACCCACATGTCGCCGGAGCGATAGCTGACGAGGAGGTCGTAAATGCCCTCCCTGTTTTTCACCTCCACGCCCTTGTCGTATATCCTGATCTTTTCGTCGGCGTCGAGGTCGTTCCAGACGAGCATCTTCTTGTCCCCTCCGATAAGCGTCGTCCGCAGCTTTACCGGGGAGAGCCAGTTGACGTTGAGGTGGGCGATCATCTTATCGGAAAAATAGACGGTGGCGTAGGCGACGTCCTCGAGGCTGTTTACGTGCGACTCCCCCGTGGCGACGACGGCCGTCGCCTTTGCGTCGATCAGGTAATCCATAATCGCGAGGTCGTGAGGTGCGAGGTCCCACAGCACGTTGACGTCATGCTGGAAAAGCCCGAGGTTCACACGGATGGAATCGAAATAGTAGAGCTTCCCCAGGACGTCCGTCTCGATAAACTGCTTGATCTTCCTGACCGCGCCCGTAAAGAGGAACGTGTGGTCCACCATTATGAGGAGGCCTTTCCTGTCGGCCAGCTCCAGCAGCTCCTCTGCCTGGCGGACGTTCGCCGTGAAGGGTTTTTCGACGAAGATGTGCTTGTCGTTCAGAAGCGCCAGTTTGGCAAGCTCGAAATGCGTGGAGACGGGCGTCACCACAGCTACCGCATCGACGTTGGGCGAAGTCGCCACCTCCCGGCAGTCTGACGTGACTTCCGCCCCCGGGAAGAGCTTTGCGGCTTTCCTTACAGCCTCTCGATTGACATCACAGATAGAGACGACCTTACCGCCTTCTATGCTGTTGAAATTCCTTACAATATTCCCGCCCCAATACCCATACCCGATGACACCGATACGAACCATGTTTGCCTCCTGTGCTACTCGTCAAGGTCGTCCGTCTCATGGCGGCAAAGAATTTCAACTTCGTGATTCCGTGTAGCTTGCTAGGGAGCTATTCTCCTTTCTTACTGTTCCGCCCAACGCTCCGTTACACTTTCTTTCGTCCCGCTTGCGGCAGGGTCGTTCAATAGGCGCCTTTGCATCCTATGACCATTGCGGGGGTTTGCAGCAGTATCTTCAGGTCGAGCCAGAAAGAGCGCTCCCTGGCGTACTGTAAGTCGAGGCGCACCATCTCGTCGAAGGCGGTAACGCTCCGGCCCTTCACCTGCCACAGCCCGGTAAGGCCCGGCTTTACTTCGAGCACCCTTCGCCTGTGCCAGATATCGTAATGCTCGTACTCGTAACGGATGGGCGGCCTCGGCCCGACGAGCGACATGTCACCCTTGAGCACGTTGATAAACTGGGGCAGCTCGTCGAGACTGGTTTTTCTGAGCAGCCGTCCGAAGGGCGTCACCCTGCGGTCGTCCGTTATCTTGAAGACCGCCTTGCCCGCCCGCCCGCCCGCCCCGTCGTTCAGGTCCCCCCTTATATATTTCCGGAGGTAGGCGATATGGTCTTGCGGGTCGTTGCCGGTCTCCATCGACCTGAACTTGAGCAAAGTAAATTCCTTTGCCGATGCGCCCATGCGGCGCTGCCTGAACAGGACGGGTCCCGGCGACGTGTACTTCACGCCTATAGCGATCGCCGCGAAGAGCGGTGCCAGGCCGATCAGGCAGACGGCGCTCCCTATCAGGTCCGTCAGCCTTTTCAGGATGAGGGACAAGCGGTTCGGGCCGTTTCTCTTTGTCAGGTCCGGGTACAGGTAAAGGTCGAATATGTTTCCGGACGTCCCGTCGTCCTTTTCCTCTTCGGGAAAGCTGTGCTGGGAGATCTTTATCTTCTGCAGCTCGTCGGGTCTCAGGGCGCCGGATAGGGTCCGCATGAGCTTCTCGACGAGTTTTTGTTTTGTCTCCCTCACCGTATCGGGAAGCTCGGTGAAGACGATGCCGAAAATTGCGTTGCTCTTGTAGCAGCCCTTTATATCGATTTTCCTGGAGCAGGAGCACAGGGCATAGGCGATCCTCTCTATAGCCCTTATCCTGCCTCGGTCCTTTTCCAGCCCTCTTATATCGATGAGCACGAGAAGGAGGGGCTTTTTCGTGCGCTCCGTCCTGCGCCGTTCCACGCGGATGTGTGCGTTGAACTCGGCTTCCCCGTAAAAGTCATAGTCGCGGCTGGCGAGACGGCTGGCAAAGAGGGACGAGAAAGGGAGGCTGCGCCTCCGAACCGGCTGCTGCTGCCGCATCACCTTCTCCGGGCGCTCCGTTTCGCGCTGTCGGGTAATACGATCTTATCACCTACATAAATACGGTTCACGTCCTTGATGTCCGGGTTCTCGTTCTTTACCTTCTGGAGCAGGTCTTTGTCGTAGAAGCCGTATTTATCGATTATCAGCCTCGACAGCGTATCGCCCTTCTCGACCACCACCGGGCCCTGCTTGCCCGGGCTAAGGGCGGACGGGTTCGAAGACAGCGGCTGCGACGCGACCTGCGTGACAACAGGCGATCCGGATGCCGCCGCCTCCCGGCCGGCATCGGTCCTCGCCGCCCCGGTCTCGGAGGCGGCGAGCGCCGTCGTTTCGGGCCCGGGCTGCGCAGCGGCCTCCAGCGGGGCCGAAACGGGCGCTCCGGGGGGCGCAGCCGCGGATGCAGAAAGGACCGCCGGGTCGGAGGTCGCGTCCGGCGTCCGGGCCTCGTCCGCCGGCCGGGAGGACGAGGGTTCTTCCCTGAGTTGGCGCACCTGGGCCAGCAGCCGGTCCCACGTGCCGTCTCTGTAAGGGGACAGCCAGAAAGCGCCTATCGTTGCAAAAACGACTGCGATCGCCGCGGCCGTCTTCCATCGGAAGAAATATTCCGTCTTCTCTTCATGCTCCTTGTTCTTGTTCGAGTCGAAATCGGCGCAGATTTCCCTCACTATCCTTGCGGTGACCGGCTTCTTCTGGTAGCCGTAGCCGGTAATGAAGGCGTTGTCACAGACTATGTTGATAACCCTCGGTATCCCCTTGGAATACCGGACGATCTCTTTGACCGCCCATTGGGTGAGCACGGGATCATCCCTCAGCATCACCTTGGAAAGCCGGTGCCTGATGTACCTCTCGCTCTCAATCCTGGTGAGGGGCAATATCGTGGTCCGTATTGCGATGCGTTGCTTGAGCTGCCGCAGCTCGTACAGGTCCAGCTTATCGTTGAATTCCGGCTGTCCTATGAGGACGATCTGGATCAGCTTGTCCGTCGCCGTTTCCAGGTTCGACAACATGCGCAGGTTTTCGAGTGTCTCGACCGGCATGTTCTGTGCCTCGTCGATAATGAGGACGACGGTGTTCCCTTTCTTGTAATGCTCGATGAGCACTTCATTGAGCTGGTTCACCATCAGGAAGATGTCATCCGTCCGGGGGACGATGCCGAGTTCCTGGTAGATCGTCTGGAGGAGGCTTTTGAACGAAAGGTTGGCGTTGAATATATAGATGATCTTTGCCGTGTTCCTGTCGATCTTTTCCAGGTATGAGCGCAAGATGGTGGTCTTACCCACCCCTACGCCTCCCACGATGGCTATGAACCCCTTCTTCCCCTCGATGCCGTAAATGATCGACGCCATCGCCTCCTTATGGCTCGGGCTGAGGAAGAGGAATTCCGGGTCGGGCGTTATCTGGAACGGCTCCCTCCGGAAATTGTAATATTTCAGATACATGGCATCACCCCTTGTGTGTGGTCTTGCCCCTGTCGGATTCCACCCCTTAAGACCTTGCGCATAGAACCGTCCTGTCCCCTTTCGTTACCTTTTCCCTTCTTCACCCCTTGTTCTCTATGCTCCCCAGCACGGGTAGCTCCAGCTTCTTCTCTGCCGCCTGGGGGGTGGTGAGGTGCTGTCCTGCATACTCGGAGAAGAAGGCGAGGCCGAGCCCGGAGATGGAGCCTATGACGAGGGCGAGGAGGAAGTTGTACCCCATGCGGGGCTTTATGGGCTCGGTAGGGACGGAGGCCTCTTGGATGACGGAGACGTTCGCCATCTTCTGCCGGTTCATGATGTCGGAGATGCGCGCATCTTCTGCCCTTTCCCTGTATATCTGGAAGCTCTTCTCGTTTACCTCTACGTCACGCTTGAGGGTGGCAAGCTCCGTGCTCCTGGCGTCGAGCTCCTTAAGCCCCCTCTCTATAAGGCCGATCTGGGGCCTTAAGGAAGCCCTTCTCGACTCCATGGCCGCAAGCTCGCCTTTGGCCTTTACGATCTCTTTCTCGGCGTCCTCGTAGACGGGGTTGCTGCCGGTCACCACCTTGGGCGTCTGGCTCTCTTTCTGCTTCTTCAGGAAGTCCTCCAGGATAGCGATCTCCTTCCTTACGTTGACCACCAGCCTGTTGTCCTCCTTGTACTTCTCAAGGAGCTCCTGCTCCTTCATCTTCAGGGTAAGCAGGTGGGCGTTGGCATCGTCCACCACCCTGAAGCGCGGCTCCTCGGAGGAGACGGGGACGTTCTTCTCCATGGTGCGCATCTGGGACTGAAGAGAAGCGATCTTTCTGGCGATCTCCCCCATGCGGTTCTCCGCGTCCTTGTCCGCGCTGTCCGTCTCGAGGCGCTGTCTCAAGAGCATCCCCCTCTGCTCGTCCAGGGAGTAGACGCCGTATCTCTGCTTGAACGCCTCTAGCTTCCCTTCCGCATCGGTGAGCCTCGCCCTGTAGCCTGCCAGCTGCTCCGCCAGGAAGGACGAGTTGGGGTCTGCGTATATCTGGAGGTGCTTCTCCCTGAAGAGGTCCACAAGGAGGTTGACCGCCTTGGCGCAGATCTCCGGGTTGCCGTGCTGGAAGGAGACCTGGATGACGTTCGACTTCTTGACGGGCTCTACGATTAAGGACCTCTTGAACCGGTTGACGGCCGCGTCCGTCTTGGCGACGCCCGAGAAGGCGGACAGGCCCGGGTAGACGTTCTGTATCCCCAGGGAGGTAAGCACCTTGCCTATGATGTCGTGGTTCATCAATATCTGGACTTCCGAGTTGAGGAGCTCCTCCTGGCCCGATGTCAGGGGCGTGGGCCTGCCCTCCCCTACCTCGGGGGTATAGAAGTACTCCCTGCCGAACTTGACCAGCAGGGAGGACTTGGCCTCGTACGTGGGGGAGACGAGGAAGGTGCCGACCGTGACCGCCACCACCACGGAGAGGAAGGTGATGATGATCTTCTGCTTATGCTTGAACAGGACGGTGAGGATGTCCCTTATGCTTCCGGCGTTCTCGTTCATGGCGTCCCTCCCAGCGTCCAGCCTGCGCCTATGCCGGCCCCGATAGGTACGTTACGCCTGATGTAGAGGTCGATCCACTTGTTGACCTCTGCCACGTTGGAGCGCGGCACGTAGACGATGTCGAAGGGGGCCAGCAGGACGTCCTGGGACGGGTCCTGGTTGTTCAGGACCTCCTCCATGTTGACCCTCAAGGGGACGGGCCTTCCCTGGACCTGTCTTATGATGATGACGTCCGTCCTTCTGGCGGTCTCCCTGAAGCCCCCTGCTGCGGAGATGGCCTGGTGGACCGTGACAGGGCCTGCCAGGGGCAGCATGCCGGGACGGAAGACCTCCCCGTCCACGTAGACGCGCTGCATGCTGAAGGAGCGGACTATCACGCTGACCTCCGGCTTGTTGATCTCTTTGGCGTATTTGGTGCTCAGGGCCTTCCTGAGCTCTTCCGGGGTGAGGCCCGCGGCCATTACCTCGTTTGCGAGCTGGAGGGAGATCCTGCCGTCGGGGCGCACCATGATCGTCTCGTTAAGCTCCGGGTTGTAGAAGAACTTGACGTCGAGGATGTCTCCGGGGTTGAGCCTGTACTCGGACTGGATGACCCTGGCGCCAAGGCCCATGCTCGACACGCTCGGAGCAGGCGGGCCTGAGCAGGCAGCCAGGCAGATAAGGACAGCGAGCAAGACGCCTGTCTTCATGGTCTCCTCCCTTGACGATTTCGTTATGTGCCCCTTAGGAAGGCTCACGCGGTTGCCCCTAACAACCACATATAACGGCGGTACTTAAAGAAAGAGCGGAGGAAGGAAGAGCGGCCTTTTAGCACAGGCGGGCTTCCGCCGTAAGCCCGTCGGGTCGAGAGGTGCGAAAGGGAGAGGATAGTATTCGATTGAAGCCTTAAGCAAGGGCCACGAAGAAGCCTTACATAAACTAATCTGAGGTCGGGCAGGGGGATTGTCAACTAGCATAAGTCCGGATTTTTTTGGGACGGCCTTCGCAGCCGTGGACATGCTTCTCGCTTCTTGCTGCAAGCCGGCGGAGAAGCAAAAGACGAGGGCTTAAGTAACCGCCGTTCCGTCCGATAACAGCAATAGGAGGAAAACATCCATGTCCGGCATAAGCAGCGTAAGCAGCTCTCTTCTGTCGTCCCTGATAGGCAGCCTCAGCGGGTCCGGCGCGGCGAGCACTTCCGGCTCGGCTTCCGGCCAGGACGCCACGGCTTCCGACATCGTCAGCCTCCTGGAGGGCGACTCGTCGGGGTCGGACAATTCCATTTACAGCATCCTTGGCGGCGGTTCGGGATCGACCTCAGCGGACTCGATGTACGATGTCCTTCTTTCGGCCGAGAGCGCTGCCGAGCTGAAAGCCAGCCCCGCGCTCGCCGATGAGATCATCGCGGCGGAACAGGCGGCCGGGACGACTTCGACCTCCGGCTCTTCCAGCACGGAAAGCCTCGTAAGCGAGCTGCAGAACATCAACTTGCTGACGGTCAGCCCCGACACTCTCATGTCGATACTGGGGAAATCTGCATCGGGCAGCGCCTCGACGACAAGCACAACGGCCTGACGACTAACCCATCTTCGGTTTCCAGCCCCCTTTTTTCCGCGGCCTTTACCGCTTTTCGCCCGGCGATAGATATACGGGCAAAGATCGCCATTGCGCCGCTCTGTTCCGGGGCGTACAATTAAGTCATATGCGGCGCTCCTTATAGAAAGGGGTTATCTTCCGCACGTTAAAGGTTCCCGTGCAAGAGCAAAGCCTGGACGCATTTTTCGCGCCATCCTCCGTCGCGGTGATCGGGGCGACCGAATCGACCGACAAGCCGGGCTACGCCATCCTGTACAACATAATCAAGAGCGGGTTCAAGGGCAGAATCTACCCGGTCAACCCCGGCAGGGATACGCTCCTCGGCCTGCCGTGCTACAGGAGCATCGACGCCGTAGACGGCAAGGTCGATCTCGCGCTCATAGCCATCCCGGCGAAGGGCGTCCCCGATACGCTGGAGGCGTGCGGCAGGCACGGGGTAGGGGGAGTCGTCATTATATCGGCGGGGTTCCGCGAGACGGGCGCCCAGGGCCTGCAGGCGGAGCGCGCCATAGCGGAGATCGCCAGGAAGCACGGGATGCGCGTCCTCGGACCAAACTGTCTGGGCGTGATCGACACGTTTACGCCTATCAACGCGACTTTCGCCGCAGGCACGCCGCCCAGGGGGAACATGGCCTTTATGTCCCAATCGGGCGCGCTGTGCACCTCCATGCTCGACATCGCCCTGGCCGAGCGCGTGGGCTTTTCCTTCTTCGTCAGCCTCGGCAACAAGGCGGACCTGGGCGAGGTCGATTTCCTCCAGGCATGGGCAACGCCCGAGAACGTCAAGGTGGTGCTCGCATACCTCGAAGGCATAAGCAACGGCGCCAGATTTATAAGCGTGGCCAAGGAGTTCACGAAGCAAAAGCCCATCGTTGCCATAAAGGCGGGCGTGACGAGCGGTGGCGCAAGGGCAGTCAGCAGCCATACAGGCTCCCTGGCGGGCAGCGAGCGGGCCTACGAGGCGGCTTTCAAACAGACAGGCGTCATCAGGGCCGGCTCGATAGAGCAGTTGTTCGACTTCGGCGTAGCTATGGCGCGCCAGCCGCTGCCGAAGAACGGGTCGGTCGCCATCGTGACTAACGCGGGCGGTCCGGGCATCATGGCGACGGATGCCGTGGAGCGGGTGGGCCTGAGCCTGGCCTCGCTGAGCAAGGAGACCATCGGGAAGCTGCGGGAGGCGCTGCCCCCGGCCGCATCGACCCTCAACCCGGTCGATCTTCTGGGCGACGCGAACGTGAAACGGTATAAGGCGGCGGTCGGAACGGTCCTGACCGACCCGGGCGTGGGCGCCCTCCTCGTCATTCTCACCCCGCAGTTCTCGACGCCTATAGACGAAGTGGCCGAGGTGGTCGGAGAGGCCGGGAGGCTCAGGAAGATGCCTGTCCTCGCCTGTTTCATGGGGGAGGCGTCCATAGAGAAGGCGGTTAATACCTTGACCGATAACGGAGTCCCGAACTATGTCGTGCCGGAGCGCGCCATAGCCGCCCTCTCCGTAATGGTCGGGCAGCGCGCCTGGCAGGAGGAGGCCCTGCCCGAGTTCGAGCGCTTCGAAGCGGACCCGAGCGCAGTGGCGAGGGTCTTCGAAAAGGTAAGGGCGGAGAGGCGGCTGACCATAGGGGACGCCGAGGCGAGAAGCATCCTCGAGGCTTACGGCATACCTGTCCCCAGGTCTAAATTATGCGAGAATGCAGACGAAGCGGTCGAATGGGCCGAAGAGGTCGGCTATCCCGTCGTGATAAAAATCGCCTCGCCCGACATTCTGCACAAGACGGACATCGGCGGGGTCAGGCTCAATATAAGGAGCCCCACCGACGTGCGCGACGCCTTCGACCTCCTGACCTACCGGGCAACCCGCTACATGCCTGATGCCGACATATGGGGCTGCAACGTGCAGCAACAGGTGCAGGGCGGCAAAGAAGTGATAGTAGGCATGAGCCGGGACCCGCAGTTCGGCCCTCTCGTCATGCTCGGGCTGGGGGGTATTTACGTGGAGACCCTCAAGGACGTCGCCTTCCGCATTGCCCCCTTCTCCCGCAAGGAGGCCGGGGAGATGATGCGGGAGCTCCGGTCCTTCAGCCTGCTCCTGGGGGTGCGCGGGGAGGCGCGCTCCGACCTGAAGGCGCTCGCCGATGTCCTTCTGAAGACATCGCAGATGGTGACGGACTTCGCCGAGATCGTTGAAATGGATATCAATCCCCTGATCGTTTTTGAGGAGGGGAAGGGCGCTATCGGCATCGACATGCGATTCGTGCTCGCGGAAGTGACGCCAAAAGCATAAGCCCGGACGCCGGGCAATGAGGCGTTTCCGGGCAAGCGAGGGAGGAATCAATGGCTGCAACGATCTGTGTCGCATCGACCGAAAGGCATTCCGGCAAGACGGCGCTCTGCATAGGTCTTATGCACTGGTTCCGCCAGAGGGGGCTGGCCGCGGGGTACATGAAGCCGGTCAGCTCCACGCCCCGCACCATGGGCGGCCGCGCTGTGGAGGAGGACGTGATGTTCGTAAGGACGACCCTTGGGCTGCCGGAGCCCCTGGAGGTGATGTCGCCCGTCCTTCTCACAGTGGAAGCAGTGAAGGCGGCGGTCGCCGGCTCCGATACGGGGGCATATGAAAAGCAGATAGTCGAGGCGTACCGGAAAATAGCGGACGGCAAGGACGTGGTGGTCATCGAGGGCGGCAGCAACCTGCGCGAAGGCAGGATGATAAACCTGAGCGTCGGCCGCATCGCGGAGCTGTTGGGCGCCCGCGCGCTGGTTGTGGTGCCTTACGTCGATACGCTTCAGGTCATCGACGACCTATTTGCGGCCAGGCTCTCCATAGGGGAGCCGATGATGGGGGCCGTGATAAACAGCGTCCTCCAGCACAGGATGGTCTATGCGGGCGAGAAAGTGAAGCCCTTCCTGGAAGCTCGCGGGGTGCCCGTTTTTGCCACACTGCCCAAAGAAAAGCTTCTCCTTTCAGTGAGCGTCGGCGAGCTCCTCGAAGGGCTGGGCGGCCAGACGCTCTGCTGCGAGGAGGCCCTCGACGAGCTGGTCGAGAACCTTATGGTCGGCGCCATGAACGTGGAGAGCGCCCTCAGCCATTTCCGGCACTCCTCCGGCAAGGCCGTTATCACGGGGGGCGACCGGGTCGATATCCAGCTTGCAGCGCTGGAGACCTCTACCCGCTGCCTGATCCTCACGGGAAACATACGGCCCGACCCGTTGATAATCGGCCTCGCGACGGAGCGCCATGTGCCGATCATATTGACCGGGCACGATACCCTCAACGCCATCCAGACCATCGAAAACTTCTTCGGGAAGACCCGATTCCAGCAGCAGAAGAAGGTCGAATATTTCGAGGCCATGCTGGACAAGTGGATGGACTTCGGCAGCCTGACGAAAACCCTGGGCCTGTCCGTATGACATGAATACCCATGCGGCGTCATGCGTGCCCGCCGGCGTCCGCCCGTGACGCTTTAACTTGTTGATTCCCTGTAGTTTGCTACAGGGATAATATCATTTCCTCCTTTTATTCCACTCCCATCATAAAAACCTTTACCCGCTCTTTCGTCCCCGCGCTTTTTGTATCCGACTATCATCCTTGGAGCTTTGGCACACCTTACCGCAAGCAACCATTGGGGCTCAGCGCCCCCTCCACGAGCTTTGCTCGTGGAGCCTCCCCCCTCAATAAATACCCTGCTGCAAGCAGCAGGGTATTTATTATATTGTCCCGCCTGCGCGCCTGCTTTATAATGAATGGAAGCGAGAGAGGAGGCCTGGATGAAGCTTTACGTCCTGCGGCATGGAGAGACGGAGTGGAACAAGGAAGAGATATTCCGGGGGCGGAAAGACATCCCCCTCAATGCAGCGGGTATGAAGCAGGTGGTGAAAGCCGGGGGCTATTTCACCGGAAAGCCTGTCGAAAAGATCCTGTCGAGCCCTCTATCGAGGGCCGTGCAGACAGCGCAGGCAATCGGCAGGGTAACGGGCGTTCCCGTAGAGGCTACGGAGGAGCTAACGGACATCAATTTCGGGGTATGGGAGGGCAGGTCGCTCAAGGATGTGGAGGAGCATTTTCCGGCGGATCTCGCACTATGGAGGGCGTCGCCGCAGGACCTGCGGGTGGAAGGGGGCGAGACCCTCGCCGAGGTGCGGGAAAGGGTGTGGGGGTGCATAAAAGAGATCGGCGCTAAGCAGAAGGGCGCCGTCATCGTAGCAACGCACCGGGTCATCTGCAAGGTGATCGTCCTTTCGTGCCTCGGCATCGACAACAGCCATTTTTGGGACATGCGGTTCGACCCGGCTTCGATCACCCTTCTCGAAGGGAAAGACAATCGATTCTCCCTGATTTTCGCCAACGATACGTGCCACCTCCGCGACCGCCTGGCTTCGGGATACACGGACTTTTAGGGCAGGCCGCCCCTCTTGAAGATGAAGGCGTGCCACTCTTTCATTTTGCGGTGGCCGGCGAGGACGAGGGGGGCAAAGAGGTCGGGGGCCTTGTCTGCGTGTTGTGCCTCTATGCCGGAGACGAGGAGGCATCCGCCCGGCGCGACCTTGCCGACGACATCGTGCGCCCGCCGCTCGAAGGTGGAAAAATTGAGGTTCGCGAGGACCACGTCGTAATGGCCCTTCACCCCGTCCATATCGGCGCACGCAAGGAGTATGCAGGGGCGGCCGTTTAAGTCGCAGCTCTTTTTCATGGCCTCCGCGGCAAGGGGGTCGTGGTCGATTGCCGCCACGCGCGAGGCGCCGAGGAGCGATGCGTTGATGGCGAGTATGCCCGACCCCGACCCGATGTCGAGCACCGTCCGGCCGTCGATACGGACGTGCTCCATCATGGCTGCCATCAGCTTTGTCGATTCGTGTCTCCCCGTGCCGAAGGCCATGCCGGGCTCGATTACGATGGTCCGCCCCTTCTTTCCGGGCCTCCTCCAGGGCGGCAGGATGGTGAGACCGCCGATCCTTACGGGCGTGAAGTGCTTGCGGACCTCCGCCGCGTAGTCCTTAGCTTCTTCCTCTGTCGCGGTCACGCTCTGCGTCTCGATGGCGGCCTCGCGTAAATACGCAAGGAGCCTGACCGGGTCCGCAGGGTAGCAGGTTATGCGCACGCTCGTTGCTTCGTCTTCGACCCAGAGCCCTCCTGCGAGCGCGTAAAACGCCTCGTCGAGGAGCTCCTCGGTCCCTTTGGCAGCGATGATGTCAACCCGCGTCGTGCGATTGCTCCCTCGATCCATTGGCAGAGTATACAAACAATGGATATCCTTTGCAAAGGGGGTCGTTCGTGGCGGTAAGCGGCCGGGATCTTTTCGCGCCTTTCGTGTCGTTTTCTCGGGCGCGAGTCCTCAACGCCGTGCGCTAAAGCGATCTTTTGCCAAGCGCGAAGCGCAGGGAAAAAGATCGTTCTGACGCGAAGCGTGAAAATCTCTCCGGCCGCCGACCCGTCTGGACCACAACTCTCCATGTAGCCTATCCTTTCCCCTCGCCCCCCGAAAGGGGGGAGAGGGTTGGGTGAGGGGGGACAGATGTCGTGATAACATTCCGTCGTTCGAAGGGCACCTATCTTCCTCACTTGTCCACAATCGGGCTCGCATGTTTGCCGTGAAGAGGGTCTCCCCCGGCTGTCCCGGCAGGCGTTCTTTGCCCTGTCCGCGCCGGGCTTTTCGGTTGCATTTTAGCCCCTCAAGCATTATTCTTGAGGACAGAACAGATAAGGAAGGCAAAAAATGAACCGAAACCGACTTTTACTCTTTTTAGCCTTCGCACTGGCCGCCTGCCTTGCCTGGACCGCGCCGGGATACGCCGCCGCGGAGAGAAATATCATCCTTGCGACCACAACGAGCACGCAGGACTCGGGCCTCCTTGACGTCCTCATCCCTGCATTCGAAAAGAAAACTGGCTACTTCGTAAAGACCATAGCGGTCGGGTCCGGCCAGGCGATGACGATGGGCCGGAAGGGGGAGGCCGACGTGCTCCTCGTCCACTCGCCCGAGGCGGAAAGGGCCTTTATGGCGGAGGGCTTCGGCACGGGCAGGCGTCTCGTCATGCATAACGACTTCATCATAGTGGGACCTGCCGCGGACCGGGCCGGCATCGCGGGCATGAAATCGGCCGTAGGGGCGTTCAGGAAGATTGCCGCGTCGCAGGCGCTTTTCATGTCGAGGGGGGACAGCTCCGGCACCGACGCCAAGGAGAAAGCCATATGGAAGGCGGCCGGGATCAAGCCC
>Ga0326727_10007653_pt1 | contig 28290 bp, 22 predicted proteins | sample MB2enrmetagenome_FD_207643 | JGI IMG/M metagenome (GOLD analysis project Ga0326727, IMG submission 207643) | Lab enriched peat soil microbial communities from McLean, Ithaca, NY, United States - MB29MY | ecosystem: Environmental > Terrestrial > Soil > Wetlands > Peat | place: USA: New York... | reverse complement strand
ATCGCCCCCGGCCTTGTAGATGCCCCATTCTCGGTTCCCCCGCCATCTCGATCTCAAGAGCGGCATTTCCGGCTCGCTCCCGGCCGTGCCGGAAATTCGGCAGTTACACCACGGGCTGTTAGCCGCGCTCCAATTGTAGATTTTTGTCCATTCGGATACTGGTAGCGCAGCGCTTGCATCCCTACCAGTTCGGAGAAACCCAGTTCTCCTGCGAGGAACATGTGCGCTAGATTTGTGAGGTAAAGCGTCGGAGAAATCTTTGTGGAATAAATCAGCCCGAGTTCGGCGAGAAGCTGCTGATAATCCCTCCAGGCATCAGGTACATCATCTCGCAGGTTGCTAGTCAGAATGTTCGACTCGATCATCAGCTCGGTGATCTTGGACCCAAACGAACCTCGCACTTCTCCTTCAAATGGAGCTGCACATTGGAGAAAGGCATAGAGTGTGTCTGGCTTGAGTCCGACCGCATGCTGGGACAATGACCACGTATGGCCCGGATACGGTAGAGGGCGAACCCGAACGGGACTCATCCCTTTATCGCTTTCCATATTTGCAGGGCAACAGCTCGGGCCATCAACGGAGGCACGGCGTTCCCAACTTGGCGATAGGCAGCCGTCGGACCGCCGGCGAATTCCCACCAGTCAGGGAATGACTGCAAGCGGGCAGCCTCCCTGACCGTAATATGGCGGTGCTCATCAGGGTGAATGAAGGGTCGACCGCCGCCTGCGCCAGAGCCAACTAGGACGGTTCCAGAAGGGCGTTCCGGGTGAATGCGATCTGTGTGGTCCTTCCGATCTCGGCCACCTTGCGCGATTTTGCTGTACCTGGTTGATACCCGTTCGCAGTGCTCTCGAATGATATGGTTCGGAAGGCCGACGACGTCTTCCAGTGCAAGATCGGATGTGCGAGGCAACGCCAAACCAAGCTCGGGCTGATCCATTGACTCTGAGTGCGTGGCCTTCGGCCACTCAAACCGGTCAAGGTATTCTTTCTTTTGAAACCCGACCAATATGATCCTCTGCCGGTACTGAGGCACGCCGAACCAAACAGCGTTCAGCTTCTTGGCGGGCATGAGATGGTACTTGGTCTCCTCTTTGAACATCCCAAGGAGTTCGTTCCAGTCTTTGCCTTTATTGACCGTCAGGATGCCCGGCACATTTTCAAACAAGAACGCTTTGGGGCGAATTTCTCGAATGAATCGAGCGTATTCGTATACCAACTTCCCTCTCGGGTCGGCGGTTGACAGTCGACTGCCGAGGATACTGAACGACTGGCATGGCGGGCCACCGATCACAACATCAACATTGCCACCCACTCGTTGTTTGACTTCGGCTCCCGAGAGCTTAGAGATGTCATGCGGCTCAACGATGTGCTTGCCGAGATTATTGTGGACCGTCTCGCAGTATTTGGGTTCAACATCCGAAGAGAACAGGGGCTTGAAGCCTGCCGAAGCGAAGCCGAGATCTAGCCCGCCGCCGCCACAGAAAACTGAAGCGTACCCGAGCCCATTGCCGCGGCTCGGCACAAACATCGAGTCCAGGGTCTCAAGGTATTCGTTCCGCTCTGCAAGAAAAGCTCTAGCCGTATTCATTGACCCCGCCCAAACTTAATCACGTTTAGCTCTTCTTCTGAGAACAACTCCGTCTGTTGCCCTCGCTGCTGGCGCTCTAAATACATCCTCATGAACGCCCGGAGCACCTGCGCGGCGGTGAGATCGTCCTTTTTACACGCGCGAAGGAAGTCCACTCTAAGCTGACTGTCGACTCGAATGCGCAGTCCAGATTCCTTCACGCTACGTATTCCCCTCGGCTATCCGACGTGTATCCAGTGTATCCACGCCAAGGGCATCTGCAAGTACTTTTATTCGGCATCTTAGTGCAAAACTTGGGTCATATTTCGCATCAAGTATGAACGAAGCCGTTAACGATCTCGGAATTTTGCTTTAAGGAGATCTTCAATGGCGGAACGCCCCGCCCGTTTTAGCTCGCATTCCCATATTGAAAAAACCGACCAGCCTTGCCGCCGGAGCTTCCGCTCATTTGAAGAGTCTCGTTGGCAGTTCCGCTTCAACTTGGGAGTCCAATAAGAACAGTTTGTCTTTGGCAATCTGCCCGCCCGACAGTTGTGGCCATGCCAGAAACAGCCCTTGACTTGCAAGATCGTCCTATGCTTCGGAAGAACGATGTCTGGGCACCCAGGGAGCTCACGCACATGAAGCCGATATCGGTAACCGAGATGGTGAAGTGCGCGTCGCACCGCCATCTCAGGCTTTGTATCTTTCGAGCGGATAGAGGCCATCAAAGCTGAGCGTTCCGGCGTCGTTGGGACACAAGTCTTCAACATGAGAGAGATCAGGAACAACGTTCCGAATCAGCAATCATCATATACTGCGCTCATGCCGCAGCCGCCCTTGCTATGGTTGCTATGATTTTGCCCCGGAAATGCCTTCTATAGAGGCGCACCGAGGTGACACATGTGACAACAGTAAATATCTATATCTTGTTTAATTGGGCCACTTTACTTCTAGTTTCTGGGATTTACAAGGGTTCCTGGCGGAGAGAGGGGGATTCGAACCCCCGATAGAGCTTTTGACCCTATAACGGTTTAGCAAACCGCCGCCTTCAGCCGCTCGGCCATCTCTCCGGGTCTCAGTGGGATTATACCGGAAGCCGCGCATCGAGTGCGCTGAGATCTGGAGCGCGCTCTGCAGCCACCGGATTCGCGCGCGACCGAGCCCTTCCATCCCCGGTTACTTTCCCCTTTCTGAACGAGGGAATCGGTTGATAGATTCACATGCATGCCTCTTGCCGCAAATCCTGCCCGTCGGAAGCTGCGTTTTCTGCCGCTGGTAGCCGCTACCTACTTCATGGTGTCGGGCGGTCCCTATGGCATCGAGGACATTCTCGGTGGCGCCGGGTTTCTGTGGGCCATCGTCATCCTGCTGGCGCTGCCGTTTCTGTGGAGCCTGCCCACGGCGCTGATGATCGGCGAACTGGCCAGCGCCATTCCTGCCGAGGGCGGCTTTTACATCTGGGTGCGGCGTGCCCTGGGCCCTTTCTGGGGCTATCAGGAGGCTTGGCTCTCGCTGGCGGCCAGCATCTTCGACATGGCCATTTATCCGGCCATCTTTGTCCTCTACCTGGGCAAGTTCTGGCCCTGGCTGACCGCCGATTGGAAGGGCTATCTCTGGTCATTGGCGGTGGTCATGGTTTGTTGCCTCTGGAATCTGCGCGGAGCCCCTGCGGTGGGCGAGGATTCAGTCGGCCTGTTTGCTCTGCTGCTAGCTCCTTTCGCGGTCTTTGTGGTTCTCGGCCTGTGGCGCGCAATCGCTCTGCACCCCCACCTGCAATCGGGCCAGTCCACTCCAGGGCTCGACTCGGGGTCCGCGTTTTCGACGGCGGTCCTGGTGGCCATGTGGAACTACATGGGCTGGGATAACGCCTCCACGGTGGCGCAGGAGGTGGAGAATCCGCAGCGCAACTACCCGCGCGCCATGCTCGCCGCAACCGTCCTGGTAGCCGTCACCTATGTTCTGCCGCTGGGGGCCATGGCGCTGGCCGGTCTCTCCCCGGACAGCTTTTCCACCGGCGACTGGACCACCGCGGCCACCGCCATCGGAGGTCGGCTTCTGGGGCTGGCGGTGGTCGCCGGCGGCGCCATTTCGGGCATCGGCATGTTCAACGCGCTGGTGTTAAGCTACACGCGCCTGCCTATGGCCATGGCCGGGGACGGCATGGTTCCTCGCGCCTTTGCCCGCCTTAACAGCCACGGAGTCCCTTGGGTAAGCGTGCTGTTCTGCGGGCTGGCTTGGGCCCTGGCGCTCAAGCTGCCCTTCGAGCGCCTGATTTCCATCGACCTCATCCTCTATGGATCGAGCCTGTTGCTGGAGTTTGTAGCGCTGGCGGTGCTGCGCATCCGCGAGCCCGGCCTGGCGCGCCCGTTCAAGGCCGGCAACCTGGGCGCGGCCTGCCTACTAGGAGTGGGCCCGGCGGCGCTGATCGGCTATGCCCTGTGGGCCGCGCGCGGCCAGAAGCTCATGGGCGCCACCTCCGCACTGCTGTTCGCGGCGTTGGTGGGCCTCCTGGGCCCCGCGCTCTACTGGCTCACGGCCGTACCGTTGCGGCGGCATCGCCTCCCGGTTCGCTGAGCTGCCCACCACTCGGCTGGGTGCCCCAGGTCTCGCTTTGAGACCTGGGATGAATTACCATCCGCGGACTATTTGGCCACAGCCTGCCTGGCCTTCTTCTCCTGAAACTGCTTGGCGGCAATCACCACATGGTCGCGCGCGTAGGCCGCATCGTGCCAGCCCTTGATCTCCACCCGCTTGCCCTCCAGATCCTTGTAGATCGAGAAAAAATGGGTAATCTCCTTGAGCATGTGCGGGTAGATATCGGTGTAATTCCAGACATTCGTATAGCGGGGGTTGTTCTTGCCCACCGCCAGCACCTTTTCGTCCAGCACGCCCTGGTCCATCATCTCCAGCAGGCCGATCGGGCGCACCTCCTGCACGCACCCCGGAAAGCTCGGTCCCGGCACCAGAACCAGAACGTCCAGCGGGTCGCCGTCGTCGCTCAGCGTCGAGGGAATGAAGCCGTAGTCGCCAGGGTAGTGCACCGGGGAGTGCAGGTTGCGATCCAGTTTAAACACGTGCAGCTCTTTGTCGTATTCGAACTTTTGCGTTCCGTCCAGGGGGATTTCGACGACCGCGCGAAAGACCTCGGGGGAACGCTCGCCGATCGGCAATTCCAGATAGTTGACCATTTTCCTCTTGTTTCTCCTTAGGGGGTTGAGGGGCAGACCCGGCGTTGAGAATCGATCCGGATTTCGGCTGTGGGCCGGTTTGAAAGGCACGGGCTTCAGCCCGGACATCGATACCGCAACATCGTCGGTCTCTACAGGCTGCGGAATAACTCGATCCGGAGGGAGGCGGGGGGTTTAACCCCCGCATAAAGCCAGCAGAATCAACACGGGCTTTAGCCCCGGAGGAACCCTTTCCGATATTCTCACCCAAAGCCCGAGTTTTTCCCCAGCCTCTTTCCCCCTGAGGTTTGCCCTCCCAAACCGGCCCGGCTACTGCCGGATTTCAACCGTTACCGGCAATGTACCGCAACTACTATAATCTCCAATCATGAAGGCGCATGTCTATGTCACGTTAAAGACATCGGTCCTGGACCCCCAGGGCCAAACCATCCACAACGCCCTGCGCAAGATCGGATTTGCGGATGTTACCGGCGTGCGCCAAGGCAAGTATTTCGCGCTTTCGCTCGCCGACGGCCTGAGCGCCGAGGCGGCAAAGACCCAAGTCGAGCGCATCGCCCGCGAGGTCCTCACCAACCCGGTCATCGAAGAGTTCACCTACCGTATAGAGGAATAGCGCACCCGCGTCGCAATGCCGCTCCGGCCGCGCTTTCAAATCTCAGCCGCAATCGCCTGCCGGCCAGCCTGCCGCCTGCCGCCCGGGAGGCCCGGAACCGGGAAAGTCCCGCGGATCGGCTCGGCGAGCGCCCTGGCCCGTTCGCGTCAGCCCAAAATCATGCCCAGGCAGGTCGGCGAACGCTGGCCGACATTTGAGGAGCAATCGGTGTCAGCGAGTGCCTCGGCGATTTGGCAACATTCCAGAATCCTTTCGTCTATTGCGAGGCCGGTTCACTGCAAATGTTTACTACTGAGTGATTTCCGATTAGACAACAATTCACCCGGAACCCGGAAGGCTGTCGGAAACCGAAGGTTCATTGTCTCCCTAATCTCCTCTTTCATTCCAAAAGGAGTCTGGTAACGTTCTTTAATTCGATTGCAGATTGCCAGGCGGGGAGTAATCTCAGAGCATGAAGTTCACTCGCTTCGATCAATCCAACCTGTTCTCGGAACTGGACGAACTCGACATCTGGCTTGCGGGGCGGGGCATCAAGCAAAGGAATCGACTCCGTATCTACCGTGAAAACCTCTTTGCGATGAGGGAGCGTGAGAAGAACGAGGACGCGGCGGCCATCTTCGCAGAGTTGCAGAAGGCGGGGCGGCTCACTGAGATTCTTGCGTCCTATGTCGAGGGACTTGAGATCGTGGATGCGCTAACGTTCTTGCGCTCAGCTAAGGTGGATATACCAGATGAACTACTCAGGCGAGCATTAGACGGTCCCGCAGATGCCTCACACGAAAGCCCCAAGAACAATCAGGGTCGAAATGCGATGTTTGAGTTGTCCATCGGTGCGATGTTTGCTCGGCAGAATCTCCAGCCTAAGTTCAGCTCAGAAAATCCAGACGTAGAATTTGAGTTTGAGGGCCGTCGAGTTCTCGTCGAGTGCAAACGGGTGCTTGCCGTGAATCGGACTCTGCCAGTCATCTCCGAGGGCATCCGTCAGCTTCGGACACAAGTGGATATATCCCTTTCTGAAGTCGGTCTAGTTGCCGTGAATATCTCGCGTGTGTTCTATAGGGGTGATGGGCTTTGGGAAGTCCCGGTGAACTCGGATGTTCACGCAATCTTGTCTGAGATGATTCGGCGCTTCATTAAAAGCAATGATGACTCAATATTGCGCAAGAGAGACCCGGCTGCAATGGCCGCGCTGTTCTACGCGGCAGCACCTTTCAGGATTGAGGGTCTAGGCTACACACCAGCGAGAGGCGGAACCCTGTGTTCATTTGATCTCGAACGTAATGAGTTCCTTGCCCGGCTCGCGTCATCAGTCAAGTTGTGAACCTGTCCCAACGGAATTCTGGGTTTACGGTTAACAGCCCTGTGCGCTCAGGGAGCATCCCTCGGCGGCGGGTGGCCGTCGCCGAGCGCACCTGCGATTTACCGCTCATTGAGAATCTGAGGGTCTCTGGCTGGGCTTTGCGCAAAATGGTAGCCTTCTGCCTACTCAGAAGCAATGCCTTCTGCGCCAGGCGTGCCGTCCCCGCTGTTCCTGCAATAGGTCATCATATGTGATTATGCTGACCGAGGGCTGTTCAGCTTTTCTCTTGTCCCAGAGCCCCAAATCTTGCGCCGCTGGAGCCCTGCCAATAAGGACTGCTCGCTCGGAAGACTCCGGGATGTAACCGAGCGCCTTCTCGATCGACTTCAGATTTAGAGGATCGCGAATACTCTCGTTGTAGTCGTTTACTTGGGCCAGGGCGCGAGTCACGGCTGGCGCAAGACCCCGATGTAAATACTTCCTGCTGTCAAGAATTTTCGCATCCGGCCCTTTCAACTCCAGGAGTTTCACCCAGTCCCCTCCGTCGCGAGGAAGAACTGGAGAAATGGCGAAGTCAGGAGTTTGTTTGTTGGCGGGGAAATATGGCTTGTGCGAAATTGGGACGCCCATCATCGCCTCTGCTAGTAGATCCGGATGCTGCTCCAAGAAGTTGTGTACCTGTCGCTCGCCGGTGTTGGGATCGTTGAGGAGTTGCTCGAATAGGAGCGCCTCATAGTCAATTCCCTCACGGTCGCGTCCGATCGTCACATACCCATGAAATCGACGCTTGTCCTTACCTACGTAATAAAACTCGCTTTCATCCAGCCACTTCTTGTGGTAAGCCCGCTTCACACGGTAGAGCCCGTGATCCGCAGTCACCAAGAATCCGACGCGCTCGTACTCGTTCAATGCCTTTTGATTGTGCTGGTCAATGATTTTCTCAATATGGCTCCATGTAATCGGGCTAGCATAACCGCTGTGAAGCCACCATTCGGTGACATCTACAACGTATTCGACGCCAAGCTCGTCATACGCTTCATGTCTTTGGCCGCGGTCCGTTAAGACAATTTGCGGAATTCGTTTCCACTTGCGTCCGTCCCGCATCGCGCAGGTCTCCGGAAGGTCCCGAATCCTCTGAGCGATTGCGGCGTTCAACCACGGCGCATCCCAAGGGGTGATCTCGGGAAGGGACAGAGCGCCGTTCGGCCCGTGCATAAAGTCCATAGACAGATTGGGCCGCAGAAAAACAATCGCATCGATGCAGGCGGAAGATGAGGCAGGTGCGAACATCAGGTAGGAAATGATCTCGTCTCCCGGCATCCAATCGGCGATGCAAAACTTATTCCAGAGATCCAGAGCATCCGGGCTGAATTCGGGCGTCATGCTGCAAGTCAATAGCAGATTCACAGATTGCTCCTGTACTCCTTCAAGAAGAGGTGCCCCAAGCCCCAACCAATTATTGTAGCCTCGGTGTGTCCGTGGCCACCTAGGCGCCCACGCCGTCCAGGAGGAAGCCCGGTCCAAGCTCTGTATCCGGCTTCTTTAGAATCGCTACCTCTCAAACTTTGGCTGCCATTTTCCTTGCTCGATTGATGGGAACAGCCCAAACCACTTGTTGACAGACGGTTACGGGCAATCAGCGGGGGTTACTCCCCGAAAACGCCGATGCAGCCGGGAGGAACTTCGCCCCACGCCAAATCCCCAACCCACCCAGCGACGACAACAGGCGCAAAATGCCCGGCGATCAGGATCGATGGGAGCCTCCTCGCAATCGCCCCTATGTATATACAAATCCATACATCAATAGATACAAAAGACAAAAAGTGCGGCGAATAGGGGCCGCCGGATGCCCCTTTTCTCGCCTTTTAGACCCAAAATCGCAACAAATCGACCGGATTCTCTTTGAATCTCCAGCCCCTTTCGCGCCAATTCGCCAACGCATCGCCAAGCTCGTCTCCCCCGGGAGAGTCGCCCGAGGGGCGAGTTGCGGGAGCTTGACCGCCAAACCAACTTGGACCGCCGCCAGCCCATCCGCGCATGCAGTCCGATGTCCGGCCCCTAAGTGCATCAGTCCCTCAGTCCCTGCTCCCTATTCCCTGACAACTGACAACTGACAACGTCCTTGCAGATGATTACCCTCCGCTGGCGCATACTGGCAGATAGATTGAGAAGCGCGCGAAGCTCCTCATCGGTCGGAGAACCGTGTACCCCCCCACCCCCCCTCCCCTGAGAGGGCCCCATTTCCCACCCCGGAGTCCACATAAGTCACTCAGAATGAACAGCTTACAAAATACACCCGGTAACCAATCGGTAAACAGACCCCCCGGAAAAGGGCCCGTTTTGAGGGCAAAAAGGGCGGTTCAGGGGCCATTTTGCGCGAAAATGGCGGCCTTTTGAACCACCCTCGCGTCGAATCCTGCCGCCAGCCCCATCGCTTAAAATCGTTACATGTGCGGCATTGTCGGTTACGTCGGTCCAAAGAAGGTGGTCCCCGTCATCATCGAGGGGCTGCGGCGCCTGGAATATCGCGGCTACGACTCGGCGGGAATCGCCGTGGGCAGCCCATCCCGCTCCACGCTTGAAGTCCGCCGCGCTCCGGGCAAGCTGCACAACCTGGAAGAGGCGCTGCTCGAGCATCCGCTGGAAGGCACTTTCGGCATCGGACATACCCGCTGGGCCACCCACGGCCGCCCCACGGAAGAAAATGCTCACCCCCATCGCGATTGCTCCGGCCGCATCGTCGTGGTTCACAACGGCATCGTCGAGAACTACCTCGATCTGAAACGCGAACTGATCGGCCAGGGCCACAAGTTCGTCACCGAGACCGATACCGAGATCATCGCCCACCTCATCGAACAGGTTCAGAATGACGCGGACGCTGCCGGCCAGCCCATTTTGCTTGAAGTGGCCGTCTGCCGCGCGGTTAAGCGGCTCACCGGAGCCTTTGCGCTGGGTGTTCTTTCGGCCCTCGAACCGGACAAGATCGTAGCCGCCCGCCTGGGTCCGCCGGTGGTGATCGGCATCGGCGAGGGCGAGTCGTTTGTGGCCTCCGACGTTCCCGGAATTCTGCACCACACGCGCAATGTCTACTTCCTCGCCGACGGAGAAATGGCCGTCCTGACCTTGTCTGGCGTGACGCTGAGCGACTTCGACGGCCATCCCATCCAGCGCCCCCACACCAGGATTCAATGGGATCCGATCCAGGCCGAAAAGGGCGGCTACAAGCACTTCATGCTCAAGGAGATCTGGGAGCAGCCGCGGGCCGTGACAGACACCACCCTGGGCCGTGTCTCGCTCGACTCCGGCAGCGTCTTTCTGGCGGAGATGAAGATCGCCGACGAGGAACTGGCCAACGTCTCCAGCGTCAGCATCGCCGCCTGCGGCACCAGTTGGCATGCCGCGCTAACCGGCAAGTACATGATCGAGCGGTTGGCGCGTCTGCCCGTGGACGTGGATTACGCCAGCGAATACCGCTATCGCGATCCCATCCTCGGCCCCGGCGCGCTCGGCCTTCTCATCACCCAGTCCGGGGAGACCGCCGATACCCTGGCCGCCCAGCGGGAGATGATCGCGCTGGGATCGAAGACCGTAGCCATCTGCAACGTTGTCGGCGCCATGGTCGCCCGCGAAGCTCACGGATCGGTGTACACCCACGCCGGCCCGGAAATTGGCGTCGCCTCCACCAAGGCCTTCACCTCGCAACTCACCGCGCTGTTCCTGCTAGCCCTCAAGCTGGGCCAACTGCGCGGCCAGCTCGACCAGGCCCGGTCGGTCGCGCTCATCGAGGAACTGAGCCGCATCCCGGTCAAGATCGAGGAGATCCTTCGCTCTCGCTCAGCCCAGTGCGAGCATCTGGCCAGGGAGTTCTCCACCGCCCGCGACTTCCTCTACCTTGGCCGCGGCATTCACTTCCCCATCGCTCTCGAGGGGGCGCTCAAGCTCAAGGAGATCTCCTACATCCATGCCGAGGGCTACCCGGCCGGCGAAATGAAGCACGGACCCAACGCCCTGATCGACGAGACGCTTCCAGTGGTGGTGCTGGCCACGCGCGACGAATCCGATCCCGCCTCCAAACTGCGCTACGAGAAGACCCTCTCCAATATCCAGGAAGTCACCGCGCGCAGCGGGCGCGTCATCGCCGTGGCCACCGAGGGCGACACCACCATCGGCGGCCTGGTCGAGCACGTCATCCACATCCCCCCGGCCATCGAACTTCTCTCCCCGCTCATCGAGATCGTGCCGCTGCAACTGCTGGCTTACTACATCGCCGTCCGCCGCGGATGCGACGTAGATCAGCCCAGGAATCTAGCCAAGTCGGTGACAGTGGAGTAAGCCTTACGGTTGCTCCAGCCGACTCGGAGTGCGGTTTCGAAGAAGTTGAGAAGGGCAGGTCTCTCCGCAGGAGCTATTTCGCGTGTCTACCCACACCATCATCGAACCCTTTCGCATCAAGAGTGTTGAGCCCATTCGGTGGACGACCCGCGCGCACCGGGAAGACCTGCTGCGCGCCGCCCACCATAACCTCTTCCTGCTTAAAGCCGACGACGTTCTTATCGACCTGTTGACCGACTCCGGCACCGGCGCCATGTCCACGCACCAATGGGCGGCGGTCATGGAGGGAGACGAGAGCTACGCGGGCAGCCGCAGCTTCGATCGCTTCAAGAACTCCGTACAGGAGATCTTCGGCTACACCCACGTCATCCCTACTCATCAGGGGCGAGCGGCGGAACGCATCCTGTTCAACGTGATGTGCAAGAAGGGCGACGTGGTTCCCAACAATACACACTTCGACACCACCCGCGCCAATGTGGAGTATGTCGGAGCGGAAGCCATCGATCTGCTCATTCCCGAGGCAAGGCAACCCGCGACGCGCCTTCCCTTCAAGGGCAACATGGATGTGGCGGGCCTGCAAGAGCTGATCGCGCGCGTCGGCCGTGAACGCATCCCCTTGGTCATGCTCACGGTGACCAATAACTCCGGCGGCGGCCAGCCCGTGTCCATGGAAAACGCCAAGGCCGTTTCCGCGGTCTGCCGCAAGCACGGGATTCCGCTTTATTTCGATGCCTGCCGCTTTGCCGAGAATGCCTGGTTCATCAAGCAGCGCGAGACGGGCTACGCGGACAAGACGCCCAAGGAGATTGCGCGGGAGATGTTTGCGCTTGGCGACGGCTGCACCATGTCCGCCAAGAAGGACGGCATGGCTAACATCGGCGGCTTTCTCTGCACCAATGACGACATCCTCGCACGGCAGGAGCAGGACCTGCTCATCCTCACTGAGGGCTATCCAACCTACGGCGGCCTCGCCGGCCGCGACCTCGAGGCCATCGCCGTCGGCCTCCAGGAGTCGCTAGAGGTGGACTACCTCCGCTACCGCATCGCCTCCACCGCCTACCTCGGCAACAAGATCGCCGAGCATGGCGTGCCCATCGTCCAGCCCCCCGGCGGCCACGCCATCTATCTCGACGCCAAGGCCTTCCTGCCGCACATTCCGGTCGAGCAATTCCCCGGCGTCGCCCTGGCCGCCGAGCTCTACCTCGAAGGCGGCATCCGCTCGGTCGAAATCGGCAGCCTCATGTTCGCCGCCGCCGCCAAGATGGAACTCGTCCGTCTCGCCATCCCCCGCCGCGTCTATACCCAGAGCCACATCGACTACGTGGTCGAGATCATCCTGAGCGTCTGGGAACGCCGCGCGCAGATCACAGGCATGCGGCTGACCTACGAGGCCCCCTTCCTGCGCCACTTTACCGCGCATCTGGAACCGATGGACTAGGATGCCGTTAGAGGAACGAGCTTATGGAAGACCATATCGAAACGCAAAGCACGGATGCGGAGCATGAGCAGTGGTTTCGTCGTCAGGTGCAAATCGGTATTGAAGAGGCCGACGCTGGAAACTTTATCCCCAACGAGGAGGTCGAGGCTGAATTTGCTTCCCTTCGCGGGGCTTCCTTGAGGAAACTGGCCAAATCGGTGACGGTGGAATAGGGGGACTCGCTTCATGATTCACAATCGCGCTATAATTCACAAGCCTCTCAATGCACTTGCTCTGGTGCATTGTGCTCAGGCGGTGATCCGCAATCGACATGGCGACTAAACGTACCAAGCCCCTACTGACGTTGAGGATTCAAGGCCCCGGAATCCGGCAAGGGGCTATCTCCGTCCCAGACCTAATTCGTATCTGCCAAGCGACACAGAATGCCGTCAATCGGCAGGCTGAGGCCATGCAGGGCGGACTGTCGCTTCGTCCCGGCCCGAAGTCCTCAGTCGTGCGCCAGGAATGCACCCTCGAACTCACAGGAATAAAGAAAGGCAGTACGGTATTGCCGTTCGGACTGGCGAAGCCACAGCAGCCGCTTCCTATTCCGCAAATGACAACATTCGGGCGTGATGTCGTTCGGCGAGTCGCAACAGCTGTGAAGAGCCTCGGCTCCCGCAGACCGCCAAAGAACGGCTACTTCGAACCGGGCCTGCTCGACAGTTTGCGTGACATGGGTGAGGTCTTGAACAAGGATGTCACCAAGATCGAGTGGATTGTACCTGGCAACGGCAGGCCTTCAATTAAAGCGATTTTCGACACCCGAGTACGTGAACGGGTTTCAGAACGAATTAAGTCCCCTTCCACTCGACCGCAAACCGTTGAAGGTGTACTGGAAATGGCGGATTTCAAAGAGCAGGACCACAAATGCCGGATTCATCCGCTTGTCGGACAGCCCATTGTATGCACGTTTACTCCGGACCAGGAACAGGGAGTCTACGACGCTCTACGCAAGCCAGTGAAGATCGAGGGCACTGCAACAGTTAACCCCCACAGCGGGAGGCTTGAATCGATTGCCATCGCTAAGATTGGCGTAACTGAGCAGTTGTTAATCGGAGCCAAAGAGTTCTATTCAGGAAGAACGCTTGAGCAGCTTGCTGAAGCTCAGGGGATAGCCCCCCTGAGTAATCCCAGAGTTTTAGTCGGTGGTTGGCCGGAGGGTGAAGATCTGGACGTATTTCTGGAGGATATCTATTCAAGCCGAGGAGCCTAACCGAGACTATGGACGCAGTCCTGCTGGACACTGACGTTTTCTCATACTTGATGAGGCCCAAAGATACACGTGGAGATGCGTATCGGCCTCACGTGAAAGGGAAGACCGCCGCTGTCAGCTTCGTCACTGTTGGTGAGCTTTTCTACGGTGCGGAAAAGCGAAAATGGTCTGCCAGGACTCTCTCACATTTGCAGGAAAAGTTAAAGGCAGTTGTGATTGTCCCTTACGACGAGGAGCTTTGTCGCGCATACGCTCGTACCCGAGCATCGCTGCCCGTGGGGGTCGTAGTCGCAGCAAATGACCTTTGGATAGCGGCCACTGCGATCCGACATTCCATCCCACTAGTCACAAACAACCGCAAACATTTCGAACGAATCCTCGGTTTGAAGCTGATCAGCGAGTCGCCCTCCAAGACCGCTCCAGTACCGACACCAGGTGATCTATTCAAGACGCCAGCATCCGGATCGTAGATTGAGCAGGAGAGAGCGTCAGGTCAACGTCAGCAGGCCCTCACGCCCGCCCCGCAAACTCCCCCGTCTCCGTGTACACCTTCACCTTTTCCCCCACTTGCACATAGAGAGGAACTTTGATTTCCAGGCCAGTCTGGAGCCGGGCCAGCTTGGTCACGTTGCCGCTGGTGTCGCCGCGCGCGCCGGGTTCCGTATAGGCCACCTCCAACTCCACCGCGGCCGGCAACTGCAAGCCGATGGGATTGCCGTTGAACTTGTGCAGTTGGATGATCGCGCCCTCGACCAAATACTCCAGCGCGTTGCCGATCATGCCTTCGGAGAGGGTAAGCGTCTCGAAGCTCTCCTGGTCGAGGAAGTGCGAGCCCTCGCCGTCGGAGTAGAGGTAGGAGGCTTCGACGGTCTCGAGGTCCGGCTCCTTGAACCGGTCGCCTGCCTTGAAGGTCTTGTCGAAGACCGCGCGCGTGAGCAGATTCCTCATCTTCAGCCGCACCAGCGTCTGTCCGCCCCGCGCGGTGGGCGTGGAAACTTCCGCGTCCATGCAGTAATAAGGGGTGTTTTCAAACTCGAACACCATCTTGCGCTTCACGGCGATGGCTTCAATCAATGCGGCCATGGATTCCTCGAAACTCAGCCTTCCGAAACCGGGACATCGCATCCGGCCCCCGTCAATTATAGGGCTGCGCGCATCGGATTCCCTCTTCGGCTTGCCATCTCGCCCCCCGGCTGGCGATACTCTGAACAGTCCCTTTTGCGGGCATCCACTTTCCGTCAGCGAGAACACCGTGGCGCGTCAACTGTACACCGCACGTCTGGAACGAAAGGTCTGCATCTCGGAACAGGCCCAGTGCTACCACTTCGAGTTCGTTGTCGAGGGGATCGAGAACTTCCCCTTTGCCTCCGGCCAGTTTGTCTCCGCTGTTGCCGAGGACGCGAAGGGCAAAATGCAGACTCGCGCCTACTCACTGGCCTCGGCGGCCCGCGCCAACCGCTTCGACCTGTGCGTGAACCGCGTCGAGGAAGGTTTCTTTTCCAACCACCTGGCCGATCTGCCCGACCTGCCCGTCGGCTCCGAGATCCAGATACACGGACCGCACGGACATTTTGTCTTGCACGAGCCAATTACCGATTCGATTCTGGTGGCCACCGGCACCGGCGTCGCGCCCATGCGCGCCTATACGCACTGGCTCTTTCCGCCCGACGGCCCCGACCGCAGCGCCGGCAAGGAGATTTGGCTGGTCTACGGAACCCGCTACGAGACCGATATCTACTACCAGGAGGAATTCGAGGCGCTTGAGCGCAGCAAGCCGAACTTCCATTACCTGCCCACGCTAAGCCGCGCGCAGGAAGCCTGGGACGGCCTGCGCGGCCATGTGCAAGTACACGTCTCGCGGATCGTGGAAGAGCGCGCCGCGCGCCTTGGTGTGTCCCTGCCGCTAGCGGCGCTCGACCCCGCAACCCCTCCCGCGGAGCTGAACTTCGACATCTATGCCTATATCTGCGGCCTCAATTTCATGGTCTCCGGCGTGCGCGAGTTGCTGGCCGGATACGGGTGGCATAAGAAGCAGATCGTCTTCGAGCGGTACGACTAGAGAGGAGCCCGCCGGGTGCGACAAAGCGCGCAGCTTGGCGTCTCAAACTCCAACTCCGATGAGCAATCCGCGAGTCCGGACGCGCATCTTCGCATTCCCCCTGGTCTTGACTCTGATCCTGGCGGCTTATGCGTGCGCCCGGATTCTGGAGGTTGTGCACAGCCCCGTTCCACGGCTCGCCGTAGTTGCCCTGAATGTGCTGTCCGCCATGGCTTTCGCGTTCGCGCATGGGGCGCGGCATTACCGGCTCCGCGGCATATTGGTCTTCGCCGCCATCTGCACGGTGGTTGGGAATTTCTCCGAGAACCTCAGCGTCCTCACAGGCTTTCCCTTCGGCCGCTACTATTTCGCCGAACTCATGGGCCCAAAACTCTTTCATGTGCCCGTCCTGCTGGGCCTGGCCTACATCGGCATGGCCTATGTTTCCTGGACCCTTGCGCGCCTGATCGTGGGCAGACCCTTTGCGCCGCTCGCGGGTTCGAGGATGGTCGCGTTGCCCCTTGCAGCCAGCTTTATCATGGTCGCCTGGGACCTGGCCCAGGACCCCGTCTGGGGCACTGTGCTGCACGGCTGGGTCTGGCTCGACGGAGGCCCCTGGTTCGGCGTGCCTGTCTCGAACTATCTCGGCTGGTTCCTGATCGTCTTCACCATCTATCTGCTCTTCGCACTCTATCTTTGCCGCAACCCGGTGCCGGCGATTGCCAAGGATGGTGGTTTTTGGCGGATGGCGGTGCTGTTCTACTCGTTCTGCGCCGCCGGTAACGCGATGCAGACGATTCCAAGCGCTGTTCCCGCCATCGTTGCAGACCCAACCGGCCGCCTATGGCACGTCTCTGACATTACCGCTGCCTCGGCATTGATTTCCGTATTCGTGATGGGTGCGTTCGCCGCTTTCGCCTGGATCAGGCTCATTGAGCAGGAAAAAACCTCTACAGATTGAACAGCTCCCGCAGCCGTCTAGTTTGCGCGCGGCTGACGGGAATCTCCGTCTGCCGCTTGTCGTTCATGCGCAGTTGGTAGCTGGACTTGAACCATGGCACCACCTCGCGGATATGGTTGATGTTCACCACAAAGCCGCGATGGGCGCGCCAGAACAAAGCCGGGTCGAGCAACTCCAGCAACTCTTCCAGCGTGCGGCATTTGGAGTCGCCTTCAAAGGTCTGCGTGACGACCCGGATCACGCCCTCTGCGATCGACGCAAAGCATATCTCCTTCTGGTCGACCAAGAGCAGCCGGCTCTGCGCCTGAACGATCAATTTGGCCGGGTGGGAAGAGCGCGAGACCCCTTGAGGGCGATTGAGCAGCCGAAGCAAGGCGTCGAGCTGGGACTCGACCTGAGACTCGACTCGGGGCTCGGCCATCGAGCTTGCCGTACCTGAAACACCCCCGTTCAAGCGGCTGCGAACCCGCTCCACGGCTTGTTGCACCCGCGCGCGGTCAAACGGCTTCAGCAGGTAATCGACGGCGTTCACATCGAAGGCGCGCACCGCGTACTGGTCGTATGCCGTGGCAAAGACAATCTGCGGCAGCGGGTCGGTGTCTTTCGCAGGCCGCCGCTCGTTGCCATCCAGCAGCCGCTGGATGACCGCAAAGCCGTCCAGTCCCGGCATCTGCACATCCAGAAAAACAAGATCGGGATGGTGTTCCTCGATCAGATCCACGGCCTCGATACCGTTTGCTCCCTCCGCCACCACGTCCACGCCTCCCACGGATTCGAGCAGGTACTTTAGCTCGTGGCGGGCGAGTTGCTCATCGTCGATGATCAGCGCGGAGAGGTTCATGCAGATCGTGGATCGAAAGCTCGATTGTAGGGAGGGAACCCTGTCCGGTACAAGCAATGGAGATCTACTCGCCCAGCACCCGCAACCGCGCCGGCATATGATCCGCGGCAAGCTCATGGCCGCAGCGCGTGCAGAACTGGTCGGTAGTACGCACGGTGCGGAAACAGTTGCCGCAACTGGCCCCAAGCTGGTAGTCGCATTGCGGGCAGAAGTGGAAATCGCTCTGCACATGGGTGCTGCAGGCGGGGCAACGCGAGACCTCCGGCTGGCGCAACAGGAAGTAAAGCACCGCGCCGATGCCGCCCGGCATTACGAAGCAAATCACAATCCAGAAGCGCGAGCTCATGGCCCGCCGCGGAGCGTCCTTGCTGACGTAGCCAACCATCAGAAAATAGAGCGCGACCAGCACCCCCCCGGAAAGACTGAAGTAGATGTGAAAACCGAGCGGCGGATGGTGTTTCTGCTGCCCCGGCAAAATCTGCCAGAAATAGTACTCCACAAGTGTAAACGCGGCGATCGCGACGACGATCGACCACACCGGAATCATGCGTTCGTCTTCGTTTACGGAGATGGATTGTGGATCGCGCATCGGGCAACCCCTTCCTCGAAGGGCCTTTCACAGGATTAAGCTCAGCTTAACCGGTATCTAGATGGACGGGGAAGCGGGGGTGGAAGTTGCGCTCACATTTCATGCCGTCTGCTTTTTTGGGGGCTGAATGCCACCGACGTGGATCGCGGATTTCGGAGGGAGGCGAGGGCTTCAGCCCCCCGGGAAAGAGCGCGAATTTGCTGGGCCATCGGGCCCGGGCTCTTGTCTCTCTTCCCCGGTAGGAAGCAAACCAAACCTTAGTATGAAGTCAGGACTTGCGGCGGAGCCATCCGGCCAGCAGCGCCGAGGCAAGCAGCGCCGCGCTCAGAAAGAATATCCATACGCTTAGCTGGGCCGTGAGGCCGGTCAGACGCTCTTCTTCGATCAGAATTTCGCCGGCCCACCAGACCAGTGGACCCAGCACCAGAAGAATCACCAGCGTAGCAGCCAGCGCCACGGAGCGCGTCCGCTTGCGCCCGGCTTTCTGTTCCTGCATTACCCCCAGCGAGGCAATCACCACGCGGCGTGTGCGATGGGCCACGGCACATTCCCGGTCTGCCTGCCGTCCCGCCAGGGCCGAAACCAGATCGCCATCGGAATCTGCGTTCGCGCCTGATCGCGCGCCGCCGGCCGCGTCCGGAGGGCTACTAGCCTCGCCGCCGGCGTCGTCGCCAGCCGCGCCGCGGGTGTTCACACCGCCACCAGGCGGTGCCACTGGGACCGTTCGAGCTTTGGTCTGATTGCAGCCAATCCCCGGTAAAGTCTCGATTTTACTGTGGAAAGCGGCGCACGGGTCACTTTGGCGATCTCTTCAAGCGAAAGCTCCTCGTGGAACCGGAGCACTAATACCTCGCGGTGAAGAGTGTCCAATTGAAGCAGCGCCGATGCGATCCGCTCCCGGTCCTCGCGGTTGGAAAAGCAGTCGTACGGAGTCGGTTCGCCGTCGGCAATCTCGAAGCTCATCGGCCGGTCGTCGTCTTTGTGGCCCTCGAAAAGCTCATCCAGGCTGGACATGGTCCGCTTGCGCCGCTGGTCGACCACCAGGTTGCGGGCGATGGTAAAGAGCCAGGTGTCGAACCGGGCCTGGCCGTTGAACTGGCCGCCGCGTACCAGTACCCGCATCCACACCTCCTGGAACAGGTCCTCGGCCATCTCCCGGTTACCGGTCAGATAAAGCAGGTAGCGCATCAGGCGGTGCTGGTAGCGGACGATCAGTTCGTCCAGCAGCCCGGCCTCCTGGCGTTTGAGTCCCTGGGCTACGGCGAGGCTCTCCTGCCGCGCCTGTTCGTCTACGGCTCTGGCAGTACTCTGACCAAAAATTGGGCGAATAGACGCAGTTGCGCTCATCTCAATCTATTAGACGACAGAATTGCCCCTGGAGTCTCGTCAATTTGGATGCGGATGTGGGGACAACGTTACGGAAACGACGCTTACGCGATCTACGTAGACGAGGACCTTGCGAAGGTCGAGGAGATTTCATTCCGATTTGACGCGAGAGACATATTGCCGGACTTGGTTCACGAGATTTGCGTCCTAGCGAAGCGGTTAGGTTGCGTGTTACTAACTCACGCGCATGAAATACTGCTTCCCTGTGAAGCGGACGTCCTGAACGCAATCGGATCGCCAACAGCAAAGAGCTTTGTTGATGATCCGGTTACAACCTTGAAAAACCTGGATACGGCCAAAATCGAGATCAGTCTATATCCCCCGGAGGAGGGCTAAATGGCGGCGGGTGGACAAGGTTTCGGGAAGCTGAATGCTGGACCGGCATCAATCCCGTGTGCCTGCGTCGGCCCGATGCAAGCGTAAGCGTTAAGCGCGTCTCGGCCTTATGGGCCTTTCGCGCTCATGGCGCACCCTCACCGCCCAACCGACACCGGCAACTGTCAATTACCAGTTGATCGACATGCGCGAACGCCTCCGGCGCGCGTGATACTGCCCTTGGTGCCCCAGGTCCCGCTTTTGGGACCTGGGACAGCTCAACCCTTCATGCGGCGCGCGCCCTTCACCGTCCCGCAAAGTGCGCTTCGATCTCTTCGAGCGTCTTGCCCTTGGTCTCCGGAAGCACAAACGCCACCACCAGGAAGTAAACCACCGTGAAGCCCGAGAACAGAAAGAAGATCGAGGAGTATCCGTGCTTGCTCACAAAAGGCAGAAAGATGCTGGCCAGCGTGGTTGACACCATCTGATTGATGACCAGGCCGATGCTCATGCCCATCGATCGTATCCGCGTGGGCATCAACTCCGACAGGGCCAGCCACGAGCACACCCCCGGCCCCAGGGCAAAGAACGCCATGAACGCGTACAGCCCCAACGCCACCCACCACCCGTGACGGCTCTCCGGAATCCTGCCTACCAGGGCTTTCTCAATCTTCAGCGGCGCCTGCCGGGCCTGGTCCAGGTCCGCAAATGGATTCTTGAAGAACGCCTCCACCTTGTTGGCCGGAACGCAATTCGCCCGTGTTACCTCAATCTGTGGAGGCGCCGGATCGTCGGAGCGCACAAAGTTGGTGGCCGCCGTAAAGTCCCCATAGGAATAGATAATCGCCAGGGACGCCCGTTCGCTCCGGATTTCGCTTCCCTCGTATTCCTCGGCCTTCAGCAGCCTCTCCGCCCCGGCCCGGTCGAAGCGCATCGCAATCTCGTTCTTGCTGCCCGCCATCGCCTGCACCAGATCGCGGCAATCCACCGTCGCTCTTTCCGTCCGCTGAAACAGAATCCCCACGCAGGCCAGCGAGAGAATGATTCCGCCGCCGCCCAGGGCCATCAGGAATTTGCGCCCCTTTCGATCCACCAGCACTACTCCGACGATAGTCACCAGAAAGTTCACCATCGTGAAGATCACGTAACCCCAGTGCGCATAGAGGTCGCTCAGGCCGCTTTGCAACAAAATCGCGGTGTTATACCCGATGATCGAGTTGACCCCCGTGGTCTGCGTGAAAGCCAGGATGATGCAGGCGAGCACAAACGGGACCGCGTACTTCCGCTGCAAAATCGAGTCTTTGATCTTCCCTTCCGGCGAGCGCTCTTGCGACCGTCCCGCCTTCTCCATCTCCGCCAACTCCGCCGCCGCCTGTTCCTGGCTTCGTGAGCGAAGCAGCGCTGCCCGAGCCGCTTCGTTCCTGCCCCGCCGAACCAGCCACCGCGGCGACTCCGACACCAGCATGGACCCCAGCACAAACAGCACGCCCGGAGGCAGCGAAACCCAGAAGATGCGCCGCCACGCCTGATTCTTGAACGCAAACAGCTCCGCTGCATCGCCGCCCTTGGCCACCGCTTCAACACGGTAGCTGTAGTACATGCCCACCGCCGCCGCCGCCACAATGCCCAGCGTCAGCAGCCACTGAAACACGGCCGTTCCCTTGCCCCGGTTCGACGCCGCAAGGCATTCGGCCAGATACAGAGGAACCACAATGCCGATCAGCCCACCGCTCATTCCCTGCAGCAGCCGGCCGAAGAACAGCGGCCCATACCCATGCGACAGCGCAATCGCCGGGATGCTCACCACGAACGTCAGCCCGCTCAAAACCATGAGCGGCTTGCGGCCCATCCAATCCGCCAGCACCCCCGCAAACAAGGTCGAGAGAACGCTACCCAGCAGCACCGCCGCCACAATCACGGAAAGCTCGGCCGCCGTCAGGCGCGAAGTCGCTTCCAAGTAGGGCAGCGCCCCGCCGATAATCCCCACGTCGATGCCGTAGAGCAACCCGCCCAGGCTCGCTACCAGCAGAAGAAAGAGGTTATACCTCCGCCTCGCCGCGGCATCGTCCGATTTCGGAGTCTTCGCCAAACCGCCTGCGTCCGTCGTCAAAGTCTTCGTTCCCCTTCACTCACTCTGCTTGGCCGTCGAAGCAGCCAGGCGCCGATCCACACCGGGTCCCACACAAGGTAGCAGTTACTTCCTTCTGTCCGCAATCGCACCAAACTTCGGCAACAACCGTCAGCCAGCCGTCAGCAACCATCCGCGAAATAGAACAGCCGCCAAAGCGTAGGGAAGTGCTCTAACGTGGGAGCCATGTCCCAGGGGAGGACCATCGCTATGAAACGCATTCTTTGTTCCATCGGCGCTCTATGCATCGCGGCAGTTTTGACTGCGCCAACCCACGCGCAGGATGCGGTTACGGTTGCCGACTGTCCCGGACCGCGGTCTCTGCCGGTTTCCTTTCAGGTCGATTGCTCCCATGTCGGCGATCTGGCCACGAAAGCCCTCTGCCGGCCCTTTGCCGAAAACCAGGCCTGCAGGGTCTTCCTCGCCTACCGCCAAATCACCGGAATCCATCTTGAGGACTCCTGTCCCGCCTTCAAGTACACCATCTACGACAAGGACAAGTGGCCCTGCCAGGGCGGCGAGGCTGGCGGCTACGCGGGCAAGTGCGGTGCGGAGTTGATGGCCGATTATTCCATTCTGTTGAAGTCCCAGATCGGCCCCTACGATGTCCACGAGATTCTCCACGTCTACCAATCCGCTCTGGGAGCGCTGCCCTACGCGCATATCCTTTTCGGCCCCGGCATGACCGAGGCGCGGCGCCTGGTTGGCGACAACAAGGGATATGTGGACGCGTTGACCCAACTCAAATCGTCCGTCGCTCGCTCCCAGGCGGCGTTCGAGAAAGGAACCGTCAAGCCCGAAGGCCAGTGTCTTGCCGCGGAGCTATACACCGAAGACTCGCTCTACCTGAAAGACGCAACCAACGTAGAGCAGTTTTACCTCAAGCTGGTCCGCAGTTGGAGAGCAGACATGGCCGACCGCCAGGCGCGTTTCAATCGTATGTACGACCTGGTTTCAGGCGGGACAGCGAAGCCGTTCCTGCTTTCCCACGGTTGCCCGGCATTTTAAAGCCTGTCCCGCGGGAGTTTTCATCGTCTATGGTGCCGGGAGGGGGGGTCGAACCCCCATGCCCCGAAGGGCGGCGGATTTTGAGTCCGCTGCGTCTGCCAGTTCCGCCATCCCGGCCAGGGGGTGGGATTCCGCAACCAAAGTATCGCACAGCGCTTGCCCCCGCCGCCAGCACCCCTCACCCCCGACCCGGCTTTCCACACCTTCCGCCGGCCCTCGAATGTGAAAGCCGTGCGACAATGGAGGCAATCGTGATGACCCCTGCCTCCTCTGCCGTTCCCTCGCCGGTTGTCGTCACCTCGCAGTTGCTCGCCGCGCACAGCATCACCGCCGAGGAGTACAGCTGCATCCTCGCAGCTCTCGACCGCGTCCCCTCCCTCACCGAACTCGGCATCTACAGCGTCATGTGGAGCGAACACTGTTCCTACAAATCCAGCCGTGTCCACCTCAAGCGCCTGCCCACCAAAAGCGATCGCGTGGTCCAGGGCCCCGGCGAGAATGCGGGCATCATCGACGTCGGCGACGCCTGGGCATGCGCCTTCAAAATCGAATCCCATAATCACCCCAGCTACATAGAACCCTTTCAAGGCGCAGCCACCGGAGTCGGCGGCATTCTCCGCGACATCTTCACGATGGGTGCTCGTCCCCTGGCGGTGATGGACTCACTTCGCTTTGGTCCTATCGCCGGGGAGCCTGACCCAGGCTCGGAGGAGCGCGCGCTCTGGCATAAGAACCACTCGATCGTCGAGGGCGTGGTCAGCGGCATCGCCGCCTACGGCAACTGCTTCGGCGTTCCTAACCTCGGCGGTGAAACCAAATTCGAGCCCTGTTACAGCGGCAACCCGCTGGTCAACGCCTTCGCCCTCGGCCTGGTCCGTAAGGACGAAATTTTCTACGCCAAGGCCTCCGGCGCAGGCAATCCCGTCATCTACGTCGGCGCAAAGACCGGTCGCGACGGCATCCACGGCGCAACCATGGCCAGCGAGGAGTTCCACGAAGGCACGGATGCCAAGCGCCCCAACGTCCAGGTCGGGGACCCCTTCATGGAGAAGCTCCTCCTCGAAGCCTGCCTTGAAGCCATGCAAACCGGCGCAATCGTCGGCATTCAGGACATGGGAGCGGCTGGATTGACTTGCTCCACCTGCGAGATGGGCGCCCGCGGCGGCGTTGGCCTCGACATCGAACTCGACCTCGTCCCGCAGCGTGAAACTGGCATGACGGCTTACGAGATCATGCTCTCCGAGAGTCAGGAGCGCATGTTGCTGGTCGCTATCAAGGGTCGCGAAGACGAAGTTCTCCGGGTGTTCTCCAAATGGGGTCTAGACGCCGTCATTGTCGGCACAGTCCAGCCCCAGCCGCGCCTTCGCATCCGTCACCACGGCGAGCTCGTTGCCGACATTCCAAACAAGTCCCTCACCGACGACGCCCCCCTCTACCATCGCCCCGTCGGTGTTTGGAACTCCCCGCTTCCGTTCGAGCCTTCCGAAGAGATTCTGGCCAAACTGGGCCAAGATCGCGACTTCACGGCGGATCTCAAGAAGCTCTTGGCCAGCTCAAACGTCTGCTCCAAGCGCTGGGTCCACCAGCAGTACGATTCCATGGTCCAGACCAATACGGTGATCGGTCCCGGTGGCGAAGCCTGCGTCATGCGCATCAAGGGCACGGGAAGACCGGACGGACTTGAGGGGCCACTGGGGGAGATCGGCCTCGCCATGGCCCTGGACGGCAACGGCCGCTGGTGTTATCTCGATCCCAAGCTGGGCGCGATGCACGCCGTCGCCGAAGCGGCGCGCAAGGTAGCGTCCACCGGCGCAACTCCGGTAGCCGCCACCAACTGCCTCAACTTCGGCAACCCGGAGAAGCCGGAGATCATGGCGCAACTCTCCGCTGCCATCGACGGCATTGCCGACGCATGTACGGCTCTTGGCGCGCCCATCACAGGCGGCAACGTGTCCTTATACAACGAGACACGCGGTGAAGGCATCTATCCCACGCCGGTCCTCGGTATTGTCGGCATCCTCGACGACGTAACCAAGGCCGTCCCCGCCCACTTCCAGGCCGCGGGCGACGCCATCCTCCTCCTCTGGCCCATCCCCGCCGGCCAGGAGCCCGACCCGGACCTCAAAGTTCCCTTCCGGCCCATACCTATCAACCCCTACATCGTGCTTCCTGTCACTCTGCCTCCGCCTTTTCCGCTCGCAACTCCCATCGGCGCCCCAGTTCCCATTGTTCCCGAGGACACGACTGCACCCCCCGGCTCTGAACTGGCCTCGTTTGGTTCATCCGAATTTGCCAAGGTCGTACTCGGCGGATTCTGGGGCCAGCCCCCTCCGCTCGATCTCGATGCCGAAGCCAGCCTGCACAAGCTGCTGGCCGGGTTGGCCGAGCGGGGACTGATTCGCTCTGCCCGCGACATCTCCGACGGAGGTGTGAGTGTCGCCCTGGCTCAGGCCGCGTTCCCGAAGGGAATCGGAGCCACCGTCGAGCAGGATCAGTCGCTCATGGTTCATCCGCTCTTCGGCCTTTTTGCGGAGCCGGCATCCACCATGCTCGTCACCACCCACCCCTCCAATGTGTCCACCATCGAGAAACTGGCCGGCAAGCACGGCTTTCTCGCCGCCCGCATCGGCTCGACCGGCGGTCACCGCCTGGAGATCTCGGTCGACGGCGAGTCCTTTATCTCCGCCCCGCTCGAGGCCCTGCGTAAGCCCTGGGCCGAATCGCTCGAATCCACCCTCCACGACGAGGTCCCCGCATGACCCGCCGCCTCTACCAGGGCGTAGAAGATGAAATAGACGGAACACACGCGGGAACAAGCATGGGTGTCCCCGGTATCTCGCTTGAAACCTGGGATTCTTCCCCTTCCTCCGAGCACAGTTCCGATGACCCCAAACTAAGAGAAGAATGCGGCGTAGTCGCCATCCACGGCCATCCTGACGCCGCCCGCCAGGCCTATCTCGGCCTCTACGCCCTCCAGCACCGCGGCCAGGAATCCGCCGGAATCGCCACCGCCAACGGCCACAATCTGGCCAACATCAAGGGCATGGGCCTGGTCTCGGAGATCTTCACAGACGACGTCCTCGCCAAGCTTCCCGGTCAGATGGCCATCGGCCACACCCGCTACTCGACGACCGGCGACTCGGCTCTGCTCAACGCCCAGCCCATTCGCGTCGACTCCACCAAAGGCCTCATCGCCATCGCCCACAACGGCAACCTCGTCAACCTGGGTAACCTCCGCGCCCGTCTGGAGCGCGACGGCGCCTACTTCCAGACCACCTCCGACTCCGAGATCATCGTCCAGCTCATCGCCCATTCCCGCGCCAACTCGCTGGTCGACGCCATCGCCGGCTCCCTCGCCAAGGTCGAAGGCGCATTTTCCATCGTCATGATGACCCGCGACCGCATCTTCGCCGCCCGCGATCCACGCGGATTCCGCCCGCTCTCGATGGGCCGCATCCGCAATCCCGCCGGCGCCGACACCATCGTCTTCGCCAGCGAGTCCTGTGCCTTCGACCTCCTCCGCGCCGAGTTCGAGCGTGACGTCCTTCCCGGCGAACTGGTCATGGTCACCGAGGACGGCGTCACCAGCCGCCAATACTCGACCGGCGTCCCCCAGTCCAGTTGCATCTTCGAGCACGTCTACTTCGCCCGTCCCGACAGCCGCATCTTCGGCCGCTGGGTCCAGGAGTCCCGCGACCGAATGGGCCGCCAGTTGGCCCGCGAATCCGCCGTCTCCGCCGACCTCGTCGTCCCCGTCCCCGATTCCGGCGTGACTGCGGCGATGGGATACGCGGAAGAGGCGCGCCTCCCCTTCCGCATGGGCCTCATCCGCAATCACTACGTCGGCCGCACCTTCATTGAGCCTGAGCAGCGCGTCCGCGACTTCGGCGTCCGGCTTAAGCTCAACCCCGTCCGCAACCTCCTCGAAGGCAAGAGAGTCATCCTCATCGACGACTCCATCATCCGCGGCACCACCAGCAGAAAAATCGTGCGCATGGTCCGCGGCGCTGGCGCAAAGGAGGTCCATCTCCGCATAAGTTGCCCGCCAACAGTATCTCCCTGCTTCTACGGCGTAGATACTCCCCTGAAGCGCGACCTGATAGCAGCCAATAAGTCCATAGAAGAGATCCGCCGCTTCATAGAAGCTGACTCATTAGCCTACCTATCTCTCGACGGGTTATTGGCCTCAGTCCGGGACGAGAAAGAGACCGGCTATTGCACTGCATGTTACACCGGCAACTACCCCACCCAATGGGTCGACGTAGAAGACATCCTGCCGGCAACGGTCAGTTTGTAGTTCGCGACTAACTCGGCGCGTCCTCTTGAGCCTCACCCAATCGGAGCAGCCCTCTGCCGATCAGCAGGTACCACGCCATAAGAGAAACCCCGCCAGTCATGGCGATGATCAACCCCACGTTGAACCACGAGGGCACGAAAGCCAGAATGATCTCGAAGACGCTCATCAGCCCGTTTCCCACAACTCCGGTGTAACCCGCGGCCCTGCCGAACACCTTGTCACGAAGCATGACAGCGGAGAGGACCAACCCCGCCGAGTCGATAAGGAAAAGCCCCAGGCGGTTCAACCCTTCCACCAGCATTGTCTGTCCGGCCGCAACCAGCACCGACCTCTGCGCATCGCTGGCGGCGCTGGCGTGCTGGCCGCTCAGCGAAAGCATCGCGAAGGCCCGATTGTCCGCCAGATAGACCGCCATCCCCATAAAGAAAAGGATCGCGCCTAACGCCGCCCAAGGCTGGTTCTCCCGCCGGAGTGCGAAGTACATCGCCAAGAAAGCCGGAGTCAGAAGGGCTGCCCCAATCAAATTCAAGAGGCCAAGATTGCGCAGCCCAAGGAGCCGGTTGTTCTGAAAGAGTGTGAACCAGTCGATCGCTGTCACCGTCCGCTGCGATGCGCGCGCCGCCTCGGGAAGGAAACCAATCGTGATTTCGGCCAGCACAACCCCAACCGAAATCAGAACCGCGATTCCGCCCGCTTTGTAGAATCCCCGCCATCCGGGCTCATTGGTCTCGGGATCGATCGATGGTCTAGGCACGGATTCCCTCCGATCTCTGGAATCCCCGCATGATACGCCCGTTTAACTGCCCGCGCAGTGACTGAAGGCTTGTCCGCGGTCCTGCGCCAACCCCCCACCGGGCGGCCAAACTTCGTGTGTTGTAGTATGCTCTTTTGCACCGATGAACTGACCTTGCCCCCGCAAAACGTATCCCATAGCGAGCTGTTGTAATGGCGAAAGGGATACGAGGATGCGGAACGGAAAACGAGGCAGGTACACGCTGGAGTTCAAGCAGGAGGCGGTTCGGCTGGTT
>Ga0326727_10007651_pt1 | contig 28303 bp, 15 predicted proteins | sample MB2enrmetagenome_FD_207643 | JGI IMG/M metagenome (GOLD analysis project Ga0326727, IMG submission 207643) | Lab enriched peat soil microbial communities from McLean, Ithaca, NY, United States - MB29MY | ecosystem: Environmental > Terrestrial > Soil > Wetlands > Peat | place: USA: New York... | reverse complement strand
CTCGATTCCGAAGCCCGGCCCCCCTATATCTCAATCGTCAACCTTCCAGAACTGGCGGACTTTGTGTCCGCTGAGGGAGCGCGTCGGCAAGAAGATGGTAAAAGTCCCAGTTTTCCTGCTAACTTATTGAAAAGAAACTAGAAGAAAATATATTGCATCTAATTCAATGAAAACAAATAAGATACAATAGGCTGTCAACCAGAGTGTTTTGGTTATTACTTCACAATGGCGGGAAGTATCGGAATATCCATAATCGGAGGAGGGCACCCACGGGGCCAGAAGAGCGCGCTGGGTCACGATGTCATACCTATTCGGCGGTGGCCAGATAAGGCAAAACCCCAGGGCGAAGCGCGGGCAGGTCGATTCGAAACGTGGTGCCGCGCTCGGGTTCGCTTTCGACGGAAATCCTGCCGCCGTGGTCGCTCACCACTGACTGCACGATGGCCAGGCCCAATCCCGTGCCGTGCTGCTTGGTGGTGTAATAGGGCGTGAACAGGCGCTCACACTCTTCCTTGGTCAGGCCCTTGCCGGTGTCGGAGATTCTTACGCGCACGCCGCCGGCGGCCGCTTGCGTCTGCACGGTCAACGTTCCGCCCGCGGGCATGGCGTCCAGCGCGTTCAGAATCAGGTTCTGCACGGCGCGATGCAGCAGGTCGGGGTCGGCCTGAATCGGACCCAACGCTTCATCCAGATTGATTTGCGTGGTGATGGGCGGCTTTCCCGGGGCGTTGAGCTGCGCTTCGAAAATCTTCAGGGCGCCGCGCACCACGTCGTTGATGTTCACCGCCTGAAGCTGGGGCGCGGGCATCTTGGCGAAGTCGCTGAAGCGTCCGATAATCGTCTTCATGTTGGCGAGTTCGGCCAGAAGCGTGCGGCTGCTTTCGGCAAATACCTCGTCAAACGCTCCGGGATCAACCTCGCGGGCGCGCAGCAGGTTCTCTACCGTGATCTGAAGAGGAAACAGAGGGTTCTTAAGTTCGTGGGCAAGGCGGCGCGCCAGCTCTCGCCATGCCGCGACGCGCTCCGCCTGTACCAGACGGTCGCGCTGCTCGGTAAGCTGCTGCGTCATCTGGTTGAAGGCGCGGGCAAGCTGGCCCAACTCGTCCTTCGAGGCCGCTTCCACCCGCACGTCCCAGTTCCCTGCCGCCACTTGCCGCGCGGCCGCCGCCAATTGCTCCACCGGCTTGGTGACGCGCGCCGCCGTCCACCCGCTCAGCGCCAATCCCAACAGAATTCCCACGGCCGCCACCACCATCGCCACCGCGCGGATGTGCTTCTCCAGCTCTACCAATTCGCGAATCGAACTGCCCACCAGGAACATTCCCAGAACTTCCTTGCGCAGGCCCGTCAGGGGGATCACGTGAAATATCTCGGCGGTGGCAGGGTCAGGGGTCCAATTGATTTGCGCGGAGGTTTCCACGGGGGCGCGTTCGACACGCGTGATGAGCGGCAGGAGCTTGTCCGCCCAGGGGAAAGGCCCCGTTTTGTCCACCAGAAGGCCGTCCGCCGCAACTTCATTGCCGGGCGGAGCGGGGCTAGGCGTGGCAGCGCTCGTCATTTTTGGAAATTGCCCTGAAGATTGCCCTGCAGCCTGGCTTGGAACTTGGCCTGAAGTTCGGCTGGGCGCTGGGGCTGAAATTTGGTCCGGCGCTGGAGCTTGGGGCTGGGTTGATACTTGGCCGGGCGCTTGGACTGAGGTTTTGCCCGGAGCTGGGGCTGGCAACTGGCCTGATCCTTGCCTTGGGGCTTGGCCGGCCTCCTGGTAGAGCAACGCCCGCATCCCCTCGGGCAAAACCAGCGAGGCCAGGAATTCCCGGTCCAGGCGCCTTCCCCCCACGATGTAAAGCCGGTGGTCGCTCACTTGCACCACGCGCACCGCCATCAGCGCCAGCGCCTCGCCGTCCGCTAGGTCCTCACGCTTCAAAAACGCGCCTTTCGCCACCCAGTCGGCGGGCGCGGCGGTTTGTGTTACCCACTCCTCTTTGTAACCGAAACGCGCGGGCCACTGCGCCGACGAGATGATGGTGCCGTCCGCGGCAATCAGCTCCAGAAAATCAAGCTGATGCGCCGCCGCAAGCCCCGTGGCGTCATCCACATGCGAGGAAAGGTCGGGCGCCTCGCCACTGAGACCTACGGCCAGGCGCAGAGTCTCGTCAGCGTTAGCGATGCCCTCCACGCGGCGGGTTACCTCTTCCGCGCGCCGCTGGAATTCGCTCTGAAATTGCGCCACGAGGGCGTCGGTTCTTTGAGCATTGACGCGCTCAAATGCGTCGCGCATCAGAAAAGAAACCGCCCAAGCCACGAGCCCGACCGAGAGAACTACCGTAAGCGTGAAGACCGTCAGTAATTTCGCCCGAAAACTCACGGCTTCTCCCCTTGCAGCGAGACCTGCTCCAAATGCCATGCGCCCCAAGGCGTCGCGGACCAGTCCATCACCCGGGGTCCGATGCCCAGCAGCTCCGGGACGTGAACGAGCGGCACGACGGCGAGAGAATCGACGAATCGTCGTTCGGAGGCGTAGGTTTGCTCAGGGCTGCCCTGCCCACTTAGTGGCAGCCATTTGCGGGTTATTGCCCCCGTTTGCACTGTATCTACAATTGACCCGTCAACCCGGGCACGTTCCAACACCAAATCGATTCCCTCGGGCATCCGTTTCCATCCTTCTGGCAGCGGCACCACCTGAAGCGTGATACCTGCATCGCGCGCGTTCACAGCCACGCGCTCGGCCGTTTGGCGAGCCAGCGTATCGCCAGGATCGTAGCCCAGCTTGAGCGCCAGCGCTGCGCCAACCTCCGCAATCAATTGCCGCGCGCGCTCCAGATTCATTGCCGTGGGGAAAAGAAACGTGTAGCCACTCCGCCATTGCGGAAAGATGCTTCCGGCAACGTCGCCATAGTTCTGGAGCAGGACTTTCTGAATGGCCGCGCGATCGATGGAGTCGGCAAGGGCCTGACGGACGCGCCGGTCCTGCACCGCGGGCCGGTCCGGGTTGAAGCGGAGGTACAGAAGTTCCACGGGCGAGGACGCCCACACCTTCTTGCCTTCCTGCTGCGCGCGATGAGCCTCCACGGGATCGAACTCCGCCACGTCCGCCTTTCCCAATTCCAAATCGAGCAACTCGTCACGGCTGGCGCGGCCCATCTGAATCTCGATCGAATCAACAAACGGGCGGCCATCCCAATAGTCCTCGTTGGCCTGAAGCACGGCGCGGCCACCGGGTTCCCAAGTGGTGAGGCGGAAGGGCCCCGTTCCGATGGGGAGGGCCCCCGCGAGTTCTCCCGCGCGGCGAATGCTCAGGCTCGCGTCGGTGGCGAGGGTCGTGAGCAGGCCCGGCGACGCGCCGCCCGCATCGATTTCCAGTTCCTCCCCCACCTGATGAACCGACGTGCCGGCCGCCGAACCCTTGAGCGCCGCCACTAGGTCTTCGGGAGTGAGCGGCGCGCCGTCCTGCCACTTCACGTCAGTGCGAAGCTTGAATCGCCACTTGGCCGCCTGCGCATCGTGTTCCCAGGAGAGCGCGAGGGCGGGTTGCGGCTGGCCCTGCGGATCGAGGCGAACGAGGCGATCGTAAATCAAGGCGTGCAACTTGCGCAGAGCTTCGGCCTCCGCCACGCCCAGCGGCTCGGCTGCATCGAGTGTCAAAAGCTTGGCCGGGATCTCCACGCGCAGGGTCCCGCCGTATCGCGGACGCGTGGCCGCACCCGCCGCGAGAACCAGGAGCGCGGCGCTACTGGCCGCAAGAAACCGACAAGCGAAATGCCTCATAAGCTGCCGTCTGTAAATTGCGCGCAATGGCGATGGCCTCAGACCCGTCGGCCAGCGGCCACAATTCTGTGATCGGCCCGGCAAACTCGACCGGAGTACTTACCGGCACGGGTTTGCGGTTGACGATCTCGTATGCCTGCAGCGTGTCCGTTTCCTTGAGGTCGCGCGCTTGGCTGGCCAACACCTGCCATCCAACCCCACAGCCAGTTTGCAGGCCGACGATCTGGCTTCCCCATCCGCCCACGTCCGCCACCGGTTTGGCGTTGCTGTTGAGGAGCTGGGCGCGACCGTCCGGCTCACTCAGCACCCACCCGGGCACGACTGTGGCACCGGGCGGAACACGCGCCGACACCACCGGGAGTCCGGCATGCGCAGCAGCATTCCGCGGGATGATCACGGCGGCCAAAAAGGGGAACATTTTCACCTCGCCACCGTCGTCGAGCTTGATTCGGCCATCAAAAAAGTTGCGGTCAGCCGTGAAGTAGGCGGCTGCCCCAAGCGTGGCGCTGGAGTTACCCGAGTTCCCTTCCCTCGCTCCACCTATCAGGGGCCACGGGTCGTCGCTCTCGTGGCATTCGAGAGTTAGGATGGGCTCCAGCGCGCCCGTGCATTTGGTTCCCGGCAGATAGGCATCAAACAGGCCATCGGGGCGGACGATGATGCGGCCGCGTGCGTCGCGTGGCCACGGGCGAAGCCGCGCGAGGGGCGCCGATTCCTTAGAGCGCCACTGCCTCACACTCTTGCCGCCAGTATCGGAAGTCTCCGCCTGCTCATAGAGGGAGACATTCGCAAGCCCCAAAACGAGAATGCGCGCCGCGCCACCGGCAGGCATTGGCGCGCTTGCTGATCCCGCGGGCGGAGTATCGAGCAGCACGACGTCCAGCATCGGCTCAAGCTGTTGGTAAACACGCGTCTTGCGAATGCTCAGGGGCTCGGGCGGGGATTGGCGTTCATCCAGCCTTGGGCGCGCCACCGAGACCATCACGACGGCGGTGGCAGCGGCATCCTCAGTGGGGGCGGTGGGAGAAGTGTGGTCGCGAATCTCCGCGATCCAAAGGTAACCCTCCGTGTTCTCGGAGAGCGTCACCTGTACATCGACGCGCGCCTGCTTGCCCGTTGCCATGCGAGCGTGCTGGTTGCGCAGTTGCGTTCGCAGCGCGCGCCGAATCTGAGCAACATCATCGTCTCCCAGCGACGAAATGTTTTTTACCGTCAACGCCAGCGCATTCCCCGCCGTCACGTGCTGGAGGATCTTCGCTGCCAGCACACCTGCTGCGTCGTTCCAAGCTTCCGCCGCCGTGGGAGCAGGACTTGCCGCGCCCGGATTTTGCGCGCCCGGCGAAGCAGCGACAGCGGTCGCAGCCTGAGTGGTGAAAGCAGGCTTAGGGTTTACGGTAATCGAAGTCAGAAGCACCAGCGCGAGAATGGGAGCGCCAATCAAAAGAGGGATTCGGTGGGAAAAACGCATCAGCGTCGCGGACCTTTGCGCGACGGCGATTATAACATGCTGCGCGGGGTAGAGGTGCGCAGGACGATTGCGGATATTCCGCAACTTCCCGACAATGCGAGGCACAGCCAGTACAGGCAGGGGGAACCCGACCCCGGGCTCCACGACCGGGAACGACATTTTGTCACCACGCGCCCATAGCGAGGAGGCCAAGCGACAAAAAGCCCAGGTGCAAAGCGGACATTATGTACATACAGGGGAAACCCAACAGGGACTAAACAGCCGCAAGGGTCAAGAATGGGCAATGGGGAGTTTGATTTCGACTTCGAGGCCCTGGGGCGTGCGATTGCGGCAATGGACGGCGCCCCCGCAGGCTTCGATGCAGGTTCGCACAATCGCCAAGCCCAGACCCACGCCGCCGGTCTCCCGCTGGCGCGCATCTTCCGGTCGATAAAAGGGTTTGAAGACCGCTTCCAGTTCGGCCTCGGGAATGCCCGGACCGTGGTCAGCGACGGTGATGGCAACCATGCCGTCTTTTTCCTGCGCCGAGATCACGATGGGCCCGGAATTCCCAGCGTAACGCAGGGCGTTGCGCACCACGTTGGCGAGTGAGCGGAAAAGGTATTCGGGTTGGGCCATGACTTCCGCGCGCTCGTCCACGTGGATTTCGACGCGCGCCCCCTCCCCCGCCTCACGTTCCAAAACGCGCCGCACCGTCTCCGCCACATTCACGCGGGTCAAGGGGGTAGTGGATGGGCTAAGCTGCGCCCGGGAGAAAAGCAGCAACTCGTTCACGAGCCCAGACATGTGCTCCACTTCTTCCTGCACACCTTTGACATATTCCTTCTGATTGTCCGGCGCGCGCTGGTCCAGGATTCCCAGCGACACCTGAATCCGCGCGATGGGGGAGCAGAGTTCGTGGGCCACGTCGCTGAGGAAGCGCCGCTGGCCGTGCACAAAGCCGGAGAGGCGCTCCGCCATGCGATTGACGGATTCGCTCAACTGGCCGAGTTCGTCGCGGCGGCGCAGTGACACCCGGGTTTCAAGCTTGCCTTCCGCAATCGCTCCGGTGGCGGCCGTGAGTTGGGAAATGGAGTGCGTCAGGCCTCGAATGAGCGGCAGCCAGCAAGCCGCCGAGACCAGAATCACCACCAGGGCCGCCGCCAGCCAGGGCGTGTAGTCGAAGAAAAAGGAGTTCGTCCACAGCGACGGGAACGTCCACACCAGCGTCATCTCCTGCCGGCTCATGGCGGTTCGGTCGAAGACGGGAATATGCGCGCCCGCCCAGTACCGAGCGGGTGAGCCGGTTCTGAGCAGGAACACGGGAAAGGGCAGGGGCGGCGGTGGATGACCCATGCCGGTAGGCCCCGTGGGCGGCTCATGAAAGCGCCGAACCTCCGCCCGCACATCCTGCGGCAAAGTCACCGAGGGCCCGGCCAGTTGGGTCGCCTCGGTGTCGAAAAGAGACGCCGAAGCATGCGTGGTGGAAGTGTAGCCCGCCAGCAGCCGGTCCCAATCCTTGCGGTCCGTCTCCGGCAATTGCAGCGCCATAAGCCGGGAGAGAGCCAGAACGCGGTCACGTCCCGGAGAGAAGAGGAGTGAGCCCAGGTCAAGCCGGTACTGAACGCGCACAAAGACGGCGAAAGTCAGCAAGAGCAGGAACACGTTCAAGAAGGAAAGCAGCAGAATCTTGACGGAGATGGAGACGCGCGCTTTCATGCCCCACCTTCCGACTCCGGCGGGCGCAGCATGTAGCCCGCGCTGCGCACGGTGATGATGAACCGGGGCGATTTGGGGTCGTCTCCCAGCTTCTTGCGCAGAGACGAAATGTGCACGTCAATCGAGCGATCGAAAACATCAAAATTCCGGTCCGCGACTTCATTCAGAAGTTGTTCGCGCGAGCGGACGCGGCCCGCCGACTTGGCCAGCGACAGCAGGAGATCGAATTCGATGGCCGTCAAGGGCAGGGTCTGACCGCCGAGGACGGCGCGGCGCGCCTCCGGGTCAATGCGCAGTTCGCCCACCACCACTTCCGGCTCGCGGGATTCACCCTGCGCGCGTGTGACCTTGGAACGCCGAATGGTGGCGCGCAGCCGGGCCAGTAATTCCCGTGTCGAAAACGTCTTGGGCAGGTAATCATCGGCGCCGAGTTCAAGGCCCACAATGCGGTCGGGTTCCTCGCCGCGCCCCGTCAGCATCAACACCGGCACATTGGATTGGGCGCGCAGGTTGCGAAGCACGTCAAAGCCGTTCATGCCCGGCAACATGACGTCGAGAATAACGGCGGCAAAGGGCTGGCGCGCTGCCGCCGCCAGACCCTCCGGCCCCGTGTGCGCAGCGGTTACCGCATATCCGAGCGGCTCCAGATACTCGCGAATCAGGCGGCAAAGCTTCACGTCATCATCCACGATCAGTATGGGGAGGGGCAAGTCCGCGGAATTGTCGCTGCGCGCCGGCATAGTCAACCTGCGGGCATTTTAGCACCGGGAGGTGAGCACCCCCGCCAACTTTTACCATAGCTTAACAATTCTCCCGCTTATGCACACATTTCCTTTACGTGGGGGGAGTCAAATGGACTCGAACCAAGGAGGTTCAAACAATGAAGGCTACCCTCTTCAGTTTCGCTCTCGTGATCGCGCTCTGTTGGCAGGCCATGGCACAGGAGCCGGGTCCGCCCTCTGGCGGCCCCGACCAAGGTCCGCCCTCTTCGATGATGGATTCGCCCGCTCAGGGCATTCCGGGCATGGATTTTGGCAAGGATCAAGCATGGTGGAAGGATCCCGAAATGGTGAAGAAGCTCCATATCAGCGATGACCAAGTTCAGAAGCTCGACAAAATCGCCCAGGATCACCAAATCCAAGAGATCGATCTGCGCGCCGACCTGGAAAAACAATATGCCGTCCAGCGCTTCCAAATGGAAGCGGACCCGCCCGACGAAGCGCAGGTGCTCGGACAGATCGACAAAGTGAGCCAAGCGCGAGCCAAGCTGGAAAAGTCCCAGGTGGAAATGTTGCTGGCCACTCGGCGTGTCTTGACGGCCGAACAGGCGCGAATGCTTCGTGACCTGCAGCCCAAGCCCGCCCCGCCGGGGCCAGGGTTTGGGCCTCCCGAAGGAGGGCCAGGAGCGCCTCCCGGCGGCCCTCCGGAGCCACCGCAAGGCGGTAATCCCACCTGACGGACTCGTCTGTAACCGCGAGAAGGGCGGGGCGGTAGCCCCGTCCTTCCCTACCCTTAGGGTGAAATCTCGTTACGAATACAACGGGTGAAAAAACCGATGACAAAGACCGAACCGGCTCGTATATTCTGCGCGTTTTGCGGGCTTGTGGTCACCCTGGCTTGCGGTGTAGGCAACGTTGCTTTCCAAGAGGGCCGCAAAGCCGAAATGCAAAAAGATTGGGACTCGGCGCTGGTGAATTACGAGAAGGCTGTCCAGTCCAACCCTGAGAATGCGTTGTACCTTCTTCACGAGAAGCAGGCCCGCACCCAAGCGTCCCTCTTGCATCTCAAGAATGGCCGGCGCCTGGTGAAAGACGGGCGGCCGGAAGCCGCTGCCGCTGAGTTCCAGAAGGCCGCAAGCATTGATCCCAGCAATGAGGCCGCCGCCACCGCCGTGCAGCTTGGCACCTTGAGTTATCGTGACTACGCCGCAGTCCTGCCCAGTATCTACGCCACGGCGGTCCTAAACGACTCCAAGACTCATATTCTGCAAAGCCCGCAAGTGCGGGCGACGGACGGCCAAACCGCCAAATTGAAGATCGGAAGCCGCGTTCCCTACGCCACCGGCAGCTTTCTTCCTTCGCTCACGAGCACCAGTTCAACTTCTTCGACAAGCTTATTGGCCAGCACGCAGTTTCAGTATCAGGACGTTGGAGTGAACCTGGAATTGACGCCCCACCTGTTGGCGTCCGGCGAAATCGCGATTCACGCCAAGATCGAAATTTCCTCGCTGGGCGCCGACATAACCGTCGGGGGCGTCAGTGAACCCACCTTCGGCCAGCGGGTGATTGAACACGACATCCGCTTGCGAGAAGGCGAGGTAAACCTCTTGGGTGGGCTGCTCCAAAGCACGCAGACGTCCCAGGTGCAAGGAATCCCAGGCCTGGGCAGTCTTCCCGTGCTGCACTACTTTTTTTCCCAGGACTATAAAGAGGTCAACGACGTGGAAGTGCTGGTAATGCTGACGCCACGAGTCATTCGGCTGCCCGACAGTTCCCCGGAGAACATCGCGAAACCTTTTATCGCCCACGATGACTCCGGCTTCACGACACCCGAGCCAAGGTCAATCCCCCAAGGAGTTCTCGGCCAGAGCCCGCAGCCGAATCAGTAACGCGGGAAGCACTCAACACCTCACCGGACATGGGGGAATCGGGACGATTGGAGATCTTGAAATGTCAAATTTTGGGAATTGGTTTCAACGTACGCTCTTTGCCGCAATGGCGATATTCCTGATGGCCCTGGCGGGGCTTGCGCAGCCGGGATCAGCGAATCTGCAGGGCCAGGTAACGGACTCATCGGGCGCGGCAATTCCGGCCATTACCGTCGTGGTTGTGGACGCAGCCGGCGCCGCGCATCAAGCCACCACCAACGAAGAGGGCCGCTACGCTTTCCGCCAGCTCGCCCCCGGCGTCTACACGATGCGCATTCAGCTCAAAGGCTTTGCCGATTTCGAAAAGACGGGCGTGGCCGTCGCCGCGGGCAAGACGCAGACCGTCAATGCGCAAATGGTTGTGGCGCTGGAGAAACAGCAGATCACAGTAAAGGAAAGTGGCGTGAATGTGAGCGTGCAATCGGAAAACAATGCCAGCGCCCTGGTGCTGAAGGATAAGGACCTGGACGCGCTTTCCGATGACCCCGACGAGTTGGCGTCGCAACTCCAGGCACTGGCGGGCCCTGCCGCCGGGCCCAATGGTGGGGAAATCTACATTGACGGATTCACGGGCGGCCAGCTTCCCACCAAATCCTCCATCCGCGAAATCCGGGTGAACCAAAATCCCTTCTCCGCGCAATATGACCGGCTGGGATACGGGCGCATCGAGATCTTCACCAAGCCGGGCACCGACAAGTGGCACGGTCAGGGAATGGGCATGTTTAATGACTCTGCCCTCAACTCGCGGAACCCCTTCGTAAGCACCGAGCCGGGCTACCATCGGGAGTTCATGGACGCGAACGTGGGGGGACCGCTGAGCAAAAAGGCCTCTATTTTTGTCGACGGCGGGCGCCGCGATATGGCCGGAAACTCGATTGTGAGCGCGGTAGTCCTGGATTCGAATCTCCAGCAGACGCCCTTCAGCCAGGCGGTGCCCAGTCCCAACACGAATATGAATTTGAGCTCCCGGTTGGATTACGCACTGACCTCGAACAACACGCTCACGGCTCGCTATCAGTTCTTTGACTCTAACAGCAAGAATAACGGCATCGGCCAATTCTCCCTGGCGGCGCAGGGCTACAACACCCAACAAACCGAACACAACATCGAGATCAGCGACTCGCAGGTGTTGAGCGCGCGCGCCGTCAACGATGTGCGGCTGGAATTCGCGCATGATTCCAGCAATCAAATTCCCCTCAGCCAGGACGCTACCTTGATGGTTCAGGGGGCGTTCACGGGAGGCGGGAATTCCCAAGGCAAGGTCCTGGACACGGAGAACCACCTGGAAATCCAGAACCTCACCTCCATTTCGAGCGGAAAACATTACTTCACGTTTGGCGGCAGGCTGCGCGATGTGAATGAGTGGAATAGCTCCATCGGGAATTTCAACGGGACCTTTACCTTCCCCTCGCTGGGTGCTTATCAGACCGCGGAAACCACCCTTCTGGCGTGCCAGCAAGCCGGGCAAAGCGCCTGCCAAGCTGCCGGCGCGAGCCAATTCACGCTTACGGCCGGGAATCCCGCATTGGCGGTCAATTGGATCGACCTGGGGCTCTACGCGGAAGATCAATGGCGCGTTCGCTCCAATATGTCGCTCAACCTCGGGCTCCGTTACGAAATGCAGAATTCCATTCACGATCACGCCGACTTCGCGCCCCGCGTGGGATTTGCCTGGGCGCCCGGGCATGGCGGTAACGCCAAGACCGTCATCCGCACCGGATTCGGCATTTTCTACGACCGGTTCCAGGAAAGTCAGGTCCTGCAAGCCGACCGTTTGAACGGCGTGAATCAAACGCAGTACATCGTTACCAATCCTGACTTCTTTCCCACCATTCCCGTGGCGAGCCAACTGGCGGCGATGTCCGCAAGCACCACGGCGAACGCGGACTATCAAATCGATCCCCACTTGCGCGCGCCTTACACCCTCCAGGCCGCGGCGGGCGTGGAGCGGCAAGTCACCAGGAACGCCACCGTCTCCGTCACCTATCTCAACTCGCACGGAGTTCACCAGTTCATGACCCGGAACATCAACGCGCCACTTCCCGGCACCTACGTTTTATGCGCCACCGGCAGTACCACCTGCACGCCGTCCGACGGCACACGGCCTTACCTGAGTGAAGGCAATATTTACCAATACGAGTCGGATGGCCTCTTCAATCAGAATCAGCTCATCTCCAACCTCAATCTCCGCCTGGGCACCAAGGTTTCCCTGTTCGGGTTTTACTCCCTGAATTTTTCCCGCAGCAACACTTCCGGGGTCAGCTCCTTCCCTTCCGATTCCTACGATATCGCGTTGGATTACGGCCGCGCCGCGTTTGACACCCGGCATCGCTTGTTCCTGGGAGGGTCTTTTGCGCTGCCCAGAGGATTTCGGCTGAGCCCGTTCATGATGGCCAATTCGGGATCGCCGTTCAACATCACCACCGGCCAGGACAATAACGGCGATTCCATTTTCAACGATCGTCCCGCCTACGCTCCCGCCGGCGCCACAGGAACCAACATCATCAGGAGCCAGTGGGGAACGTTTGATGCCACTCCCACGTCCGACGAGACCATCATTCCGATCAACCTGGGGACAGGGCCGGCACAGTTTTCCCTGAACCTCCGCCTGAGCAAGACGATCGGCCTGGGGAAGAAAACCGAAACCAGGACTCTCGGAGGTCCCATGGGCGGGCCGCCCCCGGGCGGTGGACGCGGTGGACCGCCAGGAGGAGGCGGCGGCCCGGGCGGAGGTCTTGGCCCCGGAGGACTGAGCAGCAGCGGCGGACGCGGCGGGCCACCGGGAATGAACGTGAGTTATCGCTACAACCTGACGCTGGGGATCGGGGCCATGAACGCTTTAAACATTGTGAATTTAGGGGCGCCCGTCGGCCAACTCAGTTCCCCGCTGTTCGGCCAGTCGAATTCTCTCGCCGGAGGCTTTGGCCCCCCGGGCGGCGGCAACCGCCGGATCGATTTCCAGGTTATGTTCAGCTTTTGATCGCAGGACGTGGTGGGGATGCGTGGCGGGAGCGCAATGCTCGCGCCACATCTGCTTGTGGCAGCGGCCCCTACCCTTCCTTCGGGGCCACAGTTTCCCAATGCGCGACACTGTCCGTGCGTAGAGCGATGTTGCCCAAATGGGCGGCCGATGCGGCGCTGACACCTGCCTCCACGGGCGCGGAAGGGGTTTGGCGGCTGCGAATGCATTCCAACCAGTTGCTGAGATGGAGCACTTCGCCGTCCGGCTCATCGTAAAAGTCGGCGCCCTTGGGACCGGTGCCCAGTATCCACTGCATCTCCGGCTCGGAGGGGAGCAGGGCGTTGCGATTCTGGGAATCGCGATGGCGTTCGGGGAGAACTTCCAAGCGGCCGCGATCCAGATAGAGCGTGGCTTCCGTGCCCATGAATTCCAGCATGGCGCCGTTGCGCGCGTTCAGGAAGGTCGACTCGAAGTACACCTGAGCGCCCGGATATTGCAGGAGGGTCTGGGCGGTGTCCGGAGTCTCCCATTGCGCGTAGTTGAATTTATTGCCGATGGTCACGGCTTGTTCGGGGTGGTCGACATCCAGATACCAGTGGGCGATGTCGATGTAGTGGACCATGAGGTCCGCCAGCACTCCTCCGCCAAAATCCCAATACCAGCGCCATTCCCGGAAACGATAAGGGTCAAAGGGCTGCGGCCGCGCGCTGCCCAGCCAAGCCTTCCAATCCACCGTGGAGGGATTAATGTTGTAATGCACCGCACCACGGGCGGCATTTCGATTCCACGTAAGATGAACCTTGCGGATGGGGCCGAGTTGACCGGATTTAACCAGCTCGTATCCTTTCTGAAACTGCGGCATGCTGCGCTGTTGCATGCCCACCTGGATGATGCGCTTGTAGCGATTCTGCGCCTCACGCGCCAACGGCCCCTCCTCCAACCGATGTGTCAGCGGCTTTTCAATATAGATATCTTTGCCGGCCGAACAGGCGGCAATCATCATGGGCACGTGCTGATGGTTAGGCGAGCCGATCACCACGGCGTCGATATCCTTCCGGTCCAGGATCTCCCGATACTCCTTGGTGGCGAAGGCCTGCGGATCGGCGAGTTGCTTGCCCTCGTCCAAATGCTCGTCCCAAACGTCGCAGACGGCGGCCATGCGCACGCCCGGAATCCTGGCCAGAGCTCTCATCAAGCCCTGGCAACGGCCGCCGGTTCCGATGCACCCCACCGTGATGGTCTCGTTGGCGGCATAGCCCCGGGAAGTGGCGAGATACCCGCCGAGCGCTGCATAACCTAAGTCTTTCAGAAGTTGCCGGCGATTGGTCGATTTCATGATGTAGGTTCCTGGAAAAGCAATTTGGACAGGCTTGGAAGGCAACAATATAACATAGGTGTGGCGTGGCGTCCGCTGTGGCACGGGCGTCTGTGGCACGGGCGTCTCGCCCGTGCGCGGGCCATGGCCAGGATGGCCATGCTACGAGCAGCCGTAGGGGCACGCCATGGCGTGCCCCCACTTCCGCCTACTGACTCCTGACTTCTGACTCCTGACTCCTCCTCTCCACCTAGTGATCTTCCGGCTGCCGCGCCTCGGCCCTTTGCGCTGGGGCATCGGGCTCCGCAGGCTGAGTTGGCGCGCCGTGCAGCAGTTCATTCGTCAGGAAAAACTTTCCGTCCGAGGGCACCATCATGATCTGGACTTTGTCGGAAAGTTTTTCGGCGATGATTTTATTAATCAGCAGCGGATTCGTTTTAAGCACACTCGCTTCGCTTTTCAGGCGGTCGGCGTCGGCAATGGCGGTCACGCGAATGCGGTTGGCCTCAGCATCCGCCATCATGTTGCGGCGCTCGTGTTCCGCCTTGCTGTCGATCACCTTGGCTTCCGCCGCAGCCTCGGCGCTCTTCACTGTGGATTCTTTGCGCGCCTCAGCTTCCATGCGGGTTTGCTGAATCTGTTTTTCCTTGAGGGGCAGCGTGTACTGCATGGCGTCGGACTCCCCCTTGGCCTGGAGCACGCGGACCTGCGCCTCGCCCTCGGCATGCTTCACCGCCTGCACCTTCTCGGCTTCGGCCTGGAGTTCGGCGATGCGCACCTGCTTCTCCTGAATCTGCGTGTCGAATACCAGCCGGTCGTTTTCCTGCTCCTTCAGCAGCAACCCTTCCAGCCCCTTGGCGTATTCGTCAGGCAGCTTGATATCGCGCACCATCACTTCCTTCAGCAGGATACCGTCGGCGCCCAGGCGCTTGGAGATTTCGTCGGCAGTGCGCTTTTGGATCTCCTCGCGGCGCGCCGCAAAAACGTCGCGGACAGTGTAATTCGGCACGACTTCGCGGAAGGCGCTGGCCACCACGGGCGGAACGATTTCCTCTTCTACGGGCTGCGGCAGGTTGTTCTGGATGTAGTCGAGGCGGCGCGCATCGAGCCGGTAACGCACGTTGACGGCCAGCCCGATGGTGAGCCCCTCTTGCGACGTGACCCTCAGGACCTCAGCCTTTTTGGGAGTTTCCTCCGCCTCGGTCGAGAAGACGTGGTCACGCACGTCAAACACCACCACGTGTTCGAGCAGCGGCTTGATAAGGTGTACGCCGGGATACAACGTTCCCGGGCGCGTGCCGGAAATCTGGCTGACGCGGACGCCCGCCATGCCGCTGGGCACCACCACGATGCTCAGTCCGATCAGCAAGGGGAGCCACGCGATCATCATCAGCTTCTTTGCCGCGTTCCAACGGAAGGGTGGGGGAGTTGGGGTTTTAACTTCGACGCCCCGAGCCAGCAGGCGCCGGTGTTGTTCGGCCTTGTAAACGTCATAAGCTACGATCGCCGCGGACACGATGTATCCGCCAATTCCTGCGATCAGCATGAGATATTTTAGTAACAACATGGTCTCCTCCTTGTGAATTGTCGATTTTCGATTGCCAATTTTCGATTGCCAATTGCCGATTTTCGATTGCCAGAAATGGGGTTACAGGATACGGGACATGCTTCCCCGCCCCGATCTGTCTACTGCCCACTGCCTACTGCTTTCCGCTAACTGCCTTCAGCTTTCTGCCTACTGCCTTCTGCTTACTGCGTTCTGCCCACTGCCTACTGCCCGCTGCCTACTGCCTACTGATTTCCACTTACTCGCCTCCTGCCGCTTCCATTGCCATCGCCGCCATCACCACGGATGAATGTTCAGGGGTACGCACGCTCGCCACCTGCGTGGGTGATTGCGTGCCCGGCTGCACCGAGGACGGGGCCACCACCGCCGGGTTGCCAAATATTCCGGCCACCTTGGCGTCACGCTCGCCGTGGACTTCCACCGCGTCGCCCACGCGCGCCATTTCGAACAACTCCTCCACATCGTGCTTGCCCATACGGAAACATCCGTGCGAAGCAGCTTTGCCGATGGAGCTGGGAACGTTGGTGCCGTGGATGCCGTAGCCATTCTTGTCCAAGCCCATCCAGCGATTTCCGAGGGGATTGGATTTTCCCGGCGGGACCACCTGGCCCTTGTGGTAATAGGTGGGAGCAACCATCTTGTTGACGATCTTGAACGTCCCCGTGGGGCTGGGGCTCACCGCGGCGCCCACGGCCACCGAGTAGACCTTCACAACGCGGCCATCCTCCGTTACCGCCAGCTTCCGGTCCGGGATGCTGATCACCAGCACATGCCGGGGCGCTTCCGCGCATTCCTCGCGCTTGCCGGCGGCCAGGGTTTGGTCTTTTGCCAAAAGCTGCGCCGACCAGAAGAGCGCTACGGTTCCCAGGAAGAGACCCATCCGGTTCCGACCTCGCGTTGCCACCATCGTCTGCCGCTTCATGATGCCATTCATGTTCATCCCCTCCGGTTTGACTGCCTTGCGTCTGACGCCACATCAAATTGCACGCCATTGGCCGGAGGCCATGTGGTTGATTCCAGGCTTGTTACGGGTGAGTTGGGAGAGGAGAAACGTGTCCCGCCGCACACGTTGTAGCGACAGGGACACGTTCGGATGGGGGACTGGCTTTGTCGGGTTTGCTTCCCGCGCCGCCCGGATTACTTCGGGCGAGTCGCGGCCTTCATGGTGAGGCCGCTGTCGTAATCCAGCTCGCGGGGAAGATAGCCATCGTCTTCGCGCTGACGGGTGAATCCGGCGTTGGCCCAAGTGACGGGAAAATCGGGTCTCCACGCGCGGCGTCCCCAGTAGTAGCCGCGGAAGGGATCGCGCGAGACGTTCATCCAGTTCATCAGGCGATCGTGCAGGTCATTGCGCAGGGCGGCGTGCGCGTCCGAGTCAATCAGGTTCACCATTTCGGACGGGTCGGTTTGCAAATCGTAGAGCTCGTCGGTGGTGAGGAGATTGATGGCCAGCTTGTAGCGGCCGTCGCAGATGCAGCGGATGGGCTGGTAGCCGCCGAAGCCGTCGTGGTCCGCTTCATAGCGGCCCCATTCGATGAAGACTTCCTTGCGGACGGCAGCGGTGGGGTCTTTGAGCAGCGGAAGCATGCTGCCGCCTTCCAGCGTTTTGGGAATGTCGTAACCATAGAACTCCATGAGCGTGCCGCTGAGGTCCAGGTGCGAGACCAGACTTGAGGAACGGACGTTGGCGGGCGTGTGACCGGGCCACATGGCGAGAAAGGGGACGCGCGTGATCTCGTCATACATGGCGGGGCCCTTGTCCGTCAGGCGGTGCGATTCCAGAAAAACGCCGTGGTCGCTGGTGAAGAGCACCAAAGCGCCGGGCGCGCGGCTTTCCGCGGCATCCAGCACGCGGCCGATTTCATGGTCGACAAAGGTGTGCGATCCGAAGAACTGGGCGCTGTGGATGGGCGGCTGCACGCGGTTCAATCTTGGCGCTGCCCACACGCGCTGCTCCTCCGGCTTGTTGCGCAGATCGTCATTGATGTTCGGATTGGCGGGGAAAGTGAAGTCCTTGTACATCTCGGAGTATTCGATGGGGCAGAGCGAGGGGCCGTGCGGCTCATCGTAAGCGATGACGAGTAGAAAATCTTCGTTATGGTGCTTCTCCAGAAAATCCAGGGCGCGGTTGGTGCAGCGATGGCCGTAGCAATAGTCAGCCGTCCAGGAAGGATCGCGCCCCGTGGAACCTTTGCGTGAGCGCACGCGGTCCGCCGGAGAAAGCTCATAGAGGTAATCGCGCATGTCATACCAGTAGTCCTTGTCCCATCCGGCGGGGGGACGTCCCGTATCAAAATAATCGGTGCCGCTGAGGTGCCACTTGCCCATGAAGGCGCAGTGAATGCCCTTGTCCGTCAGGCGCTGGCCGATGGTGTGCGTGGTGTCGCCGAGCGGCATGCTGTTCCCCCACACGCCGTTCGTGTGGGGAGTGAGCCCCGTCCAAAGGGCGGAACGCGCCGGCGAACAGACAGGCTGGCAGTTGTAGGCGCGCTCAAAACTGACACCGCGCGCCGCAATGCGATCGAGGTTTGGAGTGTGCAGGCCGGTTTTGGCGTTGCAATTCAGCATGTCGTAGCGGACGGATTCACCAAGAATCACAATCGCCTGACGGCGCGGCGACGCGGCCGCGCGTGGAAAAGCGGAAGCAGGCTGCTCGCCGATGGCGCCGACGCCAGCCGCGCCGGCCAGTTTAATGAAATCTCTGCGCTTCATGGTATGAAGACCTCGGGATTGATGGGATTCGGTTCGCGTTGGAGGGAATCGATCATGTCGCCACGCAAATAGATTCTAGTACAGCGGTTGAAAAAGTGGTTGGAATGTTCACGCCGATTCGTTATACTGCCAATGCGGGGTGGAGCAGTCTGGTAGCTCGTTGGGCTCATAACCCAAAGGTCGCTGGTTCAAATCCAGCCCCCGCAACCAACGCCATCATATAGCTACGAGTTATAACGAAAAACTTTTAAGTACCACTTGGGGGGCGGAAACGCCCCCTCGGTGTTTTCACCGCCCAACAGTTTTTTGACAGCTTTAGTTGCTGCTTCCCTCTTTCGTACCGAGACAGCCTGTGCGCAGATATTTAATGTTGCGGAAACATCGGCATCCCGGAATTGAGCGCCAAGGGCAACTGGTCCGCTACGCATAGCGCCCAAGCCAAGGTTCCGCTATCGTGGCATCCTCGACTTGAACTGATAACTTCCCGAACCGATTTCGTAAACCGCCGCTCCTGCCTCGGTGCGCAGGTATTTGACCGCATGCGCCTCGCTCGCCTGCCTGGCGCCTTCGGTGACCTTGGCCGGATCGTCTGAAGGTACATAAACCGTCGCGGTGGTATTAACCGGGACAGTTATATCCCAAACAAATTGCCCGCCGCTTATCTTCCAAGCACTCTCGATCTTTCCATAGGCGGATTGGTACGAAGCCTTCACGAAGCTCAAATTCCCAACGGGAGTCGGGCGCATCACGATGTGCTGGAAGGCCGGCAGATCCGGATCAGGACGAATGCCCGCCAGATTCTCATGGCACCAGGTCATCAGGTCCCCGACCAACATCAAGTGATTGCCGGAGTTCATGGAAGGGTCCCCTGTATCACCGTTCCAAAGCTCCCAAATCGTGGTGGCGCCGTGGGTCACCATGTAACCCCAACCCGGATAAGTTGACTGCGTGGCAATCTCATAAGCGACGCCGGCGTGGCCGTTCTCAGAGAGCACTTGCATCAACCACTGGCCACCCAGCAGTCCAGTAGCAAGATGGCCTTGGTTTTTCACCTCGATGCTTTGGGCCAATACCCCCAGCACCGCCGATCGGTCCGCTTCCGGCACCATGCCAAACGCCAAGGGCAGCACGCTGGAAGTTTGCGAGCCATTGCTGTACTGGCTTGCCGGCGCATGGAAATAGGTTTTGTTGAAAGCGACGAGCATTCTCGCAGCCAAATCGCCGAACTCCTTCGCGTCGTCAGCTTTGCCGAGCAGGGTGGCGTAGCGCGCCATGATGCGCAGCAGTTCGTAAAAGTAGGCGGTGCCGATCAGCGTGCCATCCGTTTGGCGCTTCGGGTCCCTGCTATGAACCAACTCAGGAGATTCGGGCGGCGGGCACCAGTCGCCGTATTGATCTCGCGGCATGAGGTCATCCTTCAGGTACGACTCCATGTGGATGATCCACTTCCGCATGCCTGCGTAGTTCTGCTCGATGACCCGCGCGTCACCATATTGGCGGTAGAGGTGGTCCGCCACCAGGATGAAGCTCGCCGGCCAGGTGACGTTGTCGGAATAGATGGGCCAATAGGCCGGGGCGACATCACAGACGCGCCCCCGCTCATCCTGGGCGTCGGCGATGTCGCGAACCCAATTGGCATAGAAGGCGGCGACGTCAAACAGATAAGTCTCGCCCAGGCTCTCCTCGGAACGATCCCCCAGCCAGCCCTGGCGCTCGTCGCGTTGCGGGCAGTCGGTGGGGATGCTGCGGTAATTGTCCCGGGTTCCCCACAGGACCGCACTGAGAATCTGATTGAGCAGGGGATTTGACGTGGTGAATTCCGAAACGCGCTCGAGGTCGTCGTGCACCTCGCGTCCCTCCAGCGAGGCCAGGGTGGGCTTACCGGGAAAGCCCTTCATTTCCACGTAGCGAAAGCCGTGGTATGTAAACCGGGGCTCATATACCTCGGTGCCGGTTCCCTTCAGAATGTAAGTGTCCTTCGCCTCCGCCGAGCGCAAATTGTCAGTGTAGAGCATGCCATTCGGCCGCAGCCTCTCCGCGTGGCGCAGCGTCACCTGGGAGCCGCGCGGTCCCGCCACGGTCAAACGGCACCAGCCCACCATGTTTTGTCCCATATCAAAAACATAGACACCCGGACGGAGCAATTTCATTGAAATCGGCTTGAGCGTTTGGGTGACACGAATCGGCTCGATAGACTGGGCCGTTAGGACTCCCGCAGGCCCGTCGACGGCCTGTGCCTGCTGCCAACTCGCGTCCTGATAGCCTGGCAGGCTCCAGCCCGGCATTTCTTGGCGAGCGTCGTAAACCTCGCCGTCATACTCATTGTTGGCGCGAATCGGACCTTCCGTTGTCAATTTCCACGTCTCGTCGCTCACCACGCGCTCGATATTTCCATCGGCCAGTTCCGTTTCCAATTGCAGCTTCAGCTTGGGGTATCCGAAGAACCGCGCGCGCGATGCAATGCTGCGCTGCGGGGGGAAATAGCGCCCATTGCCCAGGATTACTCCCAGGGCATTGAGGCCCGGACGGAGCAGCTTGGTGACGTCGTAGGTCACATAGAAGACGCGTTTCTGATATTCGCTCAGCGCGGGCGACAGCACATCGTGGCCAACCTTTTCGCCGTTCAAATAGGCTTCACACAGCCCCAGGCCGGACACATAAAGAGTGGCACGCTTCACGGGAGCATCTACTTTGAACTCCTTGCGCAAGGTACGCGCCGGCAGGATGCTTCTCCATCCCCAGCCCACCTCGCCCCAGGGCGCCATACCGTAAGGCCCCAGAACTTTGGCGCTCTGCCAAAGCGCGTCGTTGAAGTCGCTCTGATCCCAATGGGGTGCGGCGGCGCCGGCAACCCGCCAATCCTCGCCCGTCCGAACGATGCCGCGCTCGCCCGTGGCGAGATTCAACTCCACCGCGCCAATCAGCGCGACCGGTTCATTCCCCGCACTCGCGACAGATACTGCCAGCACGTTTGTGCCCGGGTGCAGGAGTCCCGTGATATGGATTGAAATGGAATCGTTGACGCCCCTGGACTTCCTCGTCTGGCTACCATTGATGGTGAGCGTTGTGGGGCCGGAACCCACCAGGAAAAGCAGAGCGTTGGTGAGCGGGTTGTCAGCCGGAATCTCAAACGTGTGGCGCAGGTAGATGGTTCCTGAGGCCGGACTTGCAGAGCTGATCCAGCGGGCGTTACCTAGCCCTGCCGGCTTCTCTTCTCCCCCATCGAAACCGATCCACTTCCCTTTCCAATCGCTCGCGGCCAAAAGGCCCATTGACCAGTGCGCGGCGTCGCTCCACGCGGACGGCTTGAAGTCATTGTCCCAAACCCGGACTTTCCACCACACCGCCTCCCCGGAGGACAACGCCTTGCCACCGTAAACGATCTGGATGGAGCGATCACGGTTGACCTTTCCGCTGTCCCAAAGATTGCCTAGATTGCGCGCCAAAAGCGCTTCGCTGCTCGCCACCAGGATTTGATACGCGGACTGGCTGAGGCCGCGCGCCGATGCGTCAGAGGACTCAAGCTTCCAGCTCAGGCGGGGGGCGGCAGCGTCAATGCCCAAGGGGTTCTTGCGGTATTCACAGCGCAAATCCAGCGGGTGCAAAACACTTTGCGTCGCGGCGGCATATAGAGAAGATGGGAGGCTTAAGAGAACGAAGGTGATGAGACGGAATCTCCGCATCGCGCTACTCCTTCTGATCTTTGTTGGTGCTTAGCAATGCATCCTGAGCGCCTCACACCGGGAACTGAATCCAAATTGTCATTATGGTGCTTGCCGGCCGGACCATGCTTTCCAGGTAGCGGGGTCCGACAGCATCTTGATGAAGATTCCGCCCACCACCGAGCGCGCCTGGAACCCCACGTGCGTGCCGTCGCGAGTCCAATACCAGTCGCTGAGTGGAATGCGGGTGGGCGATTGGTTGACCCAATCGTAGATCGGCGAAATCAGCTTTTCCCAGTCTGCCGGCGACTCCGCCAGGGTGGCGGTCCAAAGCTCCCAATCGAGCTTCGTATAGGATTTGCGGATGTCGAGGGGCAAGCCGTAGCGGTTGAGGTGATCCTCGTAAAATGCTATTTCCTTGCGCGCGACATCCGGAGGGAAGAGATTCAAGCCCAGAATTCTGTCCCACACCAGATTGTACTTCTGGCTCCACGTACCGGGCTTGTCAAAGGCCAGCCGGTAGTGGTCGCCATCGTTCGCCATATCCACCCAGCGCTTGGCGAAGTCTCGCGCTTTGATGCGGTAAAAACCGGCGGCTTCCCTCTTCCCCTGCATTTCCAGGATTTGCGCGTAGGCGCCCAAGCCGAGAATGGCTTTGATGGAGAGATTTGCGTTGTGCGCCAGGTGCCCCGCAAAGTCATCGGTGCAGACCTGATTTTCGGGATCAAGCCCTTTCTCAACCAGGTAATCGGCCCATTGTTGGAGGATCGGCGCGTACTTTTGGGCGAATGCTGCATTGCCCTCCGCCTTGGCAATGGCGGCGAAGAGAATGAGCATGTTGCCCGATTCCTCCACGGGCATCCCTTCACCTTTGGTGGGATCGCGTCCATTGGCGAGGGGATAAACGCCGAGGTCGTGCGGCGCAAAGGGAAGAGGCCACTTGCCCGCCTTGACGTAGTCCATCACCGGCGCCAGCGATGCTTCCTCAAGGCGCGGATTCAAAAGCAGCAGCACCGGCGCCGCCGGGAAGATGACATCCACAGTGGAAATGCAACCGCAACTGAAGTTCTCTTTGGGAAAGTAATAAGGCGTCTGGCCGTCCGGCGCAGCCACCAGCTTGTGCGCGGCGAGGCTTTGCCGGTAAGCAAGAGCCGCGAGGCGCGCGTACTTCTCGCCGCCGGCACGGGTGAGGTCCGCCATGAGTTGGCCGTCGAACTTCTCGCTTTCCTCCCGCAGTGAATTGTAATCATGCTCGGCCGCGGTGAGGAGGTCGGCAGCCTGAGCGCCATTGCGCCGCCAATACGGGCGCAGGCGCTGGTGAAAATATTCGATGGAATAGAGGTCATCGTAAGCGAGGATGAGATGCCGGGTCACGGGCTGCGCGCCCACCTCGCGCAGATCGAAAACAAAAGCCATCAACGGCGTGTGGCGATTGCCGGCAGGTTGGGGAGTGCTGGGCTCGTCCCCGCCGGTCAGGCTGCCCTGCCTCACAAATGCTGAGCGCAGGGAGCCAGGCTCGGCGATGGCGCTGGCGGCCACGTCACTCATCGGCGCGGCCACATAAAGGTATCCCCAGTCGATGCGGAGATTATCCCCAGATTTGGCCAGAACCGGTTGCGCGTCGGACCCCATGCGCAACGCCGTGAGGTTACCGATCTTCTGGCGCGACCACACCACCATCTGGTCCTCTGTGTTCACCACAATCTCCGCGGAATTGGCGTAGTAGACGGAGACCGCGTGCGCACGGCCGTCCACCGCACGCACTTCCCAAATGAGATAGGTGACGGGGCGGGAATATATGTCCAAATCACGCGGAAGGAGAGGGGTAAGAAACGTCAGCGTGACGTGAACCCCCGATCCTTCGAATTCATAAACCGTGCGGGTGGGGAAGACGGCCAGCCCCACTTGGGGTAAAGCTTCCTCGGATGCGCCCCTTCCCATGATCCGGTAAGCGACGCCATCAATCCTCACCATGCTTTCGAGCGAGTGCATCGTGCCGGTCCAATGGCGGGGGACTTCGTCAGTGAGATGATCCCCGAAAGACCAGATGCTGAAGTAAGGATCGGTGGTCACGAGCGGAACGGCGCGTGGCTGGAAGGGCTCCGCGGCACGTGCGGGCAGAGCCAACAACCAAGCCAGCGCCACGAGGAATGCCAGCGCGAATTTCCCGTGCCACCTCCGGCCCGACCAAGCGCCCTGAACACATTTCCCAAATTCGCATCTCAGGAAGTATTTCGGATGACCTTTTTGCATGGTTGTATTCCTATAGCCGCTCGCCACTGCTCTTATTCGCTTTCTTTTCATTAACATAATGGAGAGACGCCTATATGTTGTTTGTTTTCAATAATATAATGGAGAGCTCGGTTTCGGACAAATTTTCTACATTTGTTTTCAATAACATAATGGAGGTTACCTTCATATTTTCCCCCCGCGTTTTTTCTCTGCATTTTCACTCGAATTAAATTAACTATCTTATTTTCAATGAAATAGTTCTTTGTGTGCTTGTTGCTTTTCGTCGCTAACACCTTTTGGTTTCTAGTACATAATGGAGAACTGCGGCATTTTGTTGTGCTGAATCTTCACTCCTCCTCATATGTACGGACTTTCTGCGGGGTTCCCGACCATTTCCGGAACGCACTTCGCCAGCCCTCAAAAGCCGTCCTCTCGGTATTTTGTCCTCTCGTGGTGGGAGAATCCGAGAGGCGCCAAGCGCCGGCAGGATGCCGGGGCTCACGTCGATATTAGCAAATTCGTAATTCGATGTCAAGAACTTTTTTGAGGCTATCCTCGCACCTATACTGAACGATATCTCCTGTTTTACTTTCCGTAGAACCAATCAACTCCTATACGCGTCACGTGGATGCCATCCAGCGCATGATAATTCACCAGTGCCACGTCACCAACAAAAGTCACGCCCTGGTAACCGTAGTCGCCCTGCGGGTCGGAAGTGATATTGCGGATATTCTCCCACGTTTGCCCTTCGTCGCGCGAGATTGCAGTGGAGAGTGGAGCTCGAAGCTGCCCCAAGCTCCGGGTTATTTCCCCAACTTTCACAATGGTCTGCTTTTCGCCTTTGGCGAACCCCACGGCAAGGGGGTTGTTCAACCAGAGCAGTAGCAAATCCCCGGTCTTGGGAATCCGCGTTATGTGTTGTGGCGACAGGGGAGAAGGCAATTCGTAGAATCCGGGCTCGGACCAGCTATCGCCCTGGTCGGGCGAATAGGCCTTTCCCACATAGCCCATCCGGTTGCGAAACACCATCAGCAGGCGGCCATCTTTGAGGGCGACGATGCTGGGTTCCTCGGTGGTCTTGCCGGAATCCACAAAGTTCCGGCTGCGAACCCAGGTGTAACCGTCGTCGCTATAGTAGCAGAGGCATACGTCGTGCCCGACTTCGCCTCCACCCGACGACCAGTTCTGCATTTCCCGGCTCCAGTCACAGGGAACCACGATGCGCCCCGACGCGAGCTGGATGACACGGTCCGGATTAACCGTATGGTAGCCGGGATAGAGAGTGGCGCAAAAAGGATCACTCCAAGTTCGCGCTTCGTCCGACGAGTAACGAACATAAAAGTGTCCGTCGTAAAGACGAAAGTCCTTGCCCTGGTAATTATTGAGGGTGTTGTACCCGAACAGAATCCGGTTATCCTTGAGCCGTAGCAAGCTCGGTTGCAATGTCCCATACCGGGAAAAATTGCGCTGCATCGAGAACGGTTCTCCCCAGGTACGCCCCCCATCAGGGGAGATGCGGCCGATAATCCCCGATTGTTGGATCTCATTGCGAGGGTTTCCCGTGGCGAACAGCAGCGAGCCATCCCGGAGTTCGACGATGCTGCCGCTGAACCCCCGGTGAGTGCGGTCTGTGGGCAGGGGAATTACCACAATGTCTTCAAACAACGCTTTCGTGGCGGAACCCGCATTGGCGCTCGCCTCCGCTTTCCCCTGTTGGAAGGCTGCGGCTCCTGCCGCCGTCGTAACCAGGGACTTTCGCATAAACTGGCGTCTCGTCATGTTCCTTTCGCCTCCACTTTTGACCTGGATCTTCTTTCTTGTACACAGTGGCACAAGATGTTGCGCATTGCCCTAAAAAAGGGGCCAACCCACATGAGAGGATTGGCCCCGAAATCGTCCGAATAGCCATTCAAAAAACTTCCAAAGATCACTTCGAGTAAATCCACTCTTTCGACTGAAAACCCGGGGGGAATTGCCTGATCCCGCCAAGTTTCCAGGTAGTTTAGAACTCCAGCCGGAGACCCATGGTGAGGTACCGCGCGCCACTGGAAGTCGTGGGGCGTCCGAAGTTCACGCTGTTCACCGTCGTGTTAATGCCGCCGAAAGTCGTCCGGTTGAAGGGGTTGTAGATGTTGCAAGCGTACTTCAACTGGACGGATTCCCAGACCTTGACTTCCTTATTAATTGAAAAGGCCTCGCTCCGGGCCCAAGGGTTGCGGACGTTGGTGTTGAAGAACGAGGTGTTGCCGAGCTGGCCCAGCGGGGCCTGCACGAACGAAGCGCTGGTGCCGGTGGGGGTAGTGGTGAACCAGCGGATATTCGGGTTGTTGGGATCGAGTGAGTTGGTGGGCACATTGGTTTTGATCGGCACGCCTGTGTAATCGACCCTGGTTTCCGAATCGAAGAGGTACGAGCTGAGATAATTCGAGGGGCTGAGCAGCTCGATCAAAAGGCCGCTCCGGTACTGAGCGTAGCCGGAGAAAATCCAGCCGCCCACGAACTTATCCACAACCCCGTTGGCGTTCGTGAAGTACTTCCTTCCCCGGCCGACGGGCAAATTGTAGCTGGCCAGGATGTTGATCATATTCGGGACGTCCTGGTAGGAGAAGGTTTTGGCGTCTTTGAGGTTGTACCAGTCCTGCGCCACGGGCACATTGGAGCAGCACTGGGTGAAAATCTGTCGGTAGGCCAGCATATCGAGAGTCTTGGAAAAGACATAGCTGCTAATCAGGTTCAGGTCGCCAAACCGACGCTCCACTTTGCCCTGGAACGAATCGTACCAGGTTCTACCGTCCCCGGAGTTGGCTGAGTAGATGGCCCCGTACTGCGGGAAGGGACGCAGAGCCTGGGCCAGCGTCCCACCGCCACCCCACTGGCTAAAGGTCGGGAAGGGCACATTGGGTACGCCGTTGGTGCAGCCGATCGCGGTCGTGTAGGTGCAGATGTTCGTATCCGTATACTTCGCTCCCAGCAAATTCGTGTCACCGGTTGGTCCCGCCGATGTGAGGTACAGATTGCTGGGAGGAAGCGCGTTCATGTACGGCGAGGAATTCAACCCATGGGCACGATTGCCCACATAGGCGCCTTCAAATAGCCAGCCATGGTACTCTTTCTGGATGGTGACGTTCCAATTGTAAATCCGGGGCGCCTTACCCATGTGCGGCCCCATGTAATAGAGACCCGAGGATAAGTTATCAACGCCGGGAATCTGTTGCGCCGGTTTGAAGCTAGCCGGAGGCTGTACTCCACCCGGGTTGTTCGTGGGGGCATTCGGATTGGCCCCACCCGGATCCCATTGGAATGCCGGATCGAAGCCATTCGAACTCTGGGAGTAGCTACCGCCGCCGAAGCCGTCCTCGCAGCCGCAGCCGCCATTGCCCAGGGCCTCATAGAACATGCCCCACCCGGACCGCACCACCAAGCTATTTCTGACTTGCCAGGCGAAGCCCAGTTCGGGTCCGACGTCCGTCATATCCGTGGGATAGGGCCGCAGTGCGCCGATGCGGCCCGGCCCGCTGCCCATGAAGATCAACCCTCCGGGGAGATTACCCGCGGTCGGGTCCACGATGCTCGGACTGAACGACGAGTAATCGCCGTTCACATTGTGCCAACCGATGGGAACCTCATACCGGAGCCCCAAATTGAGAGTGAAGTTCGGCCGGATCCTCCAAGTATCCTGGAAGAACCCGGCATGATAGCCATAACGATTCTGCACGAGGAAAATCGGCAGGGCGCTTGCGCTGCCGGAAAAAGCGTCTCCCAGCAGGAAGCTGGCAAAGGCATCACCGGTCGAGTTTACGGTTGCCGAGGTCATGGCCGTCTGGGCGCGATCGAAGTTGTACTCTCCGTTCGTCCCTGACCAGTCATTACCAATCGTCCTCATGCGGCGAAGGTCCCAGCCCATCTTGAACTCGTGCTTGTTGTGCACCCAGGTGAGAGTCTGCACCACCATGGTGGTCCAGTTCCATTGACCGCCATTGTTGACTTTCCCCTGGTTCATGCCCCAGGTGGTGCCGCCGGAAACGAGGGCGCCCCCGCCTCCGATCAGATCCTGGTCGAAGTTGATAATCGGCGAGGCGCTCGGCCGGGTGTCACTCGTGACTTGGGGGAAGCCCCACTTTGCGCCGTAGCCGTTCTGGTCCGGGTTCGTCCAAATTGCCCGGTCCTGGCTGAATCCCCAGGCCGTGTGCAGCAGCCAGTGGGGGTTGATCACGTAGTCGTCAGCAGCGCGCTCATAGTTCGGATGGTTGAGACTATCCAAACCGTCGCCAAGGG
>Ga0326727_10007650_pt1 | contig 28303 bp, 15 predicted proteins | sample MB2enrmetagenome_FD_207643 | JGI IMG/M metagenome (GOLD analysis project Ga0326727, IMG submission 207643) | Lab enriched peat soil microbial communities from McLean, Ithaca, NY, United States - MB29MY | ecosystem: Environmental > Terrestrial > Soil > Wetlands > Peat | place: USA: New York... | reverse complement strand
GGCGGGGTGCTGGAATCGGTGGCGGCAACGGTGAAACTCGATGTGCCCGCAGTGGTAGGTAATCCGGAAATCTGGCCCGAACTGCTCAAACCCAATCCGACCGGCAAACTACTGCCTTGAGTAAGGCTCCAGGTGACAGTTCCTGTCCCACCGGCGCTCTGGAGCGTGGCGCTGTAAGCGGAATTCACGGTGCCGTTGGGCAAGGATGAAGTGGTGATGGTCAAGCCCGTGTAGACCGTGATACTCAGCGGCTGGTTCACGCTCTGCTGTGGGGTGCCTGAATCCTTGGCCGTGACCGTGAAACTGGAAGCGCCGGCCGTAGTGGGCGTGCCGGCAATCAACCCTGCGCCGCTCATGGTTAATCCTGCGGGCAAGGAGCCGTTAGTCACGCTCAGGGTGATGGTCCCCACGCCCCCGCTGGCCTGTACGCTGGCGCTATAGCCTGTGCCGACCACGCCGTTGGGCAGGGTTGTGGTGGTGACGATCAGTTGGGGATTGATGGTGATGCTCAGTGGCTGGTTCACGGTCTGCGGAGGGGTGCCTGAATCCGTGGCCGTGACGGTGAAGCTGGTGGTGCCCGCAGCCGTGGGCGTGCCGGAAATGGCTGAGCCGCTCAAGCTCAGCCCGGCTGGCAAGCTTCCCGTGGTCGCGCTCCAACTGATTGTTCCTGTGCCGCCGGAAGCCGCAAGCCCCGCGCTGTAAGCGACACCCACAACCCCGTTGGACAACGCAGTCGTGGTGATGGTCAACGGGGCGGGCTTGATGGTGATGCTGAGCTGTTGTGTGGCCGAGAGCGCCCCGGCCTGCGCTCCCGAGGAATCGGTCAACTTCACGGTAAAGGACGTAGTCGCCGGGGTGGTGGGCGTGCCGGAAATCGCTCCCGAACTGCTCAAGGAAAGGCCCCCAGGCAGCGTTGAGCCGGACGCCAAGCTCCAGGTGAGCGTTCCCGCGCCGCCGCTGGCCTGCAAAGTGGCGCTGTAGGCTGTGCCGACGGTGCCGCTGGCGAGCGAAGTCGTGGTAATGGTCGGCGCCGGCGAAACGACGACATTTGCGGAGGCCGATTTTGTTGTGTTGGTAACAGAAGTTGCTGATACCTTCACCGTCATATTAGAGGAGACGGAGGTCGGAGCATTGTAAGTGGCCGCAGTCGTCGTTGTGTTCGAGAAGGTCCCGCAAGCGGTTCCGCTACACGATGTTCCTGACAGGCTCCAGGTTACCCCTGCGCCGCTGGTGTCGTTTGTCACCTGGGCGGTGAAGTTCAAAGCTTGCCCCTGATCGATGCTTGTCTGAGCCGAGGGAGTAAGAGAAACAGATGTGTTCTGAGCCTGGTTTCCCCCGCCGCATCCGCATAAGAACGATAAGACTGAAAACATCAAGATAAGTTTTTTCATGATTACGTTGCCTCCTGGACATCAACGGTTAATGCTTTTTGCAAGATTTACCCCATGTCATCCCGAGCGCAGCGAGGAATCTCGCTCTGATAAGTCGAAGAGTCGAGAGTCGAAGGTGGAGGAGTTAAGGACTTTTCGACCCTCGACTCCTCGACTTGTAAGCAGAGGGCGATTCCTCGCTGCACTCGGAATGACATTCTTGGGGTCTCCCTCTCCACGAACTTCGCTTCTCAACTCTACCCAGACTGCGCAAAGGAGAGGCGGAGTGCCTCAAATTTTTTTTGCGGATACGAATTGCTCGCGAAACATCGGATGTAGCGTGGGCGTCTGGCCAGCTGTGGCGGGAGCGTCTCGCTCCCGCACCCCTGTAGCGCTGACCCCGCCTCGCGGGGTCAGCACGCTGGATGCCGACCTAAAGGTCGGCGCTACGAGAAAAGAACTCCATCGCAACCGCAGACGAGGTGCAAGAGGACGCGGGCAGGATGCCCGTCTTGCAGGCGCGGGAGGCGAGGCGCGCCGCCGCTATGCACCCGATGTAAGAAGCAGTGGAAAATGGTATGCTGTCGTTGAAATCGAGCGCGGACGGAGGCAGCCTTGGAACCGGCGAAGGGAGAGATCACCTTACTATTGGCAAAGTGGAAGGGCGGCGATCCGTCAGCCTTTGAGGAACTGATGCCACTCGTCTACCCTCACCTTCGGCAGGTGGCCGCGGCCTACATTCGCCGAGAGCGCAATCCGGACGTTCTTCAGGCAACGGCCCTGGTCCACGAGCTTTATCTCCGGCTGCTGAACCAGAAGAAGGCCGCATGGGACGACCGCCAGCATTTCTACACCTTCGCCGCCAAGGTAATGCGTATGATCCTCATCGACCACGCGCGCGAAAGCCAAGCACAGATGCGGGGCGGCGGCTTTGATCGCGTCCCTCTCAGCGACGACCTCCTGTGGGTCAATATCGGCAGCCCGGAACTGCTGGACCTGAACCGCGCGTTGGACGAGCTGGGCGCGCTCGATGCCTACAAGGTCCAACTCGTCGAATTGCGCTACTTTCTTGGTTGCACTGCCGAGGAAACAGCAGACCTGATGCAGGTATCCAAGGCCACCGTCGATCGCGACCTGAGATTCACTAAGAGCTGGCTGTTCCGGCGCATCTACCCGGGCGTGGGCGAGGATGCAGCGAGACTGTGATTCAGTTTGGCTCCGGTCCACGCAATCCAGTACTAGGGTTACAAGCTACGGACGGGGTTGTCGCTCAGATGGACCAAACGACGGAAAGGTTCCTGCGGATTGAGGCGATCTTCCACGAGGCTCTGGCGGCTCCCGATGAAGCGCGGGAGGATTTGATTGAGACCCAATGCAATGGGGACTGTGCGCTCGCAGCCGAGGTGCGCGCGCTGCTCGAGGCCTGCAAGGCGGAAGAGCAACTGACGGCATCCCGCCGGTTGGGCCCGGATGCTGATCGAGACGGTCAGCCGAGTCACAAGCGAGTCGGGCCCTATGAGCTTGACCGCCTGCTTGGACGTGGCGGGATGGGCGCCGTCTATCTGGCGCATCGCGCCGACGGGCAGTTCGAGCAGAAGGTCGCCATCAAACTGATCGACCTGCCCCTTGCCACCGATCTGTTTCGGGAAAGGTTCCGCCAGGAACGCCAGATTCTGGCTGAGCTCCAGCACCCCTATATTGCCCGCCTGCTGGATGGCGGCGTCACCGCCGAGGGCGACTTATATCTGGTGATGGAGTACGTGGATGGAGTTCCCATTCATCGCTTCTGCGAGAAGCAGAGCCTTTCTGTGCCCCAACGCATCGCGCTGTTCGTGCGCGCCTGCGAGGCCGTCCAGTTTGCTCACCAGAACTTCGTAGTCCACCGCGACTTGAAGCCGGATAACATCCTAGTGGCCGAAGACGGCACTCCCCGGCTGCTGGACTTTGGAACGGCCAAACTGCTCTCTCCGTCTCCCTCCGGGCCCGACAGCAAACTTACACGCGAAGGGTATCTATCCTTTACTCCGCAGTACGCCAGCCCGGAACAGGTGTTGGGCAATCCCATCACCACGGCCTCGGACACCTACTCGCTCGGCGTTCTGTTGTATCTTCTGCTGATTGGAACGCTCCCCTATGAACTCAAGGAACTTACTACAGCAGAGATGTTGCGCGTGATCTGCGAACAACCTCCTCGCAGGCCGGCGCAAGCAGCGGACTCCCACAAAAGGCTTGATGCCGATCTGGAGGCGATCCTTCAGAAGGCGCTGCGCAAGGAACCGCAGGAGCGCTATCTCACCGCCGAGCAACTCGCCTCCGACCTTCGCGCCTATCTCGAGGGGCTGCCGGTGGCGGCGCGCCGCGGCACACTGCGGTATCGGGCCGGCAAGTTCATCCGCCGCCGCCGTTTCAGCGTGGCGGCAGGGGCGCTGCTGGCCGTCTCGCTGGTGGCCGGCGTTGCGGGCGTGCTGTGGCAGGCCAGAGTGGCCAACCAGGAGCGGCGCAAGGCTGAGGCGCGCTCCGCAGATTTGCGCCAGTTGAGCAACAGCCTGCTCTCCGAATTGGACGAAGCCATCAAGCAGCTTCCGGGTTCGACCGGCGTACAAAAGCTGCTGGTCACGCGCGTGCTCGAACACCTGGACCGCATGGCCAGGGACGCGCAAGGCGACCGGCAGACTCAACTCGATCTGGTGGACGCGTACACGCGGCTGGGGAATATCCAAGGCAATGCCTACGATCAGAACCTGGGTGATCCTGGGGGGGCGTTTGTCAGCCTCGATAAAGCTCTCGCCATCGCCGGGCCACTTGCAACCTCTGACTCTAAAGACCGCGAAGCCTTCCGGGCGCTGGCGCTGGTGCAGCAATCACGCAGCGAGATCTTGTGGCAGACCGACCGGACGCCGCAAGCGGTTCCCGTCATGCGGGAAGCCCTGAAGAGCTTTGACGCATTGGTCGCGGACCCGCATGCCCCCGCCGCGCTGGTGTGCGACGTTTCCTCCGCCTATGGCACACTGGGTGACGAGCTCGGGCAAAACGGCACCGCGAGTCTCGCGGATTCCGCCGGGGCGATCGCAGCCTACCGGCAATCGGTGGCGCTGGACAATCGCGTCCTGGGCATCGACCCGAATTTCGCGCGCGCCAAGCGGGGTCTCTCAATCAACGGTCTCAAGATCGGCAGTGTGGAGATGGAAACCGACCCAGCCGAGGCGCTCAAGGAGTTTCGGCTTGCGTTGCAGCGTGCCGATGCGCTCGCCAATTCCGAGCAGGGCGGCGTTTCCTGGCAGCGGCTGCGCGGTATGCTGCTGCGCAAGGAGGCGAACGCACTCGGACGCTTGGGCGAGTATGACGAGGCTGTGCCGCTCTTCGAGGAGGCTCTCGCGATCAACCAGCGCATGGCCGCCCAGGACGCGAAGGATTCCCGAGCGCTTTACGACGTCGTAACCGTGCTGGACGATGAAGCAAAGAGCTACGAGGATGCCGCCGATCCGCTTCTGGCTGCGAAGCCCGGCGAGCGGCGCGCGAACCTGATCCAGGCGGAAAAGAAGCTGGCCGAGGCTACGACCGACCTTGAGAGGCTGCTGAAACAGGATCCCGCCAATGATGTCTGGAAGGCGCTCCTTGCCAGCATTCAGGTGCGCATCAGCGTCGTCGCAGGCATCCTGCATAACCCGGAAGTCTCACACGAGTCATCGAGGAAAGCTCTCGCGGCCTTGAAGGAAGTGGCCGGGAAAAATCAGGCGTCTCCCATGGTCCTTGACCAAGCGGCGAATGCCTTTTTGACGGTGGAGCCGGCTTCCCTCAGAAGTCCGCAGTTTGCCCTCGCGTGCGCCGAGCGCGAGGTGGCAATGAGCCATGCAACGACGCCCTCCAGTCTGCTGACCCTAGCCCAGGCCTACCGGGCCTCCGGCCGGATCGAGAAGGGCCACGCCGCTGCAAAAGAAGGCCTGGCGCTGCTGCCGGCCCTGCAGCCGGGAAGCGTGAAGCCGAACGTCCGCAAGCGGCTCGAAAAAGAAGCGCAGACCAGCTTCTGAACAATTGTTTGCCATTCGTGCTCTGAGCCTGTTCACGGACCACCGACCGCCTGAGGTGATCTCATCAAGGCACGAACTGGCGTCAGCACTCGGAACCCATCACAGGGTCAATCCAAAATCCAAAATCTAAAATCTCAAAGCTGAGGTTCCCTGGACGCGGATGGTCACAATCTCAAACGGCTTAATCGGAAACTGGAGGTTGTGCCCGGAGACGGCAAGCTGCTGCTGATTCTTCTCCATGGCGTTGCAAATCCATCCGCTCTGAAGATCGAGAATCGGCACCTCGACCTTCACCGTGCCGGGTTGCCCCTCCACCTCGACGAACCGCAGGATGGTGCCTTGCTCGTCCTCAGCGCGCTTCCAGGTGACCAGTACCACATTCGGCTGGTCAACCTGGAGGAAGCTGCTCTCGGCGGAGGCGAGCGGACGCGGAGGGCTGATGGCCTTATCCTGCGACTTGATTTCATTGATCTCGATGGGTGACATCTCCTCCCAACCCAGCCGGCCCAGCGCTCCTGGACTCAAATTCCTCCCGCTGGTGACGGCATACCGGAAAGTGCAGTCGCCGCCTTGCCCGGCCGGCCAGTTCGTTTCCCAGTAGTTGCTCATCAGGTAGGCGAAGATGCTCCCCTTCCTGCTGCCGAACTCCTTCGGCCAGGCGCCGCGCACGATGTCGCCGAGCGTGACTAGGTGACCATCGACGGGAACCAGGGCCGCGCTTACGTTGTCCTGATCTACGGCAACCCAGTGCTGCACACTGAACCACTCCCGGTTTCCACCCTTCATGATGTCCCGGGCAGGATTGACGTAGCCGTTCTGAATCTCGTACCGAAACTCCGGGTGCTCCATGGCGAACGGAAAAGCGAAGTACACCGCTTCCTTGGTATAAACCTTGGTTTTGTTGACCCGGTTGATGAATTCGATTTTCTTCTGGCCGTCGAACAGGATGACTTCGGTTTGGACGCGGGGCGTATTGACCGCGGAACTTTCCATTTTTGCCACCGTGCCAAACGCCGTCTTCACCACGGAAACCAGCCGGCCCCCGCCCGCGCCGTGGGGCTCAAGTTCCGGTTTGGGCAGAGTCGACTTATACTCCAGCGCCAGGTTGCGGGGCTTGTCGGCGCCCGTCACGTAGACGTACTGGTTGAATCGGAAGGGGCTGGACGGGTCTACAAGTTCACGATTCAGTTCTTTGTCCAGAATGCTGCGCACCGCGCCCGTCTCGGGGTCGAGGACCACGCGGTAATAAGGGCTTTCCAGGGTTGTCGAAGTGCTTGGCTCGGCAGACGCGCCGGTCTCGCGCGTGGCGGGACCGGCATCTGCCGCCCCAAAGGGCGGCGCTACATTGGCGGGCTCAAGGGCGTAACACTTGTAACCAACCGCCGGAACGTTGCGAGCAAGAAACCGGACGTGCCGGAAACCCTCGCCGGTGTAAAGTTCCTGGGAAGGTACGGTTTCCTTGCTTGCCAGGTCCACCAACTCGATGCCCTTGTCGATATCCACCTCCACCAGGTTGCTCCTCTGCCAGCTCAGGGGGTTGAATACTACCAGCGTTGCACTGGGCCTCTGGATGTAATCCGCAATTGAGGCCATGGCGCGGTCCAGCAACTGATCGAGCAGCAGCTTGGCATTGGTGGCTCGGGAACTCTTAATGGCGTTCTGTCGGAGGGTCTCCGCGTGCTCGGGGTCCTGCCAACTCCGGTATGACGTCCAGGTGTGTTCGTCGAACATTCGCAGGTTGTCCCAGAGCAAGTTCATGGCTTCAGAGTCGGGACGGATGACAGGGTTGACGAGAGAACTGATGGTCGAAAACTTCTCCGCCGCCAACACCCGTTGTTCGTTGGAGCGCGCCAAGGCGGTGGTGTGGGCGTCAGTAGTCAAGCCGTCTTCCCAGTAGGGGCCGCCGTCAGCCCGGATGACGGGAATCGAGTCGCCGAGCTGCCCGCCGATATACTGCATCGCCTCTGAGAATCCGGAGAAACGCAGCTTGGGGAATGCGTAGACCTCGTTCCATTCGCCGGCCAAGGCAGCTTGCTGCGGGAATAGATCGGTGTTCTCCACCTGGGTTCCGTACACGAGCACGCCCTCCGACTTGTAATCCGGACGGTCGTAGGCCTGGAGAAAGATGGGAAGCGAATCGCGCCCCGCGCTAATCTGCGGAGGCAGGCCGAAAAGGGCCGCCACCTGAATATAGTGCCGGGAAACCCACATCAGGATGCGGCCACCGTCAGGGCCTTCCCACCAGAAAGGTGAACGCTCGTTGACACGCCCAAACAATATAATCGGGGCACGCCAGTTGTCGCTGGCTTCCACGAAGTACTTCAGACCTGCCGCAGCCATCACTGACGCATACGACCAGCTACAAGCAGGCACATCGGTGATGTTGGCGTAATCAAAATCTCCACCATGTTTAAGGTGAAACTGGTAACTGGGGTAGAGCGAACGTAGGGTGTTTTCGAGGCTTGGAAAACCCGTCACGTTGGAGGCGTACTGGGCAGGGACGAAGATCTTTTTCTGGGCCACCAGGTCGAAGAGTTTCTGGCGCTGCTCCTGGCTGCGCCCGTGAAGGAATTGTTCCACCGACCAGTAAGCGTCAGGGCTGTAACGGAAGTCCGGGCTCTTCCCAATCATCTCGATAGCTTCATCAATAGCGCGGCTCTGGATTTCCGCCACCTTCGTGGGATAGTCGGAGTAGCCGATGTCGAGGTGCTCATTGGGCACCACGAAGAGATTCCACTTCTTGCCTGGAGCCATTTCCACCGGAAAGCGTGAGGAACGGCCATTGGCGGCGACGAGAAGTTCTCCTTTCGCCGGCGCACTGAATCCCGGGATCTCAAGCTCCACCCGGTACTCGCCGAACTCGCGGTCGGATTCGAACTTCTGCAAAGACTTTTCATTCCCCAGGGTCAGAGTCACCTGACCTTTCGCAAGCCGGCCCCCGGCGCGGAGAAACACATCAACAAGCTCCACCAGTTGGCCATTCCGGGATTTGTAGAATATGGTTGGAACCACCTCCGCGGTCAGGCGGTGGGCCGCATACTTTGCCGCAGGATCGTTGTCCAGTTCCAGGGCATCATAAATGAGTCCGGAATTTCCAATCCCGGAGGACTCAGAATCGTCCCGCTGTGCAGGCTCATCGATGGCAGTCAACACCAGGCTGTTCGTTCCCTTAACGAGGAACTGCGCAGGAAACTCGGCCACAATCGTTCCGTAAGAATAAATGGGTACGAAGACCGAGTTTGTGTCCCCTCCGGCGTAGTTGAGCTTCGGATGCAGGTAGAAGAGGCCGCGGTGCCCGTTCATCTCGATTTGCAGCCAGGGCAGGCGAGCCATGTACGCCAGCAGTCCCGCCTTCAGCGAGAAGACACCTTTCGGCGCGTTCGCAAGATCGAACTTGACCGTGAAGGGATGCGGGCGGAATCCGGCCCTTCCGTTGCCTGAGCCCGGCTGATAAGCGTACCAGTCCTTGGCAGGATCACTCTTGCCCACCGTAAATACGGGGTCCTGCGCGGGATCGGCATAATCGATCCCTGCCGCCTTGAATTCCTGCGAAGATTCATCAAAGGTTCCCACCTGCCATACCTTCTGCGAACCGGCCTGAACTCTGGCTGGAAAGGAGAAGAAGAGCAGCAAAAACACTAAGTGGAGCAACACTATTCTGAGCGCATGATTGGACATGTAAGGTCTCCTGTGGGTCGTTCGGAGCAAAGTTGTCAAGAGTCAACAAACAGGGGTCAAAAGTTAGGAGTCAGAAGTCAGCAGGGGGCCTGTGGGATTGCTTGTCGCTCCCCTGACACCTGACACCTGAGACCTGACACCTGAGACCTGACACCTGCTCTTCTGCCCTCTTTCAGCAATTTGCGAAACCGAGATCTCCATTTACGAATCCCGGGCAGCCGCGAGTGTACACCCAAGGGCCTGGTTTTGGAATCAGCCGGCTCAGCCTTCCGTTCCGAAGCCCCTTGAGAGCAGTAGGCAGAAGGCAGAAGAGCAGGGACTGGGTGCTGGCTAGGGGCTGGGGAAGAACGGACGAAAGTAGGCAGTATGCAGGGGGCAGTGGAGAGAAGGGGGAAGGCAATTCAGAATTCCTAATTCACAATTGCCCGCGCCCCTAGCGTTGTGACCTGTCCCCTAAAATTGGCAGGGCGGTACTGGTCTGATGCCGTGTTGCTCGGAGAACTCAGGATCGGATTCTGAGAGGATCAGGTCCGCACCTAATGCAAGTCCCCCTTCCTCCTGGGGCGAAGTTTCCGTGTTCACCTTCGCAGAATCCCATGTTGCAAGACGCACAGTAGCGCAATGTGAGTCGTAGTCGTCGAAAAGCGAGTTCGCAGATACGGCACGGTACAGCCCTGTGTTCGTCAATTATCCTCACGCGATCTGTACGGCCTTGTTTGTGTCCTTGGGGATTAAACTCGCTCATGTCGGCGTTTTGCCAGTGTTGATTCTCCACTGTTCCGCTTCTTGTGTCATCCATTTGAAGCCCCCTTTCGAAGTTCCCTATGAGGGGAGAAGTTTAGTCTTGAATTGTTTGAGGGGAAAGAGTAAAAACAAGAAGGTATCGCCACAAGGTGAATGAATGAGCAGACAGAATCCGCATATTACGGCAACCGTTGACGGGACGCTCACTGGAACCAAGACGTATCACGTCAAGGTGAAGCTAGACGCGATGGAACTCTGGGCCGACCAATTCACGGCTCCGATAGACTTCGTCGTTCAGGGAGAGGAACTGTCCCCCATGTCGGGCATGGTCGTAGAGAACGGGGATTACGTCCTCCGTTACAGATTTAATAACAGAGATTGCGAATCCAAGTTGAGAGTGGTAGACGGCAGATTTATGGCAGCAACCTAAGTGTAGAACTGTAAATAGAACGCTGCCGCGAAGCAAGGCATTGTCACAACCCGCCTTCGAGACTCAGCTTGCCCCTGCGTCTCTCCAGACAGTTCTCTTGGCCCAGCACCAAGAGGTTAAAGCGTCGGTGCGCAAAAAATCAAGAAGAATGTATAGGCATCCTCAGAGTTGGGTCAAGGTTAATGCCCAAGTAGACAAAGCAATCGCCGACCTCGTGCGGGTGTTGAACAACATTCCTGAACTCGAAACTACAGAAAGCTGCCAGGGATATTCTGGCTTGCAGGAACAGGGATACCTCTACTTTTACTACGGCAACTGGCGCAAGCTGTGTTCCCTGGTCTTCACGGTGCTCGGGCAATTCAATTGCCTCTGGGGATGTTTCTTGCTAAATTGAGATGTTTACTCTGGAGGCGGCGCTTCGTTCATGCGCAGGCTGCTTCGTGAGGGTGCTGAGACTACACAGTGAATTACTCATCAGATATTTCAAGGAGCTAAATCTAGTATGGCGAATAATTCTAAAGGCACAATTGGGATTCTTACGGGTGGGGGTGATTGTCCGGGACTTAACCCTGTGATCCGGGCGGTGGTCCGACGCGCTGAGCAACTCGGATACAAGGTCTTGGGTGTGAAGGACGGCTGGAGAGGAATGCTGAAGGCGGACGCGGAGCCGCTTACTTTGGATTCCATTTCCGGGATCCTGCCGCGCGGCGGCACGATCCTCGGCACTTCACGCACCAACCCGCTGAAGAAGGAAGAGGACAAGAAAACTCTGCTCGCCAATCTCAAGACCATGGGAATTGACTACCTCATAGCGGTGGGAGGCGAGGACACTCTGGGCGTGGCCCGGCAGCTCGTCAATGAGAACGTGAAAGTCGTCGGCGTCCCCAAGACCATCGACAACGATGTGGAGGGCACAGACCAGACTTTCGGGTTCGACACGGCGGTCTCGATCGTTACTGAGGCGATTGACCGCCTGCACACCACGGCAGAATCGCATCACCGTGTGATGGTGGTTGAGGTGATGGGGCGCCATGCAGGATGGATTGCGATGATCTCCGGCCTGGCAGGCGGAGCGGATTGCATTTTGATTCCGGAGGAGTCGAAAACCCTCGGGGAAATCTGCGATGTCATCAAGCGGCGGCATGCCAGAGGCAAGAAGTTCTCCATCGTGGTCGCTTCGGAGGGGTTCCAGCTCAAGGGCCAGGACGCACTCGTGACCAAAGGGCAGCAACTCGACCAGTTTGGTCACGTTTTGCTGGGCGGCATCGGCGAGCGCTTGGCGAAGCTCATCGAGAAGGAGACCGGTTTCGAAACGCGCTCCACGGTGCTGGGCCACATCCAGCGCGGCGGTTCGCCCACAGCTTTTGACCGCGTGCTGGGAACCCGCTACGGGATCAAGGCCGTTGATTTGATCGAAGAAGGCAAGCTTGGCCACATGGTTTGCTTGAAGGGCAATCAGATCACTTCCATCCCCCTGTTGGAGGCGATGACCAAACTGAAGCTGGTGGATCAGGATTGGATCCGCATGGCTGAAATCTTCTACGGGTAGTGTCTTAGGGCTCGACAGGGACCGTACGTGTGCGGACCCTTCCGTGCAAAAGTGCATTGAGGTCGAGGGAGAATTTGGCCAGGACGGAGAGCGGAATGCAGGCCAGTAAAGCGCGAAAAGCCAGCAATGCCTCTTTGGCGATGAGGTCAAAGTCGTGGAAGTAAAGATCGATCTGGTTCCAGACTTCGGCTGACCGGTCGTCCGTCCTTTCGGCCTGGCGGTAGGTCCGCCGGAACTCTCCTGTCACGATTTCCGCGGCGCGGCGCAGCAGACGGAGTTGAAGCTGATAGCGGCGGCGGGAGCTGAAAACCAATTGGTCCAGAAGTTCATGCATGCGCACATAGTCAACCATGGGTTTGGACTTGAAACGATGGGCGAGGATGCTGCGCGGCGTGACCACCACATGGGCGTCCGGGAGGTGTTTCGCCAGGGTGTCCAGGAGGCCCGCGACGATCTTCACCATGCCGTCCCACTCGGAGGCGGAAAGCCGGACCATGCGCCAGGCCATGTCGTGGCGGCCAGCGTCCCGTTCTTCAAACGCATCGTTGAGTGAAATGCCAAGTATGGCGGTCCTCGCCTCAAGTTCCGGCGCAAAACCGTCATAGACGGCCTGGCGGTCCGGTCCCAAGCGCGCCAGACCTGCCGGCGGGCGCTGATCCGGCAACTTAATCCAAAGCAGACGTCGCAGCAGAAAACCCACGGCGGCCAGAATCAGAATACCCACCATCCAATGCATGTCACACAGTATAGAAAATTGGCAGTTGCCAAAGCAAGGTAAGGTACACGATTTCTTGACAGCCTTTCCGCCGCAACCCTATAATTGCTGCTTTCATTCGTGATGACATTCTGCTGTTTGCCGGCGGGTCTTCTTCGTGTCCACAAGCGAACTTCACGATCTCATAATCCAAAGGCGGAAGAAGCTCCAGACCATCGCCGAATTGGGTTTCGAGCTGTATCCGCGCCATTACGATCTTACACACACCATCCCGCAGATCCTGAGCGCCTATGCCTCTTCTTCACCGGAGCAGTTGACTGCCCAAAGGATTTCGGTAAGGGTGCCGGGGCGAGTGATGACCATCCGCCCCCACGGGAAAGCCGGCTTTGCGCATTTGGCGGGGGGTGGCGAACGCCTGCAAATCTACGTGCGTTTGGACGCCGTGGGAGAGCCTGACTTCCAACTCTACAAGCTTCTCGACATCGGCGACCTCATCGGCGTCGCCGGTTACCTCTTTCGCACCAAGACCGGTGAACTGACCATCCATGCCGAGCGCCTGCAATTCCTGGCCAAGGCGCTGTTGCCCTTACCGGAAAAATGGCATGGCCTCACCGACCTGGAGCTCCGGTACCGCCAGCGCTATCTGGACCTCATGGTGAATGAGGAATCCCGGAGGACTTTTGAGCGCCGTGGCCGGCTGATTCGCGCTCTGCGGGAATTTCTTGAAGGCGAAGGCTACCTCGAGGTGGAAACCCCCATGATGCAGCCGCTGGCAGGCGGCGCCATGGCACGGCCCTTCGTTACCCACCACAACGCTTTGGACCTCAACCTTTACCTGCGCATCGCTCCGGAGCTTTACCTGAAACGGCTCACCGTGGGAGGCCTCGACCGCGTTTACGAGATCAACCGGAATTTCCGCAACGAAGGGATTTCCACCCACCACAATCCTGAGTTCACGATGCTGGAGTTCTACCAGGCTTACGCCGACTACCGGGATATGATGGCCTTGACGGAAAGAATGCTGCGGCACGTTGCGCTGGCCGTCCTGGGAACAGTCGATTTCGACTACGGCGAACATCATATTTCCTTCGCCGATTTCCAGCGTTTGACGATGAAAGATGCGGTGGATAAGTTTTGGCCGGAAGCAGCAGGGAAGGGGCCTTCAGAGGAAGACCTGGCGGAACCCAAAGCGATCTTCAAATGGGTCGAGGCTTTCGACCGCTGGGCTGGCAACAACTCCTGCCCAGGATACGAGCCCCTGGCTTTGCCTGAGGGTACGGCCCCGGGCACGGCTCTGGCAGAGTTGTTTGAGCATGTAGCGGAAAGCCATTTGATTCAGCCGACCTTCATCATGGATTACCCGCTCGAGGTCTCACCGCTTGCCAAGCAGAAGCCTGAAGATCCCAATTTCGTCGAGCGCTTCGAGCTTTACATCGCCGGAATGGAAGTCGCCAACGCTTTCAGCGAACTCAACGATCCCGCCGAACAACGCGACCGCTTCGAGTATCAACAGCTCCTGCGCGAGAAGGGTGACCTGACGGCCCACGCCATTGACGAAGACTATATCCGCGCTCTCAGTTACGGCTTGCCGCCCACCGGCGGGGAAGGCATCGGCATCGATCGCCTCGCTATGCTGCTCACCAATTCGCGCTCCATACGCGACGTCATCCTGTTCCCCTTGATGCGCCCGGAAAAACCTGTGGCCTAGCCGCGACCGGCGCTCAACTTTCACCGTTGGATGAGTCTCCGCTCGCCACGCCTACGCCGCCCCAACACAGTGCGAAAGGCAGTTCGACACCGTCTTGATGATTTCCCAAGGGGCGGGAGGCTTTTCCATGTAATCGTGCGCTCCCAGGTACATCACATCCAGATAACTGCGGATGTCAACAGACCGCGTCAGCACCAGGACAGGGCGACGCCGGTCGAGTTCGATGGCGCGTTCGAGCAGGGGTTGCCCCTCGAAGGTTCGCCCTCCTTGGCTCAGGATAATCAAGTCGTACCATCCACGCTCAAGCCTCTCCGCGCCTTCCAGGTAGGTCGTGCAGCAATCCACCATGTGCCCCTGCTCCCGGAGCACCGACGTATAGAGCTGCAAATCCTGGGCGTCTTCATCCACCAACAGGATCTTGCCTTTTGGCGTCCTCCCCTGTACATGTTCCACGCCTGTTCTTGCGACTCCTTGCAGCATTGGTCACCTCCGTATTTCTATCGGTCGGTGACCCTTGAGGCATGAATCGGGACTTAAAGGGACTGGGGGCTGGGGGAAGAGCAGAAGGCAGAAGGCAGTGGGCAGAGTCAATCGGAAATCCAAAGTCGAAAATCGAAAAACGAAATTCGAAAAGTGAAAATCGAAAATCGACATTCGAAAATCGACAATCCAAAATCCAAAATCTAAAATCTGAAATCCAAAATTGCCCAGCGCCTAGTCCCCAATCCCCAGGCCCCAGTCCGGATGTTAGCCTTTCACACTGGGTTTGCCTGTATGGTTTCTAAGATATGCGGGGTTGACGTGACGAGCGCCGGTGGCCATGAGGATTTCCGCCTCAGCTCGAGTTTTGATTCCCCCCCGTGCGCCCAGCACGGTGCAGTTGAGTGCGGCCATGGCGTTCGCAAAGTCCAGAATCCTCCCGATTTCCCATCCCGCCAGCAGTCCGCAGATGAAGCCGCCATGGAAGACGTCCCCTGCGCCCGTGGTATCCACGGTTTCGACGACGAATCCCGGTGAATAGTGGAACCGGCCTGCCTGGTAAACCAACGCCCCGTCCCGTCCCAGCGTCATGCCGGCAGCCTTCATCTTGTGGTCGGTGGCCATGTACTCAAGGACTCTGAAGGGGTCGGCCTGGCCGGTCAGCGTAGGAAGAAACTTGGTCGAGGCAATCAAGTAATCGATGTAAGGGAAAAGGCTTTCGACCTTTTTGTAAACGGTATCAAGATCGGCGACCACGGGGAGGCGCGCACGCCTTGCCCAGCGCGCGGCCTTCAGGCATGCCTCGACGTCGCAGCCGTCCAGGTGCAAAACGCGGGCGGTCGTGATTGCGCACTCGGTCAACTCTTCCGGGGTGACGGTCAAGCGCGCATCGCGGTCCCAGAAAACCGTGCGCTCCCCCGTAGCCTGATCCACCAGGATATGGCCGAACTGATTCGGCGTGGCTGGAACCACGCGCGTATATCGCACGTCCACTCCCTCACGTTTCAAGCTTGCAAGCTGAATTTTGCCGCCCTCGTCATCCCCGACCTTGCCGATGTAGCGGGTGCTCAGCCCCAGCCGCTGGCAGGTGACCAGCGCGGTGGCCACCTGTCCGCCAGCGTGCATAGACGAGGATAGCACCCGCTCCTTTCCTCCCAGGGCAGGGAAGTCACTTACCAGTAGCACTGTGTCGGTGGCGTTCAACCCGAGCCCAACAACGTCGACTGTGTTCTTGCGCAAACCCGTCCTCCTTCGAGCAGGTAAGGAGAGATACTTTACCACTTTTCCGGTTGATGTCGGAAGTCAGGGCTGAGAGTCAATCCAGACGGTCATCTTGGCGAGACCGCAATTACCCCAAATGCAATATGGAACTGGCGTGATCGGAGTTGGGGTGAGGAGGCCGGGAGAGTCCGCAATGGGCTTATAGAGTACATTATGATTGACCGACAACTTCACATTTCCACCCCAGGGATAATTCGATGCCTGTTGAAGCTGGATATCAGTATTATCTACTAGGATATGCACAGCATGTGAAATACATAGATGTATATACAACCCGCCCGGACAAGCCGTCAACTTCTTCGTGGGCCGCGAAGGAAAGATCAACCACAGAGCGCACAGCGCGGCCCGGTGACCGCAACCGAGACGACGTTCTCTGTTTTCTCCGAGCCTCCAAAGCCTCAACACAGAGAGCACGGAGGATCTCAGTGACCTCTGCGTTAAGTTTTTTCTGGCCACGGAGGACGCGGAGGCATTACCGGCGCGAGAAGAAATCTTCGCGTGCCAACAAGTAGTGGGCCAGTTTGATGCGTGGCGGCTTCCCGGCTTCGCCGGGACAGGTGATGCCCTTCCGCTTGCACGTCACTCGTCCCGCCGCGGCGGGTCACTGCCTTACTTGGGCCGTCAACGCAACGCCCCGATCGGGGATTTTCAGCCATACGATGTCTGTAGCTTCGTCGTAGGCCCAACCTTCGCTCGCGCCCTCGAGAGCCTGCACCGAACTTTGGGCTGTAAGTTTCTTTCCTCCTGCCTCTACTTGCCGGGGCTGTATTCGCTGGCCATGAACCTTAAGGACCAACGAACGCGCGGGGGGCGTGTAGAGGCCTTCACGCGCGGAAATCTCAATACTCAGGCCGCGAGGCTGTTGCGTAACCGTCAGGCGCTGTTCGAGCGAGACTCCGCGCTGGTAATCGAAGCTGATTCCGTCGTCTTCGTAATATTGGCGAGCGGAGTCGCCCTCCGGGTAGATTTCGAAGGTCAATGGATTGATGGGCGCCTGGTCAGAGTACTGGACGGCCTGCTGACTGGGCACGATGGCGCCACCACGAACGAATACGGGAATGCGTTCCAGGGGAGCGTCCACCGCCAGCCTTCCGGGCCCCGTGCGGCGACGGTCAGTCCAGAAATCGTACCAAACGCCACGCGGCAAGTAGACCTCCCGGTGAATATCATCATCCTTAGTCACTGGCGCCACCAAGAAGTCGTCCCCAAAAAGGAACTCGTCGTTCTGCTGGACCGCCGTGGGGTCATCGGGATACTCGAGCAGCAGAGGGCGCATAATGGGTATTCCAGTCTGGGCAGCTTCCCAAAAGGCATTGTAGAGATAAGGAAGCAGCCGGTAGCGGAGCTCGATGGAGTGTCGATTGATCTCCTCGATGCGGTTTCCGAACGCCCACGGCTCCAGGTTGCCCGGGCCGCCGGAATGTGTCCAGCAAAACGGGGTAAAGACCCCGGCCTCGAGCCAGCGGGTGTAGAGTTCCGGGCTGGGAACGGGGAAGATGCCCCCGATATCGGCGCCCGAGAACTGGAGGCCGGAAAGTCCCATGGTCATCAGCATCGGCATGCTGAGTCGCAGATGGTCCCACGTGCCCCAGTTGTCACCGCTCCACTGCGCCGCATAACGTTGGCCGCCCGCATAAGTGGCGCGGGTGATCACCAGGGGCCGCTCGTTAGGCCGAACGCGAAGCATGCCGTCTCGGGTCGCGGCTGACTCCAGCATCCCGTACACATTATGGATCTGGGCGTGGGGACTGGGCCCGTGGTCGGTCTGGTGCACGAGGTCCAAGTCAAAGGTGGCTGGCTGGCCGCCCGGCTTGATAACAGTCGGCTCGTTCATGTCCGTCAGGAAGCCGCCGATTCCCTCCTCCAATTGGCCTTTAAAGAGCGAGCCCCACCAGGCACGCACCTTCTCCGAAGCGAAATCGGGGAAAACACTTTCGCCGGGCCAACCTGCGCCGACATAGAGTGTTCCGTCTGACTTTTTCAAGAAATCGCCGCCCGCGACTCCTTGCTGGTAAACCCAGTAGTTGGGATCGACTTTCACGTACGGGTCGACAATGGCGATGACGTGGAACCCCTGCCGGCGCAAATCAGAAAGCATGCCGTGGGGGTCAGGGAAACGCGATTTGTCCCAAGTGAAGCTCCGCAACCCGTCCATGTAGTCAATGTCCAGGAAGAGCCCGTCGCAGGGAATGCCTCGATGACGAAAATTCTCGGCAATGAATCGGACCGTGCCCTCCGGGTAGTAGCTGTAGCGGCTTTGGATGTAGCCCATCGCCCAGCGAGGCGGGAGGGGCGAGCGGCCGACCAACTCCGTGAATCTTCCAATCACTTTTTTCGGATCGGGGCCGGAAAAGAAATAGTAGTTGATCTCACCTCCCGCGGCGCCGAAGGAATAGAGATCAGGCGATTCCGCCCCAAGGTCGAAGGAGGAGCGGTAAGTGTTGTCGAAAAAGAGACCGTAGGCCCGCCCCTCGCGCAAAGCCAGCAGGAACGGCACCGCTTGGTAGAGAGGGTCGGTGGAGGCGTCAAATCCGGCCGGGTCGGTATTCCACATGACGTAGGAGTGGCCGCGCTTGTCGAGCGGATTGCTTTTCTCGCCCAGGCCAAAATAGTGTTCGTCCGGCGGCATCCATTTCCAGCACCGCACGCGTGGGCCTTCCCAACTCATTCCTCGGCTGTCCGCATCCTTCGAGATCAACCGCCCGCTCCGGTCGTAGAATGCCAGGCGGAAGGGAGAAAGTCGGACGCGCACCTCCAGTTCGGAAGTGCGGATCACCCGCGATTCCTTGCTTGCCGTGAATTCCGCGGAGACCGTGGGCCAGTCGGTCTTGGCGACGGCCCAGGAATAGTCAGGGCCCGGAGAAGTTCCCGGAACCATCCGCACCCGGATCAGATCGGGAGCCAGCACGGCAATGATCGCGGTGGCCTGGCGGCTGCGGAACGTCATCTGGTTACCCTGAGGCTCGGAGGGAATCACGTTACCCACACCCTGCCAGTCCCCGAAGGCGAAGTTCGCAAGGAATAGTAGAAAGCAAAGCAACTGAGCTGCAAGCAAGTTCACCTTTTTCATGATCGTCCCCCTTCAAAGTGCAGTAGGCAGTGAGCAGAAAGCAGAAAGCAGAAAGCAGAAAGCAGAAAGCAAATGCTCTTCATTCTGAGTCCTGAGTCCTGAATCCACCCTGAACCCTGAATCCTGTTCTTCCCCCACCTGCCACCTACGGCGTACGACAAACCATACACTAACTACCTTTACTTTCAACAGCATATCCGCTTAATGAGCCTAACCATCTGTGTTTTCTATGAGATTGTCGCTTCGTTCCTCGGTTTTCCACAGCCATCCTTTGTTTTCAATAACATTCCCGCATCGTTCCGTCACTTTTAAAGCAGGATTGGGGGTTCAGGATTCGGGATTCAGTCCCACAAGGGGAGAGGGATTCAGGGAATGCGCTTGTGGTTTTTCCCTGACTCCTGAATCCAGGATACTGAATCGAGCTTTTCCGGTCCTTTGTTTTCATCGACATTCCCGCTTCGTTCCGTCAAAAACGAATCCTTTTTCAAGGTCGGCAGGCTTTCTTGAGCTCCAGGACAAATTGAATAAGTGATGCTGGGGCGCGTCGGTCGGCAGGCCTTCGTCCCCCAGTCCCCAGCCCCCAGTCGTGTGTTTTCAACAACATTCCCACCTTATGAGCGTAACCATCTTTGTTTTCTGCGAGATTTCCGCATCGTTCCCCAGTTTTCCACAGCGACCCTTTGTTTTCATAGAGATTCCCGCATCGTTCGTTCAACTTTAATGCAGGATTCGAGATTCAGTCCCGCAAGCCAGGAGGGATCCAGCCCCTCATGGGGGAGGGATTCAGGGAATGCACTTGTGGTTTCTCCCTGAATCCTGAATCCTGTTTTCCAGGTCCTTTGTTTTCAATAACATTCCCGCTTCGTTCCTTCAATTCTTGAAATTCCTAGTTTTTCCTTTTCCTGTCGGCTATGACATCTTGTCGCAGACTGCGGTACGGGCCAAGAGTCTCGCCAACTCGAATTCCCCTCAAAAACAGCGGGCAGTCGGCGGCGAGCGGAAGGCGGAAACCAAGTGCACTTCGTTCTGACTCCTGGCTCCTGCCCCCTAGCTCCTGACTCCTGACTCCTGACTCCTGACTCTTGCACCATCCACTTAGTATGCTAGCCTATCTCCTTGAGTTTGTCAAGAGACATGGAGTCCCATTCGGCCCAACAAGGGAAATCGCCCCTCGGAGCGTGGACGACCCGCTCCGTCCGGGCGGGGTCCCGCACATGTGTTTTGGTGCTTGCCTTGCCCGTCTGCCGGCAAGAGAACGGGTGAAAAAATCGATTGCATTCACCACAGAGGTACAGAGAGAAGCTATTTTCTTTTCACTTCGCTTTGCCTCTGTGTCTCTGTGGTGAGAAGTCTGTTCCATAATTATTTCACACCTTCAAACCGTCGGGGCGTATGCGCCACCCACCGAAAACTCGCTGCTGCGATTGGCATTCAGAGGCGGGCGGGTGTATGTTATTGGTCGCTCGAAAATTGAAAACGGAAATTCCGGTTTGATGAGAGATGACATCTTGGGTTAGGTTGCTGCTACTAAGCCAATTTCAATCGGCCGTCTCCCGGGTTTGCCCGACCGGCGTGACTCGTTACTCGTCACCAAGGAATCTTGTGCGCTTGAGGTTATCATGACCCTTCTCTTCCGACTGTCGCTTCTGACCTCGCTGATCCTTACGGCAAACGCGCCCGCCCAGGCGCAGGACGCTGCTTCGCCCCGCGCGCTGACCGCTGCTGATTATGCGCGCGCCGAGAAATTCATGGGGTACAATACCAACCCCCTGGTGTATCACGCGGTGCGGCCCACGTGGACGAGCGACGAGCGCCTGTGGTACCGTGATACCGACGCGGTGGGCGCGCACTTCGTGATTTTCGACCCGGCGAAGCTCACCAAGGAGCCCGCTTTCGACCACGCCAAGCTGGCCGCGGCCCTCTCGGCAGCGTCAGGGCAGACTTATGAAGCCAACAAGCTGCCGTTCCGCGAGATCGAACTCTCGGCGGACGGGCAATCCGTTTCATTCCGCGTCGGCCCGCGCAGGTTCCAGTGCGACCGCCAAGGCGCCCGGTGCGCCGCGGAGGGCGCTGCGGAGGCGGCGCCGGGCAGGGCGGGGCGGGGTGGCGGCGCGCGCAACGAGGCGATTTCGCCGGACAAGAAGAGGGCGGCCTTCATACGCGAGTACAACCTGTGGGTGCGCGAAGTGGCCAGCGGCAAAGAGACCCAGCTCACCACCGACGGCGTCAAAGATTACTCCTACGCGCTGGACAACGCGGGGTGGGAGAAGAGCGACCGGCCGATCCTGTTGTGGTCGCCGGATTCAAAGAAGATCGCCACCTTCCAGCAGGACCAGCGCAGCGTGGGCGAGATGTACCTAGTGGAGACCAAGGTGGGGCATCCGGCGCTGCAAGCGTGGAAGTACCCGCTGCCGGGCGACGATGCGGTGGCCATGATCCAGCGCGTGATCCTGGAGGTGGAAACGCCCAAGGTGATCCGCCTGCAAATGCCGCCGGACCCGCACCGGTCCACTCTTTGCGACGACGTCGCCTGCCGCAACGGTGAGTGGGCGGACGTGGAGTGGAGTCCGGATTCAACCCGGCTGACCTTCGTTTCCACCTCGCGCGACCACAAGCATGAGACGCTGCGGGTTGCCGACGCCGCGAACGGCGCCGTGCGCGACGTCATGGAGGAGCGCGTCGCGACGCAATACGAATCCGGCCAAGGCAGCGTGAACTGGCGCACTCTGCTCGGCTCCAACGAATACATCTGGTATTCCGAGCGCGACAATTGGGGCCACCTCTATCTCTACGACTTGGCCACCGGGAAGCTCAAGAACCGGATCACCTCCGGCGATTGGGTAGTCACTCAGTTGTTGCGCGTGGATGAGAAAGCGCGCACGCTCTACTTCCTGGCCTCGGGGAGGGAGTCCCGGCGCAACCCCTACTTCGCTCATCTGTATCGCGTCGGCTTGGATGGCCGGGGACTCACGCTGCTGACGCCCGAGGACGCCAATCACGAGGTCAACTTCTCGCCCTCCGGCCGCTACTTTGTGGATAGTTATTCGAAGCCTGACGTTCCGCCCGTGAGCGTGCTGCGCCGGTCGGATGGCAAGCTGCTGACAACCCTCGAGAAGGCCGACGTCTCCAAGCTGCTGGCGGCAGGGTGGAAGCCGCCGCAGCCCATCACGGTGAAGGCGCGCGACGGCGCGACCGATCTTTACGGCCTGATGTTCCCGCCCACCCACCTCGACCCGCAGAGGAAGTACCCCCTGATCAACCATATCTACCCTGGGCCACAGGGAGGTAGCGTAGGTAGCTGGTCTTTCGCGTCCGCGCGCGGCGACGCGCAGGCGGAGGCCGAGCTGGGATTCGTGGTGGTGGCGATCGAGGGCATGGGGAATCCCCTGCGCTCCAAGAGGTTCCACGACGCCTATTACGGCAATATGGGAGACAACACGCTGCCCGACCAGGTGGCCGGCATGAAACAACTGGCCGAGCGATACCCTTGGATCGACATCGAGCGCGCCGGCATCTACGGACACTCCGGCGGAGGCTACGCCGCGGCGGACGCGATGTTCCGCTACCCGGACTTCTTCAAGGTGGGGATTTCCGAGGCAGGCAACCACGACAACCGGGAATACGAGGATGACTGGGGCGAGCGCTATCAAGGCCTGCTGACTCACCCAGCGGGCAAAGGTACGAATTACGACGACCAGGCCAACCAGAATATCGCCAAGAACCTGAAGGGCCACCTGCTGCTGGCGCACGGCACGCTCGACGACAACGTGCCGCCCTATAACACGCTGCTGGTGGTGAACGAGCTTATCAAGGCCAACAAGGATTTCGACCTGCTCCTGCTGCCCAATCGTCGGCATGGATTCGGAAATGAGCCGTACATGATACGGCGGCGGTGGGACTATTTCGTTCGTTACCTGATGGGCGCGGAGCCGCCGAAGGAATACGAATTGAAACCGCCGCCGCGAGAGCAGTGACGGGTGGCGAGTGACAAGTGACGGGCGGAGACAACTGGCTCGCGCCATTCTTCATCGCGTTGCCGTGAGCGTGATTCAGCTTCTCCAGTCGCGTGGCGCATACGCCCCGGTGACAGTCATTCATGTTTATGATACGATGATTTGTGGGAGGCATCCATGAGCAAAGCAAAGGGAAGCGGTAGCAACATAAGGCATGTGATACAGCAGCAGGTTCAGCTCCCTTCGTCCGGGAACGAATTTAGAAAAGGTGGAAACGTCCTGTCAACATCAGACCCCAAGGCCCCCGCAACGAACCCCTTCGTTCAAGCCCAAAACCAGGGCACTACTCAAGGCAAGAGCCCGGCGCAAAGTTGTGATGGTCAGGGCAAGAATTCCAAATAAGAAATAGGCCATAGATGGCGTTCGACGCTACGGGAATACTGATTTTCCTCCTCGCGATTGTCCCAGGGTTCGTTGCCCAGCAAGCTCGACACTCCATAACTCCTCGATCAGTCCAACTGCGGACGGTTCTCGAAGAAACCGGCGACTACGTTCTTAACAGCGTCTTTACCCATGCCTTCTTGTTAATAGCCTTTAGGCTCGCCTTCTCTCTTTTTTCTCCATCTTTCCTCCATGAGATTAATGATGCCGTTGAGCAAAACAAGTTGCTGCGGTGGGGTTGGCAACATCATTACGTAGTTTTACTCTACTATTCGACCGCCTTGCTATTCGGTGTCTTATTGGGTCTTGTGAGGGGAGCCGTCTCGCTGAGCCAGCCGGTTAGAAAATCGTTAGTCGGTCAGGCATGGGTGAGGAACCTCCTCTCGAAAGCGGGCATCTTCTCTTTCTTGAAAGAGGAGCCAGTATGGTATGAGGTCTTGCGGCAGAGGAGCAAAGATGAGCTTACGTTCGTCCAAGTGAGAATGAAAGACACTGGTGGCTTTTATGCAGGAGAATTGAAGATGTTTGCGATCGTCGATGATTCAGAGAGACAGAAGGATATCTATTTGGTGAACGTCTTCTACAGAAAATCCGAGCAGGATAACTACGCCCCCCTTGACGGAGACGGTGTTCTATTGAACTTTGGCGACATCGACGCAATTCAAGTCATAAAACAGACAGTTCAAGACCCAGATCATCAGTGATGCGCAATGACGCGTTGTCTGCTGCGGGTCGCGCAGCGGGTAGCGACGGCCACTGCACTCGTGGCCGTGGGCTTCTCCTTCGATGACGCACTGGAACACCTGCACCACGGGTGGCACGTACATTGTCCTTTATGTGTGCGCCCCACCAACACGCCCAAGATCCCTGTCACCGCGTCCTATCCGTGGCCTGTCCTGGCATCGTAACGGTCCAGCAAGGCGGGATGTCGGCGCCACCCGCGGTTGCCAAGAGTTGCACCCCGCAATAATTCCTACCCGTAAAGTTCCTGTGCTACATTAACGATCTCATGCGGATTGTCCGTCATTCGTAGAGGAAAACGCCAGAGCCTGTCATTCTGATCCCGCCCTGCGGGAGAAGAATCCCCGCATTTGTAAGGTCAAACGGTGCGGAAAAATGCGGGGATGCTTCGTCCGCCGCGGCGGACTCAGCGTGACAGACCAGAGACTAGTATCAGGAGGTTACAGACATGTTCCGTTTCGCAGCCGGTTTATGTGCTTTCGTCACGGTGAGCGTCGGTTGGGCCGGAGGGCCACCGCCGCTGCTGTTGCAGCATCCGACCCTCAGTGCTACGCAGATTGCCTTCGTCTATGCAGGAGATTTGTGGACCGTACCGCGAGGGGGCGGGGTCGCCCAGCGGCTCACGGCAGGGATCGGGACTGTGTCCAGGCCGGCATTCTCGGTGGATGGCAGCGAGATTGCCTTTACGGGCGATTACAACGGGAACTCCGACGTTTACATCATTCCGGCGAGCGGAGGCGCGCCGCGGCGGCTGACCTATCATCCGTCGCCGGACTGGGTTATGGGGTGGACGCGCGACGGAAAGCAGGTGCTGTTCGCTTCGATGCGCAACAGTTACGAGAACTTCAACCGGCTGTTCACGATCTCGCGTGACGGCGGATTCCCCGCGGAGTTGCCCCTGCCGATAGCCGCCGAGGGTTCGTACTCGCCCGACGGGAGCCAACTCGCGTACGTGCCGCTCGATCACGCGTTCGAGATCTGGAAGCGCTACCGGGGCGGGCGCACCTCGCCCATTTGGATCGCGCAGTTGTCGGACTCGAGCGTGGTCAGGATCCCGCGCGATAATTCGAACGACTTCAACCCGCTCTGGGTGGACGAGCGCATCTTCTTCCTATCGGACCGCCTGGGGCCGATATCGCTGTTCAGTTACGACGCGAGGTCGAAGCGCGTCACGCAGGCGCTCAAGAACGATGGGCTCGATTTCAAGTATGCGAGCGCGGGGCCGGGCGCGATTGTCATCGAGCAGTTCGGGGCCATCCTTCTTTACGACCTGAAGTCCGGCAAAGCCCATAAGGTTGATATCCAGGTCACGGGCGATCTGCCCGAGTTGCGGCCGCATTACCTCAACGTGGCAAGCCGCATCGAGGACGCTGACATCTCACCCACCGGTTTACGGGCCGTGTTCGAGGCACGGGGCGAAATCCTCACTGTCCCTTCCGAGAAAGGCGATATCCGTAACCTCACCAATACGCCGGGGGCTGACGAACGAAGTCCGGCGTGGTCGCCCAACGGGACCCGCATTGCCTATTTCTCCGATGAGTCGGGCGAGTACGCGCTGTACATCAAGGATCAGAATGGCCTGGGTGAAGCGCAGAAGATCGATCTGGGGAGTCCGGGGTCGTTCTTTTATTTCCCGACGTGGTCGCCGGACGGCAAGAAGCTCGCCTATACCGACAAGCGCCTGAACCTCTGGTACGTGGATCTGGAGAAGAAGACGCCGGTGCGGGTGTTTCACGACCGGTTTACCGGGCCGCAGCAGATCTTCCGGGCGGCATGGTCGCCGGACAGCAAGTGGCTGGCGTACACGCAGCAGGAGCTGAGCCACATGCGTTCGGTGTTTCTGTATTCTCTCGAGACGGGCCAGAGCCGGCGCGTCACGGATGGGATGAGCGATTCGTTTTCGCCGGCTTTCGACAAGAGCGGCAAGTACCTTTATTTTCTGGCCAGCACCGACGCGGGCCCAACGCTTGATGATTCGATGCTGAGCATGGACCGGCCGGTGACCAGCAGCGTCTACGTCGCCGTCTTGCGCAAGGAGCTGCCTTCGCCGCTCGCTCCTGAGAGTGATGAGGAGCAGGAGGTGAAGCCCGAGCCTCCTAAGACAGAGAGCCAAGGGAAAGAGAACCCGCCAAAAGACAACCAGCCACCGGCAGTGAAAGTGGATTTCGAAAAGATTGGCCAGCGGATTCTGGCGCTGCCGATTCCGGCAAGGAACTACTCGGAATTGAAGCCGGGAAAGGAGGGCGTGCTCTACGCGCTGGAAGGGCCCCTGGTGGAACCTTTGAACGGCCCCAGCACGCTCACGGTGCAGCGGTTTGATCTGAAGACGCGAAAGACCGACAAATTGCTGGAGAACGTCCTGGCGTTCTACATTTCGGCCAATGGCGAGAAGATGCTGTATCGGCTGGCCGGCGCGCCGCAGCCAGGTGCAGCCGCCGCTCCTCCGCAGTCGTGGGCCATTGCGCCCGTGCCGCCGGAGCCGACTCCGGGAGCAACCCCTGCGCCAACGGCCGGCACGCCGCCCGGGGCGAAGGCCCTGAATCTCGCAGCGATGGAAGTGCGCGTTGATCCGCCGGTGGAGTGGCGGCAGATGTATCACGAAGCATTCCGGCTGGAGCGGGATTTCTTTTATGATCCTGGCTTCCACGGCTTAGACCTTAAGGCCACGGAAAAAAAGTACGAGGCCTACCTTGCGGGAGTCGCGTCGCGCGCCGATCTGAATTACGTCTTTAAAGAGGCGATGGGCGAACTCACCGTGGGACATTTGTTTGTGTCCGGTGGTGAAGGGCCGGAAGTGAAGAGTGTCCCCGTCGGGCTGCTGGGCGCGGACTACAAAATCGAGAACGGCCGATACCGCTTTTCGCATATTTATGACGGCGAAAACTGGAATCCGCAACTGCGCGCGCCGTTGACGCAGCCGGGCGTGAATGTAGCCGAGGGAGAATACCTGCTGGCGGTGAACGGCCGTGAAGTGCGGGGCAGCGACAACGTGTATAGCTTCTTCGAAGCCACGGCTAATAAGTCCGTGGTCCTGCGGGTGGGGCCGGACCCGAGCGGCGCCGGCTCACGCGAGGTGGCCGTGGTTCCCGTGGAGAATGAAAGGGGACTGCGCAACCGGGCCTGGATCGAAGGCAATCGGCGCAAGGTGGACCAGCTCAGCCAAGGGCGGCTGGCCTACATCTATTTGCCGGATACGGCGAGTGGGGGATATACGTATTTCAACCGCTATTTCTTTTCGCAAGCCGGGAAGCAAGGAGCGATAGTGGATGAGCGATTCAATCATGGCGGCACGAATACGGATTATATTCTCGATTACCTGCGGCGGACGCTCATGAATTACCGCACCACGCGCGACGGCGAAGATATGACGACGCCGGTGAGTCTGATCCAAGGGCCGAAGGCCATGATTATCAATGAATACGCAGGCTCAGGCGGCGATGCGATGCCGTGGCATTTCCGCCAAGCCCGCCTCGGTACCTTAGTGGGGAAGCGCACCTGGGGCGGGCTGGTGGGATTCTTCGGTCCGGGCGAGTCGCTGATGGACGGAGGGAGGGTGACGGCGCCCAGCCGCGGTTTCTGGACTCCCAATAACGCCTGGGAAGTGGAGAATCACGGCGTGGCGCCTGACGTGGAGGTCGAACTCGATCCCAAAGCGGTGCGCGAGGGCCACGATCCCCAACTGGAAAGAGCCATCCAGGTGGTGCTGTCGGATCTCGAGAAGAATCCTATTCCCACTCACCACAAGCCGCCTTATCCGAACTACCACCAGGGCGCAACCGCTGCGACGGCTTCTCCGATCAATTAGAAGAGTCCTCCAAGATTCAGGACAAGCACGGAGATTAGGATTACCACCACCGCCGCCGTCAGCACCCTGCGGGTTGCCGGGGAGGTGGCTCGCCATTCTCCTGTCAGGATGCCGAGGAAGTTCGAAGAGAGAATCATCGCTGTGATGAACAGCGCGTAGCCAAGGGAAGTTCCGTACTTTCCTACCAGCGTCGCGCCGATGCCATAACCTACCATCCCCGAAAGCCAGAGCAAGCCCATGGCTATTCCCAGGCCGGTTTCTCTTGCCCAGCCCGGTTTCAGGAAAAGAGACCAGGTCCCATTACGAAAAA